>Ga0315899_10000005_pt1 | contig 345449 bp, 321 predicted proteins | sample LakEriMetagenome_2_FD_203518 | JGI IMG/M metagenome (GOLD analysis project Ga0315899, IMG submission 203518) | Freshwater fungal communities from buoy surface, Lake Erie, Ohio, United States - Buoy 4 MA112 | ecosystem: Environmental > Aquatic > Freshwater > Lake | place: USA: Lake Erie, Ohio...
GCCGCCACCAGCCGGAGGCTTGCCGGGCCCGCCGGGATTGTCAGGCGTATTGCCATTGCCGCCGCCACCATTGCCGGTGCCGCCGCCGCCACCAGACGGAGGCTTGCCCGGCCCGCCGGGATTGTCAGGCGTATTGCCATTGCCGCCGCCACCAGTGCCGGTGCCGCCGCCGCCGCCACCAGACGGAGGCTTGCCCGGCCCGCCGGGATTGTCAGGCGTATTGCCATTGCCGCCGCCACCATTGCCGGTGCCGCCGCCGCCGCCAGACGGAGGCTTGCCCGGCACGCCGGGATTGTCAGGCGTGTTGCCATTGCCGCCGCCACCATTGCCGGTGCCGCCGCCGCCACCAGACGGAGGCTTGCCCGGCCCGCCGGGATTGTCAGGCGTATTGCCATTGCCGCCGCCACCAGTGCCGGTGCCGCCGCCGCCAGACGGAGGCTTGCCCGGCCCGCCCGGATTGTCAGGCGTGTTGCCATTGCCGCCGCCACCATTGCCAGGCGGTGGCTTAGGGCACGGCTTTGCATATCCGCCGCACGACTTCGCATCGATTTGCGGGACCGAAACAAGCGATAACGCGGTCGCGGCGGCGAACAATAAAGTCCAGCGTTTCGGCCACATGAAAAATAAAACCTTGAACAAATGAACGAGAAATATGGTTTGAGTTAAACCGATTTTGACGATGCCGCTCAATCGAAACCGGGCGTTAACCTGAACAGGCCGGCTTTAAATCAAAAGCAATTCAATCTTTGCGTGTTTCAAAAGAATAAATGCCCGCATGAAGCGCTGTTGCTGCCTGCGTAAAACTTCCATCCTCGTTGTGCAGCACGAAAGCCGGCAAGATCGACAGGGGCGCACGACTGGCTTTGCGCGCCGTCAACAGAATGCGCGAGGCTGGCGCATCGGCATGCGGCAAAACAGGGCGGATGGCGATACCGCCAAACCGCCCCTCAAGAGCTTGTAACAGATAAGGCAAGGCATCGGTGCGATGAATGAGCGCCACGATGGCGCGCGGCGCAGCCAGCCAAGCAAGCGCGCGGCACCAGCGCACTAGCCCATCGTCCGGCATGGTATGCGCACGCGCACGCGCCGGATCAGGCGAAATGCGCGTTGCATCCGCATTGAGATAAGGCGGATTGCTCAACACAAAATCGGCTTGGCCTTTCACCAGGCCAGCCGATTCACGCTGTTCTTCCGAGGCCAAGAGATCGGCGGTTACAATCCGGCATCGATCGGCCACCCCATTCGCAATGATGTTATGGGCAGCGAGTGCACTGTCTCCGGGATCGATTTCAATCAGATCGACCGATAGCCTTGGTACACGCAGAGCTAGCATCAACCCGGCAGCCCCGGATGCTGCGCCCGCATCCACAGCGTGACCGCTCGCATCAGGAGGGATCAGACTTGCTAGAAGGACAGCATCCGTACCGGCGCGATGGCCCCGCAGCCGCTGCCGCAGCGTCAGATCACCGCAAAAAAAGCTATCGTCTGACCAGTCCGGGATGGCGTTCGTCGCGTTCACACAATGTTTCCGGAATTCCCGAGGCGGTCGAGTTGCGGCGCTGACCGCGTTCTGGCAGGGTCCCGTCCAAGATGCCGCGACATTGGCGGCGCGCGCAAGGCAAATTCATGGGTCTCGTAGTCTCTCTCGACGGCAAGCCGTCCCAACCCGCTCCGGGTATCGACAATCTGGTTGCGCTTGTCGCGCCGGGCATGGAGCGCGTGAATCAGCAGATCATCGCGCGCGTCGGCTCTGAAGTCGTGCTGATCCCTGAAATCGCTAAGCATCTGATCAATTCCGGCGGCAAGCGCTTGCGGCCCATGCTCACCCTCGCGACCGCCGATCTCTGCGGCTATGAGGGCGAAGGCCAAGTGAAGCTCGCCGCCTCGGTCGAATTCATGCACACCGCGACGCTCTTGCATGACGATGTAGTCGACGGCTCGGAAATGCGGCGTGGTAAGCTCGCGGCCCGCATGTTGTGGGGCAACGAGGCTAGCGTGCTCGTCGGCGATTTCCTGCTCGGCCAAGCGTTCAAGATGATGGTTGAAGTGGGATCCCTCGGTGCGCTCGAAGTCTTGTCAAATGCTGCTGCCGTGATCGCCGAAGGCGAAGTGATGCAGCTGGCCGCCGCCAAGAACACAGCAACGACGGAAGACGAGTATCTCGCGGTTATTCGCGGCAAGACGGCGGCGCTTTTTGCTGCAGCTTGTGAAGTCGGCCCGATCATCGCCGGCCGGCCCAAGGCTGAACAGGCGGCGTGCCGCTCTTACGGCGCCAATCTCGGCATTGCCTTCCAGCTCATCGACGACGCGCTCGATTATGGCGGCACTGCCGCGAAACTCGGCAAGAAGACCGGTGACGATTTTCGCGAAGGCAAGATCACGCTGCCGGTCGTCCTATCGTTCCGCCGCGGCAATGATGAAGAACGCGCGTTCTGGAAGCGTGCGCTTGAACAAAGCGACGTCACCGATGCCGATCTCGAATATGCGATTGCGCTGATGCGCAAACACCGCGCCATCGAAGACACGATCGAGCGCGCCCGCCATTATGGCGCCATGGCGCGCGACGCCTTAGCGCTCTTTCCCGAAAGCGCGATCAAATCGGCGCTGATCGAAGCAGTCGATTTCTGCATCAGTAGAAGTCATTAATTTTCAAATCCTCGCGAAGGCTCGGGCGCGCAGTCGCGCTTGCGGGCCTTGGCCCGTTGCTCTTCAAATCCTCGCGAAGGCTCGGGCGCGCAGTCGCGCTTGCGGGCCTTGGCCCGTTGCTCTTCAAATCCTCGCGAAGGCTCGGGCGCGCAGTCGCGCTTGCGGGCCTTGGCCCGGTGTTCTTCAAATCCTCGCGAAGGCGCGGGCGCGCAGTCGCGCCTGGGATTTTTACAGACCCATTACCGCAATATTGTCGGGCATACCCACCATTGAGGGTGCATCAAGCGCAAGGCGCGGGCTGCATGAACTGCTGCATGCCGATTTTCGAAAATGCCGAAGCACGTCGCGCCAGAGCCTGACATGCGCGCGAGTTTCAATCCGTCTTGCTCGCGCAAAGCATCGAGCACATCGCCAATGATCGGTGCCACCGCAAGCGCCGGTTGCTCGAGGTCGTTGCGTGTGCGGACGAGAAGGTCGAGCACATCGCCATTAAGATCGGGATGCGGCGTGCGGTCGAATGCGTCGCCGGGTTTGAGACCGAGTGCGCGAAACACATCGACCGTCGACACGGCCACGCGCGGATTGACGAGGACGGCGAAGAGCGGTGCAATATCGAGCACTGGGCCCAACGCCTCGCCAACCCCGCGCATCATGCGAGCGCGCGATGCGATGCAGACTGGCACGTCAGCGCCAATTTTTTCAGCGCGATATGTCAATGCCGCTTCACCCGCCACCAACCTTAATGCTGCTGCGGCATCGGCAGAACCGCCCCCCATGCCGGAAGCAACGGGAAGATTTTTGACGAGACGAAACGCGCCGCGGCCTTCAGGCGCTATGAAGCGCGCGGCGCGCAGAACGAGATTATCGTCCGCCGGGCCGAGATCGGTCGCACCGTCAACCGTGAGCGTGAAGCCGCCCTCCCCGACTGGCGCGTAAGCGAGCGCGTCGCTCACACCTCCGAAAACCACGAGACTTTCGAGGTCGTGATAGCCATCATTACGTCGGCCACGCACATGTAGGGTTAGATTGATTTTGGCGCGCGCACGGCCCAGCGAGCGCACGACGCGATGAAACTCAGCCGCCATTGCCTTGCTTCGGCGCATCTTTCGGCGCTTCGGCTGCAGCGGGCTTCGGATCATCCAGCAAACCCGATTTCAGCTTCTGCTCGATCTTTTCGAGATCTTCCGGCTCGGGCTTCAGGTCTTTGGCGTGACGCCATTGAAAACCAGCCTCAAGCTTACGGCCCACGCGCCAATAAGCATCGCCGAGATGATCGTTGATCACCGGATCGGCAGCCCGCAATTCAACCGCGCGCTCGAGCACGCGCACCGCATCTTCAAAACGACCGAGACGGTAATAGGCCCAGCCGAGCGAATCGACGATGTAACCATCCGTCGGACGTTGCTCGACGGCGCGGCGCAACATGCGAAAGCCTTCTTCAAGGTTGATACCCTGATCGATCCATGAATAGCCGAGATAATTCAGCACCAATGGCTGATCGGGATAAAGCGCGAGCGCTTGCTTGAAATCAGCTTCCGCCTTCGGCCATTGCTTGGTGCGCTCGTAGCAGATGGCGCGGAAATAATAGAGCGGCCAATGACCAGCATCGACTTTCTGCACGGTCGCCAGCGCTTTGGTATAGGCATCGACGCCCTTGTCGAATTCTTTGCGCGAACGATAGATGTTGCCGAGCGCCATCCATGCTTCTGTATCGTTCGGGAAATCGGAAACGAGCTTTTCGAGAAGCTTGGTGGCCTCTTCGCCCTTGCCCATCTGCTCGTAATTCAGCCCGACCTGAATCTCCGCATTGCGATACATCGGATCGGTTTTCGGGATCGAAAGATAGACTTCGTTCGACGCGTCGAATTGCTTCAAGCGATCGTAAATGTCGGCCAGTGTGATCGTCGCCATCATGTTGGAAGGCGACAGATAAAGCGCGTAACGCAGATAGATGATCGACGCGAGTTCATCGCCCTGTCGATTCCCGGCTGCGCCAAGACCGTAGAGCACTTCGGATGCACCCGCTGCCGGATTAGGAATAGCGGAGGTGACAGGTTCGCCCTTCTCAATCTGCATACGCAAGCCCGAAACCATCGGATGGCGCGGTAACAGCTTCTCGAAATCATCAAGCAATTTCAGCGCGGGATCGCGCTTGCCTTGGGAGGCGAGATAGCGCGCATAGACTTCGACAAGACGCAGCGTCTTGTTGTCGATTTCATAAGCAGCCTGAAGGCGCTTCTCCGCTTCCACCTGATTGCCGCCGGCGGCTGCGATCAATCCGGCATGGACTTGCCGGAACATGGCGAATGTTTCCTCGCCCTGAAGGCGGTCAACAGTCTCAATGGCGCGTTTGGGATTCTTGGACCCGAGCCATGTCCAAGCCGTTAGAAGCGTCGCCGTTACATCAGCGGCACGGCCACGCCCACCTTGTTGCAGAAAACGGCGCGCCTCGCTCCATTTGCTGTTTTTGATCGCGCGGATGGCGAGCGTCAGCTTCGCAATATCGTTATTGGGGTCGCGTTTGAGAATCCGTTCGGCAAGCTTGGCCGCATCGTCGATCTCGCCTTCAGCCAACATGCTCATAAAGGCGCGCTGCATCAGATGCGGCGAACGGGAATCGGCCTTCATTGCCTCGCGATAGAAGAAGGCGGCGGCGGCCGTGTCACGCTGCGAATCGGCGATGATGGCAGACAGATAATTGCCGGCGAGTGTATCGGCCGCCTCATCCTGCGTCCAAGATGGCTTTTGCTCAGCCGCGACAGGCGTGACCGCGCCGAGGCCCAAGGCCAGCAGAGCGGGGCCAAAAACGGCTTTGGCAAGACGAAGCGGACGGATGGAAAACAAGGCCACGATCAGGTTCTTTCCGGCGGGGTGCATGCGCTCAAATCGAACCGGACCATGGCCGTTTTCGGGCCTCGCGGCAAGGTTTTCCGGCGCGAGGCCCGATTTCACATATTCGGATAGTTGGGCCCGCCGCCGCCTTCAGGCACGGTCCAATTGATGTTTTGCGCAGGATCCTTGATGTCGCAGGTTTTGCAATGGACGCAGTTCTGCGCATTGATCACGAAGCGCGGGCCAGTCTTGGCCTCAGCATCCTCATAAACCACCTCATAAACGCCAGCAGGGCAGTAAAGCCGCGCCGGTTCGCCATAGAGTGGCAGATTGCGATCGACTGGTATCGAGGGGTCGGCCAGTTTGAGATGGGCAGGCTGATCTTCCTCATGATTGGTGGCCGAGACGAAGACCGAAGACAGTTTGTCGAATGAGATCACGCCATCCGGCTTGGGATAGACGATCGGCTTCACATCTTTGAGAGGCTTAAGGCTCGCATGATCGGGTTTGCCATGCTTCATCGTGCCGAACGGCGAGATGCCAAAAATCTGGTTGAGCCACATATCGACGCCACCCAAAGCTACGCCGATGGCGGTGCCGAAACGCGACCAGAGCGGTTTCACATTGCGGACACGTTTCAAATCCTTGCCGATGTCGCTCGCGCGCCATGCAGCCTCATAAGCGGACAATTCGTCATGGGCGCGCCCAGCGGCAATCGCTTCGGCGACATGATCAGCGGCGAGCATGCCCGACAGGATCGCATTATGCGAGCCCTTGATGCGCGGCACGTTGACGAAACCCGCCGCACAACCGAGTAGCGCGCCGCCCGGGAAGGACAATTTCGGCACCGATTGCCAACCGCCTTCGGTGATGGCGCGCGCGCCGTAGGAAATGCGTTTGCCACCCTCGAATGTCTCGCGCACCATCGGATGGGTCTTGAAACGTTGAAATTCATCGAATGGCGAGAGGGTCGAATTCTCATAATTGAGATGAACGACGAAGCCGACGGCAACGAGGTTGTCCTCGAGATGGTAGAGGAAGGAACCGCCGCCGGTTTTCATGTCGAGCGGCCAGCCGAAAGAATGTTGCACAAAGCCGGGCTTGTGCTTGTCGGGCGCCACCTGCCAAAGCTCTTTCAAACCGATGCCAAACTTCTGCGGCTCGCGATCTTGCGAGAGGGCATATTTCGCAATCGCCTGTTTCGAGAGCGAGCCGCGCGCGCCTTCGGCGAGCAATGTGTATTTGCCGCGCAATTCCATGCCGCGTGTGAAGCCTTCCTTCACCTCGCCTGTTTTGGAAATGCCCATGTCGCCAGTGGCAACACCGATCACCGCGCCCTTGTCGTCATAGAGCAATTCCGCCGCAGCGAAGCCGGGATAGATTTCAACGCCGAGCGCTTCGGCGCGCGTCGCGAGCCAGCGCGCCACATTGCCGAGCGAGACGATGTAATTGCCGTGATTGTTCATCAAAGGCGGCATCAGCGCGTTGGGAAGGCGCACGCCGCCAGCCGGGCCGAGGAAATAGAAATGGTCGGCGGTGACCGGCGTCTTTAGCGGTGCGGCATCGTCCTCGCGCCAATCGGGAATGAGCTTGTCGAGACCGATCGGGTCCATGACCGCGCCCGACAGAATATGGGCGCCAACTTCCGAGCCCTTCTCGACGACCACGACCGAGAGGTCTGGATTGATCTGTTTGAGGCGGATCGCGGCCGAAAGGCCAGCGGGGCCACCGCCGACAATGACCACATCGTAATCCATGCCCTCGCGGGGCATCGACAGCGCTTCGTCGAGCTGCATCTGAAGGTCTCCCGTCCCGTTCCTTTCCGTTTTGCGCCTGCGAAGCGCCGCGTCAAGCACTGGAGCGCGGATGGCCGCAAAAGAGAGAGTCCCGCCGGCACGCCAATTCGTCTAGATTGGGCGCATGAGCGACACCCATCCCGATCTCGACCCTGCCACGGCGGCCGCACTCCTGCGGTTCTATGCCGATGCGGGGGTTGATCTGCCTCTCGACGAAGAGCCGCATGATCGGCTCGGCGAGGCGCGCGCGGTGTTGGAGCGGGTGCCACCCGCCCGAGATGCAGAGGCGCCCCGGCTCGAGGCCGTCGCGCCGGCTGCGGCCGTTCATGCCGATAGCGCGGTGCAGGATGCCAAACGGATTGCAGCCGGTTGCGGCGACCTCGCCGCATTGAAAGCGGCGATGGCGGCGTTTGAAGGCTGCATGCTGAAGCGGACCGCGACCCAGCTTGTCTTCTCCGCAGGCGTGGCCGGTTCGCGCGTGATGTTGGTCGGCGAAGCGCCGGGCGCGGAAGAAGACCGGATGGGCGAGCCTTTTGTTGGCCGCTCGGGCCAATTGCTCGACCGCATGCTGGCGGCCATCGGGCTTAGTCGCACTGAGAATGTCTACATCGCCAATGTCGTGCCGTGGCGGCCGCCCGGCAATCGCACGCCAACCCTGACCGAAATGGCCGTGTGCGAGCCTTTTATCCGGCGGCAGATTGAGCTTGCCAATCCCGATGTACTTGTGACGATTGGTGCCCCAGCCATGCAAACCTTGCTCGGATTGAAGGACGGCATTCTGCGCGTGCGCGGGAAGTTTTATGACTTCAACACCGGATCGCGGACCATTCCGGCACTGGCGACGTTGCACCCGTCTTATTTGCTGCGCCGCCCCGAGCACAAAGCCTTTGCCTGGCGTGACATGAAGGCGCTGCGTTCAAAATTGGCTGCAACATCGATATCGCAATAATTCCGCCCCCGTGCTTCGAGACGCCGCTTCGCGGCTCCTCTGAGCCCTGTGTCTCGCCAAACGCGCCTGACGATGGCGCGGCAAAACCCGAAAACAAAAAAGCCGCCCGAAGGCGGCTTTTTGAATTCTATGCACCTCGCCTCAGTTGAGACGCGCGCGAACATCCTTGAGACCCGCTTCGATCAGCGCATCCGCCTTCGCGCCCTTGACGCTCGAACGCAGGATTTCTTCCGATGCCTTGATCGCCGCTTCAGCCGCTGCAGCGCGCACATCATTCGAAGCTTGCTGCTCTGCCTGCGCGATGCGCTGCTCGGCAAGCGCCGTACGGCGGGCAACGAAGTCCTTCAGCTTGGCTTCGCTTTCAGCCGCAAAGCGCTCGGCTTCTTCCTTCGCAGCCTGAACGATCGCAGCGGCTTCCTGCTCAGCTTCAACGCGACGCTTCTGATAATCAGCGAGCACGCGCTTGGCTTCCTCGTGCAACGCCTTTGCGTCGTCGAGTTCCTGCTGGATGCGCTTGGCGCGATCGTCGAGCGACTTCGCGATGCCTGCAAAAGCGCCGGTCTTCACGACCACGCCCATGAAGACAACGAAGGCTACGGCAACCCAGAATTCCGGTGTCATGAACATGGATCGGGCTCCCGTCAGACGGCTTTGGCGACAGCGGCGTCAATCGACGCACGCGGCACGCTCTCACCGGCGACTTGCTTGATGATCGCCTCAGCCGCATCGCCCGCAATCTGCGAGACATTGGCCATGGCAGCGGCTTTCGACGCAGCAATGGTCTTCTCGGCTTCGGTGAGCTTGGCGGCGAGATCGGCTTCCAGCGCTTTGCGCTTGGCGTCCGTCTCGGCGGCGAGACGATCGCGCGTCTCGCCAGCGATGGTCTGGGCGCGACCCTTGGCTTCCATCAGCGCCTTTTCATAGGCGGCGATGGCGGCATCCGTTTCCGCCTTCATTTTCGCGGCGGCTTCGATGTCGTTCTCAACCGTCTTGTGGCGCGCTTCGAGGATACCTGCGACGCGCGGCAGCGCGACACGGGACATCAACACATAAAGCAGGCCAAAGGCGATCGCGAAAAAGACAAGCTGCGAGCCAAAGGAATGCGAGTCGAATGGCGGGAATCCTCCACCGTGGCCACCCGGGGCGGGGGCGCCGGTCGAGGTTTGCACGGGCTGAGCCATGATGGACCTCTTGCCGGGATGGACGGACTAGCCGTCCCTCCCGGTCGGACAGAGAAGGATCAGACGGCGAACAGGAGGAGGAGCGCGATGAGCAGCGAGAAGATGCCCAGAGCTTCCGTCAGCGCGAAGCCGAGGAGAAGCGTGCCACGCTGGCCTTCAGCCGCCGACGGGTTGCGCAGTGCACCCGAGAGGAACTGGCCGAACAGATGACCGAGGCCGATGCCTGCGCCCGCCATACCAAGGCAAGCAAGACCAGCACCGATGTATTTGGCTGCGACGGGATCCATGGAAGTCTCCTTGAAGTAGGATGGTGAGAAAGTTTCGGTTCCTGAGGGACTCAGTGACCGGGATGGAGAGCGTCGTTGAGATAGATCGAAGTCAGTGTCGCAAACACATAGGCCTGCAGAACAGCAACGAGCATCTCAAGCGCGGTGAGCGCGATCGTCAGAGCAAGCGGCAACGGCGCGAGCAATCCCCACGCACCAGCGGCGAGGAGAGCCGGCACGAAGCCTGCGAAGATTTTCAGCGCGATATGGCCCGCCAGCATGTTGGCGAACAAACGAACCGAGAGGCTGATCGGGCGCGAGACGAAGGAGATCACTTCGATGGCGACCATCAGCGGCAGCAACCAGGCCGGCACGCCCGACGGCACGAAAAGGCCGAGGAAGTGGGTGCCATGCGCCATGAAGCCATAGATGATGACGGTGAGGATCACGATCGCGGCAAGCGCGAAAGTGATGATGATGTGGCTCGTCACGGTGAACGAGTAAGGCACCATCCCGACGAGATTGAGGATCAGGATGAACATGAAGAGCGAGAAGACGAGCGGGAAGAACTTCATCCCCTCCGTCCCTGCCGAACTTCGGACCGTTCCTGCCACGAACTCATAAGAGAGCTCGACCATCGATTGCAGGCGCGTCGGAACCAGACGGCGGCCGCTGGTGCCCAGCAGCACGAACAGCGTGATCGCGATCACGGCGCCGATCATGTAGACCGACGACTGCGTCAGCACGAGCGGCATGTTGCCGATATGGCCAACAGTCGCGATCGTCTTCAGTTCGAATTGATGGATCGGATCGGCCATGGCCGGTCGGCCCCTTCTTTCTTCAGCTCACCGCGCTCAACCCTTGCGGGCCTTCGCGCCTTTTACGCCTCTGGCTTTTTCAAAAAGCCCGACGTGCGCATCACGTTATAAATGCCGGCCAGAAAGCCGAGCATGAGGAAACTCATCAGACCCCATGGCTTGGTATTCAGGAGCTTGTCCGCTCCCCAGCCGATGAGACCGCCGGCAATCGGGCCCGAGACGAATTCCGCCGAGAGGCGGAAGGCCTTGGCCAGCCCCGAATTGTCCGCCCTCGTCCGGTGCTCGGGTTGCGACGCGCCGGAAGGCCCTCGCACCTGATCCAGACGCTGTCCCAATTTCTCGAGACGCGCCGACAGTTCGGAATCGCCGGGTGCTTTGGGCACTCCCCCCTGTTTTTCGGGCTCCGGCTTCTCATTCATGATGAAAACCTGTCACCCGACCGCTGGGAAAAACGCCTGACCGCCCCCTCAAAGTCGCGCGCACCATAGTTTCTGACCCTACCCCTGTCAAGGACACGGCAACCCCAATTAAGCGTTTGTTTTACAAGGAAAAACAGCGCTTTCGACGAAGTACGGAGAAAGCGCGCCGGCAAAAACCGGCGCGAATCCCCGCGACGTGGCGACGCGGACCAATTACGAGGCTTCGAGGAAGCGTTCCGCCTCGCCCAGATCGACCGAAACGAGCTGGCTGACGCCGCGTTCGGCCATCGTTACCCCAAACAAACGGTCCATCCGGGCCATCGTGATCGGGTTATGGGTGATGACAACGAATCGGGTCGATGTCTCGTTCGCCATGTTGTGGAGAAGGTCGCAATAACGCTCGACGTTTGCGTCATCGAGCGGGGCGTCCACTTCGTCTAGCACGCAGATGGGCGAGGGATTGGTCAAGAACACCGCGAAAATGAGGGCAATCGCGGTCAGAGCCTGCTCGCCACCCGATAGAAGCGTCATGGTCTGGGGCTTCTTGCCGGGCGGGCGGGCCACGATTTCGAGACCGGCTTCGAGCGGATCATCCGATTCGATGAGCTGGAGTTGCGCCGTACCGCCGCCGAAAAGCGAGGTGAACAAGCGCTCGAAATGGCCCTGAACGGTGGTAAACGCCACCAGAAGACGCTCGCGGCCTTCCTTGTTCAATTCCGCGATGGCGACCCGCAGGCGCTTGATTGCTTCGGTCAGGTCATCGCGCTCGGTGACGAGCGCACCCTGCTTCTCTTCAAGCTCAACCAGCTCTTCCTCGGCGCGCAGATTGACGGCACCGAGCTTTTCGCGGTCGGCCTTGAGCGTTTCGAGCTGCTTTTCGCACTCGCGCACTTCCGGCAAGTCGCCATATTGCACGACGGCTTCCGCCAATTCCTCAATCGACATTTCGAGCCGCTCGGGAACAGCACGGGTGCACGCTTCGAGACGCTCCCGCGCCGCTTCAAGGCGGCCTTCGGAACGGACCTTTTCTTCGCGCGCGGTCGCCAGATCAGCCAGCGCCTGCTGCGAGAATTTGTCAGCCGCGTTTGCTGTCGTCTCTGCTTCGGCAAGACGGTCCGCGGCTTCTTTCCGCTTCAATTCCGCTTCGTCGACCGCAGCGGCGAGATCACGACGCTGTAATTCGAAGCTATCGGGCGCTTCGGCAAGCGCAATGCGCTCTTCCTGCACAGTGGCGATGCGGCGTTCGATTTCCTCGATCTGGCCGGACGAGCGGCGCTTGCGTGCTTCCCAGGATTCGCTCTCATCGCGAATGGCGGTGAGGCGACGCTGGCGCATTTCAGCTTCGCGGGCGAGACCGGCAACAACCGCACGCGCTTCGGCAGCGGCAGCGCGGCGCCCTTCGGCATGGAAACGCGCTTGTGCGAGCTTCTGTTCGAGCTCACGCGCATCGCCAAGACCCAACATTTGCGCATCAGCCGCTTCGACCTTCGCTTCCGCTTCGGTCAGGCTTTCGGCAACGCGGCTCAAGGCTTCAGTGAGTGCCGAATGTTTGGCAGCGACTTCGGATTGCTTGCGTTCTGCAATGGCGCGACGTTCACGACCATCATCGAGCGCGCGGCGCGCTATGCGTGCTGCTTCGAGCGTTTCGGTTTCGCCCTGCGCTGCCATACGAATGGCGCTCTGCGCCCCTTCGGCTTCAAGGCGCAAATGTTCGACCGTTGCACGCGCTGTCGCGGCTTCGATTTCGAGATCGCCGAGGCGGTTCTTTTCAGCAAGGCGGCGCGCGGCCGGTGTCGGCGCATCGGCAGCTGTGGTGAAACCGTCCCAGCGCCACAGATCGCCTTCCGGCGTGACGAGGCGCTGACCAGCCTTCAAGCTTTTCGCGAGCGCGCGGCCTTCTTCTTTAGAGACGATGCCGATCTGGCGCAGACGGCGCGCGAGTTCCGGCGGTGCATCCACGCAATCGGCAAGCGAACGCACGCCCGCGGGCAAAGCGGGATCGTCCGCACCATCGCCCGCGACCGACCAATGCGCCGGAGCAGCCGTATCAATCGATGCGTCGAGGTCATCGCCAAGCGCGGCACCGAGCGCGGTTTCAAAACCCTTTTCGACCTTGATGAGATCAAGCACGGCCGGGAAAAGATCGCCACCACCGGCGGAGACAAGCTTCGCCAGCGTGCGCACTTCGGTTTCAAGACGCTGGGCGGCGCGGTCGGCTTCGGCGAGCGGACCCCGCAAAGCTGCTTCGCGTTCGCGGGCTTCGGCATGGGCAGCGCGCGCAGCCTGTGCGCGATCATCCGCTTCCATAGACGCCATTTCGAGCGCGTCGATTTCTTCGGCCATCGCCATCAGATCAGCGGCATTGCCGTGCGTTTCTTCGATCAGCGCGAGATCATGCTGCAGCTTTTCCTGCTCGGCGCGGAAGCGGACCACGCGGTCTTTTTCTTCGCGCAGGGCGCGTTCGGCCGCAGCACGCTGCGCGTTGATGTCAGAGACCGCGCTCTGTGCTTCGCCGAGCGCCTGTTCGGCAGCGGCGAGTTCGTCTTCCAGAACGGCGAGTTTTTCACGCGCGATTTCGGCAGCTTCATCCGTATCGGAGGCGGCAATCAGCGTTTCGGCTTCGGCGAGCAAGCGCGCTAAAGCAGCTTCAGAATCCGAGACAGCGAGCTTTTCGCGCTCGAGATCGCGGGTGAATTCTTCCGCGCGGCGCTCGAGTTCAACAGTGCGTTGGCGCGCACGCGCTTCTTCCTGATCGAGCTGTTCCCGCGCAAGACGCAGACGCTGTAAGCCAGCGGCAGCCTCGATTTCCGCTTCGCGTAAGGACGGCAATTGATGCGCAGCGATCGCCTGAGCGGTCGCGGCTTCGCCCTGAATCTTGGCGCGTTCGGCCACAGCTAAGAGATCGGCTTCGACCTTCGCTTCCGCTTCGAGCACGTGCTGGCGCGCTTCCTGAAGCGAAAGATAGAGCAGGACCGATTCATATTTGCGGATATCGGCGGCGAGCGTGCGATAGCGCGAGGCCTGCTTGGCCTGACGCTTCAGGCCTTCGGCCTGCGAATCAATCTGCTGCAACACGTCTTCGAGGCGCTGCACATTATCTTCCGCCGCTTTGAGGCGCAGTTCCGCCTCGTGACGACGCGTATGAAGACCGGCCACACCGGCAGCATCTTCGAGAATACGGCGGCGGGCCTGCGGCTTCGCCGAAATGATTTCACCGATCTGGCCCTGACGCACCATGGCGGGCGAACGCGCACCCGTGGAGGCATCAGCGAACAGAAGCTGCACGTCGCGCGCGCGCACTTCGCGGCCATTGATGCGGTAGGTCGAGCCCGATTCGCGCTCGATTTTGCGCGAGATATCAAGTTCTTCGGCATCGTTGAAGGCAGCTGGTGCCGTGCGCAGGCGATTGTCGATGAGAAGAGCCACTTCGGCGGTATTGCGCGCCGGGCGATTGCCTGAGCCTGCGAAAATCACGTCGTCCATGCCGGACGCGCGCAAGCTCTTGAACGAGCTTTCGCCCATGCACCAGCGCAAGGCTTCGACGAGATTGGACTTGCCGCAACCATTGGGTCCCACGACGCCGGTGAGGCCGGGCTCGATCAGAAACTCCGTCGGATCGACGAAGGATTTGAAGCCCGCAATACGCAGTCGCGTCAGAATCATCAGGAGGACCCTTGCTTTACCCGCGGGTCCCGAACAGATCCCGCTTCGATCAGTTCCCGACGAGAGGCGTGAGAATCTTGTCGAATTCCTCGACCGTCATCGCGCCCCGTTGGACCTGACCATTGATGAAGAAGGTCGGCGTCGAACTCACTCCGAGTTTCTGCGCCGCCCTGTCTCGCACCGCGTTCACGGCGTCATAGATCTGCTGGTTTTTCAAGCAGGCCTCGAAACTTTCCTGTGAAAACCCGGCCTGTTTCACCAAGGAAAGCAAGGCTTCCACAGGCTTGTTCGAGAAAGCCCAATTTTTCTGTTGAGAAAACAGAAGATCGACGATCGCGTAATACTTGTCGTTACCGGCGCAGCGCGCCAGCATGAAACCGGCCGTGGCGAGCGGATCGAGCGGGAATTCGCGCAGGATAAAGCGGGCTTTTCCCGTGTCGATCCATTTCTGCTTCAGGGCGGGCCAGGTCTTTTCGTGAAACGTGGCGCAATGGCTGCAGGTCATCGAGGCGTATTCGATGATCGTCACTTTGGCGTCCTTATTGCCGAGCACGATATCGCCCAGAGGGCCGGGAACGGCCACTTCATCCGCAGAAACGGTTTGCGCAGAGGCGCCGGAGAGCCCAGCAAAACCCATCATAATGGCGGCAAAGCCGGCAAAAAAAGTACGGCGGATCAACATCAAACCTGTCCCTGCAAGGGAGGCGGTTTACAGCGTGCTTCAAGGCAAGCCATCACCGCCCCTTTATTCGGAGCCCTGTGGACCATTCAATACGGGTCAATTTGTGGCAAGAGCGCGGGCTTGGCAAAACGGGCTTTTCCCCCGGCGATTGGCCCGTTCCGGTCCGAATCAGGGCTTGGCGTTCCGCTCGGCCATGGCGGCGCCAAGCTCCGCGAGCGCATTTCGCAGCCCCTCATTCTCAAAAGTGCCGAGGCTGGCAGCCGTCTCGGCCACTTTTTCGGGCGAAGGCTGGTGCCTAGTGTCATTCCGGTTGCGGTCGCGCCCGACCGGGCCTTGCCTGAAGCTCAACCGGCCAATGCAGCGCCAGCCATAGCGGGCATTGACCCGCTCGATGATGATTGGGGCGAGGTGCTGGACTTCGAGGGCAAAGGCGCTTTCGACCCGGACAATCAGGGTCGCCGGTTCGGTCGGCATGTCGGGGCCGCCCGGGCGGCGGGGCCATTGGACCTTCACGGGCTCGCAAAAAGGCGCGAGTCGCTCACCGACGATTTCGGGCCAGCCCACCACGATGTCGGACGCGGCAAAGCCCTGCGCAGCCAGAACCGGCGCGATGCAGGCATCGACCAGCTCGGCGAGCGGACGGGTGACGCGTTTGAAGGGCTTTTGAGCGGACATAAGATTGCGACTTGGGATTGCGACTTGGGATTGCGACTTGTGGAACCTTGCACAGCGCTATGGGGGCGCTATCAACGGGGATCATGGTAAAGCCCCGCCCCTCTCCCGTCGATTCAAAAGCAGGCCCGTCGGCGCGGCCGCTTTTGGCTTGGTATGACCGGCACCGTCGCACGCTCCCTTGGCGGGCGAGACCCGGCGAGATTGCTGATCCCTATCGCGTGTGGCTGTCCGAGATCATGCTGCAGCAAACGACGGTCACCGCTGTCAAACCCTATTTCGAAAAGTTCCTGACGCTGTTTCCCGATGTGTTTGCGCTGGCCGAGGCGCCCACCGATGCGGTGATGAGTGCTTGGGCGGGGCTCGGCTATTATTCCCGCGCGCGCAATCTGCATGCTTGTGCGAAAGCCGTGGTTGAATTTCATGGCGGCGTTTTTCCAGCCGATCCGGATGCATTGCGCGCGTTGCCCGGAATTGGCGATTATACATCCGCGGCTATTGCGTCGATCGCATTCAATCGCGTGGCGACTGTCGTCGATGGCAATGTCGAGCGTGTGATGTCGCGGCTTTATGCGGTAGAGGAGCCTCTGCCGGGATCGAAGCCGCGGATCAAAACATTGACGGCAGCGCTTGTACCAGAGGACCGGCCCGGCGATTTCGCCCAAGCTATGATGGATCTCGGCGCGACCTTGTGTTCGCCCCGATCGCCTTCCTGCATTCTGTGTCCCTTCAATGGATTCTGCACAGCGCAAGCGCGCGGCGATGCCGAAACATTTCCACGCAAGACGCCGAAAAAAGAAGGCCAGCTCAGGCGCGGTGCAGCCTTCGTCCTGCTGCGCGATGACGGCGCCATCCTTGTGCGCACGCGGCCAGACAAGGGATTGCTCGGCGGCATGACCGAAGTGCCAGGCACGCATTGGTCAGCCGATTTCAAGTCGAAGGACGCCCTCGCCCATGCGCCAGTCGATGTTGAATGGGTAAAATTGCGCGGCCATGTGCGGCACGTGTTCACGCATTTTCCGCTCGAACTCACGATCTTTGCCGCGCGCTGCAGCAAACGAAAAAACGCGCCCAAAGGGGCGCGTTTCGTATCGCTCGATGCGCTTGACCAAGAAGCGCTACCGAGCGTTATGAAAAAGGCGATCGCTTTCGCGCTCGAAAATCTGTCTCAGTGACGTCCGCGCGACCAGCGCATGCGATCGCGCTGCTTGTCGTCGAGCTTAGCATAAAGGGCATCGAAAGCGGGACGGACCGTCTTAATCGCGTCCGCCATGGCCGTGGCATTCTTTTCCATCTGCGCGAGGCGCGCAGGCGGCGAGCGGTCGTCATCTCCGGCTGCGGGGCAAGCGGCGCGCACGATGCCTTCGGCTTTGGTCGCTGCCGTGCGTAGTGCATCCATTTCTGGTTTTTGCGCGTCGGTCGGCTTGATGGTGCTTTCAAGCCGACTGAGGATACGCGGCGCCATCGCTTCCTTGTTGGAGCAGAAGTGGCGGCCCATCATTAAGCCACCCATTTCCATGCCGTGCCCCCGCATCATGCCCTGATGGCGCGTTTCATCGCCACCGCGCATCGTGCCTGGTCCCGAGCCTTGGCCCATATTTGGACCGGGAGCCGGGCCTGGCGGCGGCGTCTGTTGCGCCAAGGCGGCACCCGACATCGACAGGACGGCAGCCATAGCGAGGGCAAGCCATTTCGCGTTCATGTGCGATTCTCCCAAAAGACGGATCTAAATTACACCGTCGAGTTGGGATTTCACGCCCCAACCATGGCCAACTTACGGCAGGGCTGAATCTTTTCTTGCTTAAACCGCAGCCATGCTTTCGCGAAGGGTCTGGCGGAAACAATCGATTGGTTTGACGCCGTCTTTCGTCTCGCAATGCCAGAATGTCCAGCCATTGCAAGCCGGCAAACCTTGAGCAAGAGCGCCAATCTTGTGGATCGAACCGACGAGCTGGCCGAGCGCCAGCGTGCCATCGGCGCGCACCATCGCCTTATGGCGGCGTTTTTCGTCGAACAGCGTATCGCCCGGTTGTAGCAGGCCCGCCTCAATCACCGCTTGGAACGGAATGCGCGGCTCACTGCGTTTTGCGGGCGGCTCAGCGAAGCTTGCAGGATCGACCGGCGTGACGGCAGCAATGCGCTTGCGCGCCGCTTTCGCATAAATCGGGTCGCGTTCGATGCCGATAAAATGACGGCCCAATTTTTTGGCCACTGCGCCCGTCGTGCCGGTCCCAAAAAAAGGATCAAGCACGACATCGCCGGGATTGGTCGACGACATGAGAACGCGCGCCAGTAAAGATTCCGGCTTTTGTGTCGGATGCGTCTTGCGGCCTTCTTCGTCCTTCAGACGTTCATGGCCGGTGCAGATCGGAAAGTACCAGTCCGAGCGCACTTGCAAATCGTCATTACCCGCCTTCAGCGCTTCGTAATGGAACGTGTAGCTCTTGGCTTTTGGCGATAACGAGGCCCAGATCATCGTTTCATGCGCATTGGTGAAACGGCGGCCGCGAAAATTCGGCATCGGATTGGCCTTGCGCCAAACGATGTCGTTCAAGATCCAGAAGCCGAGATCCTGCAGGATCGTGCCGACGCGGAAAATGTTATGGTATGAGCCGATCACCCACAACGTGCCATCGGGCTTCAGAATGCGGCGGCATTCCGTCAACCAAGCACGGGTGAACGCGTCATATTCGGCGAAGCTTGCAAACTTATCCCAATCGTCATCAACGGCATCGACGACCGATTGATCGGGGCGCGAGAGCGCGCCTTCAAGCTGCAGATTGTAAGGCGGATCGGCAAAGACCAGATCGACACTTTTGGCGGGGAGCCTTGACAATTCCGCGACGCAATCGCCTTCAAGAATGCGATCTGCTTCGAACGGAATGCCCCCCATCCGGGGGGCTGGCGACGGACGAACGGAACGCGCGACCCTTACCCGAGCCCGAGCGCCGGCAACCCCGGTACGCAGAGAAACCATGAACCCACAAACCCCACAGCAACAACGCAACTTATGAGGAGACAATGCAGGGGTTAGGGTAAAGGCGAGGTTTAGATGTAAAATTTGGCGAGTCCCAAAATGCGCCGATCGCTTTTATGGTAAATCAATGGTGAATGGCGAAAAGCTCAACCGGTGATAGGCGCAAGGCCCGTGAGCCATAATCGCATCGCGATGTTTCTTGGTCCCATAGCCCATATGCGCTTCAAAACCATAGGCAGGCAAAGCCATGCCGACGCGTTCCATCATGCGGTCGCGTGTGACTTTCGCGATGATGGAGGCCGCCGCAATCGACACCGACAATCCATCGCCACCGATCACCGCATCGCCCTCGCAAGGCAGAGCCGGCAGATCGCGGCCATCGACCAGCACGTGCCGTGGTTCTATGGCGAGGCCGAGAACGGCGCGGCGCATCGCTTCAAGTGAGGCTTTGCGAATGTCGCTTTGATCGATGAATCGTGCGGAGATCGAGCAAATGGAAATATGCGCCGTTGCGCAAATTTCCTCAAAAAGCGTTTCGCGGGCGAGCTTAGTCAGTTGTTTTGAGTCGTTGAGCCCTAAGGGAATTTTCTTCGGATCGAGAATGACGGCGGCGGCCACAACGGGTCCGGCCAAAGGTCCGCGACCGGCTTCATCGCATCCCGCGACAGGCGACACGCCGCGCCGCATGATCTTTTGCTCACGCAAAAAATCCGGGCCGCTCGGCAGATCGAGCGGCAGATCATCGTTCGCCTTTGAATCATTCGCTTTGCGAACGATCCTGCGGGCGCTTTTGGAGGCAGGGCGTTTCATCACACCGGACTAGACCGGTGTCGGGCAGTGAGCAAGCGGGCGGCACCCGCTCCGCTTCTTGTGCGCTCACTTCAAAGAAGCGCGTATTGCCCGCCCTGCAATACGGGCGGATCGAACAGGTCGGTCCGCATTGTCAGCTTGCGTTCGTTGAAGCCGAGACGGCGGGCCGCCATCTCGAACCGGCGGCCGATGGTCCACGCATAAGGACCGGTGCCGACCTGACGCTGGCCAAAGGTGGGGTCGTAATCCTTGCCGCCGCGCGTCGAGCGGACCAGCGAGAGCACATGCTTGGCCTTGTCGGGATAATTCTCCTCGAGCCAGCCGCGCACGAGGTCCTTCACTTCGAGCGGCAGGCGCAGCAGGACATAACCGGCCTCGCGCGCACCCGCTTCCCAAGCTGCCGCCAAGATTTTCTCGATCTCATGATCGGTCAGGCCCGGCAGGATGGGGGCGACCATCACCGCAACGGGAATGCCTGCAGCACTCAATTGGCGGATCGCTTCCAGCCGCTTGGCCGGTGTCGGCGCGCGTGGCTCCATCTTGCGGGCAAGGACGGGATCGAGCGTTGTAATCGAGATCGCCACTTTGGCGAGCCCTTCCGCCGCCATCGGTGCCAGCAGATCGATGTCCCGGGTCACCAGATTCGATTTCGTCACGATGGCAACGGGATGGGACGTCCGATGCAGCACTTCGAGCACTGAGCGCATCACCCGGCGTGTTCGCTCGATCGGCTGGTAGGGATCGGTGTTGGTGCCGATTGCGATGGTTTGCGGCTTGTAGTTCGGGTTCGCCAACTCCTTTTCGAGGAGTTCGGCCGCGCCCTGTTTGGCGAACAGCTTGGTCTCGAAATCGAGCCCCGGCGACAGGCCCATATAGGCATGGGTAGGCCGGGCGAAGCAGTAGACACAGCCATGCTCGCAACCACGATAGGGATTGATCGAGCGGTCGAAGGCGATGTCGGGCGAATCATTGCGGGTGATCACCGTTTTCGGCTTTTCGACTGCCACCTCCGTCTTGAGTGGCGGAAGCTCCTCATCCCGGTCCCAGCCATCATCCGTCAGCTCGCGGATCTCGGCCTCATAGCGGCCCGAGCGGTTGAGCGTGGCCGCACGGCCCCGGCGCACGGCCGGATCGATGCGTTCGGGACCCTTTTGCTGCTGAACAAGGGGCAAGCTGGGCTCGAAACCATCAAAAGCGAAGGACATGGCGACCTCCCGAAAAAAGAACATAAAGAGAACAAATAACAGAATCCGGACGAATGCAAGCGGAGAGGCTGGCCTTGTGCGCACCTCATGCTAGTCAGGGTTAATGATCTCGGCCGTGATCCCCGCCCTTCACCCAATCCCAGCACTCGTGGACACGCTGACAGCGCTCGTCCCTGCTGTAGCCGAGGGTTTAATCCGCGATGTGGCGATCGCCGCGAATACCGACACGCCATTTCTGAGCGCAGTGACGGAGGCGGGCGGCAGCCGCCTTATTCTTGCCCCCGGCGACCGATCGGCGCTGATCCGTGCTGCGGCAGCCATGGTGAAATGCCCTCATATTCTGGTGCTTGAACCGGGCATGGTGCCGATCGGCGATTGGATTGCCTCATTGGGCGATGCGCTTGTCGAGATCGGCGGGGAGAAGGCAGGCCTTATTCCCGTCCAATCCGCGCCATGGCTCACATGGATGGCGCACATCACCGGTCGCGCCGATGCACGGCTTGGCCTCGTCATGTCTGCCATGTCACTGCGCGGCGGCGAGCGACCCCGTTACATGGCGCTTGACGCTGTCCTTGCCGACCGACGCAAACGCGGGCTCAGACCCGCTGCTGATTGAACGTGTTGCAGCCGCGGACCGAGCCGCCCTTCATGCCCGTCATGAACCAACGCATCCGCTGTTCGGACGAGCCATGGGTGAAGCTGTCGGGCACGGCGTAGCCGCGCGACTCTTTTTGCAGACGATCATCGCCAATGGCCGCAGCTGTATTCAACGCCTGCCGGACATCCTGCTCGGTGATGTTGCGATGGCGCTCATTCATCGCCTTGGCCCAGACGCCAGCAAGGCAATCCGCCATTAATTCGACGCGCACCGAGAGCGCATTCGCTTCGGCCTGCGATGAGGAGCGGCGTTGGGCCTGCTGCACGCGGGGCAAAATGCCAAGCACGTTTTCGACATGGTGGCCCACCTCATGCGCAATGACATAGGCATAGGCAAAATCGCCGCCGCCGCCGAGCTTGCGCTGCATATCGCGGAAGAACGACGTGTCGAGATAAATACGTTGATCAGTCGGGCAGTAGAAAGGACCCATCGCCGCTTGCGCGAAACCGCAGGCGGAATTGGTCGCGCCTGAAAAAAGCACGAGCTTCGGCCGGACATAGTCGCGACCCATCTCCTGCTTCAAAACCTTGCCCCAGACATCCTCCGTCTCGCCGAGCACCTTGGCGACGAATTGACCGATATCATCAGTTGGTACGCCGGCTTTCCCCACCGGTTGGGCGTGCTGCGGCGCCGGCCTCATCTGCGTTGCCATCTCCGCACCGCCAATGAGAATGCGCGGATCGATCCCAAGCGCCCAGCCCAAAAGCCCTAGAACCACGACGGTGCCAAGCCCCAGCCCACCTCCGCCGCCCGGAAAGGAGGGGCCGCTGCCACGCCGGTCTTCAATATTGTCAGAGGTGCGAAGGTCGTCGATGCGCATGGCCTGATCCTGTTTGTTGCGCCTATCTAATCCAACGCACAAAGCCTCGGCCAGACGCAATGTGAGGCAGGAGGTGGACAGGAGCCGCCCCCGCCGTTAGGACCGGGCTCGCTTTGCGCTGACGCTTGGATCTGGACCATGCCTGACCTTCTGCTTGAACTCTTCAGCGAGGAAATCCCCGCCCGCATGCAGCGGAAAGCGGCGGAGGATCTGAAGGCGCTCGTCACCAATGCATTGGTGGATCGCGGCTGCGTCTATGAAGGGGCGAAAGCCTTCTCCACCCCGCGCCGTCTGACACTCCATATTGCGGGCCTGCCTACCCGCGCGCCCGATCAGCGCGAAGAGAAAAAGGGCCCGCGCGTCGGTGCGCCAGATGCTGCCATTCAGGGATTTCTGAAAAGCGCGGGGCTTACCTCGCTCGATCAAGCGAAAATCGAAAGTGACCCGAAGAAGGGCGAATTCTATGTCGCCATCGTCGAGAAAAAGGGTCAGCCGACCGACGTCATCCTGAAAGAGATTTTGCCCGAGATCGTTCGCACCTTCCCTTGGCCGAAATCGATGCGCTGGGGCAAGGCCTCCGCGGAAGCCGGATCCTTGCGCTGGGTGCGTCCGCTGCAATCCATTCTCTGCACCTTCGGCCCTGAGACGGAGACGCCTGAGGTCATCGCCTTCTCGATTGGAAATGTCACGGCGGGCGATGTCACGCAGGGCCATCGCTTTCTCGCACCGGGCCACATCACCGTGCGCCGCTTCGAGGATTACGAACAGAATTTGTTCGGCGCGAAGGTCGTGCTCGATGCGGAGCGGCGCAAGGACATCATTTTGCACGAGGCGAAGAACGCCGCCTTCGCGCGCGGGCTCGATCTTGTCGAAGATGAAGGTCTGCTCGAAGAAGTCGCGGGTCTCGTGGAATGGCCTGTTGTTCTGATGGGCGAATTCGATCCGGCGTTTCTCGTGATTCCGGACGAGGTTGTGCGCGCTACCATCCGCGCCAATCAAAAATGCTTCGTGTTGCGCGACCCCAAGACCGGCAAGCTCTCGAACAAATTCATTCTGGTGTCGAACATCGACGCCAGCGATGGCGGCCAAGCCATCGTTGCGGGCAATGAGCGCGTGGTGCGTGCACGCCTCTCCGATGCGCGGCATTTCTGGGACATCGACCAGAAGGCGCTTCCCGATTTCGCCGACAAGGGCAAGCCGCTCGATCAGCGCCTTGCAAAACTGCGCGCGCTCGACATCGTCTTCCACGAAAAGCTCGGCACACAGGGCGCGCGGATCGATCGTATCGTCGCGCTGGCGGAAAAGCTCTCACCTGTCGTCGGTGCCGATCCCGCATTGGCGAAGCGCGCCGCAGAACTCGCCAAGGCCGATCTCGTGACGGAAATGGTCGGCGAATTCCCAGAAGTGCAGGGCCTGATGGGCCGCCGCTATGCGGAATTGCAAGGCGAGCACGCGTCTGTCGCCGCTGCACTGGAAGATCACTACAAGCCGCAAGGCCCGTCCGACCGCGTGCCGACCGATCCCGTCGCCATCGCAGTGGCGCTCGCCGACAAACTCGACACGCTCACGGGTTTTTGGAGCATCGACGAAAAGCCGACCGGCTCGAAGGACCCTTACGCGCTGCGCCGGGCGGCATTGGGTGTGATCCGTATCTTGATCGAAAATAATTTGCGGCTTTCGCTTGCCGGTTACGACCCCGATCTCAAGGCGTTCTTCGCCGATCGCCTCAAAGTCTATCTGCGCGACAAAGGCGCGCGGCACGATCTGATTGATGCCGTTTACGGCGCGGGCGATCAGGACGATCTGTTGATGGTGGTCCGCCGCGTTGAAGCGCTTGGTGATTTCCTCGCAACTGACGACGGCAAGAATTTGCTCGCCGGTTTCCGGCGTGCCGCCAACATTTTGAAAGCGGAAGAAAAGAAGGACGGCGCAGGCGCATTCGACGGCGCACTCGACGCCGCCCTCATTCAAGCGAAGGGCGTGCCGGAAGAAAAGGCTTTGGCAACGCTGCTTGAAACCGCATCAGGTCAAGCACAAGCCGCCATCGCCAAGGAAGATTTTGCCGGCGCGATGAAAGCGCTCGCCGCCTTGCGCCCGGCCGTAGACGCCTTCTTCGACAAGGTGACGGTGAATGATGCCGATGCCGCGTTGCGGCTCAATCGCTTGAAATTACTGAGCGGCTTGCGCCATGCGACGCGTGCGGTTGCCGATTTTGGTGCGATTGCGGGGTAACCCGTTTTCGTTCCGAAGCATTCCATCGTCGTGCAGTGGGTAACCCAGAAATGGATTGCCGCGTCGGGCTAAAGCCCTCCTCGCAATGACGCATGAGGCTGTCGGTGTCACGCTCACGATACGCGAAAATAAGCCTCGTACGTCAGAACAACCCTCGTCATCGCGAGGAACGAAGCGACGTGGCGATCCATTGCAGGCGTCGCGCGCATTGGAAAGATGGATTGCCGCGCGCACTCAGTGCGCTCGCAAAGACTAATTTATTGTGAAGCCGCCGCGCGCATCTCTGCAATCGCCTCTCGGGCGAGCTCATCGCAACGCTCGTTCTCCGGGTGCCCCGCATGGCCCTTCACCCAATGCAGCGTCACATCGTGATGCGCGCGCAATTCATCGAGACGCTGCCAGAGATCGACATTCTTCACGGGCTTCTTGTCGGCCGTTTTCCAGCCACGCGATTTCCAGCCATAAATCCAGTTCGTGAGGCCCTCACGCAAATATTGGCTATCTGTGTAGAGATCGACGATACAAGAGCGCTTCAAAGCTTCAAGCGCTGAAATGGCTGCCATCATTTCCATACGGTTATTGGTCGTCTCGGGCTCGCCGCCCTTCATCTCACGCACCGTATCGCCATAGACGAGCATTGCGCCCCAGCCGCCCGGGCCGGGATTTCCCGAACACGCGCCGTCGGTATAGATCGTGACATGTTGCTTCATTCCGCGAGGCCGTAATCGGACGCTGCCTTGCAATGCTGATGGAAACGCAGCTTGCGGAAATATTCGAGCGGATCTTTCGGCCTCACCAACGCACCCGGCGGCACGTTGAGCCAATCGACCAAACGCGTCAGCATGAAACGCAAAGCCGCGCCACGGCACAGGATCGGCAAGGCTTCAATCTCGGCCGAAGAGAGCGGACGCGCTTTGCGGTAGGCCTCGATCATCGCGCGGCCTTTAGTGATGTTGTAGGAGCCATCGGACTCGAAACACCACGCATTGAGACAGATCGCGAGATCGTAAACGACCGTATCGGTGCAGGCGAAATAGAAATCGATCAGGCCTGAAAGGCGCGAACCGAGAAAGAAGACATTGTCGGGGAATAGATCGGCATGGATGACGCCTTTCGGCAGATCGTCCGGCCAATGCGCTTCAAGCTCAATCAATGCGGCTTCCGTGGCATCGCGTAGCCCCGGCATCACGGTGTCGGCACGCACTTCTGCGGCTTCGAACAGCGGCCGCCACCCCTGCACTGAAAGCGCGTTGGTGCGCGTCATCGTGAAACCGGCAGCTGCGCGCTGCAAATCGGCAAGCGCCGTTCCCACCGCGGCGCAATGAGCGACACCGGGCCGCTTCACACCGATGCCATCGAGAAATGTGACGATACAAGCGGGACGGCCTGCAAGGCGGCCAAGCGCTTCGCCATTTTTGTTCAAGACAGGTTGCGGGCAATTCAAGCCGTGTGCAGCGAGATGTTTCATCAAGTTGATGAAAAAGGGCAGATCCCCCTCCTTCACACGCTTTTCATAAAGCGTGAGGATGAACTGGCCCTTCTCAGTCCGTAGGAGATAGTTGGAATTTTCGACGCCTTCTGCGATGCCCTTCGCCGACAAGACAGCGCCGAGATCATAAGTGGCGATGAAGGCTTCAAGCTCGTCATCGGCAATTTCGGTATAGACGGCCATCGCTTACTCCGCGGCGGCTTCGCGCAAAGCGCGCGGCAAGGGGAAAAACACGCTTTCATCTGCCGTCGAAACGGTTTCGACACGAACATCGTAGCGGGCAGCAAAAGCGTCAATGATTTCCTCGACCAGCACTTCAGGCGCAGACGCACCCGCCGTGATCCCGAGCGAGCCAATCGCGCCATAAAGCGACCAATCGATATCTTCGGCCCGCAACAAAAGGCGTGCAATCTTACAACCCGCGCGTTCGGCCGTTTCTTTGAGACGCTGCGAATTGGAAGAGTTGGGCGAACCCACCACGATCATCGCATCCACCATCGGCGCGACATGCTTTACCGCATCCTGCCTGTTGGTGGTAGCGTAGCAAATGTCTTCCTTGTGCGGACCATGAATGCCGGGAAAGCGCGTTTCGAGCGCCGTCACAATCTCGCGCGTATCATCGACCGACAATGTGGTCTGCGTGGCGTAAGCGAGATTGTTGGCTAGCATCGCGGGCAGCGCGGCGACATCGTCGACAGTCTCGACCAGCACAACGGCACCATCCGGCAATTGCCCCATCGTGCCGACGACTTCAGGATGGTGGCGATGGCCGATGAAGATCACGGTGCGGCCACGCTTATGGTGCAGCTCCGCCTCGCGGTGGACTTTCGTGACGAGCGGACAGGTCGCATCGAGCGCGAAGAGATTGCGGGCTTTGGCCGCTGCGGGCACGGATTTAGGGACGCCATGCGCGGAAAAGATCACCGGGGCAGTCGAGCCTTGCGGGATCTCGTCGAGTTCATCGACGAAAATCGCGCCCTTCGCCTTCAAGCCGTCGACGACATAGCGGTTGTGGACGATCTCATGGCGGACATAGACCGGCGCGCCATAGCGTTTAAGCGCCTCTTCAACCGCATCGATCGCACGCACCACGCCGGCACAGAAGCCGCGCGGCGCGCAGAGGCGAATGAGGAGCGGCGGTTTCGACATGGCAGTCCAGCGCGTTGAAAGCGCGCCTGTTCTGGTCGCGCCGCGCGGCAAGGTCAAGGGTGCTGCTTGAGTGGGGCTGACGGCTTGCAGAAGCGCAAGCGGTGCTGAGCATCCCGGCTCTCGCCTTCAGGCGGGACAGAGACTAAGGGAGGTCTGAGGTCTCTTTACGTTAAGGCAGGATAGCTCATGGCCGCCGGTTCCCCCGATTTCCTGACCCCGGTGCTTGTCTTTTGCGGTGCCGCCGTGTTGGCCGTGCCTCTGGCGCGCCGTGCGGGGCTCTCCGCTGTCATCGGTTATCTCGTGGCTGGCGCCGCGATGGGACCCTTCGGCCTACGCCTTGTCACCGAGCCTGCCACAGTCTCAGGCGTTGCGGAACTGGGTGTCGTGCTGCTTCTGTTCATTGTTGGCCTCGAACTCAAAATCTCGAAACTCTGGACGATGCGGGCCGATATTTTCGGCCTCGGTTCGGCGCAACTCTTGATCACAGCAGCGCTCGTTGCAGGCGCAATCATGTTCACCGGACAACGCTGGGAGGGCTCGCTTCTCATCGGGCTTGCCCTTGCGTTGTCAGCGACGTCGATTGCTCTGCAAATGTTAGAGGAGCGCGGCGCGCTGCAACAAAGTTTCGGGCGCCGCACGTTTGCGATCCTTCTGTTTCAAGACATGGCGATCGTACCGATTCTCGCTTTGGTACCGCTCTTCGGTGCGCGCCCCGGCGGCGACGTGCTGATCCCGACCTTGCTCGCCTTCGGTGCGCTCGCGATCGTCATTTTCTGCGGACGTTATCTGCTCAATCCGCTGTTCCGCCTTCTGGCGCAATCGGGTGCGCGCGAAGTGATGACGGCGGCGGCGCTTCTCGTGGTGTTGGGCGCAGCCTTTCTGATGCATGCTGTGGGCCTGTCGATGGCGCTCGGCGCTTTTCTTGCCGGTGTGCTACTGGCCGAGTCCTCGTTCCGGCACGAGCTTGAAGCCGATATCGAACCGTTTCGTGGGCTTTTGCTCGGTCTCTTTTTCATGAGCGTCGGCATGGGCATCGATTTCGCGCTGCTGAAACAATGGTGGTGGGCGCTAGCACTCGCCTTGCCCGGCCTGTTCATCTGCAAAATCCTTGTCGTTGGCGGGTTGATGGCCTTCAGCGGCTCGTTAAAGACGGATGCCCTGAAAGCCGGAACATTGCTCGCGCCTGTTGGCGAATTCGCCTTTGTCCTTATTCCGCTGATTGCAGCAACGGGACTGGCCAGCGCCAACGCAACGCATTTCGCCATGGCTCTAGCGGCGCTCTCGATGGTCGCAGGCCCCTTTGCCGTCAAGCTTGTCGATCTTTATCTGAAACGCCGGCGCGTGATTTTGCCAGAGGCGGATCTGACGGCGCTGGCAGACGCGCAAGGCACGGTGCTGATCATTGGCTTTGGTCGCTTCGGCCAGCTCGTCACGCAGGTTCTCTTGTCACGCGGCTGCGCCGTCACAGTGATCGACAAGAATGTCGAAGCCGTGCGCAATGCGGCGCGTTTCGGGTTCAAGATTTTCTATGGCGATGGCACACGTCTTGACGTGCTGCGCGCCGCTGGCGCGGGCAGCGCGCGGGTGATTGTGCTCTGTGTCGACGACAGGCCGGGCGCACTTGCGATGGCCGATCTCATCCGCGCCGAATTTCCGCTCGTCACATTGCATGCGCGCGCCTATGACCGCATTCATGCGCTTGAACTGATGAATCGCGAGGTCGATGTGGTCATGCGCGAGACAACGCTTTCGGCCCTGGAACTGGGCCGCGAGACGCTTCTGGCGCTTGGTAGCGACGAGGAGACAGCCGATGATACGGTCAAAGACGTGCGCGCGCGTGACCATCAGCGGCTTCTCGCGCAGAAAGAGGCCGGCATGATGGCGGGCCGGGACTTGTTGCGCACGGTGCCCGTGCCCGAACCGCTCTCGGCCCCGCGTTCTGCTGCGCAAGCGCTCAACCCGGAAGCTGCGGAAGCCTTGACGGAGCGACCCTAACCGCAGGTCGGATTGCCCCGACGGGCCGGTCATGCCTTTATCCGGGGCAGTCAGTCCGAATCCGGCGGAGAGTATCCCATGGCCACCATGTTCGATTTCATGCCGCAGGGGCAGGCCTTCTCGGAGGGCCTTGCCAAGCAATTCGGTCTTTCGGCCGACCAGACGCGCAAAGCGATGGAAGCCCTGATGCCGGCCTTCTGGATCGCGATGCAGCAGCAGGCGGCGCGGCCTGACAATCTGATGCGGTTCTTCAGCGGGATGACCGGCCAAGCCATGCCCTTTGGCGGCATGGGCGGCATGGGCAGTTTGGGCGGCTTCAATAATCCCTTCATGCCGTCCGGATTTGGGTCGGGCTTTGGGTCGGGCTTCGGCTCTGGTTTCTCAACGCCGTCGAGCGAGGATTTTGCCAATCTCCTGTTTGGCGGCGCCGAGATCCGCCGTGCCGTTGCCGAGCAGGCGGCGCAATGGTCGGGGGTGAATGCCACTATCGTTCAGGAGATGATCCCGGCCATCGCGACGAGCATGATGGCCAGCTTCATGGCGCTGATGACGAGCGGTGACCAAGGCGGCCTGATGGGGCAATTCCTCAATTTCTTCACACAGAAAGAGGAAGCGCCGAAAGCAGAAGAAACGGCCCCCGAGCCGGACAAGCCAGCCGAGCGCAATCCTGCCGATTTCATGAATGCGATGATGAAGCCCTGGTTCGATGCAATGGGCGCGGCTTTTCCGCAGCCGCAGGATGACACACCGCAGACGGCTAGCGAACAAGGCCTCGATGCGATGAAGGAAATGGCAGCGACAGGCAAAGCGCTGCAGGACGATCATTTCAAAACGATGCAAAACATCTTTGAGAAAATGAAACGGCGCTGATCATTCCAGCCCAGCGACGGCGATGAAATTCCACACCGCGCCAGACATGCCGTAAAGTGTCACACCGATCATGCCGGTGAGGAAGATCGCAAGCATCGCGTATTGAACTACGCTCTCCGATCGTTCTTCCCGGCTCAGCCGCTTGATCGTACGCCCCATTCCAGCACCTGCAACGCTATGACTCGCCCCTGAAGGCGCGCCGACAGTGCGGCGGCGTCCGTTAACAGAATCCTTAAAACTGCGGGCGGCACGGGCCTATGGTGAATGTGGCATCAACCTTATCAGGCTTTTTTCGCCGGGCGTGGCGCGCGCAACACAAGGAGATTGCCTGCCATCACGGCCGCGAGCCCTAAGGCCGAAGGCCATGACCATTGGTAGTTTTCAAGCCATGTCGAAATCAGGAGCGCGACAACGGGCGAAAGCACGGTGACGTAAGCGGCACGCGCCGCGCCGATGCGGTTGAGCAATGTGATGTAGGCAACAAAGGAAATGGTGGTGGCGACGAGCCCCGTCCATAACAGCGACGTGAGATAGATGGGCGACCAATCGACCTTGAAGGACAAGCCCATGGCGACGCAGATTCCAGCGAGATAGGGCAGCGCATACGTCATCGCAAACGCATTGGCCACATGCACGCCGATGCCGCGCCGCTGGATCGATGTGGCCACCAAATTGCCCGTGCAGAAACATAGCGTGCCTGCAAGACAAAGCAGCAGACCCTTCGCTGCGCTCGCCCCCATCTGCCCGCCGGAAAATTCCGGCAAAAACATGAGCCCGACGCCCAGCGCACCAGTGAGTCCACCTGCGAGAACGCGCATCTCGATGCGCTGACGAAACACGATGAAGCCAAGAAAACCATTGATGACCGAGGCAATCGAGAAGATCACCGACATCAGTCCCGAAGCGATATGCAATCCCGCTTCATAGAACAGGATGAAATTGGTCGAGAACAGGCAAAGACCGAGCGCCAGAAAGCGTAAATGATCGGCAAGCGGAAAACGCAGACCGTCGCCGCGCACGAGCACCCAGATCCACATAACGGCCGCACCCGTCATAAAGCGCCAAAGGACCGAGACAACCGGATCAACGACGCCAAGCTGATAATGGATAGCGATCCAGCTTGTGCTCCATAAAGCGAGGACAAGCGCATAAAGCCCGCCATCGAGTGGGGTGAGCCAGGGTTTCGGCAGAGCGGGGGATTGGTTCATCAAACACAGGGCTAAAGCCCGCGCCGAGCCCTGACCAGTGCCGTCCATGCAGGGCGTTGTTGCGCGCCAAGCGGAGGAGCATTTGCGGCCCCTGCCCTGCCCGTGCCAGAAGGTCGCCGGGGGAGCAAACGATGCGACAGGTGACGGTCGCCGGACGGCAGTTTGCCGTGGCCGATGACAAACCCAGTTTCTGGGACAAGGCCGAAGCGGGGCTTTGGGAGCCGGAGCTTCTGGCTGAATTGGCGCGCCTGACCGGGCCCGGAACCGTCTTTCTCGACATTGGCGGATGGGTCGGACCGACGAGCCTTTTTGCGGCGGCGTGTGGCGCCGATGTGGTCGCATTGGAGCCAGACCCGGTGGCAGCACGGCAATTCCGCGCCAATTGTGCCGCCAATCCCGATTTAGCACCGCATATCACCCTGATCGAAGCGGCCCTGACCGCCGATGGTGCCGGCGGGGCCTTCGGTTCCCCGCGCAAACAGGGCGATTCGATGGGCAGCTTGCTCTTGGCGGACCAAGGGGCCGCCCTTTGGCAGGCGGCTGGGATCTCGCCTCAGGCCCTAACTGCTCGATTGCCGAGTGGGCGACCCCTCACGATCAAGATCGACATCGAGGGCGGTGAGTATCTGTTGGGTTCGGCATTAGGCACCCTCGCCGCTTTGAAACCACAGGTTGTGCTGATCGGCTTTCATCCTGCTCTCATGCTTTCGGCGAACAAGAATGGTGAAGGGCAGCTTGAAAAGGCCACAAGTGACATCTTTGCCGCGTTTGAAGGCATGAAAGCCTCTATTTTGGGTGCATCTGGCGTCGATCCCCTTACGGAAGCGTTGCACACACCCATCACGGTGCGGTTTTCACAGTCCAAGGACTGAAAATCGAGTCGACATCTTCGCCCAAATTGACCAAAAATCCGGTCGGAAGCGGGGCTCTGGTCGTTCTATCGGGCAGGGGTTTCGTGATCGCCTTGAGGAGACGGGATCATCGGCGGAGGGCCGCAAGACGCGACCGCCCGCAGCATAGAACGCCAGCTTGCAGAAGTTGGCCAATGTTTATCCGGTTAAAACCTTCAGGGCGCTCGGGAGCCCGCTGATGCCTTATTCGAACAGAGGCCGCATGGCCAATTTGAAATCCGGGCTACGTTCGCCCCGCGTTCTGATCTACAGCCATGACACGTTCGGGCTCGGTCATCTGCGCCGTTCGCGGGCGATTGCCAATGCGTTGGTGCGAAGCCACCCGGATGCTTCCGTCGTCATCATCTCCGGCTCGCCGGTGATCGGTAGTTTCGAATATGGCGATGGCGTCGATTTCGTGCGTGTGCCCGGCGTCGTCAAATTGCCGAATGGTGATTACACCAGCCTCAATCTTAATCTCGGCCTTGATGAAGCGGTCGCCTTGCGCGAAACGATCATCCGTTCAACAGCGGCCGCGCTGCAACCCGATATTGTGATTGTCGACAAGGAGCCGACTGGCTTTCGCGGCGAGATCATTCCGACATTAGAAGATTGCCGCAAGCGTGGCGCTCGCTTGGTGCTCGGCATACGCGATGTGATGGATGATCCTACATTGCTTGCTGCCGAATGGAGCCGCAAAGGCGCTGTTGAAGCGCTAAACTTCTACGACGATATCTGGGTGTATGGGCTGCGCGAATTCTACGAACCGCTCGCGGGCCTTGGCCTGCCGCAGCCAGTTCTCGAAAAGCTGGTTTACACGGGCTATCTGCGCCGTGAATTGCCGCAAGAGCCGCAGTTGACACGCCATCCCAAAATCACCAAAGGCCCGTTCGTTCTTGTCACAACGGGTGGTGGCGGCGATGGCGACGAACTCATCGATTGGGTGATCACATCTTACGAGGCCGATCCCGACCTGCCCATTCCGGCACTCGTTGTGTTCGGACCGTTCACACCACGCACGACGCGTCGCAGTTTTCTCGAGCGCATTGCTAAACTTCCCAATGTCGATGCCATCATGTTCGATTCAAAAATCGAATATCTGATGAATAAAGCGTCCGCTGTCATTGCCATGGGCGGATATAATACGTTTTGCGAAATTCTGTCGCTCGACAAGCCCGCGCTGATTGTGCCGCGCAAGACGCCACGGCTCGAACAGGCGATCCGCGCTTCTTGTGCCGAGCGGCTCGGCCTGTTGCGGCAGCTCGAAACACCGCCACCCGGCGATGTGCGCGACCCAGCCCGCATGGCCGCTGCCATCCGTGCCTTGGCATCGCAACAGCCGCCCTCCAAAGCGTTCGTGCCGGGCTTGCTGGACGGGCTTGATCGCATCGAAAGCCTTGCCGCGCCTTGGCTCGAAGCGGCGCGACGCGGGGAGCCGATGCGACGCATCGTGGTCGCAGCCGAATGAATGCACATCAGCGGCCGCATGACGCGCCGCGCCTCGCGATTGTCGTCAAAGGCTATCCCCGGCTTTCGGAAACCTTCATCGCGCAGGAAATGCTCGGCCTCGAACAACGGGGCCTCGATTTCGACATCTGGTCGTTGCGGCACCCGACCGATGGTGCCGTGCACATGTTGCACCAGCAGATCAAGGCGAAGCCGTTCTATCTTCCCGAATATCTCTGGCATGGGCCATTGCGCGTGCTGAAAGGTTTCGTTCACGCATTAACCAATCCGCATTTCGGCAAAACCTTACGTGCTTTCTGGGCCGATTTAAAACGTGACCCGACACCGAACCGCATGCGCCGCATTGGACAGGCCTTCGTGCTGGCACGCGAGATGGATCCGCGGATCGGCCACATCCATGTGCATTATTTGCATACGCCCTGCTCTGTCGTCCGCTATGCGGCCCAATTGCGTGGAATCGGTTTCTCGTTCTCAGCCCACGCCAAAGACATATGGACAACACCGGATTGGGAGCGGCGCGAAAAGATTGACGATGCCTCTTGGGGTGTTACATGCACGCGTGACGGTCTTGCGGAATTGCGCCGCTTGTTACTGCCGTCAGCGCAAGAGCGTGTGGAACTTGTATATCACGGGCTTGATCTGCGTCGCTTCCCAGCGCCGCCCACACGCAATCCGCGCGATGGCGCGCGTGCCGGCGATCCTGTTCGTTTCGTCTCTGTCGGGCGCGCGGTGAAGAAAAAGGGTTATGACGATCTGCTCCAAGCGCTCGCCACGCTGCCACCAGATCTCCATTGGCGCTTCGTGCATATCGGATCGGGTGAATTGAAAGAGGCGTTAAAAGCGCAAGCCGCCGCGCTTGGCATTGCCGACAAGATCGAATGGCGCGGCGCGCTTCCGCAAGACAAGGTGATTGCCACGCTGCGCGATGCCGACATCTTCGTTCTTCCGTGCAAAGAAGGGCCGAAAGGGGATCGCGACGGACTGCCCAACGTGATCCTCGAAGCGGCAACACAGGCGCTGCCCATTCTCTCCACCAATTTCGCAGGTGTGCCAGAATTCGTCATCGCGGAGGAAACTGGATTGCTCGTCGCACCCGGGGATAGTGCCGCATTGGCGCGCGATCTCAATGCGCTTGCACGTGATCCAGCGCTGCGCGCGCGGCTCGGACAGGCCGCGCACAAGCGGATCACGACTGCGTTCTCCTTCGATGCTGGCGTTGACGATCTCGCTGCCAAATTGATGGCAAACCTGATGCGGACTGCGGTAGCGTGAGATGCGTGCGTTCTTCATCACGCCGATGAAACATCTCGACGATCCGGTGCCTTCCGGCGATCGGACGATTGCACGGGCAACAGAACATCTCCTCAAGCGTGCCGGTTTTGAAGTGACACGTGCGAGCCAATGTGTGAGCTTTCTTAGCGCGCCCGATGCATCGCGCATGGATGCAATCGAGGACGAAGCCAATCGTGAGTGCGAAAGGCTCGTGGCAAATGCTGCCAAACCCGATCTTATCTTTACCTATCATTGCTATTATAAAGCGCCCGATCTGATGGGGCCGCGACTGGCAGCGCATTACGGCGTGCCTTACGTCATTGCCGAAGCCTCCCATGCAGCCAAACGCGCTCAGGGACCATGGGCGCGATGGCATGAGGAAGCCGAGCGCGCGATCCGTTCAGCCGATCTTCTGCTCGCCACGAGTGGGCATGATCGTGCAGGTTTGCTGCAATGCCGGGATCAATCCTGCATTGCCGATTGGCCGCCCTTCATTGACGATAGTTTGTGGCCGGAAATGCCGCGCTGGTCACATCGTGGTTCGACGCATTTTCTGGCTGTCGCTATGATGCGCGAAGGCGACAAAAGCGAATCTTACCGGATACTTGCTTCTGCGCTCAGCTTGCTGGAGCGCAACGATTGGCATTTGACACTGGTTGGCGACGGCCCAGCACGCGACAGCATTCTCGCTCTGTTTGCACCCTTCGGTGAGCGCGTCGCATGGCGTGGACAAATCGCGGGTTTGGCCCTTGCAGACGCCTATGCCGATGCGGATTGCCTCGTCTGGCCAGCCGTCAACGAAGCGCTTGGTATGGTTTTTCTCGAGGCGGCGCTGCAAGCTTGCCCCGCCATTGCCGGCGATGAAGGTGGCGTTAAAGCGCTCGTGCGATCGGGTGAAACAGGATTGCTGGTGTCGCCGCGCGATCCACAGGCGTTTGCAGCCGCGATGGATGCACTCATGGCGCATCCGACACGGCTTGAGGCCTTGAGCGAAGGCGCACGCAAAATGGCCGAGCAAGCGACACTCGACGCAGCCGCCTTGCGACTGCAAAAGGCCTTGGTACCATTCAGTCTCATGCTATGAAAATTCTGATTGCCGTCACGCATCTTCTTGGCATTGGTCATTTTGCACGTATGCGCATTTTGGCGCGTGGGCTCGTCGCCAATGGCCATGCAGTCACACTGATCTCGGGCGGACGCCCGCAACCCCATCTTAATGGGGACGGTTTCGACCTCGTACATATACCGGCCGTCTACTGCACAGGCACGGATTTCAGCACGCTTTATGAAGCGGACGGGATTGTTCTGTCGGACGCAACCCGAAATGCACGCATTGCCATGATCTTGGAAACACTGACACGCGTGAAGCCCGATATTGTCATCACGGAAACCTTTCCCTTCGGACGGCGCGCTCTGAAGAGTGAATTTCTTGCACTTTGCGAGTGCGCAAACACAATGCGTCCACGCCCGGCGATCGTGTCGTCAATTCGGGACCTCCTCAATCCGCCTTCGACACCAGCAAAAGCGGAGGAAGCTGAAGGTTTCGTCGCGCGCTTTTTTGATGGCATCCTCGTGCATGGCGATGCAGCATTAATTGCGCCGCAAGTAGGTTGGCCGTTTGGACCTTATGGCGCACGCGCCTTGCATTTAACGGGCTATATCGACGACAACCAAATTGGTCTGGATACTTTGCGTCACCATGACGCCATTGTCGTCTCAGGCGGCGGTAGCGCTGCATCGCTCCCGCTTTATCACGCCGCCTGCGACGCTGCGCGCCTTCTGCCGGAACAAAAATGGCATGTTTTGATCGGCCACGGTGTGGCGCAAGATGCATTCAACACTCTCATTGTAAACGCCCCCACCAATACAATCATCGAACGCGCGCGGAAGGATTTTCGTGCTCTTCTCGCCGGTGCGCGTCTTTCTGTCAGTCAAGCTGGCTACAACACGATTGTTGATTTGTTCGCCACGCGGCGGCCGATGGTGCTTGTCCCATTTGCGGCCGGGCAGGAACAGGAGCAGACATTGCGCGCAGGCGTGCTGCAAGAGGCGGGATGGGCTCAGATTGTCAGCGAGACCAAGCTGAATGGTTCAAGCCTTGCCCATGCTGTTGCGAACGCGCTGGCTCTATCGCCTTGCAGCGATGCCTGCATTGATCTTGACGGCGTGAAAGGCAGCATGACAGCACTCGTAGCTATCAAAGCCCAACGTGACGATATCGAAGCGGCATGGGAAACGCTCGCAAGCGAATTGGCAGCCGCGCAAGCGCGGGGCGAGACGATCAATGTTTGGTGGCGCGACGATGATGCGACCGAGGCAACACCGCAATTAACGCGCCTTCTTGCACTCTCGCGCGAGATAAGCGCGCCGGTGGCGCTTGCGGTCATTCCGGATCGCGTGGCGGACAATCTCGTCGCAGCGAGCGAAGACATGGCGATCCTCATCCATGGCATCGCGCATCAGAACCACGCGCCCACCGGCCATAAGAAGCAGGAGCTTGGCTTTCAGCCAACCGACACATTGCTGGAAGCGCTCAATGTTCGAAGGGACAGGCTCGAGAAACTGTTTGGCGCGCGCGCACTGCCAGTGCTGGTGCCGCCTTGGAACCGGATCGATCCTGAAGTGGTTCTTCGATTGCGCGACGCGGGGATTACAGGGCTTTCAACTTACAAGCGCCGCTCAGCGCGGATGGCTTCACCTGGGGTGCTGCAAATCAATACACATTGCGACCCGATCAACTGGCGCGCCGGTGGCGGCCTCGCGCCGGAGGAAGCGCTTGTCCGCCAATTCGCGCGACTGATCATCGAAACGGTACAGGAACCAGCTGGCGCGCGCGAGCCAATTGGGCTTCTCACCCACCATCTCGTCCATGATGAGGCGGTCTGGGCCTTTCTGGGCCGGCTTTTTGGGACGCTCGCCCGAAGTGGGGCCGTGCGTTTCGTTTCGGCATCCTCTATCTTTGATAAGCATCAAATGGTTCCGCCGCCTGTCATGGTGGAGTAAACTTTGCTTGCTATGGTGAAGTTAGCCTGATGACAGGAGTCCGCACAGTGCCATCGGCCACACCTCTCATTTCCATCCGTGATCTCGCCGTATCGTTCGACGGCGATGCCGGACGCGTCGAAGCCGTGCGCGGCGTTTCCTTCGATATTCCGCAGGGACGCACATTGGCTGTCGTCGGCGAATCCGGTTCGGGCAAATCCGTCACGGCCAACACCATCCTGCGCCTGCTCTCGCGGCGAGCCCACATTGAACGCGGTTCGATTCTCTATCGCGAGCCACGCGACGGCCATGTGACCGACATCACCGCGCTTGAAGCCGACGGCGCCACCATGCGCGCACTGCGCGGCGGGCGCATTGCGATGATCTTTCAAGAGCCGATGACATCGCTGTTCCCGCTGACGACCGTCGGCGACCAAGTGACCGAAGCTTTGATGCTGCATCGGCAAGTGAGCCGCGACGAGGCCAACAAGGCGGCGATGGCAGTGTTCGAGCGTGTCGGATTTCGCGCCCCCCCGCGTATGCTGAAAACCTATCCTTTCGAATTATCGGGTGGTATGCGTCAGCGCGCGATGATTGCAATGGCGCTTGTCTGCAAGCCCGCGCTCCTCATCGCCGATGAGCCGACAACGGCGCTCGATGTGACAACGCAAGCGCAAATACTCGCGCTCATCAAAGAAATCCAAATCGAAACGGGCATGGCGGTCCTGCTCATCACCCACGATCTTGGAATCGTCGCCAATATGGCCGATGAGGTCGTGGTGATGTATCGCGGCGAAGTGATGGAACGCGGTACACGCGAAGCGATTTTCCGCGCGCCTGAGCATCCTTATCTACGCGCATTGATGAATGCAGTACCGAAATTCGGCCTTGAGGCGCATGAGAGGCTGCAACCGATCCGTGACATCAAGATTGCTTCTTTGCCTGCCACGCAAGCGGTTCATCACTCCTTGCTAGATCGAACTGTGCTGTCAGTACGGGATGTCTCCAAGAGTTTCACGCTGCGCTCAGGCGGCATGTTCGGCAAAAAGAAAGATCGTGTGCCGGCCCTCAGCCATGTTTCGTTCGATCTCAAGGCTGGACGTACGCTCGGTATTGTCGGCGAATCCGGTTCAGGTAAGACGACGATCGCGAAGATCATCATGCGCGCGCTGAAAGCCGATTTTGGACAAGTAATGTTCGACGATGGCAACGGCGCAACCGATGTGGCAATGCTGTCCGGCACCGCTCTCATGGATTACCGGCGCAAGGTGCAGTTCGTTTTTCAAGACCCGTTCTCGAGTCTCGATCCGCGCATGACAATTGTCGACATTCTGCGCGAGCCCCTCGACGTTCATGGAATCGGCACAATGAAGGAACGTTTGACACGTGTCATCGAGCTGCTTGGCCTCGTTGGGCTCGATCAACGGGCCTTGCGCCGCTATCCGCATTCATTCTCCGGCGGTCAGCGCCAGCGAATCGGTCTTGCGCGCGCACTTGCCGTCTCGCCTTCGGTCATCATTTGCGATGAGCCGACCTCGGCGCTCGACGTTTCTGTGCAAGCGCAAATTTTGAATCTCTTGAAGGATCTGCAGAAGGCCCTCGGCCTGTCGCTGATTTTCGTGTCGCACAACCTTGCTGTCGTTGATTATATGGCCGATGAGATTGCGGTGATGTGCCGTGGCCTTGTCGTTGAGAAAGCCCCGCGCGATACTTTGTTCCGCAATCCAGTTCATCCTTATACAAAAGCGCTACTAGCGGCAGTTCCAGCGCCTGATCTCGACCATCCACTTGATTTCGATGTTCTTGTGCGCGGGGGCTTTTCCAATCCAGCGCAATGGCCGAAGCCCTATACGATCGAGGCTAACGATCCCCATCCAATCTTGAAAGAAGTCGCGCCTGGCCATTTCGTCAGTTATGGCGCCGCTCACGATACGCAACGCAAGGAGGCAGTGGCATGATGACACGTCGCGCCCTTCTCACGGTATCGCTCTTGCCATTGCTGGTTCTCACAGTGTCAGCTGATGCGGCTGAATTCCGCTTGCGTGAAGCGCCGATGCTGACTGAACGCGTGAAAAAGGGCACTCTACCAGCCTTGAATGCACGCTTGCCAAAATCGATGCTGATCGTTTCTCCTGACGCGGGCAAGGATCTCGGCGTCTATGGCGGCGAAATGCGGACGCTCGCAGTGCGGGCACGCGATCTGCGCTATATGTCGGCGAACGGCTATACGCGTCTCGTTGGCTACAACGAAAAGCTCGAGCTCGTCCCCGATATCGTCGAATCGCTGGAGACCGACGGCGTGAATTTCACCTTCACGCTGCGCGATGGCCATCGCTGGTCGAATGGCGAGCCATTCACGACAGAAGATTTTCGTTACTGGTGGGAGGATGTGGCCAACAATAAGGACCTCGCACCTGCAGGCCCACCCGACACAATGCTGGTCGATGGCAAACCGCCACGTGTGACTTTCATCGACGAAAGGCGTGTCCGGTTTTCCTGGGAAAAGCCCAACCCGCGTTTTCTGCCAGCCTTGGCTGCGCCACGCCCGCTGCAGATTTATGCGCCTTTCGCCTATCTTAAAAAGTTTCACGCCAAATATACCGACCGCAAGGCGCTCGACGCGCTGGCGGCAAAGGCGAAACTGAAATCATGGGCCACGCTGCATAACCGACTTGACGATGCCTATGAGCAGGGCAATCGCGACATGCCGACGCTTGGACCATGGCTGAACACGACCGAACAGCCCGCCACGCGCTTCATCTTTGAACGAAATCCCTATTATCACCGTGTCGATTGGAGCGGTCAGCAACTTCCCTACATCGACAAGATTGTCATCGACCTCTCCGCAGCGGGTTTGTTCGCCGCCAAAGCCAATGCTGGCGATGTCGATCTCTTGTCGCGCGGATTATCTATGTCGGATGTGCCCGTATTGAAACAAGGCGAAAAAGATCACGCCTACAAAACTCTTTTGTGGCCGGAAGCCCGTGGCTCGGCCTATGCGCTTTATCCGAATTTGACAACAAATGACCCGGAATGGCGCAAGCTCAACCGCGATGTGCGGTTTCGGCGGGCTCTCTCGCTCGGCATCGACAGACGCATCGTCAACAATTCGCTTCTATTCGGGTTAGGCATAGAGAGTAACAACACGGTTCTGCCGGAAAGTGCGGTCTACCAGGATCGTTTCCGTACGCTCAATGCGCAATATGATGTTGACGAAGCGAACCGACTGCTCGACGCGATCGGCCTTACGAACCGCGATTCTCTCGGCTACCGGCTCCTGCCAGATGGGCGCACGGCGGAAATCATCGTCGAAGTCGATGGCGAAGCTGCCGATATTGTCGATGCGCTGCAATTGATTGCTGAGTTCTGGACCGATATTGGCATCAAACTGTTCGTCAAGCCGCAAGAGCGAACAATTTTGCGCCAACGCGCCTATGCAGGCCAAACGATCATGGTGGCCGCTGCTGGCCTCGACAATGCAATCCCGACAGCCGAAATGCCGCCCAACGAACTCGCGCCAATCCGGCAGGATCATTATTCTTGGTCGAAATGGGGGCAGTTCGTCGAGACGCAGGGCAAGAATGGTGAAAGGCCAGATCTTCCTGAGGCGCAAGAGCTTGTGAAGCTCTATCGCGAATGGGCTATGACGGCAGACAGCGAAGAACAGAAGCGTGTCTGGATGCGCATGCTTTCAATCAATGTCGAGCAGCAATTCACCATTGGCACGGTGACAGGCCAATTGCAGCCGATCGTGGTTGCGCGCGCGATGAAGAACGTGCCCGCACGCGCGATCTTCTCTTGGGAGCCTACTTCGCTGTTGGGCATCTATCGGCTCGATCAATTCTATTATGGGCGGTGAGTTCCAATGATCCTATTCCTGCTCCGCCGTTTCGTGACCATGGCTCTGACGCTGCTAGCGATCTCAGCTCTCGTCTTTATCGTGATTAAATTGCCGCCGGGTGATTATCTCTCGAACCAAATCGAAGAATTGCGCGCACAAGGTGATGCCGCCGCTGCTGCGAAAGCTGAATTTTTACGCCATCAATATGGCCTCGATCTGCCCGTCTGGCAGCAATATCTGGTCTGGATTGGCGCCATGCCCGGCCCCAATGGTTGGGCCGGATTATTGCAAGGCGATTGGGGCTGGTCCTTCGAATATCAACGTCCCGTCAACGAGGTGGTTAATCGCGCGCTTGCCCTCACAATCCTCGTTAATATTGTGGTCGTAGTTTTCGTTCACATTGTTTCGATCCCAATCGCACTCTATTCAGCCACGCGGCAATATTCCCTCGGCGACACGCTCGTCACGCTGTTTGGCTATCTCGGGCTGGCTACGCCGAATTTTTTGCTCGCTCTCGTGCTTCTCTATTATCTCAATCGATGGTTCGGTATCTCAATCGGTGGATTGATGGATCCACGCTTCAACGATGCGCCGATGAGCATGGCCAAGATGAGCTCCATCATGTCCCACCTCATCGTGCCGGTGGTGGTAATCGGACTGTCCGGCACGGCCGCGATGATCCGGCGCATGCGCGCCAATCTGCTCGATGAATTGCAGAAACCTTATACGGTCACCGCTCGCGCCAAAGGCGTGCCGCCGATGCGTGCGTTAATCAAATATCCGTTCCGCATGGCGCTAAACCCGTTCGTGGCCGATATCGGCAATCTCCTGCCACATCTGATCTCGGGCTCGGTGCTCGTCTCGCTCGTCTTATCGTTGCCTACGGTGGGGCCCATTCTGTTGCAAGCCTTGAAGATGCAGGATCAATTCCTCGCAGGCTTCATCCTCATGTTCGTCGCCGTTCTGACCGTAGTTGGCATGTTGATTTCTGATTTGCTATTGGCCTCGCTTGATCCGCGCATCCGTATCGGGGGGGGCGCGTGATGAGTTCTGGCCCCGTGACGATGCCTCCGCCGCTTGGCGAAACCCATTGGGTCAATCCGGCTCCGTTCAACCCCGATGCCGCCAAACCTTTGACGCCGGAGGAAGAACGCTATTATCGCGCTTCAAGCCTGCAGCTGATCTGGTGGAAGTTCAAACGGCACCGCGTCGCGCTCGTTTCGGCAATTTTCCTGGCGATGCTCTATGTGTCTTTACCCTTTGTCGAGATGATTGCGCCTTACGGCATGACAACTCGTCATGCGGATCATCTCTACGCACCACCACAGCAGGTGCACTTTTTCCATGAGGGGACATTTGAAGGGCCCTTCGTGTACCCCTATAAGTTCCAGTTCAATCTCGAGACATTCACGCGCGACTACATAATTGACCGCAGTGCACCGCAGAAATTGCGGTTCTTCTGCCGTGGCGATGATTACAATTTCTGGGGACTGGGCCGGATGAATGCCCATCTGATGTGCCCGCCCGAAAATGGTACGGCGTTTCTGCTTGGCACAGATCGGCTCGGGCGCGATCTTCTGTCACGTATCATCTATGGCGCGCGGATTTCTTTGACCGTAGGGCTCATCGGCATCGCAGTTTCTTTCATCATTGGACTGACACTGGGCGGACTTGCCGGTTATCTCGGCGGCTGGGTCGATGCCACTGTGCAGCGCTCGATTGAGATTTTGCGTTCGCTTCCAGAATTGCCTCTATGGTTGGCATTGTCAGCTGCGTTACCGGTGAACTGGAGTCCAATCCTCGTCTTTTTTGCGATCACAATTATTCTCGGCCTGCTGGATTGGCCGGGACTTGCGCGTGCTGTGCGCTCAAAATTATTGGCCTTGAGGGAAGAAGATTTCGTCAAAGCCGCTGAGCTCATGGGCGCGTCACGCACGCGCATCATCGGCCGTCATCTCGTACCCAATTTCATGAGCCATCTGATTGCATCGGCAACACTGTCGATCCCGTCGATGATCTTGGGCGAGACGGCCTTATCCTTCCTCGGCCTCGGTCTCAGACCGCCCGTCACGAGCTGGGGCGTGTTGCTAAACGAGGCACAAAATCTCGCTGCCGTGAACCTCTATCCATGGCTTTTATTCCCGATGCTGCCGGTGATTTTGGTCGTGCTTGCGTTCAACTTCATGGGTGACGGCCTGCGCGACGCTGCCGATCCTTATCACTAAGGAACGGCAGTCGGGAACCGGGGCCCTGCACTCGTGGACCCTGCGCTTGTTGCAAGTCCGCTCGCGGCCACAGCGCTGGCCGATGCTGCTGCCGCCATCTCGGGCGTGAACCCTGTCTGTGCGCCACCCGCGATCGTGACGGCATTGGCAGAGAATTTGATGCCGTTTTCACGGAACGCCAAGATGATGCGCTTCAATGCTTCGCGCTGAACCCAAGTCGGCTTGTTGGGCCGTGCGGTGAACTTAATGCGGACAACGAGCGCATTGTCCTGGATCTCCTGCACACCCTGCAGTTTCACCGGTTGCAACAATTCCTTCCCCAATTCCGGATCGTCCATCATCGCAAGGCCAACTTTCTTCACAGTCTTGCGGACGAGTTCGAGATCGGATGTAGGATCGATCCGCAGCGTGAATTTCATCGTGGCCCAGTCACGGCTGAAATTGCTGATCGATTGTAATTGGCCATAAGGAATCGTGTGCACCTGACCGTTCTGGTGGCGCAGACGAAGCGACCGAAGCGAGATCTTCTCAACCGTACCTTTAAGGCGGCCCGTATCGATGTATTCACCAACGCGGAACGCATCATCGGCCATGAAAAAGACGCCCGATAGAATATCCTTGATGAGCGATTGGCTACCGAAAGAAATCGCGAGACCGAAGACGCCAGCGCCGGCCAAGAGCGGGGCCACGTTCACGCCAAGATCCGACAACGCCACCATGGCAGCGATCAGCAGGATGGTGAAACCGACCAGCACACGTGCCATCGGAAAGAATGTTGCAAGGCGCGAGGCGGGCGCTTGCATTTCATCATCGTCAAGCTGCGTCGGATCGATGATGCGGTCCACGCCAAGCGCTTTTTCCGCCCACAAATTCGTCAACTGCCAAACCAAGAAGCCAATGAAAAGCGTCGCGCCACCGCTCAAAATGGCCAGACTGACAGAGCGCCATTGCGTCCATGGCAACGCACCTGTCGATGCAAACCAGATATGACCAAGCCACAATGCCGCGACGATCGAAGCTGCAAAACGATAGGTACCACGCCACAAACCTGCTTGATGGCGCCGCGCTTCGGTTGTCTCTAAGCCCAGCATAACATCGAGAACGATCAGCGTTGAGATGATGCCGACTGTGCTCAGCAATGCCCAGAAAATATGGAATTGAGCCATCACGATGGACCAAGCCCAAGTGAGGCCGAGTGCAAGCACGGCGAAAGAAGCAATACCGGCCACGATGTCGCGGCCGGCTTGATTGACAGGCTCCATCAATCCGCGCGTCAGCGTTCGGACAGTGGCAAGGCTTGCAGCCGTTACGATAAGTGAGAAAAACAAACCAAGACAGCGCGCGACCTCGGGCAACATGCCATTCTTGATCATCAGCGGAAGCAGCGTCGGCCCCAGCATACCGAGCGCGAAAACCAGCCCGAACATGTGCGAGAGAGGGCGCACGACGGACGGACTGACGGGCACGAGTTGAAAACGCGGCAAGCCGGGGCGGAATAAAATGCGCGGAAAGATCATCAGCGCATACCAAACGACGAAGCCACGCAGGATCACTTTTGTGAAGCCGGCATCATTGCCCCAATTTTCAATGGCGATGCGGCCCAGCAACACGATCGCGCCGATGAAGACGATGCGGTCGACAATACCCCACGCGAGAAGGCGAATGGCGCCTGCCTGACACGAGACCGTCTCAAGTCCGTTTATGCGGATGGCCCGTGTATAGTACCGAAACCCAACGATGATAACGGCGGACGCCAACAAAGCTCCCAGTGCAGCCATGAAAGCGCGCACGGGATCGCCATCCATCATCAGTGCGCTGTGCAGTGCATTGGCAGCCTGCGATGGGATTTCGGGCGCAGCCGAAAGCACGAGAGCAAGCTCGTGCATGAATTGGCGCATAGCATCGTCAATCGACGACCACCACTCGTCCGACATGCCCATTCCCATTGGCTGCATGCTGGGAACATGCGCGGGCGGCATCGGCGGCGGGACAGGCGCAGAGGTTGCGTGTTGGGCGGTGATCAAGGCTGTGCTCATGAGCTTATCCAATCATGGACGGGCTCGGGCCGCCACCCTCATGCCAACCGCGTGGCTTCAAAGGCAGGTCGGACAGAGCCATTCCATGCGCGTTCGTAATCGACCAGCCAATGATCGGCTGGGCAGCGTCCATCCAGAACAATCGTCTCAAGCGGTTCGAGATAGCGCGTCTCATCGCGCCCCTCGGCGTCGCGTTGCGCGCGGCGGCGCAAACCGTCTCGCGCAATGGTGATCATGTCGCGGGCGAAATCATTCAGCGAATGACCTCTGAACATTGTCTTCAAGCCGGTGCGCGGCACTTCGCGGCGTAGGGTCTGCCGCTCATGGGCGGTCCATCCCGCAATGAGGCGCTCGGCGGCGGATAGGCTTGCCCCATCATAAAAAATACCGACCCAAAGCGCAGGCAAAGCATTGATCATTGCTTCGCTGCCAACATCGGAACCGCGCATTTCAAGATAGCGTTTGAGCCTCACTTCGGGAAAGAGCGTGGAGAGATGGTTCGCCCAGTCCGAGAGTGTGGCGCGTTCACCGGGCAAAGCCGCCAATTGGCCAGCGAGCAGATCGCGGAAGGAAGCGCCCGCAACGTCGTGATAAACATCGCCGCGCTTCACGAAATAGAGCGGCACGTCGAGCGCCCAATCAACGTAGCTTTCGAATGAGAAACCCGGCTCGAACGCGAAATCAAGCATGCCGGTCCGATCCTTGTCGGTGTTCAGCCAGATTTGCGAACGCATCGACACGAAGCCATTGGGCTTGCCATCTGTAAATGGTGAATTTGCAAACAACGCCGTCGCGATCGGTTGCAAAGCCAGCGAGACGCGCATCTTGCGCACCATGTCGGCTTCATCGGCGTAATCGAGATTGGCCTGTACGGTTGCCGTGCGGAACATCATGTCCAAGCCCATCGTGCCGACCTTGGGCATGTAATTGGCCATGATGCGGTAACGCTTTTTCGGCATCACAGGCGTTTCGGCGCGCGACCACAACGGGCTCATGCCAATCCCTGCAAAACCGATGTTCAGAAGCTTGCCGATTTCATGGCAATGGGCGAGATGCGTTCGCAGTTCGGCCGCACTTTCGTGAATGTTCGCAACTGGCGCGCCCGACAATTCGAACTGCCCGCCGGGCTCAAGCGAAATCGCACCGCCGCCAACCGGATCGACAAGGCCAATGATCGCCTCTCCATCGAGGATCGGCTCCCATCCGGTGCGGGCCTGTAAATGATCGAGCAACGCGCCAATGCCGTCAGCCCCATCATAAGCGACAGGTGTCAATGTGTCGGGGCGGAACGGAATCTTCTCATGCTCGGTGCCAACGCGGAATTCGCCCTGCCCCTTCGAACCGGCCTCGAACCACGAAATGAGTTCGCGGCGATCTTCAATCGGAGTGGGGTCGTTTTGATCGCGTGCCATGATAATCCTTTGCCGCCGGAATATGCGGGAGGCGCCTGAATATAGGGCCGCCCCGGTCAGGGCAACCGAGTGTCAAAGCCCCCAATCGCCGAGCGATGCTTGCACTAATGCAAGAGCGGCCACCGCCGCTGTGTCGGCACGCAGTATGCGCGGGCCAAGCGACAGCCTGATGACAGACGGAATGCGTAAGAGAAGTTCACGCTCATCGTCGGAAAAGCCGCCTTCTGGCCCGATCAGGACCGCAATCGGGCCTCGGCGAGCGTGTCTCAACGCTTCAAGCGGGTTTTTCGTCGCTGTTCGCTCATCGCAGAACACAATCGGACGCTCAGGGTCCCAAGCGGCCAACAAACGGTCGAACCGAACTTCATCGGCTATATCGGGAATGGTGAGAACGCCGCATTGCTCCGCCGCCTCGATCGCGTTGGCGCGCATCCGGTCGAGATTGAGCCGGGTGGTCTGGGTGCGGCTGGTGCGGACAGGCTGCAGCCGCGCCACCCCCATCTCGACCGCTTTCTGGACCACATAATCGAGGCGAGCATGTTTGAGGGGCGCAAACAGGTAATCAATGCAGCCTGGAGCGGTCTGCGGCCGGGTTTGGCGTAGGAGCTCAAGCCGCACCGTTTTCTTGCTCGCGTGGCCGATGGCGGCGAGGAATTCGCCCGAGCGGCCATCGAAAGCAAGGATACGGTCGCCGGGGCCAAGCCGCAGCACATGGGTCAGGTAATGGCTCTGGTCGCGGTCAAGCTCGACGGTTTCGCCCGCCACGAGCGGGCCTGCGATATGAAGGCGCGGTGTTCTGAAGTCGTAATCTGCCATCGCCCCTTCCCCTTTGCGCATGAGCCCCTTAAAAAGCCCGAATCAGGAGTGATCCTGCCTTTTCTACGACCGGGTCTGTCCTAAATGCCAATCTGGCCCGAACATCACTTCGGACTTGAGAGGCCGTGTGCCTCGGAGCGAGAACGACCATGCATCGCGTTTCGTCATTTCGTCCGGTTTTCATCCGCGCAGGATTGCCAATCCTCGCCTTGGCCATGGCAACCTCGTTGTCCATGACGGGCGCGCACGCTCAATCGTCAGAATGCGAGACATTGGGCAAAAAACTCAATGCCTATGGCGCGCTGATGCAACGGGCCCAAGGCTTTCAAAAGAAAAAGCCTTCTCCCGATGAGGCTTGCTCGGTCTTCACCGGCCTCTTCAACGCAGGCAAGGACGTCATCCCTGCGCTCGAGCAGAATGCAGCTTGGTGCCATTTGCCTGAGAACATCTTGACTGGGATCAAAGGCCAGCAGGATCAGATCAGTAAAGTTCGCGGCAATGCCTGCGGTGTGGCTGCGCAAATGAAGAAACAGCAACAACAGCAGCAGCAAGGCCCTGGCCTTCTGGGCGGCGGCGATGTGCTCGGCGGCCCGATGCGTGTGCCGCAAGGCGCGCTCTGATGCAGGCAGGCGGCGGCGCGCCGCTTCCTGATGCGGCCCGCTTTAACCTTGTCGATCATGTAGCGCCGTTGAAATGGCGCCCCTATCTGCGCCTTGCACGGATCGACCGGCCGGTGGGATGGTGGCTGCTGCTATTGCCATGTTGGTGGTCCGTTGCGCTTGCCTCCATCCACATCAAATCCGGCTTTCCAAGCCTAACGCTGCTCGCATTGTTCCTGATTGGTGCGATTGCGATGCGCGGCGCGGGCTCGACCTATAACGACATCATCGACCGCGATCTCGATGCGGGCGTGGAACGGACACGTCACCGCCCTTTGCCGAGCGGAGCCGTAACGCCAAAACAGGCCGCTTTGTTCTTGGTCTTTCAGGCGCTGATCGGCCTTGGCGTGCTTTTGCAGTTCAATGGATTTGCTATCGTGCTCGGCCTCTTCTCGCTTCTGCCGGTGTTCGTCTATCCCTTTATGAAGCGGATCACGTCCTGGCCGCAGGCAGTTCTTGGCCTCGCCTTCGCCTATGGCGGCCTTGAGGGTTGGGCGGCCGTCACGGGCTCGCTCGCGCCTGCCGCTTGGCTTTGCTACGGCGCGGCCATCCTTTGGACGATTGGTTACGACACAATCTATGCCGTGCAGGATCTCGAAGACGATTCCATCGTTGGGATCCGCTCGACAGCACGTCTTTTTGCCGGGAACACGGCCCGTGCCGTGGGCCTACTCTATGGCGGAACGGTGCTACTGCTGATACCGGCCTTGATGCTCGCTGGGAGCGGCCCTGTGGGGTTTGCCGGACTCATCGGCTTTGCCTTCCATCTTGGCTGGCAAGTCCGCCGGATCGATACGGGCGATGTGCAAGGAGCCCTCCGCCTTTTCCGTTCGAACCGCGATGCCGGGCTGATCTTGTTTGCCGGACTTGCCATCGATGCGGCGCTGCGCCCATTTTGAGCCTTGCGGGGCCCGAGCGTGGCCGGTAAACGGATCCAATCTGGAGCGACAGCATGAACCGTCCCGACGCCGCCTTTCTGCAGGAGGCGCTTAGCCTCGCCACGCAGGCAGCGCTGGACGCAGGCGAAATCGCACTTGGCTATTTCAGACCCGGCGCCCAGACGAGTGCCTATGTGCAGTTCAAGCATGGCGGGTCGCCGGTGACTGAGGCCGATCTCGCCGTCGACCGCATGCTGAAAACGCGGCTCGAAGCCTTCGACGACACAATCGGCTGGCTCTCGGAAGAAACAGAGGATGACCCGACCCGGCTCAACAAGGCGCTGGTGTGGGTGGTCGATCCGATTGACGGCACCCGATCCTTTGCCCAAGGCCGTCCCGATTGGGGCGTTGCGATCGGCCTTCTGGCACAGGGCCGACCGGTTCTCGGCGTGCTGCATGTGCCGGCCGAACGCAAAACCTATACAGCGCATCTGGGGGGCGGCGCTTTTCTCAATGGCACCCCTATCGCGGTGTCCGGCCAGACCAAAGTGCGGGGTGCTCGTCTTGGCGGTCAAATGGCCATGCTGGATGCCGTCGAAAAGGGGGCCGGAACGATTGCGCGCCTACCGCGCATCCACTCACTCGCCTACCGGCTCGCGCAAGTGGCCGACGGAACCGCGGATGGTGGGCTTTCGAGCAAAAACCCCCATGATTGGGACCTGGCTGCCGTTCACGCCATCATCGTGGAGGCGGGCGGCACGCTGAAGCAGATCGATGGCAAGGATTTAAACTATAATCGGGCCTCGACTCGCCACCCTTCCGTGCTAGCAGGACATCCGCTTCTGGTGGCCGGACTTTCAGCGATTCTGACTGAGGACCATCCGACGCGAAGCAGCAGAGACGATTGAGGCAGAACCCCGGCTGCCTCTTTGATTGGCCAAGGGAAAGACAATGACCGATACGCCTTCCAAGCAACTGCCCCATCTCGTGTTCGGAGGTGAACTCGTCGACCTCAATCGCAACGAGTTCAAGGACCTCTCGAAACTCGACCTTGTCGGCATCTATCCAAACTACGCTGCGGCGCGCGACGTCTGGAAAGCCAAGGCACAATCCTCTGTCGATAACGCACATATGCGCTATTTCATCGTGCACTTGCACCGCCTGCTCGATCCAGACCAGACCTGAGCTGGAGCCTCAATGCTGAAACGTCTCGGCCGCGCGCCTTTCACGCAGAATTTGCTCGGGCACTTGCTCGCGGGCTATCTGCGCCTTGTGAAAGCGACGAACCGGTGGATTTTTCAGCCCGGCGATTTTTTTGACGCGTTCGACCGCGACGCGCCCTACATCATCGCGCTCTGGCATGGACAACATTTTCTCATCCCGCTCGGCAAGCGTGACAAGGACCGGTACGCGGTTCTGATTTCACGCCATGGCGATGGTGGCATCAATGCTGCCGCTGCAGCCGCTTTCGGCATCAGACCGATCCGCGCTTCAGGGGGCAGGCCCGACCAGATGCATCGCAAGGGCGGCGTGCGCGGTTTGCGCGAAATGTTGCGCGCGCTCGAGGATGGCGAAAGCGTCACCCTCACCGCCGACGTGCCGAAAAAGGCCCGTGTCGCCGGGATCGGCATCATCACGCTGGCCAAATTGTCAGGCCGTCCGATTTATCCGGCAACCGTCGTGACAAGTCGTCGGATCGATTTCAGTTCATGGGATCGCGCAAGCGTCGGCCTGCCTTTCGGCCGTGGTGCGATCGTGATCGGCGATCCGATCTGTGTGGACGCGGATGCGGACGAGGCCGTGATGGAAGACAAGCGGCGCGCCCTCGAAATCGCGCTCGATCGCGTCCAGCATGATGCGTTCGCGCTTGTGGGTTCGCAGGATCCCGGCGCAGAATTGTCGCATGCGGCAGGGCGGCTGCAGGCATGAAGAAACCGCTCCCCCTCTCGCTGCGCATTTGGCGCAGCATGTCTTCGGTGCTGCGGTTGGGCGCGACGCCGTTCCTCCTCTGGCGCGCAGGCAAAGGCAAGGAAGAGCGAGGTCGTCTCGGCGAAAGACGCGGCGAAGCCACTATGGCGCGTCCCGAGGGACGGCTCATCTGGATGCATGGCGCGAGCGTTGGAGAAACGGTCTCACTTTTGCCGCTGATCGAAAGACTGGTGGAGCGAGGCTTTCACGTTCTGGTCACGTCTGGCACAGTGACATCCGCGCGCGTGCTCGAAAAACGTCTGCCCGCAGACGCATTCCATCAATTCGTACCGCTCGACATCACGGCATTTGCAGAGCGCTTTCTCGATCATTGGCAGCCCGACCTCATTCTCATCGCCGAGTCAGAATTGTGGCCGAACATGATCAGTGCAGCGAGCGAACGCGGCACGCCGATGATCATGGTGAATGGACGCATGTCCAAGCGCAGTTTCACGCGCTGGTCGAAATTCGGATCCTTGGCGCAAGCGATCCTATCGCGCTTCGATCTCTGTCTCGCGCAGTCGGAAGATGACGGGCGACGCCTGTCGGCGCTCGGCGCACCGCGCGTGGCTGTCAGCGGCAATCTGAAATTCGACGTGTTGCCGCCACCAGCAGATCCGATGAAGGTGTCGAGCCTCAGCGGCATCATCGGCGACCGGCCCGTTTGGATGGCGGCCTCAACGCATCCCGGTGAAGAGGACATGCTGTTTGCTATCCATCGTGTCTTGGCTCCGCATTTCCCAGGCCTCGTCACGCTGGTTGCACCGCGCCACCCGCATCGCGGAGAAGAGATCGCACTAACGGCGCAGAATTATGGCTTGCAAGCCGCGCGGCGCTCACAAGGGCTTCTGCCCGATGGCGCCACCGACATTTACATCGTGGATACTGTGGGTGAACTTGGGCTGTTCTACCGCGTCGCGCCGCTCGTCTTCATGGGTGGATCGCTGGTCACTCATGGCGGACAGAATCCGATCGAACCCGGCAAGCTCGGCGCAGCCATTCTGCATGGTCCCCATGTTTGGAATTTCACCGACGTCTATGCCACGCTCGACGAGGCAGGCGGTGCTGTACAAGCAGAGGATGCGAAGGCGCTTGCGCAAGCCGCATCCGATCTGCTGTGGGACACTGCGCGCCTTCGCGAGATGGCGCGCATCGCCCATGACACGGTGATGAAACTCGGCGGCGCAGCGGATCGTACGCTCGTCGAACTCGAGCCCTATCTTATTCAGATGCATCTCGAAGGAACCTGATGCGCGCACCGGATTTCTGGTTCAAATCCGGCGATTGGCGTGCCGCTCTGCTGCGGCCTGTGGCAGTGCTCTATGGTGCGATTGCGGCGTTCCGCATAAATCGCTCAGGTTTTCGTGCTCCTGTCCCAGTGATCTGCATCGGCAATTTCACTGCTGGCGGTGCTGGCAAAACGCCAACCGCCATCGCCATTGCAGCCATGCTCAAAGAGATGGGCGAAACGCCAGTCTTTCTGACGCGCGGTTATGGCGGCTCCATCGACGGTCCGCACATGGTGGACGTCACGCGCGATGATGCAGCGACCGTGGGTGATGAAGCCTTGTTGCTGGCACGTGTGGCACCGGTTGTGAAATCCGTCGATCGCGTGCAAGGCGCGCTGCACGCCAGCGCCTTAGGGTCCGTCATCGTGATGGATGATGGATTGCAAAATCCATCCCTCACAAAAGATTTTTCGATCGCGGTTGTCGATGGCGAAAGCGGGATCGGCAATGGCTTATGCATTCCAGCCGGGCCCTTGCGCGCGCCGCTCGCAGCGCAAAAGCGCCGCACTGATGCGGTGCTGATCATGCGTCCGGGCGAAGCTGACAAGCGGCTACACACTGCGCTGAGCCCGCGTCCGTTTTGGCACGCGCGACTCGTTCCCGATGCGGCCGCTTTGTCAGCCTTGCAGGGACGAAAAATTTTCGCTTTCGCCGGCATTGGGAGACCGGAAAAATTCTTCGCTATGCTGGAACGCGAAGGTCTCGCCATCGCAGAACGTCGCGCTTTCGCCGATCACGCGCCGTATGACAAAGACACGCTGATTGCCATAGCGCAGCAATGCCAGCGAGACGGTCTGATCCCGGTGACGACAGAAAAAGATGCCGTGCGCATGGGGCCGTTGTTGCAGAATGCAAGCGGACTTGCATCGCTCGCGGTTGTACCGGTCGTTTGCGAAATTTCAGACCGCGCAGCGATCACGGCAACGATCATGGCGGCGCTCGCGCGTCGGCTTACGCAGCGCCCGACGTAAGTTGACGTTCTGTTCTCTTTCGCTGAGACGCTTGCCCCGAATTGAGGAACTGGTTCCAGCTCTGTTCCGTAACGTTAGATCAACCCGTTACGGACGCCCCTTTTTGAGCCGCGTGAGCACGGCATCGGTCGAGGAATAAGCTTCCTGCAGATCGACTGACCAATAGCGAAGTTCCTCAAGCGGAATCGGCTCTCCCGTGATCGCGCAACGCACAAACGATCCCGGCTGTACAACACGATAATCGCCATCGAGATATTCGAGCTTGGCCTCGCCCTGCGGTGCAGGTTTGCGTTCGAAACGGTTCATCATGGGGTCGCCCTTTCACTTGGCAATCTAGCCCATTTTTCGGCTGGTACGAAATCTTACTGATCGCGGCGGGCTGTAATCGTGCCGTCGGCGAATTCAATGCTGATGGCCGCGTCTGCCGCCAAGGTCTTGGCGCTGCGCACCGGGGCGCCGGTCTCATCGCGAACAAGCGCAAAGCCGCGTTCGAGCACGCCGTGATAAGAATAGCTTGTCAGCAATTGCCCGAGCGCGCCCAGCCTATCATTCAGCCGATTCAGACGCGTGACGAACGCGGTACGGCGTCGCACATCGAGATCGGCCAGGCGCTTGCCGCGCTCAACAAGCGCACGCTTCTCGGCGCGTAAATTCGCGTCGCGTGCTGCGGCCAAACGGCGACCCAAACCATCAAGCCTTGCAGTAAAGGCCGCAAGCCGCGCTTCTGGAGAGAATTTCTGCAACCGGCGCGCATTCTCTGTGAGGCGCGCGCGATGGCGCTGCGCATTGCGCGCGAGCCCTGCCGGCAGACGCGTGGTGGCGAGATCGAGCCTGCGGCGCGGATCAGCCAGTAGATCATCGGCTGCGGGGAATGCGCGTGCGGCGGAGCGGAACTCGGTTTTGAGACCGTCAACGAAACGGCGCAAACCGGTGCGCAACCGGCGGCCATTGTCATCGACGCGGCTGAGCAATTCGGCCCGTACAGGCACTGCCATTTCGGCGGCGCCTGTTGGCGTCGGCGCGCGCTTGTCAGCCGCGTAATCGATCAGCGTCCAATCGGTCTCATGACCGACCGCGGCGATGAGGGGAATGAAACTGTCGGCAGCCGCGCGCACCACAGCTTCATCGTTGAAGCCCCACAAATCTTCGAGCGAGCCACCGCCGCGCGCAACGATCAAAAGATCGGGCTTTGGCACCGGACCATTATCGGGCAATGCATTGAAGCCATTGATGGCGGCGGCAACTTCTGCGGCACAGGTTTCGCCCTGCACACGCACTGGCCACACGATCACACGGCGCGGAAAACGATCTTCGAGCCGATGGATAATGTCGCGGATCACCGCGCCCGTTGGCGAGGTGATGACTCCGATCGCCTCAGGCAGAAACGGCAGGAGCTGCTTGCGCGCTTCATCGAACAAGCCTTCAGCCGAGAGCTTTTTGCGGCGGATTTCGAGTTGCGCGAGCAATGCGCCGACGCCGGCGGGCTCCAGCGTCTCGATGATGAGCTGATATTTCGACGACCCGGCATAAGTGGTGATCTTGCCGGTGGCGACCACTTCCATCCCCATTTCAGGACGGATGCGCATGCGGCCGAAATTGCCCTTCCAGATGACGGCAGCGAGGGTGGATTTGTCGTCCTTGATGTCGAGATAGACATGGCCAGACGAATGGACCTTCACTGCGCCCAATTCGCCGCGCACACGGACGTGGCCAAACCGGTCTTCCAGCGTGCGCTTGAGGGCACCCGAAAGCTCAGAGACGGACCATTCCGGGTCATTGCCGGACAGAAGATCGGGGGTGTTGGAAGGGGCACGGGCCATGGCCCACCATAACGGGGATTCGGGGGTTCCGCGAGGCGGCCGGACGGGCTACATCCTTGCCGGTCACAGGGGGCGGGTATGAACATTCTTCTGATCGGGTCGGGCGGGCGCGAACACGCGCTGGCGTGGAAGATGAGCCAGAGCCCGCGTTGCAGTGCGCTGTTCATCGCGCCCGGCAATCCCGGCACCGCGCAATGCGGCACCAATATCGCCCTTGCCGTTACCGACCATGATGCGGTGGCACGTTTCTGCATCGACAACCAGATCGACCTCGTCGTCGTCGGCCCGGAAGCGCCGCTGGTGGCAGGGCTTGCCGACGACCTTGGCCGGCATGGCATCCGCGTCTTCGGCCCGACCAAGGAAGCGGCACAACTCGAAGGCTCGAAAGCCTTCACGAAAGCGCTGTGCGACGAAGCCAATGTCCCCACCGCGCGCTATGGGCGTTTCACATCACCCGAACACGCGCTCGATTATGTGCGCGGCCAAGGCGCGCCGATCGTTGTCAAGGCGGACGGGCTGGCGGCGGGCAAAGGCGTCGTTGTGGCGATGACGCTTGCAGAAGCCGAAGACGCCATTCAGATGATGTTTTCCGGCGGGCTCGGCAAAGCGGGTGAAGAAGTCGTCATCGAAGAATGCCTCATCGGCGAGGAAGCTTCATTCTTCGTCTTGTGCGATGGCGATAGCGCCATGCCGCTGGCTTCGGCGCAGGATCACAAACGCGTTGGCGATGGCGACACAGGCCCGAACACGGGCGGCATGGGTGCCTATTCGCCCGCGCCTGTGATGACGCCCGCGATGGAACAGCGCGTGATGGACGAAATCATCCTGCCTTCTATCCAAACGATGAAAAAGCGCGGGACGCCGTTTAGAGGCGTTCTGTTCGCCGGATTGATGATCACCCATACCGGCCCGAAACTGATCGAATACAATGTCCGTTTCGGCGATCCCGAATGCGAGGTGCTGATGCCACGGCTCGACAGCGATCTCGTCGATCTGCTTGAAGCGGCGGTTGAAGGCCGTCTCGCTGGCCAGACTATCCGCTGGAAGGATGAGGCGGCGCTAACCGTCATTATGGCGGCCGAGAATTATCCCGGCACGCCGAAGACCGGCACCGAGATCAAAGGCATCGAGACGGCGGCAGCATTGCCGGACACACTCGTCTTTCACGCGGGAACCAAACAAGACGGCGACAGGCTTCTCGCGAATGGCGGGCGCGTTCTTGCTGTCACAGGGCTCGGACCGCATGTGGCGGACGCGCAAAAGCGTGCTTACAATGCGGTTGACGCCATCGAGTGGCCGGGTGGCTTCTGCCGCCGCGATATCGGCCATCGCGCCGTAGGACGATGAGCCATGAAACGCCCATTCCAACAAGGCCCCACCATTTCGGATGAGACGCGGAACTTTGTAAACGGGCTGCCCGATGTCTATCCCGGCTTTAAAAGCCGCTTCATCGAAACGTCGGGCGCTACGATTCACGTCCGTATCGGCGGAAGCGGTCCGCCGCTGGTTCTCTTGCATGGATTTCCACAAACGGGTGCCGAATGGCACAAGATCGCGCCGGAACTCGCGAAGCAGTTCACGCTGATCATTCCCGATCTGCGTGGCTACGGATTTTCGTCAGCCCCCAAAGGCGACCCAACGCTTTATTCAAAACGCAGCATGGCAGAGGACGTGATCGATGTGCTGGATGAATTGGGCTACATCAATCCAGTCCGCATCGTCGGGCATGATCGCGGTGCCCGTGTCACCTATCGTCTCGCACTCGATCATCCGCACCGCGTTGAACGCGTTGCGCTGATCGATATCGCACCGACCTTGTGCATGTGGGACGGCATGAACGCGACGAGCGCGATGAAGGTTTATCATTGGATGTTCCTTGCGCAGCCTTATCCCTTTCCGGAACGGCTTATCACGCCGGAATCCGAATATTACGTGAACCACACGCTGGCGAGTTGGACCCGCGACAAAACCGTCGCTCCTTTCGCAGGACGCCCTCTGGCCCATTACAAAGCTAATTTCGGACGACGTGAATATATCCACGCCGCATGTCAGGATTATCGCGCGGGGCAGACGCATGATCTCGATCATGATCGCGCTTCGCGCGATGCAGGCCAGACGATCCAATGTCCCACCTATATTTTATGGGGTGAAGCTGGCATTCCCGCCGCTGGCGGGCCGCTCAAGCAATGGCGTGAAACCTTTGCGCCGCAAGCCGAAGGCAGCGCGCTCGATTGCGGCCATTTCACGCCGGAAGAAGATCCTGATGGCACGCTGGCCGCTCTTCTGCCTTTTCTGACGCGGTAAAAATGGCCCGCATTGACCGCCAACAGAGTTTCTCTGGCACCAAGCCCGTCCCTGCGGCGCTTGCCTTCGATGCCGCGATCTTGCGTACTTGGCTGGTGCAAAAATTGGGGGGCGATCCGGGTGCACTCACCGTCGCGCAATTCAAGGGCGGGCAATCGAACCCGACCTATCGCATTGGCAGTGCGCATGGAGATTTCGTGCTGCGCCGTAAGCCGCCGGGTCCGCTGCTAGCATCCGCCCATGCGATTGACCGCGAATTTCGTGTGCTGGAAGCGCTGTCGCGCGAGGGTTTTCCGGTGGCGTGGCCCATCGGCTATGAAACCGATGCAGCGCTCATCGGCAGCGAATTCTATGTCATGGATTGCGTCGAAGGCCGCGTGATCTGGGAACCGTGGATACCTCATTCCAACCCAATGGAGCGGGCAGCGATCTTCGATGCCATGAATGCGACGCTGGCGCAGTTGCACGCTTTCGATCCCGCCGCCATAGGGCTTGGCGATTTCGGCCGCGCTGAGGGCTATGTCGCGCGCCAGATCAAGCGATGGAGCACCAATTATAAAGCGAGCGAAACGCAGCCCATACCCGATATGGATTGGCTGATGGGATGGCTGCCCGACCATGTGCCGCCCGCACAGCGCGCCGCTTTAGTGCATGGAGATTATCGGCTCGACAATCTCATCCTCGCACCCGATGCACCGCGCGTTGCCGCCGTGCTCGATTGGGAATTGGCGACACTCGGCGATCCGCTGGCCGATGCAGTCTATCATTTCATGACGTGGGTGATGCCACCCTCCAAAAGTAATGCGGGCACCGGCACGCTGATCGGACATGATCTCGATGCCCTCGGGATTCCGGCACTCGAGACTTATGCGCACACCTATGCGCAGCGCGCGGGCCTGTCCGACATTCCGTATTTCGATGAATACATGGCGTATAATCTCTTTCGCATGGCGGCGATCCTGCAAGGCATTGCCGGGCGCGTGCGTGACGGAACCGCAACGAGCGAGCATGGTGCATTGATGGGCACGATGGTTGCGCCGCTTGCGGCAACAGCGATGCGATTTGCAAGGCGAGTGACATGAAGATCGGATTGGCGCTCGGTGCAGGCGGCGCGCGTGGCTTTGCGCATATCGTTGCGCTCGAAGCCTTGGACGAATTAGGCCTGAAGCCGACCCTCGTTACCGGTACATCGATGGGTGCCATCATCGGTGCATGTTATGCGGCCGGCATAAGCGGGCGCGAAATTCGCCGCCATGTACTCGATCTGTTTCGCGATCGCGCGAAGGTGATGACGGCGTTGTTGCAAGCGCGTGTTGGCAAGCTGAGCGATCTATTTTCGCGCGGCAATCCGGCCCTTCTCGACGGAGAGAAAGTGCTCGACCTGTTCTGGCCCGAACAAGTGCCCGACCGTTTCGATGAGCTTGTGTTGCCGTTCCGCGCCATTGCAACCGATTTCTATCAGCGCCAGATGCGGGTTTTCAGCGAAGGCGCATTGGTCACAGGCGTGGCCGCATCCATGGCCATTCCCGGGCTCGTGCGACCAGTGAGTGCGACAGGCTCGGTCTATATCGATGGGGCGGTGGTCAATCCCTTGCCGTTCGATTGTCTTGACGGCGTGGATCTACGCATCGGCATTGAGGTAACCGGCGGCCCACGCGCGGACACGATCGGTTCGCCTGAACCTTTCGAGGCTTTGTTCGGCTCCTCGCAAATCATGATGGGAGCCATCGTGCGCGAAAAATTGAAAAGCGCGCAACCGGATGTGCTGATTTTTCCGCCTATCGACGATTTCGCCGTCCTCGATTTCTTTCGCGTGAAAGAGATCCTCGATTCCTCTTCTGGCATTGGCGAGGAATTGAAACGCGGGATCGACAAGGCGCTCAGCGCTTCGCGCTGAAGAACTCTTTCAGAAGCGCGGCGGATTCGCTTTCGCCGAGGCCGCCATAAATCTCTGGTGCATGATGGCAAATGGCGGACGCGAAAAATCGCGTACCATGATCGACCGCGCCACCCTTTTCATCGCCCGCGCCATAATAGAGCCGACGAATCCGCGCGAAGGAAATGGCACCTGCACACATGGCGCAGGGTTCGAGCGTGACATAGAGGTCGCAGCCGATGAGCCGCTCCGAACCCAACAGCCGCGCGGCCTCGCGGATGGCAACAATCTCGGCATGGGCTGTCGGGTCTTTCCATGCGAGCGTCTGATTGCCGGCGGCAGCGATGATGACCCCATCCCGCACGATCGCCGCGCCGACAGGCACTTCGCCGCGCAAAGCGGCGTCCCGGGCTTCCGCAAAGGCCCGTTCCATGCCCGTTTCCGCCGCTTTGACCATGCCTACCCTCGCCTTCATCCCGGGAAACTGATAACAGGCCCGTTATGACACGCAAAAGCAATGATGGCGGCAAAGGCCGCAGCACCGGCCGCCCCGGCCGTGGAGCCCCCCGCTCAGAAGGCCGCGCCCCGCGCGGTGAGGGCGGATTCAAGCCGCGCGGCAAAGGCCCGGCCAAAGGTCCGTCGAAGGGTCCCGCTAAGGGGCCAGCGAAGACCCGCAGCGGCGACGGCTTCAAGCCGCGCACACGCGCGAGCGAAGGTGGCGAAGGCCGCAAGGATTGGTTTGAGACGCGCGGCGAGAGCCGCCCACCTCGCCGCGATGAACGTGGCGAAGGCCGCACACGCCGCAACGACGAGCGCGGCGAGAAGCGCTTCACCGGCGAGGGCCGCGCCTATGGCCCCAAAAAGGATTTCGGCAAGCGACCGCCGCGCCGCGATTTCTCAGAAGGTCGGGAAACTGGCGATCTGAAGCCATGGGAACAGGGCGATGCGCCGCGCGAAAAGCGCCGCGAGGATGGCGGCGGTTTCCGCAAGCGCCGCGAGGACACGCAACGCTCAGGCACCGGCCCTCGCAAATTCGGGCGCGATGATCGTGGCCGCGATCCGTCCAAGCGCGTGAGCAAAGGCGATTTCAAGCCGAAGACAGATTTCGATCCCAATACGCCCAAGCCCGCCAAGGAGCAGCATGAGCGCATCGCGAAAGTGATGGCGCGCGCAGGCCTGTGCTCACGCCGCGAGGCGGAGGAGTGGATCGAAGCCGGACGCGTGAGCGTCAATGGTGAAGTGCTGACGAGTCCGGCACGCGACGTCAGCGATCGCGACACGATTCTCGTCGATGGTAAGGCGTTGCCCACGCGCGAACGGACACGGCTTTTCCTGTATCACAAGCCGCGCGGGCTCGTGACGACATCATGGGATCCGGAAGGCCGGCCCACGGTGTTCCAGAATTTGCCGAAGGGCCTGCCGCGCGTCGTCACCATCGGACGGCTCGACATCAACACCGAAGGCCTGTTGCTTCTCACCAATGATGGCGGGCTTGCCCGCGTCATTTCGTTGCCGGACACAGGCTGGCTGCGTCGTTATCGCGTGCGCGCCTATGGCAACATCACGCAGCCCGATCTCGATGCGCTGAGAGATGGCATCGAAATCGACGGTATGCGTTATGGCTCGATCGAAGCCGAATTGCAGCGCGAACAGGGCGACAATGTCTGGCTCACCATCGGCTTGCGCGAAGGCAAGAATCGCGAGGTGAAGCGCGTTCTCGAACATCTCGGCATGCAGGTGAACCGCCTGATCCGTATCTCGTTCGGACCGTTCCAATTGGGCGACCTCGAGGACGGTGCGGTCGAAGAAGTGAAAACGCGCGTTCTGCAAGAACAGCTGGGACCAGAACTCACCGCCGAAGCGCAATGCGATTTCGATGCGCCAGTGTTCGTCTATGGCGACGAGGATGATTTCCATCCGCGTAAGCGCGAATTGCCGGACGACAAGCGTGGCGGGCTTGCGCATAAGCGCGCGCGCCGGAACGAAGAGTTCGAAGCGGAAGAACGCCCGCGTCCGCCCCGCCGTAGCCCACTTGAAATCAAGACATCGGTCTGGCGTGCAGACGATCCCGAACTATCGGCTGAACGTCGCCGCGCGCCGCGCCGCGGTGCGGATGCCAAGCAGGACCGGCTCGACACGGGCGTGATGGAACACAAGCGCGCAGGCCGCGTAACATCGCGCAAAGGCAAATCCGCCTTGGTTGAACGCGTTATCCGTGACGAACGCCCGCGTCGTCCCCGCGAGGATGAATTCGAAGCACGCCCTCGCCGCGACCGCGAGGAGGGCGAGCGTCGCCCCGGCAAAAGCTTCGGTGCGAAGGCTCCACGCGGACAATCCGCCGAGGGCCGCAGCGAGCGCGGCGGAAAGCCATTCGGCAAGACGGGCGAGAAAGCCGCACGTCGTGGCGGTGCGCGTGCCGAGCCCGGTGGGCGCGGCTATTCCGGCAAGGCAACGAGTGGCAAAGGTCCTCGTGGCAAAAGCCCGGGTGGAAAAGGACCTGCTGGCAAAGGACCTCCTGGCAAGGGTGGGCCACGCGGCGGCAAACCGGTAGGTGGACGTTCGGGCGGTAGACCGGGCGGCACATCAGGCGGTGGCGGCCGTTCCGGTGGAGCGCCGCGCGGACGCCGCTAAGCCATGCGTATCATTGCCGGACAGTATAAGGGCCGCACGCTGGCGACACCTTCATCGCAAACCGTGCGGCCAACATCCGACCGGCTGCGCGAAAGCCTCTTCAACATTCTAACCCATGCGCATGACGATGCGATCGAGGGCGCGCGCGTGCTCGATTTGTTTGCGGGCACCGGCGCGCTCGGCATCGAAGCCTTGTCGCGCGGCGCTTCGCATGCGCTGTTCGTCGACGATTCAACGGAAGGTCGTGGGCTATTGCGCGAGAATATCGAGCGGCTCGGCCTCGGTGGTATTACGAAAGTCTTCCGGCGCGATGCGACCAAGATGGGGCCTTGCCATCCGCATGCGCCCTTCAACCTGGTGTTCTGCGACCCACCCTATCGCAAAGGATTGGGCGAAAGGGCGTTAGCATCGGCGCGCGCGGGCGGCTGGATTGTTCCGGGCGCCTTGATCGTATTCGAGGAAGCAGCTGATACCGACGTGGCGCTGCCTGAAGGTTTTGAAGAACGCGACCGTCGCGTCTATGGCGATACGCAGATCGTGTTTGGGCGGGCGAATTAATTCTGGCGCTGCGCCGCGTTAAACTACCGGCGCCCGAACAGCCGTTCGATATCAGCGAGCTTCAATTCAACATAGGTCGGTCGGCCGTGATTGCACTGGCCGGAATTGGGTGTCGCTTCCATTTCGCGCAGAAGCGCGTTCATTTCCTCAGGCTTCATCCGGCGGCCTGCGCGGACCGAATGATGACAAGCAAACGTCGCCAGCACGTGATCAAGTCGACCCTCAAGGGTTAGCGCCGCACCCCATTCCTCAAACGCATCGATGAGATCGCGGATCAACGCCGTCACATCGCCACCCGACAGGGCTGACGGCATTTCGGTCACGGCTATGGCGCCCGGACCAAAGGATTCAATCACGAGACCGAGCGAGGCTAGCAATTCGGCACGTTCTAGCAGTTTTTCAGCATCGATTGGGTCGAGATCAACGATAGCCGGAATCAGCATCATCTGACGTGCAATGCCGCGCTCGGCGCGTTCGCGCTTCAACGTTTCATAGACAAGACGCTCATGGGCGGCGTGCTGATCGATGATGACAATGCCATCGTCCGTTTGTGCGATGATGAACGCATCATGCACTTGCGCACGCGCAGCGCCGAGGGGATGGCTCGATGAGACATCGTTTTCGATGACACGAACATCTGATTGCGGCGGCAATGCATCGAAGCGCGCCTGCGGTTGCTCGTTGAGAAAAGATGGGGCTGACGGTGATGCGCGCCAATCATAATTCATCGGCGCGGCGGAGCGCTGCGACGCAAAGGCCGGTCGCAAGGCATCGAGTGTGCGTAATCCACCCTGCAAAGTGGCGCGATGGAAGGCGGCACCGAGCCGTTCCTTCAAAGCGCTGACAATCAAACCGCGCACAAGGCCGGGATCGCGGAAACGAACTTCGCTTTTCGCCGGATGCACATTTACATCGACGCGCGCGGGCGAGACTTCGATGAACAAAACAAGGGCGGGATGGCGTCCAGAAGGCACAAGATCGGCATAGGCCGCTTTCACTGCGCCGAGGATCAATTTATCGCGCACGGGACGGCCATTCACATAAGCGTGAATGTGAGCCGCCGTCGCACGATGATCGGTCGGCAAGCCGGCAAAACCCGAAAGCGCCACATCCTCGCGTTGGGCTGCCACGCGCAATGCTTCCTGTGCGAATTCCGCACCCATGATCTGCGCGATGCGCTCGCTGCGTGCTGCCTCCTCATCCATCGCACGCGATGCAGGGTAGGATAGCGTGGGGCCATCACCTGCAAGCGTGAAGCTGACATGAGGATGGGCGAGTGCGATGCGCTTTACGAAATCGGCGATAGCCAAAGCTTCGGCACGATCCGATTTGAGAAATTTCAAGCGGGCTGGCGTTGCATAAAACAGATCGGCGATTTCAACACGCGTGCCGGGATTAAGCGGCGCGGGTTTCACATGGTGCTTGATCCCTGCATCAACCGTGATCGACCATCCATTGTCATCGTCGCGGCGGCGGGTTGCAATCGAGAGACGGGCCACTGCCCCGATCGATGGCAAAGCTTCGCCGCGAAAACCAAGCGTGGCGATGGCGAACAGATCGTTATCAGGAATTTTCGATGTCGCGTGGCGCTCAACGGCCAGCACAAGATCGTCCGCTGACATGCCCATGCCATCGTCGGTGACGCGGACTAAAGTGCGTCCGCCATGGGCGATGACAATCTCGATGTCGGACGCTCCGGCATCGAGTGCATTTTCCACCAATTCCTTGACGGCCGAGGCCGGACGCTCGACGACCTCACCGGCTGCAATGCGGTCGACGAGAACAGGATCGAGCTTGCGGACCGCCATCACTCAGAGACCGGCGGGACGGCCGACGATGGTCGCGAGGAATTGCCCTTCGCCGAACAGGCGCTTGGCTGCGCGTGTCGCATCTTCGCGCGTGACAGCCGCAACAAGGCCATTACGGCGATCCATATAATCCATGCCGAGATTTTCGACCTGCAGCCGCACCAATTGGTCGGCGAGTTTGGTCGAGGTGTCGAAGCGCAGCGCGTAAGAGCCGATCAGATATTTTTTTGCTGTCGACAATTCATCCTCGTTTGGTCCATCCTTAGCAAGCGATGCGATCTCGGCACCGATGATATCGAGCGATTCCTTGACGCGCTCATTCTTCGTCGATGTGCCACCGATATAAAGCCCGGCATGGTTGAACGGCACGAGCTGCGAATAGACCGAATAGGCAAGCCCGCGCTTCTCGCGCACTTCACGGAAGAGACGCGAAGAGAAGACGCCGCCGCCCAAGACATGATTGACGACAACGGCAGCGACCCAATCAGGATCGGTGCGGAGCAACCCCGGTGCGCCGAAGCGGACGGAGGATTGCGGAATGTCGAGATCGATCAATTCGCGCATACCCGTGCCTTGCGGCACGATCATCGGGACCGCCTTGAGGTGCGCTTTCTGCGGCAGCGCGCCGAAGGTGGTATCGAGCGCAGCCCCGAGCGTTTTTGCATCAATGGCGCCGACAACGCCGATCTTCAAATGATCGCGCGCAAAACAGGCTTGCCGCATGGCAATGAGATCGTCACGCGTAATCGTTGGCATGGTTTCCAACGAGCCGCGAACCGGATTGGCATAAGGATGGCCTGGAAATGCCGTGGAGAAAAACGCGCGTCCTGCCATGGAATCGGGATCGTTGATCTCTTGACGTAGACCGGCGAGGATTTGCGCGCGGACGCGTTCTACAGGCTCTGTATCGAAACGCGGTTCGTTGATCGCCAGCCGCAGCATATCGAACGCTTCGGCGCGATGCTTGGTCAACGTCTTCAACTGGCCGGTGAATTGATCGCGGTCGGCGCTGAAATTCAGTTCAATAGCGAACTCATCAAGTCGCTCGTGAAAGGCGGCAGAATCGTAAGGGCCCGCACCTTCATCGATGACGCTGGCCAGCATACTGGCCAAGCCTGCACGACCTTGCGGATCTTGCGATGCGCCGCCTTCCAACGCGAATTCCAGCGCGATGAGCGGCACGGTGTAGTCTTCCACAAGCCAAGCTTCGATCCCGCCGGGGGACACGACACGTTGAATGCGGGAAGCGTGAGACGTTACAGGCACATGGGCGTTCATCACGCAGCCTCTTCTTTCAACAGATAGCCAGTGACGGCGCCGGGCGCACCAAGCCATTCGTGGATCGCTTCGCGCACTTGTTCAGCCGTGACGGCTTCGATGTGATGCGGCCATTCCTGCACGTCGGCAATGCTGGAACCCGTTGCGAGCGCCGATCCATACATGCGCGCGAGCATGGATTGGCTGTCTTGTGCGTAAACGGCATCCGCCACAAGACGTGTCTTCGCACGGTTTAATTCCGCATCACTCACGCCCTCGACCGAGAATTTCTTGACCACCGCATCGACTTCGCGACCGAGTTGATCGAGCGTGATACCCGGCATGGGGACGGCATAGATCATCAGACGCGAACGATCGACCGCTGTCGATTGATACCAAGCGCCGGCCGCAACCGCGACGCGCTTGTCCATGACGAGTTCGCGATGCAGCCTCCCCGTGCTCGGTGCACCGAGAATATGCATGCCGAGTTCGAGCGCTTCAGCCTCGCCCGGCTTCGCCGTGGTGTATGAAGGCGCGTGCCATGCGCGCTGCAATGTAGGTTGCTCAACCTTCGGATCAGCGAGTGAGACCAAACGCGCAGCGCGGATCGGCGGCTCTTGCGGGCGTTGACGTTTTGGTGCTTCACCGCGCGCAGGAATTTGGCCGTAGCTTTTCTCGGCCAGCACACGCACCTCTTCGGGCTCGACATCGCCGGCGACGATTAGGATCGCATTTTCCGGGGTGTAGAAACGACGATAATAGGCCAGCGCATCTTCGCGGTTAAGGCCCTCAATCTCATGCATCCAACCGATGATCGGCGTGCCATAGGGATGATGGGCGAAAAGCGATGCAGCCACCGCCTCACCTAATTGTGCGGAGGGATCGGTATCGGTGCGCATGCGGCGCTCTTCCAACACCACGTCGCGCTCGGGATCGACGATCTCGTCGGAGAGAACGAGACCCGTCATCCGGTCGGCCTCGAAATCCATCATTGTGCCGAGATGTTCTTTCGCCACACGCTGAAAATAGGCCGTGTAGTCCATCGAAGTGAAGGCGTTTTCCTGTCCACCCAATTCGGTGACAACATTCGAAAATTCACCCTGCGGATGTTTGGTCGTGCCCTTGAACATCAAATGTTCGAGAAAATGCGCGATGCCGGATTTGCCGACAGGATCATCAGCCGAACCGTTCTTATACCAGACCATATGCGTGACAACGGGCGTGCGGCGATCGGGAATGACGACCACTTGCATGCCATTCTTCAAGTTGAAATCGGCAATGGTAGGGCCATGGTGCGCGCTGGGCGCAGAAGCAGACGAGCTCATACTGAAATCCCGGTCAGATAGGGGAAGCGGCCCGGCGAATCTCACGCCGTTGCCGACCATGTCAGCAATATAGGGATGGCAAGGGTTTGGCCCAAGCCCCGCTCCAGCCCAAGTCGCGCTCCAGCCCAAGTCGCGCTGGAATGAAGTGGACATGAAAAAGCCGCGGCACAGGGCCGCGGCTTGTGTGATAGGGCGTTGGATTGGCTTTTATTCTTCGGCCTGTGGCTGACGGCCAAGCACGGCCCAAGGGCTCGCGGTTTCGTTATCGTTGACGGATGCATCAACCGCGCCGCGTGTCGTGCGGCCTTGGAAGCCCGCGACGCATTTACGCAAACCGGTCGGCGGCTCCGTCAGATAACGGCGGCTTGGTTCTTCCTTCCCGTTGCACGCGACACCACCCGTTTCGGCTTTCCGCGACTCCGCATGAAGGGCGCGCAGATTGTCGGGATGGACCCAATTCGCTTCACGGCTATTGTCGCCAAAGCTCTGCTGGGGTTCGGCATTCGTACCGGCGCCAGCCTTACGGCCAGCGCGCATTTGGTCGATCGGCAAATGCGGGTTGAGGCCGCGCTTATATTCTTCCGTTTCCGTCGCCGGCATACGGCCAGCGGCGGCAGCGGCCTTGCGGCGCTGCACATCGGGATCTTTCGGCCACGCTGTATGCTTCGCGGTCGCCGATTCCTGTGGCTGACGAAGCGCTGTCTTGGGCGGCACGACGAGCGGCGCGCGCTCGCGGTATTCGACTTCTGGCTTTTCTTCATGAACGCCAAGGAAGCCCAAAAGGCCGTCAATGATCTGCGCCTCAGCCGGGCGCGGAGCGGCGGCAAACACGAAGGCCATGCCCACCATGGCGGCCATGCCGATAATCCGTTGGCTCAGCATCACGAAACCTCTCGTCTCACGCTTTGGCGCAGGCAACCCGCGCCAACGCTCTTCTCTGCCCACATCAAGGCCGATTTGCGGCATTGTCCGTCCCCTCCGCCCCCGGACGGAGGGCGTCGAGCAGCAATAAAGCCACGCCGGCGACAATGGCACAATCGGCCACGTTGAATACATACCACGAGAAGCGGCCCCAATGAAGGTGGACAAAATCGACCACCGCGCCATAGGCGAACCTGTCGATACCGTTGCCAATGGCACCACCGATCACCAGCCCCAGCGCCCAAGCCACCATCCGGGGCGGATTTTTCTTGAGCCAAACGCCAAAAGCCGCCGCCGCGACAAAAGAAATGATCACCAGCCCCCAGCGGCCCCATTCTGCCTCCTGCTGGAAGAGGCCGTAGGAAATGCCCCGGTTCCAAACAAGCGTAATGGTGGCGAAGGGTGCCAGGCGGAGATCGCCGTGCAGCTCAATCTGATAGACGAAGAGGAGCCACAGCTTCGACAGCTGGTCGGCCAGCAGGATCACGAGCGCGATCAGGCTGCCTTGGCGGGCCGGGCTCATCGGGCGCTCTTCCGGAGGTCGCATGGGGGCAAGTTCATGCCGCCATAGATGCGGCGGGCCCGGCCAAAATCAACCGGGACCATTATGGGGCGCAAGGCCGCGCTCAGCGCGCGGCCTTCCATTCGCGCAGGGCTTCGGCATCGCGCGGCGTCACATCGGGATAGTCGGGGTCGCTGCCCACACTAGGCGAGATCCGCCAAGAGCGTGCGCATTTCTTGCCCTCAGCCCGAACAGGCTCGACTGCCACGCCTGGCACATCCTCAAGCCGGAAGGCGGTTGCGGGGCCTTCGCCAGCTTTCACGACGATATCCGACGTGATGCAGACATCGGCAAAATCAACCGTCCCCAAGAGGGCCGCCAAGGTCGCATCGGCGACATGGACGATGGGCGCAGCTTCGAGCGACGCGCCGATGCGCTTCTGCGCACGCTCGATTTCGAGCGCGCCCGTCACCACGCGGCGAACCGTGCGGATCTTGCGCCATTTCTCGGCCAAAGCCTCGTCGCGCCAATCGGCCGGCGTTTCGGGGAAAATCTGGCGATGCACCGAACCATCGGCTGAGGGATGGCGCGAGAGCCACGCTTCTTCCGCGGTGAAGGCTAGAATGGGAGCCAACCAGATGGTGACACGATCGAAGACCGCATTGATCACCGTGAGAGCGGCGCGACGGCGCACGCTCGATTTCGGATCGCAATACAGCGCATCCTTGCGCACGTCGAAATAGAAGCTCGACAGATCGGTTGTCAGGAATGACGTCAACGCAGCCACGACTTTCTTATAGTCGAAATCGGCATAGGCCTCGCGTACAAGCTGATCAACTTCCGTGAGACGATGCAGCATTAGCCGCTCGAGTTCCGGCATGTCGGCGAACGCGACCTTGTCCTTGACATCGAAATGCGCGAGCGAGCCCAGCATCCAGCGGATCGTGTTGCGCAGTTTGCGATAGGTTTCGACGAAGGTTTTGAGGATTTCCTTGCCGATGCGTAGATCGTCCGAATAGTCGGACGCCGCCACCCAGAGACGCAGAATGTCAGCGCCGGAATCGCGGATCACATCTTGCGGCGCAACCACATTGCCCTTCGACTTCGACATCTTCTCACCCTTTTCGTCGAGGACGAAACCATGAGTAAGAACGACATCGTAAGGCGCGCGGCCGCGTGTGCCGCAGCTTTCGAGCAGGGAAGAATGGAACCAACCGCGATGCTGATCCGATCCTTCGAGATACATGACCTGATCACGCCCGCCATCGACGATGCGCTTGATGCCCGCGAGTCCCGGAAATTCTTTCGCATCTTCGAGCGCGAAGGCATGTGTCGAACCTGAATCGAACCAGACATCGAGTACATCGGTGACAGCGCGCCAATCCTGCGGATTGTCGACGAGACCATCGAGGAAGCGGCGCGGATCGCCCGCGAACCACGCATCCGCGCCTTCATTGGCGAAAGCTTCGCCGATGCGCTTGGACAGTTCGGCGCTCTTGGTGAAATCCGGTCCGGGCGCAATCGCAGTGACATTGCCGGACGCATCTTCCTTGATGAAGACGGTGATCGGCACACCCCAAGCGCGTTGACGCGAGACGACCCAATCGGGCCGGTTCTCGATCATGCCATTGATGCGGTTTTCGCCCACCGCCGGAACCCAGCGGGTGTCAGCGATCGATTTCAAAGCGATCTCGCGCAGCGTCTTGCCACTTTGGGCCGCAATTGGCTTGTCCATCGCAATGAACCATTGCGGTGTGTTGCGGAAGATCAACGGCGCTTTAGAACGCCATGAATGCGGATAAGAATGGAGCAGACGTCCGCGCGCGATGATCTGACCACTCTCGGCGAGCTTTTCGATCACGCGCTTGTTGGCATCGCCTTCCTTGCCCTTGTGATCGAATACGCACGCGCCTTCGAACAATTTCACATGCGGGAAATAGGAGCCGTCATCGCGCACCGTGTGCGGCACTTCGTGCGTTCCGGCTGCAGCAAACACAGCGCGATTGTTGATGAAGGTGATGTAGTCGTCCGCACCATGGCCAGGCGCCGTGTGCACGAAACCCGTCCCCGCATCGTCGGTGACATAATCGGCAGGCACGAGCGGCACATCGAAATCGTAATAGCCATCTGCGCCCGCCATGCTGCGGAACGGATGGGACGTGGTTTGGATGAAAGCCGGATCGACGCCACGCAAACGCGTAAAGCTTTCCACCTTGGCGGCTTTCATCACGTCATCGGCGAGCTTGTCGGCGATGATGAGAAGATCGTCGACCTTGGCCCAATTGCCTTCGGGCGCAGTGGTGATTTTGTAAAGGCCGTATTCAATGCCCGCATTATAAGCGATGGCGCGGTTGGCCGGGATCGTCCATGGCGTCGTCGTCCAGATCACCACCGCTGCGTCCGACAGGGAGATGTCAGTCGTATCGACGACGGGGAATTTCACCCAGATCGTCTGCGATGTGTGATCGTGATATTCAACTTCGGCCTCAGCGAGTGCGGTCTTTTCGACGATCGACCACATCACGGGCTTCGAGCCGCGGAACAATTGTCCGGTCGCGGCGAATTTCATAATTTCGCGCGCGATCTGTGCTTCGGCCGGATAGGCCATCGTCGAATAAGGATGATCCCAATCGCCTTCGACGCCAAGGCGTTTGAATTCCTCACGCTGCACATTCAACCAATGGTCGGCGAAGGCACGACACTCCTTGCGGAACTCAACGATCGGAACTTCGTCCTTGTTCTTGCCCTTCTTGCGATATTCTTCCTCGATCTTCCATTCGATCGGCAGGCCGTGACAATCCCAACCCGGAACGTAATTTGAATCATGGCCGAGCATTTGCTGGCTGCGCGTCACCATGTCCTTCAGGATCTTGTTGAGCGCATGGCCGATATGGATGTTGCCATTGGCGTAGGGCGGGCCATCATGCAGCACGAATTTCGGCCGCGCCGCCGCATCCTTGCGCATCGATTTGTAAAGACCAGTATCGGCCCAGCGTTTCAGGAGCTCAGGCTCGCGCTGCGGCAGGCCCGCGCGCATCGGAAACTCCGTCTGCGGCAGGAAAAGGGTCTCAGAATAGTCGATTTCGGTCGTTTTCTTAGCGTCGTTCATCGCGAATTTCGGGCTTTTACCGGTCTTTGAGGGCCGGGCATGCTCTAGACCATTTGCGCGGGCAACGCCACTTCACAAAGGCAGGAGGGACGGTACCGGGTCGGTGGCAAGCGCCGCCTTAGCGGCGGCACTGTCAAGGTCCATTTGGGCAATCAGGTCCTCGACCGAGACAAACTTCGCCTCTCCACGCAGGAAGGCGACGCATTCGACCCACGCAATCTTGCCATAAAGGTCGCCGGAATAGTCAAACAGGAAGGTTTCGAGCCGGGGAGCCCCATCATCGAAAGTGGGTCGGCGACCGAAGCTCGCGACACCGTCATGGACCGCACCATCGACCGCCATGCGGACAGCATAGATGCCATGGCGAAGCCCGCAGGCCGGATCGAGAATCATGTTAGCGGTCGGATAGCCCAAAAGGCGGCCGCGCTTGTCGCCATGGACGATCTCTCCGGAAACGGTCCAGCGATGGCCGAGAAACGCATTGGCAACGGCAATGTCGCCCGCATGGAGAGCCGCCCGGATGGCACTTGAGGAAACCGGCGTCTCATGGTCCCGCAAGGCTGGGACGATCGCGATGGTAAGACCGCGCGCCTCCCCTTCCCGCCGCAGAAAATCGGGCGTGCCTTCCCGACCCTTGCCGAAATGGAAGTCATGGCCGACGACCACTGCGCCTGCCTGACATCCGGCGATGACGATCTGGTCGAGAAAATCCGCCGCTGTGGTGGAAGCGAGCGCGGCATCGAACGGGCGAACGAAAATCGCATCGACGCCGTAATGGCCCAGAATGGCTGCTTTCTCGGACGCGTCCGTCAGGCGAAATAACGGCTCGCCGGGTCGGAAAAATGCGCGTGGATGGGGCTCGAAGGTCATCACAGCCAGTTTGCGTCCCATGCGGCGGGCCAGATTGGCGGCCATACCTATCACCGCCTGATGGCCGCGATGAACGCCATCAAAATTGCCGATGGCCAGTACGGCGTCTTGAAGCGCCTTAGGCACCGCGTCGCCCGGACGCAGGATGAGCGGCATGTTTGCGTGCATGGTGGAGGCTTGCATCATGGCGCGGGAACGGCGACCCAGGCCTCGCCTTCAAGTACGGACTTGCCATCGACCAAGCAGGCGCAATCGAGGAGAACGCGGCGGCCTTTCTCGATCAGTTCGGCGACGGTGACCGTGGCGGCAACGACATCGCCGATTTTCACGGGGGCAAGAAAGCGCAGCGTCTGCGAGAGATAGACCGCGCCCGGACCCGGCATTTTGGTGCCGATGACGGCTGAAATCAGGCTCGCCGTGAACATGCCATGGGCGATGCGCTGCCCGAAGCGTGTGCCGGCGGCATAGGTTTCGTCGAGATGGATCGGATTCACGTCGCCCGACACCGAGGCAAACACCTCGACATCAGCGCCCATCACCGTCCGCAGCAGCGTGTCGGACTGGCCGAGCGACAGGTCTGAAAAGGTGAATGTGCGCATAGAACCTCTCGGGGCGTGCCTGTGCCACGCGTTTAACCACGGGTCAATCCGGCCAAGGCATGATGGGGCCAAAGGAGCGCGCCATGGCTATCGAGACCAATACACCCATCCTCATCGTCGACGATCAGGCAGCGCTGATCCGAATCCTGCGCAATCTCTTGCATCAGCTAGGCTTCGAAAATGTCGAGGATGCTATGGATGGCACGCAAGCCTTGGCCAAGATCCGCGAGAAACAGCCCGGTCTCGTGATCGCCGAATTGCGGATGGACCCGATGAGCGGGTTCGACCTTTTGCGCAGCATTAAGGCGGATGATGCGCTGCGTCACATCCCCATCATCCTGATCGCTGATGCGGACGAAACAGATGCCGTGATTGCCGCGCGCAAAGCAGGCGCCAACGGATTTGCTGTGAAGCCTTTTACCGCCGCCGCCTTGAAGGCAAAGATCAATGCGGCGTTTCGGTAAGCCCCATGACGGTCGCCATCGCAAGACGATATGCTGAAGGCAAAGCGGCGCTGCTTTGCTGCGTTAAACTTCTTAACGTGAGATGAGCCGGGTAGGATTTTTACGATCGAGCGGCATTTCAGCTCTCGCGATAGCGAGAGCCTCACCAGCCCAGCAATTCCATTGCGTAATCGGGATGATGCTCAAGCGCGCTTAAGAAACGGGCCAGCGCTTCCCCGTGCAGAGGTTTTTCGTCCAAGCCCAATTCATGTGTATGAATGCCGCGCGCGCAGAAAAGGCAATCGACGCCAAGCTTTTTTGCGCCGGCGACATCGGTGCGGATCGCATCGCCAATGGCGAGCACACGGCTCAAATCAATCGGCCCGCCGCGGACGGAAGCAGCAATCGCCAAGGCTTCTTGATAAATCGGTCCGAATGGCTTGCCGGCATAGATCGTCTTGCCGCCAAGATTTTCGTAAGCCTGCGCCAACGCACCGGCACAATAGACAAGACGGCCACCACGTTCGACAACGAGATCGGGATTGGCGCAGATGAAGGTGAGATCATGCGCGCGCGCTTCGGCCAGCATGGCGGCATAATCGTCGGGCCCTTCGAGATCATCGTCGAGCAAGCCGGTGCAGACGAAATTGCGCGCCTCACTCAGTGGCACCATCGGCGCTTTCAGCCCATCGAAAATCGGCTTGTCGCGCTCCGGGCCCAACCAGAAAAAGGGGCTTGAATCGGCTTCCAGCATAGCGCGTGTGACGTCACCCGAGGTGACAATGCCATCCCAAGCGGAGCGCAGCACTCTCAGATTGTCGAGCATTTTCACAACGTCGATGGCCGGACGCGGCGCATTGGTGATGAGCACCACGGTGCCGCCCTTCTCACGGAAGCGGGTGAGCGCCTCACCGGCTCCAGGATAGGCGGCAAGTCCATTGTGTAAGACGCCCCAAATGTCGCTCAAGATCACGTCATAGCGCGGCGCAAGTTCAGCCAGACCCGACACAAGGGCGGGAACCACGGACGCCGGCGCATTCATTGTGAAGACCTTTCAGGCATTAGGACTGAAAAGCCCGCTAAAGGCCGAGTCCCCTCAAGTCAAGAAAAAGCCCGCCAATAAAGGCCCCTTTAGGAACTGGCACGCCTGAGATAGGACCGATAATCGGCCCGCGCGTCGCGCCCATCGTCTTCAACCGATGTCGTTGTTTCAGCGACGCTTTCGGATTTGAGCGCCGGACCCCAACCCATGGTGATGTTGTTGCGCAGGAGGCCAAGCGTGGTCACCTGGTCGGGCACGTTTTCGGCCACGAGACCGACGCCAGAGCGGGCGAAGAGCCGCGCAACATCGGTGGGGTGAATATCGGGCGCAAGTGCGTGTTGTTCGGCATCGGCCAACAGCGCGGCGTCAGCTAGAACATAACGAACACCGAGCTTGCCGATAGCGGCATGATCGATGCGATTCTGGCCGGAGACGCGCAAAGCGAAGCCACCGCGTGGTCCGGCCAATGCGGCCATGCGCTCGGGGCCTGCCTCCACAAGGGCGATCCAGCCGGTTTCCGAAACGACCGGAATGATGCCGCCGCCATGCGTGGTGCGCTCGAAACGGCGGCGGAAATCATTCGCCAGTCCGGCGTCCTGCGCGCTGACAGGAGAGATCGGAATGAGGAGCGGTACATCGGAGGGAATCTGGCCAGCACGAACCATCGACGCGGCCGCATCCATCATGAACCGGTCGAGTAAGAGTGCCGCATCGGGGAACAATTCCGAGAGGCGATCCGTCGTCGCCATATCGACCAGCGGCAAAGGCGCTTCAAATTCCATCAGCGCAAGAAGGGGCGATCGCGGCGGGATCGATGAAACGGCGATCTGCCCAAATCCGACACGCCCCTTCGCAAGGGCGTCAAGCAGCATCGGATCGACGTCTCGACGTTGCACGGGCGGATCATTGGCCGGCAAAGGCGGCAGGAGCAGGTCGTCCTGATCGTGCGCAACTGTGGCCTTTGCGACCGGCGCGGGCCTATGCTCAGGTTGGCTGACGCCTTCGACCTTGGCATCGATCGCCGCGAGATGGTGGGCGATCTCGTCCATGACGGTACGCAGCCCTTGCAATTCGGCAGTCATCGCATCGGCCATGATACGGGTACGCTCATCCATCAGCACGATTTGAAGCTGCATGGCGCGTTCAAGCGCATCGAAGCGCGCAGACAGATCCAGCGGCACCGCATTCGGCGGTTGCCCCTGCTTTTCGTGCTTTTGCCGCCAAAATCGCCAGTTCATTGCCACCCTGCGAGGATCGAGACGCACGCACACCACGCAACGCACTGACGTAATCGCAGGCCGAATCAGACCTGACTGCCGCAACGTAACCGATCGTACCGCCAGTGTCTCTCATTCGCGGCTTGCGCAGGTGGGGGCGACCCGCCATCTCTATCGAAGCATCTCGGGCGGATGAGTCGGGGAGCAAAGGAGCCGATCATGAGCGAAACGGTGACACTCAGCGTTAAAGGCATGAGTTGCGAAGGCTGCGCGAATGCGGTCAAGAAGATCGTCGCCCGCAATGCGCCGCAGGCGGAAACGCAGATCGATCTGGCTTCGGGCCTTGTTCGGATCGCTGGCGCGTCGGATGCAGCCGTTCTTGCTGAAGCGATCACCAAGGGCGGCTACCCGGCCACACTTGCCGGTTGAACGATCCGCTCGTCGGATACGATTTTTCCGTCGATCAACGTGACGCGGCGATCGGCCTTGGCCGCCAATTCGAGATCGTGCGTGACGATGATGAGCGCCTTGCGGTGCTCATCCACCAGATGGCGGAGCATCTCCAATACTTGCGCCGACGAGGCCGTGTCGAGATTGCCGGTCGGCTCATCAGCGAGAATGATTTGCGGATCATTGGCAAGCGCACGCGCAATCGCGACACGTTGGCGTTGCCCGCCAGATAATTGATCAGGCCGTTTATGGGCGTGATCCTTCAACCCCACCTGCTCCAACAAGTCATTCGCGCGTGCTATTTGCGCAGCGTCGGAAAGGCGTCCCAGCGCACGCATCGGCAGTCTGACGTTGTCCCGCGCGGAGAATTCCGGCAGCAGGAAATGGAATTGAAAGACAAAACCGAGATGGCTCAAGCGTAGCGATGCACGGCGGTCCTCATTGAGTGCTTTCGTCGGCTGCCCGTCGATGAGCACATCTCCCGAAGTCGGCACATCAAGTAGGCCAAGCAAATACATCAGCGAGGATTTGCCCGAGCCCGATGGGCCGACGATGGAAACAAATTCGCCATGATCGATGCCGAGCGAGATATCGCTGACGAGCGTGACCGGCACTTCGCCCGACAAAATGCGCGATGCGTGACGTGCTTCGAGCACAATCTCCGTCATGAGGCACCCCGGATAATGTCAACCGGATGGACAGAAGCCGCCTTGCGCGCAGGCAGATAACCCGCAAGCATTGATGCGAACAAGGCGACACCACCTGCAATGGCATAATGACGCGGGCTGTAAAGCAATGGAAGACGCGTTGCGTCGGTGAAGCCGGATTTGAACTCGACCAATCCCAAACCCATGCAAAGAACATAACCGAAGAGCCAGCCGAGCAGCACACCCGCCATGCCGATGATCATGCCTTCCAACACGAAAATACGGCGCACGACTTCTTCACGAAAGCCGAGCGATTTCAGAATGGCGATGTCGCGCGTTTTTTCATGCGTAATAGTCGAGATGATGTTGTAGGTGCCGAAAGATGCGACGAGCAAAATAGCCCCCACCACCATGAGCATGATGACGTTACGGATCTGGAAGGCAGACATCAGATCCTCATGCGCCTCCTGCCATGAGGTGGCGCGGTAACCCGTCTGCGCCTCGACGAGAGCCGCGAGTTCACGTGCCTTCATCGCGTCATCGGCGCGGATGCGCAATTCGTTGATGAGCCCTGTCTGCGCCGAAAGGATCTGCGCCGTTTTCACGAGCACATAGGCTTGACTCTCATCCAGCGATTTCACGCCAGCATGGAAGAAGCCCACCACTTGGGCACGGATGGCTTGCCCGCCGGTTGCCGTCACAGTGATGTTGTTACCAACGCGAATGCCGAGCTTATTGGCAATGCCATCGCCCAGAATGATGGCATTCGAGGCCTTATAGAGATCGTCAAGCGAACCGGCCTTCATCTGTGTCGCCAATTGCGACACTTTCTTCTCGCGGCGCGGATCGATTCCGATGACGGAAACGGCGAGATCGCGTCCGGCATAGCGGATGATCGATTTGGTCTGGACGGACGGGGCGACCATGCCCGGCAACCAACCTTCCAGCGCCGCCATGATGGCAAAGGGATTCTTGATTCCGCGCCGCTGAGTCTCAACCGTGAGGCTGCGATAATCGACGGCGTCATAGGCGGTTTCTGCCGGTTGTTCCGGTGGCACGCGACGATCGTCAGTCACAGAGATATGCGGCAGAGCATCGACGAGCTGCTTGATGAAATCGTGCTGCGAACCTTCCATCAAGGACGCCATCATCACCGAAAAGCCGACGCCGGTGGCAACCCCAAGAATGCCGACAAGCGTCTGCCGCAAGCGCGAACGCACATGGGTCAGAGCGATGTCGAGAACCAGAATCATAAGGCGCGGTCCGTTGCGCGTGCCCGTTCGCCAATCAACGCGTCAGGGGGCGCAGGCGATATGATTCGTTCACCGTCTTTTAGACCCGCCTTGATCTCCACCATGCGTGCACCGCGAATGCCGATTGTGACAGGCTTGCGGACGACGACGCCCTTCTCAACCATGAACACGGCATTACCACGTACGGCTTCGCTTGGAACAAGCACAGCGTTGGCGACCTCTTGGGTAATGATATTGGCCTCAACGCTCATACCAATCCGGAGCGGCGTCGTATCAGGCAGGGCGAGATAGACACGGAAGGTTTTTGTCAGCGGATCGCCTTTGGGCGTCACATCAGCGACTTGAGCTGGCAGCGGTTCGGAAAATCCGTCATTGCGCAAGAGTGCGGCCAGACCGGATTTCACACGCGCAATATCTTCTTCGTTCACATCGGCAACGATTCTTAGCGGCAGTTTTTGGCCCACCGTGAAAATGACGTCGCCGGGTCCGACGATTTCGCCAATCTGGAAATCCTCGCGCAGTACGGAACCGTCAATCGGCGCGCGCAGAGTCAATTGATTGAGACGCTCGCGCGCCACAACGATGCGGGCGTCCGATTCCTTTAACGCCGTTTGCGCCTGGTCGACCGCAGTCATCGAGGTGATGTTACGTTCGAGCAAACCCGACAGGCGTTGAAAATCCTTCTCAAGCAGCGCACGGCGCGCCTGTAATTCAGAGAGCAGAGCTTCTTCCTCAGCCGAGTCCTGGCGGGCCAGAATATTCCCTGCCTTTACGAGCTTGCCTTCGCATTGGCATATCTCGACAAGACGCTTGCGTTGCAGAGGCACGACCTTGGCCCAGCGGACCGGCTCAACCGTGCCGGTGGCATAGACCACTTCCGCGGCAGTGCCCCTTTTCGCAGCCACAAGCATGACGGCCTCGCCACGGGAAAGCCACCAGCCTGCCGCAGCGGCCAAAAGGAACAATGCCAAGCCGATCAGAACGGGGCGGCGGGAGAAAGACATGAATGGGCCATCCAGAACGGGGTCAGACGTGCCGCACCATAGCAGGCGTGCCGTCAGGAGCGAGCATCCGCACAAAACCGGAAGGGGCGGTTCGCCAGAATCTGCGAAGTTGAGGTCCCTTCCGCTTCAAAATTGATCGATTTTGCCGGTCTGGGGCCGTTTCGGCAGGCCCCTTTCCCTGTTAGTCTCAACAATCTTGTTCGCCTTCAGGAGCCGTGCCCATGAGCCCCGCCCATCCCGCCAGCGCTGACAATCTGGCCCGCAGCCTCGCGCCAAACGATCTCGATGCTTGGTGGTTGCCGTTTACGGCCAACCGCAATTTCAAGAAAAACCCGCGCATGATCGCGGGTGCCGAGGGCATGTATTACATCACGCCGGACGGCAAAAAGATTCTCGACGGCGTTGCAGGACTGTGGTGCTGCAATGCTGGGCATGGCCGCAAGCCGATCGTGGAAGCGATCCAGAAGCAGGCAGCCGAGCTCGATTATTCGCCTGCTTTCCAGTTCGGCCATCCGAAAGCGTTTCAACTCGCTTCGCGCATCGCCGCCCTCGCGCCGGGCGATCTCGATCATGTCTTCTTCGCCAATTCCGGTTCCGAAGCTGTCGACACAGCGCTGAAGATCGCGCTCGCCTATTGGAACATCAAAGGCGAAGGCCAGCGCACGCGTCTGATTGGACGTGAGCGTGGCTATCATGGCGTCGGCTTCGGTGGCATCTCGGTCGGCGGCATCGTCAACAACCGCAAATTCTTTGGCTCGCTGCTCGCCGGTGTCGACCATTTGCCGCATACCTACAGCCGCGAGCATCAGGCCTTCACCAAGGGCGAGCCGGAATGGGGCGCGCATCTCGCCGACGATCTCGAGCGTATCGTGACGCTGCACGATGCTTCGACCATTGCGGCCGTGATTGTTGAGCCGATGGCCGGTTCGACTGGCGTGTTGCCGCCGCCGAAGGGCTATCTCAAGCGCCTGCGCGAGATTTGCGATAAATACGGTATCCTGTTGATTTTCGACGAAGTGATCTCGGGCTTCGGTCGCCTTGGCTATGCCTTCGCCGCTGAGCGTTACGGCGTGCAGCCGGACATGATCACCTTCGCGAAAGCGGTGAATTCAGGCACGGTGCCCATGGGCGGCGTCATTGCACGCAAGGGCATCTACGATGCATTTATGAAGGGGCCCGATCATGTGATCGAGCTCTTCCATGGCTACACTTATTCCGGCCATCCGCTTGCCGCCGCTGCCGGTCTGGCGACACTCGATCTCTATCGCGATGAAGACCTGTACGAGAAGACGCGGCTCCGCGAAGACAAATGGGCGGATGCGATCATGTCGCTGAAGGGCCTTCCCAATGTGCTCGATATTCGCACACTTGGTTTGGTCGCTGCGATCGATTTAGCTTCGATCCCGGACGGCTTCGGCAAGCGCGCCTTCGCCGCGATGGACAAGGGCTTTAACGATCACAATCTAATGATCCGCATCACGGGCGAGACGCTCGCTGTCACGCCGCCCTTAATCATCACCGATAATGAGATCGACGAACTCGTTTCAAAACTCGCTGCGATCATCAAAGCCGTCGCGTAAGCGGTTTTTGAATGTCTGGCATGAGGAACCGGGCGGGCAACCGCCCGGTTTTTTGTAGGCCGACGCTTCAGCCTTGCCCCTCCCCCTTGGCTGCGCTAGACCCCGCTCCACATCGTTTTTCAGCGTCCGGAAGCCCTTTCTCATGTCCGATAAGCCCTCCGACACCATCAAGGCGCGCCTGCCGCGCGGCTTTGCCGACCGTGGCGAGGCAGAGATTGCGGCGACAGAGGCCATGCTTGCGGAGATCAAGGCGGTCTACACGCTTTATGGCTTTGAGGGCGTCGAGACACCGTTCATCGAATATACCGATGCGCTCGGCAAGTTCCTGCCCGATCAGGACCGTCCGAACGAAGGCGTGTTCTCGTTTCAAGACGATGACGAACAATGGCTCTCGTTGCGCTACGATTTGACGGCCCCGCTCGCCCGCCATGTCGCTGAACATTACGATGGCTTGCCGAAGCCCTATCGCTCATGGCGTGCGGGCTGGGTGTTCCGCAATGAGAAGCCCGGACCGGGCCGTTTCCGTCAGTTCATGCAATGCGATGCCGATATCGTTGGCGCGCCATCCGTCGCGGCCGATGCAGAAATTTGTATGATGGCAGCCGACTGCATGGAGAAGGTTGGCATTGGGCGCGGCGATTACATCATCCGCGTCAACAACCGCAAAGTGCTCGATGGAGTTCTTGAGGCGATCGGTTTGGCGGGCGATGCAAACGTGGCGAAGCGGTTGATCGTGTTGCGTGCGATCGACAAGCTCGACAAGATTGGCCCCGAAGGCGTTGCCGACCTGCTCGGCAAAGGTCGCATGGACGTCTCGGGCGATTTCACCAAGGGCGCCGGGCTTGAAGCCACGCAAATCCAACGCGTTCTGGCATTCACTGCCGCGCGTGGCGGGAATGCAGCGGAGACCATTTCCAATCTGCAAAAAGTTGTTACGGGATCGGCGCGCGGCGAAGAAGGCGTTGCGGAACTTGATGCCATCGCCGCTTTCGTGCGCGCGGCGGGTTACGATGATGGCCGCGTATTGATCGATCCGTCCATTGTGCGCGGGCTCGAATATTATACCGGCCCCGTTTACGAGGCCGAACTCACATTCGAAGTCAAAGACGAAGACGGCAAGCCCGTACGCTTCGGATCGGTTGCAGGTGGCGGACGGTATGATGGCCTCGTTGCGCGTTTCCGCGGTGAGCCAGTGCCTGCCACAGGTTTCTCGATCGGCGTCTCGCGTCTGCTCGCCGCACTGAAAGTGCTTGGCCGTGTGAAGACGGACATGAAGCGCGGCCCCGTCGTAATCCTCGTGATGGATAAGGATCGCGTGGCCGATTATCAGAAGATTGCCGCGACGCTGCGCGGCGCTGGCATTCCGGCCGAGGTCTATCTCGGCGGCGCGGGCATGAAGCCGCAAATGAAATATGCCGACCGGCGCGGCGCGATCTGCGTCGTCATCCAAGGTTCGAACGAGAAAGAGAAGGGCGAGGTCCAGATCAAGGATCTGATCCTTGGTGCCCAACTCGCCTCCGCCCCCGACCGCGAGGCCTATCTGAAAGCGCAGGCGGAAGCGCAGTTTTCGGTCGCAGAAGCCGATCTGGTGGCTGGCATCCGCCGCGTTCTCGACAGGCATCCGGTCTGAAGCGGGTCGGAGCCGGGCGCTTCGCCTCTTTACCTTGCCCCTTCTTTTCGGTCGCGGACGCCGCTTTTCCTTTGTATGAAGCGGCACAAAGGACCAGACCCGTGACCAGCCCTTCCCAAACAGCGGCCTCCCTCCTCGGCTTCTTTGCCGCGCAGGGTTACCGGCCCATCGAACCGGCCATCGTGCAACCGGCCGACCTTTTCCTCGACCTGTCGGGCGAGGATCTGCGTTCGCGTATGATGATGACGGCGGATGCGGAAGGCCATGAGATGGTGCTGAGGCCGGAATATACGATCCCGGTTGCTGCTGCCTATCTCGCCTCGCCGCAGGCCGGCATGCCGATGGGCTTTGCCTATGGCGGACCCGTGTTCCGTTTGCGCACCAATGAGCCCTTCGAATTTGCGCAGGCGGGGATTGAATCCTTCGGCCGCAAAGACCGCGAGGCTTCGGATGCAGAAGCATTGGGACTTGCACTTGAGGCGACGGGGCTTTCCGATCCTGCTATCCGCCTCGGCGATGTCGGGCTTTTTCTGGCTCTGCTCGACGCACTCGCATTGCCTGCCGCGATGACACGCCGTCTGCGCCGCGCTTTCGCAGCTGGAACGCTGACGCCTGCAACACTCGATGCGATGGCCACGCCTGCCAAAGGGACGCTCGGCGCGCATGAAGGCGTTGCACGCGCGCTCGAAGGACAAGATTCCAAAGCCGCACGCGCCTTCGTCGAAGACCTGTTGAAGATCGCGGGCATCACCACTGTCGGTGGCCGCAGCGCCGGTGAAATCGCGGAACGATTTCTGGAACAGGCCAGCGCTTCGACGCAGGGTTTTCTGCCGGAAGCAGCGCGTGACACACTCACACAATTTCTTGCCATCGAAGGCGATCCCGATAGCGCGGCTACGGCCTTGCGCCAATTGGCGCGCGACGCAGGCCTTGCGCTCGATGCCGCGATCGACGCGTTCGACCAGCGCACCGGCTTCATGGCGGCGCGCGGCATCAGCGTAGAGGACATCCATTTCTCCGCCGCCTTCGGTCGTAATCTCGATTATTACACCGGCGTTGTGTTCGAAGTGAGAGCTTACGAAAACGCTGAAAAGCCAGTGATCGGTGGCGGTCGCTATGACGGCCTTTTGCGTGCGCTCGGTGCGGCAGAGGCCATTCCCGCCGTCGGTTGTGCTATCTTCGTTGACCGTCTCAATGGAGGCGTCGCATGAACGCCGCATCCAAATTGATCCTCGCCGTCCCCTCGAAGGGACGCTTGCAAGAGAACGCCTTTTCGTTTTTTGCGCGTGCCGGTCTCAATCTCGCGCAAGGGCGTGGCGCGCGTGATTATCGCGGTGTGATCGCAGGACTTGACGATGTCGAGGTTGCATTTCTTTCGGCTTCTGAAATCACGCGCGAACTCGCACAAGGCGGCGTCCATTTGGGTGTCACCGGTGAAGACCTGATCCGCGAGAGTGTAGCCGATGTCGATGCGCGCCTCGTTCTGCTGACGCCGCTCGGTTTCGGCCATGCCAATGTCGTCGTTGCCGTGCCGCAAGCTTGGATCGATGTGCGCTCGATGGCCGATCTAGCCGACGTCGCCTCGTCGTTCCGTGCACGCCATGGCCATCGCCTGCGTGTCGCCACGAAATACATCAATCTGACGCGCCGGTTCTTCGCCAGCCATGGCATCGCCGATTACCGCATCGTCGAAAGCGGCGGCGCGACCGAAGGGGCGCCTGCCGCGGGCTCAGCCGAACTCATCGTGGACATCACGACGACAGGGGCAACGCTGTCGGCCAATGCGCTCAAAATCGTCGACGATGGCGTGATGCTGAAGAGCGAGGCCAATCTCGTCGCGTCCCGCCTCGCCGATTGGTCGCCAACGGCCAGAGAAGCAGCCAAAGCCATTCTAAGTCGGATCGCGGCCGAGGAAGAGGCCCGGACCCATCGCGAGGTCCGCGTGCTGTGGCCCGCGCCGCCGCCCGAGGCTCTGATCGCGGACGCCATCGCTCAATTCGGGATCATTCTCGTTGGTGGGGAACGCGAGCGGGGGCGGACCACGTTCCACTGCCCCGTCGGCAAGATTTTTCCGCTGTCGGATTGGCTTGTGGCCAGAGGCGCAGGCCGCGTTGCCGTCAGCGCGATTGATTACGTGTTTACCCCGCAAAATGGGTTGGCAGACGCGCTTTTCTCAAAAATCACATAAAAAAAGGCCGCCCTTGGGGGAAAGGGCGGCCTCACGAGACTTATTCCATCTCGTTTGCGGCCGGGGAGAAGCATCGGCCGCGGGGGGAAGAGACGCCGGGGGAGGCGTCTGAATTCCTCTACGCAACCTCTTTTGGAATGGATCACCATCTCACCGGAAATTGCCACGGCCCATGATTTCGTGGGGCATTTCAGCAGATTGCAGGCTCGCGCCGGCAGTCCTATAAGGAGGCTCACGAGGTTTCCATGCATAGCCGGTCTGCCTTCCTTTCCGCCGCTCTCGCGCTTGTCCTGTTGGCCGCGCCTTCCATGGCATGGGCCCAAAAGGGTGAACGCCCACCGCCGCCGCCCGACTCGGTGGTGCCGCAGCGCATCCTGAAAGTGTTCCCATTCGATACGACTTGGATGGCCGTTAATCTCAACGGCAAAGCCTTCGCTACGGATCGGCGTCCGGCCTTCATCCTCGATAAACAGTTTCGCGGTCGCGGTTTCGGCGGTTGCAACACATTTTCTGCAACAACCTATGCCATGCAGGATCGTGTTGCTGTGGGCCCGATCGCCCTGACCAAAGAGAATTGCGACAAGGCGACGGCAGAAGCGGAACGGGCGTTCCTCGTTGCTTTGCGCACATCGCAGGTTTGGGAATTGAAAGAAGGCAAGCTTCTGCTCAAGGGTCCGAACGGCATCATCACCTTCGAACGCTCGATGTAATTGGGCCTAACGCGGCGCCTGCATTTCAACCCACCGGCTTGAACATCTCGCCGTCGCGCTCAAGCTTGATGTGACGCGCGTGGATCGCGTTCAAGGTCGAGCGGTGGCCGATGGACACGAGCGTCGCATCCGGAAGTTTTTCTTTCAGCACCGAATAAAGCGCCTGTTCAGACGGCTCATCGAGCGCTGAGGTTGCCTCGTCGAGGAACAACCAATCAGGCTTTAGTAACAAGGCGCGCGCCATCGCGACGCGCTGCTGCTCGCCTCCCGATAGGCGCTGTGCCCAAACCGCTTCTTCATCGAGCCGTTCAGCCAAGCGCGGCAAGCCTACCGCCGTCAAAGCGGCCGAGAGTTCGGCATCTGAATAGTGCCCCTCACCTTCGGGATACGCGACTGCCGAGCGCAACGTGCCGATGGGGAGATAAGGCCGCTGCGGCAAAAGCATCACGCGCGCTTCACGTGGGACAGCGACATCGCCCTGCCCGAAAGGCCAGATCCCTGCTACGGCGCGCAGCATCGTCGATTTGCCCGATCCGGACGGCCCGGTAATCAGCGCGGTTTCGCCGGGACGGAAATCGAGATCGGCTTTCACGAGCGGGCGACCATCGGGCAAGGACAGCGAAACGTTCTCCAACGCAATGGTGCCATTGGGCGAGCCATTCCGCTCAAGACGCGGCGGCACAGCGCCAAGCGCACGCCCGCGCGCAATGCTGTCATCGAAACTGACAAGACGGTCGATGACGGCCTTGTATGCGGCCAATGACACGTAGGAATCGACGAAGAAGCTCAACGCGCCTTCAACGCGACCGAACGCGCCTGCTGTTTGCGTTAGAATGCCGAACTGGACCTTCCCAGCGAAGTAGAACGGCGCTGCGACAACGTAAGGAATGATCACACTGATCTGATTGTAACCCGCCGTGAAGGCCATCAGTTTTTTGCGCAAGGAGACGATCTGCAAGAAATTGCGGATGACTTCGCCGAAACGGCCCATCAGCAATTTCTTTTCCGTCCTTTCGCCATCAAGCAAAGCGACTTGCTCTGAATATTCACGCAAGCGCGCAAGGGAGAAACGGAAATCCGCTTCATAACGCTGCTGTTCGAAATTGAGCGGGATCAAGCGCCGACCGATCATGTGCGTAATCAGCGTCCCAATGGCAGCGTAGAGCAACGCGACCCAAAAGAGGAAGCCCGGCAGAATAATATCCGTTCCCGGAATGGCGAAATTAGACGAGTTCAGCCAGAGAATGATCGAGAAGGAAACAAGCGAACTCACCTGCGACAACAGCGTGATCGAAAAACTATAGGTGCGGGTGACGAAATCGTTGATGTCTTCTGAAATGCGTTGATCGGGGTTGTCCGCCGAGGCCCCGGCAAGCGCCATGCGGTAATGCGTGCCATCGTCCAGCCAATCGCCGACATAGCGCGCCGTGAGCCAGCGCCGCCAACGGATCATCAGCACCGATTGCACCACATATTCGATGATCGCGCTTGTGACATAGATGATCGCCCAAAACATGAAGACGGTGAGCAGGAGCGACCAGAAGGCTGCCTCATCCTTGTTCTGAATTGCATTGAACCAGTCGCGATTGAAGAATGACAGACGAACGGAAATGCCAACCTGCGCTTGATTGACGACGATCAGGAAGACCACCATCAAACGGGCCAAACGCTGTTCGTTCATTTGAAACTTCGAGAGCGGCCAAACGCTGACAGTCGTCCGATCTTCACCGTCGAAGAACCGGTCAGCAATGCGCATGATCGAATTGATCACGGGGATAAAGGAGATGGCGTAAATCAGCAGGCCAAAAATGCCGACTGTGACAGGCAGGCTGCCGGGCGGGACAAAATCCTTCAACGCCTCGGGCCAAAGACCATGGCCGGACAAAATCGCTACCGCGCCGAAGACGACATATTCGGTGGCGAAAATCGCGGCAAAAATGCGCAGGAAACTGGATATGTTGGGCGCGCGGGACGTTGTGAAGGCGAGCAAGAGGCCGACCGCGCCTAAGAAGACGAGATTGTTCTTAGCCCCAGCGAGGCCAAGGGCGAGAGCCAGAACAGCAAAAGCAGCAACAGCCAGAGCCAAAACGCGCATATCTCGATCCGTCCATAGGGGAATCAGGCCAAAGAGCCGTGAGCGGGGCCGACCTTAGCTGAGCCTTCCCTGCGTTGCACCTTACGGATCGTTCATGTTTGCCGCAGGGGCTTTCCTGCCCCAAAAGGCGCCTTAAGATGAAGTCAGTGATGGCCGGAGGTTTCGTGATGCGCTGGCTGACGTTCGTGCCGATCCTGTCCTTTCTCGCTGGCCCCGCCCTAGCGGAGGACAAGGACCCCTGCCTCGCCCCGCTCGCGTTCCGTACACCTCTGATCCAGAAGGCGGCGATCGTATTGCCCGAACCCGGCATCGGGCAGGTGGCGATTACATTCATCGGCCATTCGACATTCCTGATCGAAAGCCCCGGCCGGGTGAAGATTGCGACCGACTACAATGATTATGTGATGCCGCCGACCGTGCCGGACATTGCGACAATGAATAAAGCGCATTCGACGCATTATTCGCGTGCGCCCGATCCAGCAATCAAGCAGGTCTTGCGCGGCTGGGGCGATGGGCGAGGCCCTGCCCGGCACGATTTGACGCTTGGCGATGTCCGCGTGAGAAACATTCCGACCAATATTCGCGATATGGGCGGCGCGACGGACCGTGATGGCAACTCAATCTTCGTGTTTGAGATTGCAGGGGTCTGCATCGCCCATCTGGGCCATCTGCATCACACGCTGAATGCAGGACAGCTCAAACAACTCGGCCATATCGATATTGTGCTCACACCTGTCGACGGAAGTTGGACGCTCGACATCGATGGCATGGCTGAGGTGTTGGAAACCATCGGTGCGAAAATCGTCATTCCGATGCACATGTTCGGACCACAAACTCTCGAGCGGTTTTTACGCCGCGTTGGCGAGCGCTATCCGGTTGAACGCAGCGACAGTCCGTCCTTGCTCGTTTCACGCGATACGCTCCCGGAAAAGCCGAAGATCGTCGTCCTGCCGGGGCGGAATTTTTAATCAGAGCACGAAGCCGCTGAGGCGTTCGGGCAAAGCGGCCAATTTAGCGCGATCCGCATTGGCAAAAGCCACACGCATGAACTGGCCAGTGCGGTCCCCGAAATAAAGACCGGGTAAAACGAGGATGCCGCGCTCACGCGCGAGCTTTTCTGCAACCATACGCGCATCAACAGCATAGGGATGGCGCACATAAGAGAAGTAAGCACCGACGGATGCGACCGACCATCCGTCGCATCGTGCCATGGCATCACGGAAGGCGTGTGCGCGTGCATTAATTTCACGACGATTATCTTCACGCCATTCCGCGAGCGCTGGAATGGCAGGCACGAGGGCTATTTGCGCAGCGCGTTGCGGGCAGATCTGCAACGTATCGAGAATTTTGCCGATCTCGCGCGCATTACTTTCCGACGCGATCATGGCCCCGATGCGATGGCCGGGAATGCAATAGGATTTTGAGAAGCTGTAAAGCGAGATCAGAGTCTCGCCCCAATCCTTACGGTTGAACAATGTATGGGCCGGACCGGCATTGTCGGGAAGAAAATCGCGATAGGTTTCATCGAGAATTAGCGCGATATTTCTGTGCGCGCATAATTCGTAAAACGCTTCGATCACATCAGGCGGATAGATCGCGCCTGTTGGATTGTTCGGTGTCACGAGAACGAGCGCCTTGACGTTTTCATCGACCAACTTTTCAGCGTCCGCTACCTGAGGCACGAAACCGTTTTCGGCGCTGCATGGCAAGGCGCGCGTTTCGATGCCCAGCATTGTGAGCGCCATATCGTGGTTGAAATACCAAGGCGAGGGCACGATAATCGCGTCGCCCGCTTTTGCGAGCGCCATGATGGCGATGATGAAGGCCTGATTGCAGCCCGATGTGATCATGGTCTCGCCTGGCTTCACCGCCGCGCCATAGACCTGCGAAAGATGTGCGCCATAGGCCTCGCGCAAATCGGCATCGCCATAGATCGAACCGTAGGATGCGGCGGCACGTGTGCCGGCCGCCTCGGCCAGTGCGCGCAGCATCGTGTCATGCGGCGGATAGCCGGGTACGGCTTGCGACAGATCGATCCGATCAGCGGCAGCCCCTTGCCATGCGGCAAGCCAATTCTGCGCCTCGGGGATGGGCGGCGTGCCGGTGTCGATCAAATGAGGGTTGAGTTGCATCGCTTGGCTCGCAAGAGTTTGACTGGCAAGGCGTAACCAAGGCAGGCGGGCATGACAAGGCAACAGCCTTTGATTTAGTCTCTCGAAGCTTTGGAGTGGAGTGTCCGGCCATGGATCAGAAAAAGCTCGCATATTTGCGGGACCGCTATGCCGGGCAATCGGGCGCCCAAATCTACGATCCTGAATTTCGGGCTGTGGCGGAAGGGCAGTTTCAGGGCGAACGGCGGAAGTGGCCCTTTGCCGATCCAGCCACTTTTTGCGGGGCACCTTTTTGGCCTGACGCGATGGCTGAGAATTTCGAAGGCCTCGATGTCGCGCTTTATGGTGTTCCGATGGATCTCGGCGTCACGAACCGTGCCGGTACGCGCTTGGGTCCACGTGCAGTGCGCGCGGTCGAACGCATCGGGCCGTACGAGCATGTGTTGCGGCGCACCCCGCTTCAACGGATGAAGGTGGCGGATGTCGGCGACATTCCGATGCAGAGCCGTTACAACCTCGAACAATGCCATACCGACATTGAGGATTATGTTGCGCGCATTGTGAAAGCGGGCGTCATTCCGATTGGAATTGGCGGGGATCATTCCATCACGCAATCCATTCTGAAAGCGGTCGGTCGCGACCGGCCCGTGGGTCTGCTTCATATCGATGCGCATTGCGATACGTCAGGCCCCTATGAAGGTTCGAAGTTCCATCATGGTGGGCCCTTCCGCAATGCGGTGCTCGATGGCGTGCTCGATCCAGAGCGCACGGTACAGATAGGCATTCGCGGCGGCGCCGAGTATCTTTGGGAGTTCTCCTATGAGAGCGGCATGAGCGTGATCCATGCCGAGGATGTGTTTGCGCAAGGTGTCGAACCTGTCATCGAGAAAGCACGTGCCGTGCTTGGCGATGGACCTGTCTATGTCAGCTTCGATATCGACAGCATCGACCCCGGATTTGCGCCGGGAACAGGCACGCCAGAAGTGGGCGGGCTGGCACCGCGCGAAGTTTTGGCCATTCTGCGTGGGCTGCGGGGCATCGATGTCGTAGGCGCAGATGTGGTTGAAGTGGCGCCGCAATATGATGCCACCACCAACACGGCACAGGCTGCGGCCCAGATTCTCTTCACGATCCTGTCTCTGGCCGATCTTGCGCATGAAGCGCGTGCCAAAAAGTAATCCCCCCTTCACCGGATAAAGTTGATGACACCCTTGCTCTTTACGCCGCTGGCGCTCGGTTCCGTGACTGTGCCCAATCGCATCGCCATTGCGCCCATGTGCCAATATTCCGCCGATGACGGGTCGATGACTGATTGGCATCTCCAGCACATCATGCGGATGGGCATGTCTGGCTGCGGCCTCGTGATCGTTGAGGCCACAGCCGTCGAACGGCGCGGCCGCATCACGCATGGATGCACGGGCCTTTATTCCGACTCAAACGAGCGCACCGCAAAGCGCGTGATCGATGCGGCGAAGGCAGTCGCCCTGCCCGGCACGAAATTCGGCGTGCAACTCGCCCATGCCGGGCGAAAGGCCTCATCGCAACGGCCTTGGGAAGGCGGCGCCGCACTCAAAGCGCATGAAGATTCATGGCAGACGGTGGGGCCGTCAGCTGTTCCATTCGGAGCCGGCTGGCATACGCCGCAGGCCATGACGGAAGACGATATTGAAGGCGTGATCCAGCATTTCGCCGCTGCGGCCGAACGTGCTGTGCGCGTGGGGTATGAAGTGCTCGAACTCCATATGGCGCATGGCTATCTGTTGCATTCGTTCTGCTCGCCGATTTCGAACCAGCGGAACGATCGCTGGGGCGGATCGCTCGAAAAGCGCCTCGCTCTGCCGCTCGCCGTGATGAAGGCAGTGCGCGCGGCAGTGCCGCATCATATCGCGGTGGGGGCACGCATTACCGGGACGGACTGGGTCGATGGCGGGATGACAACAGAGGATGCCATTGTACTGGCGAGGGGACTCAAGGCGCTGGACGGCGCTTATGCCTGCGTGAGTTCGGGCGCAGCCTCTGCTGATGTGCGCGTGCCGGTTGGCCCGCTCTACCAAGTACCGCTGGCCGAGAAGATCAAGGCCGGTGCGGGCATCGTGACCCGCGCTGTCGGCCTCATCACTACTGCGGAGGATGCAGAACGCGTGTTGCAAGAAGGCAAAGCCGACCAGATTGCAGTGGCGCGCGCTATCCTCGACGATCCACATTGGGGGCTTCATGCCGCCGACGCGCTCGGCGTGACCTTGCCACGCGCGCTGCAATATGACCGGGCCTCACCCGCCAAATGGCCGGGCGCGCGGGTGAACGCCCGCTGATCGCACAAAAGAGGGGGAGCTGGGCCGAACGCCCGGCTTTTCCACAGGGGCCGTTGACAGCAGGGTGCATAACCATACTAGTATACTAGTATGACGATGATCTCACCCGAACCTTCCGGACGCGCGGCCCAGCCGCGGACGCGGTTACGCGGCCAATCGACTGCCGAGATCATCCATCGCGTTCTGCGCGACGACATTCTCTCGCTCAAATTGAAGCCGGGCGAAGCCCTGAGTGAAAAGCGCCTCGGAGAGCAATTCGGCGTGAGCCGGACACCTGTGCGCGAGGCGGTGCTGCGACTGTCCGACGAAAAGCTCGTCGATGTATTTCCGCAGTCAGGAACCTATGTGTCGCGCATTCCGCTGCAGGCGGTGAAGGAAGCCAACATCATCCGCAAGGCGCTGGAAGAAACCGCCATTCGCCATGCTGCGTCTGTTGCCTCGACCACCACGCTCGAACCGGTACGCGAAGCGCTCGCTTTGCAACGTCGCCATATGCGCGCGAAGGATGCCGCCGGTTTTCACGCTGCCGACGAAGCCTTCCACGCCGCCATTACCGATGTTGCAGGATTGCCGGGTCTGTGGACGATCGTGCGGCAGGCTAAAATGCAGGTGGACCGTTGCCGCATGATGACGCTGCCCGAACCGGGCCGCATGGCCAAAGTCATCGCAGAACATGAAGCCATTCTCGATGCGCTTGCCGCACGCGACAGCACAAAGGCGGCGCGCTGCATCGACGATCATCTGAGCCGCGTCCTCATCGATGCGGACGCGCTCAGTCAACTCCATCCCGACTATTTTCTCCTGCCCGGTGTGACGCCATGAATCCGTTGATCCACCCAGACCGTCTGTTTCCAGCCGATGAAACACGCCGCACGATTGCGCGCCGTCTCTATGGCGCCGTTAAGGATCTGCCGATCGTTTCGCCGCATGGGCATACCGATCCGCGCTGGTATGCGGACAATGAAGCCTTTTCCGATCCGTCAACCTTGTTCGTCGTACCTGACCATTACATTTTCCGCATGCTCTACAGCCAAGGCGTACCACTCGAAGATCTCGGTATTCCGCGCAAGGATGGCGGACCGGTTGAAACCGATCAGCGCAAAATCTGGCATCGCTTCGCCACGCATTACCATCTGTTCCGTGGCACGCCGACGCGGATGTGGCTCGACCATGCGTTTGCCACCTTGTTTGACATCGACAAGCGCCTTTCCGCTGAAACCGCCGATTATTATTACGACCGTATCGCCGAGCGTCTCGCCAAGCCCGACTATCGGCCGCGCGCTTTGTTCGAACGATTCAACATCGAAGTGATCGCGACAACGGAAAGCCCGCTCGACCCGCTCGCCTCGCATGAAAAAATCCGTGAAAGCGGCTGGACTGGGCGCGTCGTCACAGCCTACCGGCCCGATCCCGTCGTCGATCCTGAATTCGATGGGTTCATTGCCAATCTGGAGAAGTTTGGCGAGATCACGGGTTGCGATGTGGCGACATGGGATGGCTATCTCGCTGCGCATCGTAAGCGCCGCGCCTTTTTCAAATCTTATGGTGCAACATCGTCTGATCACGGCCATCCAACGGCTGCAACCGCCGATCTGCCACGCGCGGATGCCGAAGCGCTCTATGCCAAGGTGCGCAGCGGCAAGGCCAACAAGGCAGAAGCCGAACTTTTCCGCGCACAGATGCTGACCGAGATGGCGGCGATGAGCCTTGATGATGGGCTCGTCCTGCAAATCCATCCCGGTTCGTTCCGCAATCACAATCCGCAGCTCTTCGCGCATTATGGCCGCGACATGGGCGCGGATATTCCGACACGTACGGATTACGTGCATGCGCTGAAGCCGCTGCTCGACCGTTTCGGCAATGAGCGCGATCTCACCATCATCCTCTTCACGCTGGATGAGACGAGCTATTCGCGTGAACTCGCGCCGCTGGCCGGCCATTATCCGGCGTTGCGATTAGGGCCAGCTTGGTGGTTTTTTGATAGCGCGGAAGGCATGAAACGCTTCCGCGAGCTGACAACGGAGACGGCGGGGTTCTACAATACGGTCGGCTTCAACGACGATACGCGCGCTTTTCCATCGATCCCGGCACGGCACGATGTCGCGCGCCGTGTCGATTGCTCTTATCTCGCCGAACTCGTGGCGAGCTACCGCATCCATGAGGACGAAGCGCACGACCTCGCTCACGACCTCGCCTATCGCCTCGCAAAATCCGCTTATAAACTCTGACGTATCGTTCCGGAGCATTCCATGGCCCCCTCGCTTTCCTCCTTCAAAACGCTGCGCCTCGATGGCGTCAGCCGCGATTTCGGCACGGTGAACGCGCTGCGCGATCTCACACTGAATATCGAGCGCGGCGAATTCGTCGCTCTGCTGGGCCCCTCCGGTTGCGGCAAATCGACGGCGCTGAACTGCATTGCCGGTTTGCTGCCGACCTCCCGTGGGGCAATCTTCCTCGACGACCAACGGCTCGACATTCTGCCGACCGAAGAACGCGGCTTCGGCATGGTGTTCCAGAATTATGCGCTCTTCCCGCATATGACAGTGCGCGATAATATCGGCTTCGGTCTCAAGATGCGCGGCGTACCGAAAGCGGAAGCCGCAGCCCGTGTCGAAAAGGCGATTGAGACGGTGCGTCTCGGCACGCAGGCACACAAGCTTCCAGGGCAACTCTCGGGTGGTCAGCAGCAACGCGTCGCGATTGCGCGTGCCATCGTCGTCGAGCCGCCACTCGTGCTGATGGACGAGCCGCTCTCAAACCTCGATGCGAAACTCCGTCTTGAAATGCGGCAGGAAATTCGCCGCATCCATGCCGGGCTTGGTTCGATCACCATCTATGTCACGCACGATCAGGATGAAGCGCTCTCGCTTGCCGATCGTATCGTGGTGCTGCGGGATGGCATGATCCGGCAGGTCGGCACACCTGAGGATCTCTATGCTCGTCCGGCCCATCTCGACGTCGCCGAATTCATGGGCTTCCGCAACCGTATCCCGGCGAAATTGAAAACGCGCTCGGGCGATGCGGTCGCCATCGACGTGAATGGCGTACTGCTGCAAGGCATTGCGCGCGAAGAGTTCAAGGGCGACGATGTCATCGCTGCCATTCGCCCGGACGATCTGTTCGCGGGCGAGACGAATGAAGGCGGCATTCCTGCCGTGGTCGAAGCGATGGAATATCGCGGTCGCGATTTCTTCGGTTCGGCACGGGCGAAAGATGGTACCGAACTCTTCTTCCGTGCGGCGCGCCGCCATACGTCGGGTGAAGTGGTCGCCCTCATTGCCGATCCGGCGCGCCTCCTCGTTTATGGAGCCGCGCAATGAGCAGCATCGATTATCATTCAAATCCGGGACTGAAAGCGCGACTTGCTGCACGCGGGCTCGATAGCGTCACGCTGTTGGTTCTGCCTGCCATCGCGCTTCTCGTGGGGCTCTTCGTCTATCCATTCCTGTACGGGCTCTGGCTCTCTTTCAACCCGAAGGATGGCTCGCTGCTCGGGAATTACTTCAAGTTTTTCTCCGATCCGTTCCTGTACGACACAATCGGAACGACACTGAAGCTGGCCGTGCCGGTGACGATCCTCAATCTCGTCTTTGCCGTGCCCGTCGCCTTCCGTGTCCGCTTGATGAAAAATCAGCGCCTGCTCACCACGATCCTCGTCCTGCCGATCACGCTCGGTACGGTACTCGTGGCTGAGGGGATGTTGAATTATCTCGGCCCGCAGGGCTGGGCCAATCGCATCATGATGCTGTTTGGCATCATCTCCTCGCCGGTAAAGCTCACGAACAATTATTGGGGCGTGATGCTGTCATTGGTGATCACCGGGTTTCCGTTCACCTTCCTGCTGACGCTCTCCTATATCAGCGGCATCGACCCCGCACTCGAACAGGCTGCCGCCACGCTCGGTGCGAAAGCACGCGCGCGGTTCCGGTACATTTTCCTGCCGCTACTCATTCCCGGCTTGGCGATTACCTTCTGCCTCTCCTTCGTACAGGCTTATTCGGTGTTTCCATCGGCCGTGCTCCTCGGCGCTCCAGCAGGGCCAACGCGCGTCATCTCGATTGCGGCCTATCAAGCGGCCTTCGAAGAATATGATTATTCGATGGCCTCCGCCATCGCGATGATCATGGGCGTGGTGCAGCTCTTCGTCGTTGCAGCTGTCTTGCAAATCCGCAATCTCTTCTACCGCGGCCCCGCGGGCGGCGCGAAAGGTTAATCCGATGGTCAGCAACGAAAAAACAGTCGGAAGCCGTTTGTGGATCTTCGCCGTTTGGGCAATGACGATCTTTTTCGTCGTCAATCTGTTCGGCATTATTGGCGCCGTGGTGACAAGTTCTTTTGCCACACGCTGGTTGCGCTCATGGTTTCCTGATGGATTTACCACTAAATGGTATTTCTCGGCTTGGGCCGAATTCCAGCTGGGCGATGTTCTGCTCGTTACATTCCAAATCGTCTTTGCGGTCGTCTTTCTCTCGGGGCTCATTGGCGTACCGGCCGCTTATGCGATGGCGCGGCGCAATTTTCCGGGCAAGCAGATTGTACTTCTTCTGCTTCTCCTACCCTTGCTGGTGCCGCCCGTAACGTTCGGCATTCCGCTCGCCACTGTGCTTTATAAGTCAGGGCTTGGTGGCACTATGTTCGGCGTCATTCTCGCCAATCTCGTACCAACAGTGCCCTTCGTCATTCTCGTGATGATTCCCTTCATCGAGCAAATCGATCCGCGTGTTGAAGCCGCCGCGCGCGTCTTCGGTGCCGGGACGTTCCGCATGTTCATCCATGTGTTGCTCCCACTGCTCTTGCCGGGCGTACTGGCGTCATTGCTTTTGGTGCTGGTGCGTACCATTGCAATGTTCGAGCTGACCTTCCTGACGGCAGGGCCCACGAGCCAGACGCTGGTGGTGGCGCTCTATTATGCCGTCTTCGCCGCCGGTGTGCGCGCGGTACAGTCAATCGATGCGATGGCTGTTGTCTATATGGCGACGACACTTATCTGGCTCGTCATTGCGCTACGCTTCGTCAATCCGACGCAGATGGTGACACGCGCGAAACAACATCCGGCGCATTGAGGAAAATGTCATGTCGATCGAAGTCCGTCAGGCCGTTCATCCCGATGCAGCGCGCCGTTTCGATACGGCAGAATTGCGTCGCCATTTTTTGATCAGCCGCATTTTCGAAGCTGATGCGATGCCCCTCACCTACAGCCATGTCGACCGGTTAGTGGTGGGCGGCGCGATGCCGGTCAAATCCTCGCTGACACTGGAAACGTCCAAGCCCATCGGGCAGGCGACTTTTCTTGCGCGCCGTGAATTGGGCGTTTTCAATGTTGGCGGTGCGGGTCGTGCGATCTGCGACGGCGAGACGATTACGCTCGCCCCGCATGAAGCGCTCTATGTGCCGATGGGGACGGAGAGCGTCGTTTTCGAAAGTGTGGACGCTAGCGCACCGGCGAAATTCTATCTGGTGAGCTGCCCGGCCCATCAGCGCCATCCACTTAAGAAGATCACACTCAAGGATGCGAACACGCTGCATCTTGGCACGCCTGAAACGGCCAATGTTCGCACGCTACATCAGATGATCATTCCGGGCCGGGTGGAAACATGCCAGCTCGTCATGGGCATGACGTTTCTGCAGCCCGGCAGCGTGTGGAACACGATGCCATGCCACACGCATGATCGCCGTTGCGAGGCTTATCTCTATTTCGATCTCGCCGCCGACCAGCGCGTGTTCCACATGATGGGTGAGCCGCAAGAAACGCGGCATCTCATCGTCGCCAATGAACAGGCGATCCTATCACCGGGTTGGTCGATCCATTCAGGTGTGGGCACGGCGAATTATGGATTCATCTGGGCTATGGCTGGCGACAATATGGATTTCACCGACATGGACCATTGCACCATGGGAGATCTCAGGTGAACCCGTTCGCTCTCTCGGGCCAGGTTGCAATCGTCACCGGAGCGAACACGGGACTCGGACAAGCGATTGCCGTTGCCTTGGCGCAAGCGGGAGCTGACATCGTGGCCGTCGGCCGCTCGCCGATGGACAAGACGCAAGCGAAGATCGCACCGTTCGGGCGCCGCTTTCACGCCATCAAGGCGGATCTTTCCACGCCCGAGCCGTGCGCGCGCATTGTGGAGGAAACCTGCGACCAGTTTGGACGTTGCGACATTCTCGTCAACAATGCCGGCATTATTCGCCGTGCCGATGCAATTGAATTTTCGGAAGCAGATTGGGATGCGGTGATCGACACCAATCTCAAAGTGCCGTTCTTCCTTGCGCAGGCTGCCGCACGCCAGATGCTAAAACAAGGGCGCGGCAAGGTCGTGAACATCGCCTCGCTCCTGTCGTTTCAGGGCGGTATCCGCATCCCTTCTTATACAGCCTCTAAAAGTGGGCTCGCGGGGCTGACACGGCTTCTCGCCTGCGAATGGGCGAGCAAAGGCATCAATGTGAATGCGATTGCGCCCGGTTATTTTGTTACGAACAACACGGATGCATTGCGCGCCGACAAAGAACGCAACGCGGCCATTCTCGCGCGTATTCCGGCTGGCCATTGGGGTGAACCGCAGGAGATTGGCGGAGCGGCCGTGTTTCTGTCCTCGCGCGCATCCGATTATGTGCATGGCATTGTGCTACCGGTCGATGGCGGCTGGTTGGCGCGTTGAACGAAGAGAAGACGGCGGCAATGCTGCGCAAGGGAGAAAACGATGATTGAAGCATGGCGCTGGTTCGGCCCGCATGATCCTGTTGCGCTCGACCATGTTCGGCAAGCGGGCGCAACCGACATTGTCAACGCGCTGCATGAATTGAAGCCCGGCGTGGTCTGGACGCAGAAGCAGGTGGCCGAACGAAAAAACCTGATCGAGACGACACCGCCCAATCGCAAGCCGCTTGTGTGGTCGATTGTGGAAAGCATTCCCGTACCGGACGATGTGAAGCGTCTCGGTGCTGGTGCGAAGCAATCGATCGAAGGTTGGATCGCCTCGATGGAAGCTGTTGCTGCCTGCGGCATCAAGACGATCTGTTATAATTTCATGCCCGTTGTGGATTGGACACGCACCGATCTCGATGCGGAACTGCCGACGGGTGCGACCTGTATGCGTTTCGATGCCGACCGTTTTGCGGCATTCGAATTGTTTATTCTGCAGCGTCAAGGCGTTGAGAGGGATTACACGCCTGAGCAGCGCGAACGAGCGAAAAAAGTATTCGATCGCTTCACGCAGGACGATATCGATTATCTCACCATGGTGATTGCGAGCGCGCTGCCTGGCTCGACGACCGATCCGTTGACCATTCCCGGTTTCCGCGACAAGCTCGAAACCTATTCTGCCATCGATGCCAATGTGCTGCGCAAGCATCTTACGGAATTTCTTGCAGCCGTCACCCCGCGCGCAGAAGAGCTCGGCGTGAAGCTGACCTTGCATCCCGACGATCCGCCGCGCCCTCTGTTCGGTTTGCCGCGCGTTGCATCCACCGCCGCCGATTATCAGGCCTTGTTCGATGCCGTGCCGTCTGAAGCGAATGGCATGTGTTTCTGCACCGGTTCGCTCGGCGTGCGCGCCGACAATGATCTGCCGGCTATGGCTGCGCATTTCGCGCCGCGGATTCATTTCGTGCATTTGCGTGCAACTAAGCGCGAAGAGGATGGCTCTTTCTATGAGAGCGATCATCTCGATGGCGATGTCGACATGGTGGGTGTGATCACGGCACTCATGGCGGAAGACCGCAAGCGTGGCGGCCATCAAATTCCGTTCCGGCCCGATCACGGCCACCGCATGCTCGACGACCTGCATAAAACGGTGACGCCGGGCTATGCCGGCATTGGCCGTCTCAAAGGGCTTGGCGAATTGCGCGGTATCATGCGGGCGGTTGAGCGTTTCACCTAAACGCGGCCCCTCCGACTCAGTAAGAAAGCCCGGGGCCCTCCCCGGGCTTTTGCGTTGGATGGCCCCCGATTGACTCCCGCGCTGGTTACTGGAATCTATAGAACAAAATAGGAACATCGAGATGCCCCACCCGGGAGCTCCCGCGCTGGCCGCCTTGCGGTCGGCCATAGACCGCATCGGCAAGGATGGCAGCGCCCAAGCGCTGGCTGCCCCCGCGCCGCGGGCAGAATTGGGGCTGGCTGGGCTCGATCAGGCTTTGGGGGGCGGGCTCAAGCGCGGGGCTTTCCATGCGCTCAGGCCTTTCAAACCCGGGGAGGAACCGGCGGCGACGGGCTTTGCGCTGGCTTGTGCCCTCAGGCTTGCGGCCGCGCGGCCGCTTCTGTGGGTGCGGCAGGCCATGGCCGAGCGGGAATATGGCCTGCCCTATGGTCCCGGCCTGATGGGGTTTGGGCTCGATCCTGCACGGCTTGTGACCATTGAGGCGGCGGATGCCCGCGCCGTGCTGAAGGCTGCCGAAGAGGCGCTCCACTGCAAGGCGCTCGGCGCAGTGCTGATCGAACCGTGGGGGATGCCGAAGGCGGTCGATCTCGTCGCGCTGAGGCGCTTGGTGCTGGCGGCGGAAGCCTCGGGCGTGAGCGCGCTTTTCTTGCGCAGTGGCGGCCCAGAGCTCGCCGATCCCGGCGCGACGCGCTGGGCGATTGCAGCCCACCCGTCCGCCAGCGCGTTCGGGCCCGGGCTGCCAGCCTTTCGCGTGACGCTCGAACGGGGCGGCCGTGCAGGGCCACAGGAATGGATGATGGAGTGGTGTTGTGAGCGACGCGTTTTCCGGCCAGCGCCTTCTGGCGCTCGTCTTCCCCTATCTCGCGACCGACAGGCTGAAACGGTTACGCCCCTCCGCCGCGTCGGATGAAGCGCCGTCCATCATCGTTGCCCGGCAGGGCGGCGGTGTTGTGCTGGTGGCGGGGGATGAGCACGCCCATGCGCTTGGCCTGATGCCGGGCATGACGCTCGCCACCGCACGCGCGCTGCAGCCCGCGCTCCATGTGCATGAAGCCGATCCAGATGCCGACCGCGCGCTGCTTCATAAGCTCGCCGATGCGGCGGAGCGCTACACGCCGCTCGTAGGCGTGGCGGGCGACGATACGCTCCTGCTCGACATCACCGGTGCAGCGCATCTTTATGGCGGCGAAGAAGACCTTCTGGCCGATGCGCGCCAGCGCATTGCCGCGCGCGGCTTTCATGTGCGCGCTGCGATTGCGGGAAATCCTGTCACAGCAAGTGCCGTGGCACTTTATGGCACAGGCGGGCTGATTGTGCCGGGCTGCGATGCAGAAGCGGTCCAATCCCTGCCGGTTGCCGCGCTCGGGCTGGATGCCGCACGGCGCGCCTCGCTTGAACGTTTGGGATTGAAACGAATTGGCGATTGCACCGCGCGCGCACGCGCGCCGCTAGCCGAACGTTTCGGCAAGGATTTCATCGACAGGCTCGATGCCATCACCGGGCGGATCGAAACGCCGATTTCCCCGCGGCGCAGTCTGCCGGCCTGCATTACTGAGCGGCGCTTCGCTGAGCCCATCGGCCATGAAGACGACATTCGCCGCAGCTTGTTGACGCTTGCCGCCGACCTCAAGCGCATTCTCGAAAAACGTGGCGAAGGCGCACGCGCACTGGAACTCGCCTTTTTTCGGGCCGATGGCGCGACGCGGATCATCGGCATCGAAACTGGACGGCCCTTGCGCGATCCGCAAACGCTGCTGCGGCTCTTTCGTGAAAAATTGGACGGGCTCATCGATCCGCTCGATCCCGGTTTCGGTTTCGATGCCATCCGCCTCTCCGCGCGGCGCGTCGAAGCTTTTGCCGAGACAATGACATCGCTCGATGCGAGCGAGGATTTCGAAGCCGAGATCGTTGCTCTCATCGACCGGCTGGCCGCACGTTTCGGCGCACGCCGCGTACAGCGGATCGTGTCCGCGGAAACGCACAGCCCCGAACGCGCGTCGCGGCTTGTTCCAGCACAAAGCGTGGGGGCCTTGGCGCTGGATTTTTCCGCTTTCGCACCCGTTGAAACAGAAGCACCTCCCACACGGCCCATCCGCCTGATTGAGCCTGCCGAGCGGATCGAGGTTCTCGCAGAAGTGCCGGATGGGCCGCCCATCCGCTTTCGCTGGCGGCGTGTGCTGCATGCCGTGATCCGGGCCGATGGGCCAGAACGCATTGCACCAGAATGGTGGCGCACGCCGGAAGGTACGGCAACACGCGATTATTATCGCGTCGAAGACGAGAATGGTCGCCGCTTCTGGCTTTATCGCGACGGCTTGTATGATCGTGAAACCGGCACGCCGCGCTGGTTCCTGCATGGTTTGTTTGCGTGACGCCATGGTGGCGGAACTCGCCGTTACAACCAATTTCTCCTTTCTGCGCGGCGCTTCACACCCCGAAGAAATGGTGGCCCATGCGGCGGCGCTCGGGCTCACAGGGATTGGCATTGCCGATGTGAATACGCTTGCCGGCGTCGTCCGCGCGCATGTGGCGTTGCGCGAAACGGCGGCGAAGGAAAGCGGATTAAAGATCGCGATTGGTGCGCGCCTCGTCTTTGCCGACGGCACGCCCGACATGCTCGCTTTCCCGAGCGACCGCGATGCTTATGGACGATTGTCGCGCCTCCTCACGCTTGGCAAAAGACGCGCTGAAAAAGGTGCATGCATCCTCTCAATGGACGATCTTATTGCAGAATGCGAAGGGCTCAATCTGATCCTGATGCCGCCGCGCCGCCTCACACTGAAAGCAGAGCAACAGATCAGCGCGCTTTTGGCGACAATCCCGCACGAACGGCTCTGGCTCGGTGCCAATCTCCTTTATGACGGGCATGACCGGCAACGCCTCGCACGCTTGCGCACTCTGTCGGAGTGCCATCGTATTCCCGGGCTCGCAACGCTAGAGCCACTTTACCACGCGCCCGAACGACGCCCCTTGCAAGATATTCTCACCTGTATTCGTGAGCATAAAACGATTCATACAATCGGGCGCATTTTAGAAGCTCATGCTGAGAGGCATTTGAAAGAGCCGCAAGAAATGCGGCGTCTTTTTAGGCACTGGCCGGAAGCCGTTGATGGGACGTTACGTTTCTTCGCGCAGTGTCGCTTTTCGCTCGATGAATTGCGTTACGAATACCCCGACGAGCCCGTACCTTATGGCAAGACGCCGCACGCACATCTCGAAGAGCTGACATGGATCGGCGCCTCGGCGCGTTATCCAATGGGCATTCCGGAAAAAGTGCGCAACACGATCGACAAGGAATTGGCGCTGATCGCAGAACTGGATTATGCGCGCTATTTTTTGACGGTGAACGATATCGTTGCCTATGCACGCTCGCGCGGAATTCTCTGTCAGGGGCGCGGTTCAGCCGCCAATTCCGCCGTTTGTTACTGTCTTGGCATTACGGCGGTCGACCCCACCGAAGTCGATCTTCTGTTCGAGCGCTTCGTCTCGGCGGAGCGGCGCGAGCCGCCCGATATCGACGTCGATTTTGAACATGAGCGGCGCGAAGAAGTCATCCAATGGATCTATCAACGTTATGGCCGCGAGCGTGCCGGCCTTGCTGCGACTGTCATTTCCTATCGTCCGCGCAGCGCCATGCGCGAGGTTGGCAAGGCGCTGGGCCTCTCCGACGATGTGACGACTACACTCGCAAATACAGTATGGGGCTCATGGGGATCGGCGCCCGCCGAGAACCATATTCGCGAAGCAGGGCTCGACCCCGCCAACCCAGAGATTGCGCGCGCCATTCATTGGGCGGAAGAATTGCTCGGCTTTCCACGCCACCTTTCACAGCATGTCGGTGGATTCGTTCTGACGCGCGGGCGGCTCGATGAAGTCGTGCCGGTCGGCAATGCGGCGATGGATGAGCGCACCTTCATCGAATGGGACAAGGACGATATCGACGCGCTCGGCATCATGAAGATCGACGTGCTGGCTCTGGGCATGCTCACCTGCATCCGGAAATGCTTCGGCCTCATCGCGCAACATGGCGGCTTGAAATATTCGCTGGCGACACTGCCGCGCGAAGACAAGGCTGTCTATCAAATGCTGCAGAAGGCCGATTCGATTGGCGTTTTTCAGGTCGAAAGCCGTGCGCAGATGAATATGCTGCCACGCCTGAAGCCAGACAAATTCTACGATCTCGTGATCGAAGTCGCGATCGTACGACCTGGCCCCATTCAGGGTGACATGGTGCATCCCTATCTGCGGCGAAGACAAAATAAGGAGCGCGTGAGCTTCCCCAAGCCTGCACCGCAATTCGGCCCGCCGGATGAATTGGAGCGCGTGCTTGGCAAAACTCTAGGCGTGCCCTTGTTTCAAGAGCAGGCTATGCGGATCGCCATTGAGGCGGCAAAATTCACACCAGGCGAAGCCAATCAATTACGCCGCGCGATGGCGACATTTCGCCGTGTGGGCACCATTCATTTGTTCCAGCAGAAAATGGTCGAAGGCATGGTGCGACGCGGTTATGACGCACAATTTGCAGCGCAATGCTTCAAGCAGATCGAAGGTTTTGGCGAATATGGCTTTCCAGAAAGTCATGCGGCCTCTTTCGCACTTCTCGTCTACGCATCCGCTTGGTTGAAGTGCCACCATCCCGCCGCCTTTGCCGCAGCCCTCCTCAACAGCCAGCCCATGGGGTTTTATGCGCCTGCACAAATCGTACGCGATGCGGTTGAGCATGGCGTTGAAGCCCGCGCACCCGACATCAATGCCAGCCGATGGGACAATACGCTGGAGGAAGGACCGGATGGCCGACTTGCGCTGCGTCTCGGATTTCGTCAAATCGACGGATTTCGGGAGGCTTGGGCGCAACAGATTGAGGACGCCCGACGTGATTTTTACGACAGCGCAGAAGATTTGAAACGCCGCGCCAATCTTCCAAAATCAGCCTTGGTGAAGCTGGCAGAAGCCGATGCGTTTCGCTCTGTCAGCATGGATCGGCGAGCGGCTGCATGGGCGGTGCGGCGTCTGCCCGATGACGAAGCGCTGCCCCTGTTCGAAGCAGCCAATGCACGCGAGCTTGCGCCCGAGCCGCGTGTCGATCTGCCGCTCATGCCGCTCGCGGAACATGTCGCCATCGATTATCAAACACTGCACCTCTCGCTCAAAGGACATCCGATGGGATTTTTGCGCGCGCGCTATGCAACACATGGCGTGATGAATTGTGTGGAGGCACGCGCGCTTGCCGATGGTCGACGGATTAAGATTGCGGGCGTCGTGCTGGTGCGACAGAAGCCAGGCAGCGCCAAGGGCGTGGTGTTTGCAACGATAGAAGACGAGACCGGCATCGCCAACATCGTTGTTTGGCCCGCCATCACGGAGCGCTTCCGCAAAGAGGTTTTGGGGGCGCGCCTCTTGCTGGTCGAAGGCCGCGCGCAGCGCAGTGCCGAGGGGATCGTGCACATCGTCGCGGAGCGACTTGTGGACCGTAGTGTGGATCTGCTGACACTCACGCGCGAAAACCTGGCCCCGCCCTTGGCGCGGGCCGATGAGGTGAAACGGCCGGTGCGGGAGGGCGGCGCGCCTGCACGCGGCATCCGCCATCCACGAAATGTGCGGATCCTACCTAAATCCCGGGATTTTCACTGAAAATAGCCGCCAACCTGCTTTTCTGACCGCCGAAAACCGGTTTAATACCTGCCTTCTCTTTGGTTGAGGTTTGCCATGAGCCAGTCTGCCTATCGCGGTGTCTTCCCGATCGCGCCCACACCCTTCCTGCCCGATGGCGCGCTCGACAAGGCAAGCACGGCAAAACTCTTCGATCATTATGCGGCGATCGGCTCAACGGGCCTGACTGTGCTCGGCATCATGGGTGAAGCGCCAAAGCTCGATCAGGCCGAGTCGCTCTTTCTCGTGAAAGAAGCCGTGCGCGCCATGGGCAAGAGCCCGATCATTGTCGGCGTCTCGGCGCCGGGCTTTGCCGCCATGCGCGCGCTCGCGCGTGAAGCGATGGAGCTTGGTGCGGGTTCGGTGATGATTGCGCCGCCGAACACGCTGCGGACCGACGATCAGATCGTCAATTATTATGCACAGGCAATCGAAGCCATCGGCACAGATGTGCCCTTCGTTATTCAGGATTATCCGCTCACGCTCTCCGTTGTGATGACGCCGAAAGTGATCCAGCGCATCGTGACGGACAATCCATCCTGCGTGATGCTGAAGCATGAGGATTGGCCCGGTCTCGAAAAGATTTCAGCGCTACGCAATTTCGAGAAGGATGGTACGCTGCGCCGCATCGCCATTCTCTGCGGCAATGGTGGCCTCTTCCTCGATTTCGAAATGGAACGCGGCGCGGATGGCGCCAATACCGGTTATGCCTTCCCCGAAATGTTGATCGACGTCGTCAACCTGATGGGCAAGGGTGAGCGCGATGCCGCGCATGATATGTTCGACGCGCATCTCCCGCTTCTCCGCTATGAGCAGCAGCCGGCGGTCGGCCTCGCGGTGCGCAAATATGTGATGATGCGGCGCGGCCTCATCGCGCATGATGCTCAACGCAAGCCCGGTGCAGGCATCAGCGCAACGGCCAAGACAGAAGTCGATTATCTCCTCTCGCGGCTTGCCAAGCATGATCGCCGCGCTGCTTTGAAAGGCTGAGTCATGAGCGATTGCGACGCACTTGTCATTGGTGCGGGTGTCGTCGGCCTTGCCATTGCACGCACTCTTGCGCGGCAGGGACAATCGGTCATCGTTCTTGAACAGAATGAAGGCATCGGCATGGAAACATCCTCGCGCAACAGCGAGGTGATCCATGCTGGGCTTTATTATCCGACAGGCAGCCTAAAGGCACAGCTCTGCGTGGAAGGCAAAAAAGCGCTCTATGATTTCTGCGCCGCCTATCATGTGCCACATCGCCGTTGCGGCAAGCTCATCGTCGCCGTGAATGAGCATGAAATCCCCGCCATCGATGCCATCAAGCAAAAAGGCATCGCCAATGGTGTGGACGACTTAATCTGGTTGTCTGCCGACGAAGCCCGCCAGAAAGAGCCGTCGCTTTCCTGCGTCGCGGCGCTTTATTCGCCGTCTACCGGCATCATCGACAGCCATGCCTATATGCTGGCCTTACAGGGGGATATCGAAGCGCATAGCGGTTCGATCGCCTTCAAGACCGGTTTCCAATCCGCTCGCGTGGTGCAAGGCGGCTTTGCCGTCACTGCCGATGGCGATGTTACCTTAACTACGACGCGTCTCATCAATGCAGGTGGACTACACGCTTCGCACGTGGCGCGTGCCATTGAGGGGCTTGCCCCAGATTTCATCCCCGAGACGCGCTATGCGAAAGGCAATTATTTTTCGCTCTCCAAAAAAGCGCCGTTCACCCATCTCATTTATCCCGCGCCCCATACGCATGGACTTGGGGTGCATCTCACACTCGACATGGGCGGCGCTGCGAAATTCGGCCCCGATGTCGAATGGGTGGATGAGATCGCTTACGAGGTCGATCCGCGTCGAGGCGATTCCTTCTATGCCGCGATCCGCACTTATTGGCCGGATTTGCCGGACGATGCGTTGCAGCCATCCTATTCCGGCATACGCCCCAAAATTTGTGGTCCGCATGATCCTGCCGCCGATTTCCGTATCGATGGTGCGGAAGTGCATGGCATTCCGTATCTCGTCAATCTGTTTGGCGTCGAAAGCCCCGGCCTCACATCGTCGCTTGCGATTGCTGCGCGCGTATCCGCGCTTCTGTCATGAAAGATCATTCCATGCGCCTGTCGCCCGACATGCTGGCCAAGCTCGCTCCCGCCATTCGGCACCCCAGCTATGACCGCAATCGCGTCAAAACCGGCATCGTCCATCTCGGCATCGGCGCGTTCCATCGCGCGCATCAGGCGGCTTACACGGAACAAGTCTTGGCAAGCGGAGATTTGCGCTGGGGTATTGTGGGTGCAAGCCTACGCTCGCCCGATACACGCGATGCGCTCAATCCGCAGCGTGGCCTCTATACACTCAATGTGCGCTCAGGTGCTGGAGATCATCTCGCCGTTATTGGCGCGATCAAAGATGTGCTCGTGGCACCCGAAAGTCCTGCCGCTCTCATCGAAGCGATGGCGCGTGCCGATGTGAAGATCGTGACGCTGACTGTGACAGAGAAGGGCTATTGCCACGATCCGGCAACGGGCGAACTCAATGAAAGCCACCCCGACATTCGGCACGATCTGGCCCACCCCGAAGCACCGCGCTCGGCTGTCGGCTTTCTCGTCGAGGCGCTTGCCAAACGGCGTGCGCATGGGGTGAAGCCGTTCACAATTGTCTGTTGCGACAATCTTCCTTCCAATGGGAAGACGGTGTGCCGCGTTGTTACGCGCTTTGCTACGCTGCGTGACAAGGCGCTTGGAGATTATGTAGCACGTGAGGTGAAGTTTCCGTCCACCATGGTTGACCGCATCGTACCAGCCACCACGGACGAGGATCGTGCACTCATCGCGCAAGTTCTCGGCGTCACAGACGCGTGGCCGGTAATGACCGAGCCTTTCACGCAATGGGTGATCGAAGATGATTTCGGCGATGACCGTCCGGCGTGGGAGCAGTTCGGTGCGGAACTCGTCAAGGATGTCGAGCCTTACGAGCATATGAAGCTCCGTCTTCTCAACGGCTCGCATTCCACGCTTGCTTATCTCGGCTATCTCGCAGGCTATCAGACTGTCGCCGAGGCGATGAACGATGCGGCCTTGGCGCAATTGATTTCCGATCTGATGGAATTTGAATCCGCACCGACGCTGCATATGCCGGTGGGCGCCGATGTGGAGGCGTATCGCGCTTCGCTATTGCAACGTTTTCGCAATCCGGCGCTCAAGCACCGGACATGGCAGATCGCGATGGATGGCTCGCAGAAGCTGCCACAACGCCTGCTGGGCACCGCGCGCGACAGGCTGGCGGCAGGACAGCGGATCGACCGCATTGCGCTCGGCGTCGCGGCTTGGATGCGTTATGTCACAGGCCTTGACGAGAAGGGTCAGCCCATCGATGTGCGCGATCCACTTGTCGAGCGTTTCAAGACGATCGCTGCCGATGCGAAGAACAACCCAGAGGCGCTGGCGAAAGGCCTGTTCGGCATCGAAGCCATTTTCGGGAAAGACCTCCCAGCGAACCTGGCTTTCACCGGGCCAGTGCTGGCCGCGTTGACGTCGCTTTATGCCAAGGGCGCCAAAGCGGCCATCGCGGCCATGCCGAGAGCGTGATCAGAGCGCAAAAAATGCAAGGCCTGCCAAAGCAATTGCAGCCCCGGCGATGCGCATGGCCGCGCCGCCGAAACGGGACACCGCAATGCCCGTGCCATGCAGGAGCGCTGTGGTAATCACCAAGCCTAATCCATAGGCAAGCCCTGCCTTATCTCCAAGCATTTCCGCGCCATGCGCCATGCCATGCACGAGCGCAAACGCTGCGCACAGGGTCGCCCCGAGGACCACAGGCACCGAAAGGCCCAGTGCCAACACAGCACCGAGCGCCAACACCGACGCAGCAATCAATGTCTCGAGCGCAGGGAGGACGAGGCCCGCCTGGGACAGGCCGATGCCAAACACCATCGCGGCCATGAACGCGAGAGGCAGCGCCCAGAGCGCGCGCCCGCCGCAATAAGCAGCCCAGAGCCCCACGGCGATCATCGCCAAGATGTGGTCGGCCCCCATTAACGGGTGCAGCATCCCGTCTTCAAAGCCATGCATGTGCAAACCTCCGCTCGCATGGGCAAAAGCCGGGGCGGACATGAGAGAGAAGGCGGCAATGAGCGTCAGGCGCATGGGGAACTCCGTTCGTGTGACCAAGAGCAAAGCAAGGCGCAGACCAATTAGGCCGCCAACCCGCCTGCCTTGACGATAAAAGCGGCGACTTCATCCACGCCGATGCCACCGCGCGTGTTGGCCATGACAAAAGGCTTGTCACGCCGCATCAGTTTCGCGTCACGCTCCATGACGCCAAGATCAGCACCGACATAGGGGGCCAGATCGATCTTGTTAATGACCAGAAGATCAGACCGAGTGATGCCGGGTCCGCCTTTACGCGGAATTTTCTCGCCGCCTGCCACATCGATCACATAAACAGTGATATCAGCCAATTCGGGCGAGAACGTAGCCGCGAGATTATCGCCACCGGACTCGATCAAAATCAAATCGAGTTTGGGAAACTTCTTCACCATCGCATCGACCGCTGCGAGGTTGATCGAGCAATCCTCACGGATGGCAGTATGCGGGCAACCGCCCGTCTCAACGCCCATGATGCGCTCTTCCGGCAGCGCGCCAGCCACAGTCAGCAAGCGCGCATCTTCCTTGGTGTAAATGTCGTTGGTGATGGCGCAAAGATCGTAGCGGTCCCGCATCATCTTGCAGAGTGCTTCCATCAAGGCTGTCTTACCTGAGCCGACTGGGCCGCCAATGCCGACGCGCAGAGGTCCGTGTTGAGAAGTCATGAGCGAAACAGCCTCGTATATTGCGTTTCATGGTTCATCGACGCGATATCGGCTCTGAGTGCGGCGCCGCCTAGTTCGGCGAGTGTCGCATCCTCGGCCATCGCGCCGATGGCTTTAACCCTAGGCAAGAGTGAGGCCATGATCCGCTGCCCATCGGTCTGACCGATCGGGCCAAGGCGCACCACCGCCGAAACAATGTTCGACACAAAAGCGAGCAGGAAGGCATCAAGCGTCTGCCTGAGTGCTAGGCCATGGCCCGCCGCCGCGACACCGAGCGCAACGGGATAAGCGACATCGCCATCCCATGCAGTTTTCAGAGTGTCGAGCGTATCCGTCCACCAGGCCGATTTGATTGCCGCAATGAAGGCGTTGCCCTGACCTGTCGCTTCCAAGCGGCGCTCTTCCGAGGGCTGCAGTGCGACGGCCAATTCGGCGATCTCGCGCAGCGCTGCGGGGTCACTCTTCAGGGCAGCCTTGAAAGCACATTTGAGCAGGATCGCGTCGTTGCGCCCTGCGCCATGTTCGAGGCAATCGGCGATCCAAACTTCGGCGGATTGCGCATCCGTGACATCGCCCTGCTCCACTGCCCATTCGAGACCGTGCGAATAGGCGAAGGCGCCAACGGGAAACGCAGGCGAGAGCCAGACAAAAAGCGGAAGGTCTCCGACCTCATCCATGCTTATGAGCGTGGGTGTGGGTGTGAGCGTGGGCGTTATCATGCGCATGATCGTGACCATGCGCATGCTTTCCGAGATGTTCGTGATGATGCTGATGGGAATGATCGTGGTTGCAACCACAGCCGCCGCCGCAACAACCTTGCTCCTGATGCGGTTGGTGATCCTTCGATTTCAGATCGAGCACTTCGTGATGGTGCTGGTGGGAATGGTCGTGGCCGCAGCCGCAATCATGATCATGGTCATGCCCGTGAGCATGATCGTGATCATGCGCATGATCATGGCCGTGGTGAGCATGATCATGATGATGGCCATGATGGCCGCCCTGATCGTATGCGCCGCGTTCGGGCTGGAACGGACGCTCCACGGCCGTGACCGCACAACCAAGGCCGCGCAGCATTTCCACAAGCACATGATCGTCTTCGATATAGATCGCGTCGGCCGTCACTTCTGCCGGCGTATGGCGATTGCCGATGTGCCATGCGGCTTTCATCAATCGAGCCGGATTTTCGGTGCGGATTTCGACAAGCCTCTGCGGCGCTGCCTTGACTGCGATGAGGCGACCATCTTCGAGCTTCAGCGCATCGCCATCGTTCAGCACGGCGGCCTTATCGAGATCGAGCAGGAATTCGGTGCCCTTCTCGCCCTTGAGCGTGACCCGGCGGCGATGGCGGCCTTCATGATCGAGCGAGACGCTATCGATCACCTTTTCGGCCTTCACGGCAGGCTTACGGACTGTTTGCGTGGCGCGGAGCATCGGAAACCTCTTTGACTTTCCCTCTATTTAAGGGATTGGCGGGGGCGATGCCAGCGTCTCGTCCTTCTGCCAGCGGCGCGCCTTCACGATCACGATGGCCAGCGACACCATGGCCACCGCCGCAGCCGCCATACCGACGATAAGAGCCGCGATAGGGCCGCCCCGGTCCAGCGCGAAGGCGAAGATCACAGGCGCGACGCCAAAGGCACAATTCTGAAAAAAGGCTAGCCGACCGGCATTGCGGCCATACTGGCCGGAGCCGAAGGCCCAAAGGGGCACGGTTGCGCGGGTGACGGACAAAGACCCCGAGGCAAAGGCATAAAGCCCCACAAAGGCGGCTGCACCAAGGGCGAGATGTCCGAAATAGATCGCAGGCAAAAAGCCGACAAACATGATGACCGCGCCAATCAGGCCGACGACGGGCGGTGTCATGCTACGGGCCAGAAAGAAATCGAACCAGCGTGCCGAAACCTGAACGAAGCCAACCGAGGAAGCGAGCGTCAGTGCAAAACCGGCTGGCTGGCCCAGGGCGGTCAACCAATCGAGCAGGTTGAGCGTCGACCCCCAAGAGACAAATCCGGCACTTGTGAGGCCTAGCGAAAGCCAGAAGAACATATCGGCGCGATGCTTTTCCGGGATGGCGCCTTGCGGGAGCGGCGGCGCATCGGGATGCGCATCACCTTGGTAACGCTCTCGCGGCAAGGCGAAGTAATGCAGGCTCGCGAGACCGACAATGTTGACGAGCGCATAGACGAAACATACGCCACGCCAACCGAGCGTCGTTTCGATTGCCGCTGTCAAAGGCCATGATAGCGATCCGCCAATGCCGGTGAACAGCATCAGAATACCCATGCGCTTGCGCGCATCGGGGCCAGCGATTTGGGCAATCGATGTCATCGAGCCGAGCGAAAGGCAGAAGGTGGAGGCGACGCCGATGCCGAACCATGCGACGGCGTAGGAAAGTGCGCCTTGCGCAAGCCCTAGAAGCGCGAGCGACAAGCCCATCAATATGGAGCCGAAGGCCATCAAGGTGGGCGTGCCGCGTTCGTCGAAAATCTTGCCCACACGCGGCGATAAAAGGCCGCCGGTGACGACCATCATGGTGATACCAGCGAACACATATTCGGTCGACAGCCCAAGTTCGCGGGCAATGTCGCGCCCCATGATGCCGGGCAAATAGAAGCTTGTTCCCCAGCCCGTCACCTGCGAGATGGCAAGCACGACCGTGGCACGCGTGATCGCGCTCGGCATCTTTCCGGTCGCTCCGTTGAAGGAAACCTGCTGCCTAAAACTTAGCCTCCGGCACAAGCGCTTGCCAAGCCAAGCGGACTCCCGCTCTGGACAGGTCTGACGGGCGCTCCCGGCATAGCCGGTTCACGCAGTGAGGATCTCGGCGGACACAGCCCCTCAGAACAGGAAGTAACGCTGCGCCATGGGGAGCTCCTTCGCCGGTTCGCACACCAGCAATTCGCCATCGGCACGCACGGCATAGGTTTCAGCGTCCACTTCGATTTCAGGCGTCGCGTCGTTATGGATCATCGATTTCTTCGAAATGCCGGAACGGACATTCTCGACCGCGACGAATTCCTTCTCGACACCGAGCCGTTCCTGCAATTCGTTTTCAATGGCCGCTTGCGACACGAAGACCAAAGCGGATGTGGTAACAGACTTGCCAAAAGCGGCAAACATTGGCTGATAATGGACAGGCTGTGGCGTCGGGATCGAAGCATTCGGATCGCCCATGGGCGCTGCTATGATCGAGCCCGCCTTGATCACCATATCGGGCTTCACGCCAAAAAAGGCGGGCGACCACAAAACAAGATCCGCGAGCTTTCCAATCTCGATCGAACCGATGTGCTTGTCGACGCCATGGGCAATCGCAGGATTGATCGTATATTTGGCGATGTAGCGCTTCACGCGGTTGTTGTCGGCCGCATGATCGCCTTTCATCGCGCCGCGCTGCTGCTTCATCTTGTCAGCCGTCTGCCAGGTACGGGTGATCACTTCACCCAACCGGCCCATCGCTTGGGAATCTGATGACATCATCGCGAGCGCGCCAATATCGTGGAGAATATCTTCTGCCGCGATCGTCTCCTTGCGAATTCGGCTTTCGGCAAAGGCGAGATCTTCAGGGATCGACGAGTCGAGATGGTGGCACACCATCAACATGTCAAGATGCTCATCAAGCGTGTTCACGGTGAAGGGGCGCGTCGGGTTAGTGGATGACGGCAGGACATTTGCGAGCCCAGCAACTTTGATGATGTCCGGCGCGTGGCCACCACCTGCGCCTTCTGTATGAAACGCATGGATCGTACGACCCTTGAAGGCGGCAATTGTATCCTCGACAAACCCCGATTCATTCAGCGTGTCGGTATGGATCATCACTTGCACGTCGTGCTGATCGGCGACCGTGAGGCAATTATCGATTGCGGCGGGTGTTGTGCCCCAATCTTCATGGAGCTTCATGGCGCACGCGCCCGCTTCGATCATTTCATTCAGCGCTTCGGGGCGCGATGCGTTGCCCTTGCCGGAAAAACCGAGATTGACGGGGAACGCATCGGCTGCGCGCAACATCTGACCCATGTGAAACGGACCCGGCGTACACGTCGTGGCGTTTGTACCGGCCGCAGGCCCCGTGCCGCCTCCCAACATTGAAGTGACGCCTGACATCAGCGCATGCTCGATCTGCTGTGGGCAGATGTAATGGATGTGACTATCGAAACCGCCAGCCGTGAGAATCTTGTTCTCGCCCGCGATGATTTCCGTGCCGGGACCGATGACAATGGTGACGCCATTTTGAATATCAGGATTGCCGGCCTTGCCAATGGCTGCGACACGACCGTCCTTCAATCCGACATCAGCTTTGACGATGCCCCAATGATCGACGATGAGCGCGTTGGTGATGACAGTATCCATTGCGCCTTCAGCATTGGTAATTTGCGATTGACCCATGCCATCGCGAATGACTTTACCGCCACCGAATTTCACCTCCTCGCCATAAAGAGTGAAATCCTTTTCGACTTCAATGAAAAGAGACGTATCCGCGAGACGGACACGATCGCCCGTTGTAGGGCCATACATGGCGACATAAGCAGCGCGGGGAAGAGTGTTAGCCATCGTTCATACCCCTCAGAGCTTGCCCATGATTTTCTGTTGAAAGCCGTAGACCGTGCGCGTGCCTGCGAGCGGCACAAGCTGGACCTCCCGGCTTTGACCGGGCTCGAAACGCACAGCGGTTCCCGCCGGAATATCAAGCCGCATCCCACGCGCTTTTTCGCGATCGAAAGCGAGCCCGGCATTGGTTTCGTAGAAATGATAATGGCTACCCACTTGTATCGGTCGATCCGCCGTGTTCGCGACAAGCAGGGTCAATGTCGGGCGGCCCTCATTCATCACGATGTCGCCTTCGGCGGTAATCACTTCGCCGGGGATCACTTTGTGTGCTGCGCCGCGGATCGGCTCATGTACCGTAACGAGCTTGGTGCCATCGGGAAACGTTGCCTCGACTTGCACGTCATGGATCATCTCGGCAACACCGGGCATGACTTGATCGGCTGTGAGGACTTGCGCGCCTTGTTGCATGAGGTCTGCGACGGAGTGGCCATCGCGCGCACCCTCGACAACAAAATCGGTGATCAGTGCAACAGCTTCGGGATGATTGAGCTTCACGCCACGCTCCAAGCGGCGACGCGCCACAATGGCTGCCATGGCAATGAGAAGCTTGTCTTTTTCACGAGGTGACAGATTCATCGGCCGAGCCTCCGCCCTAGAAAGTAAATACACGCGGGAGTTTTTGTCCGCGCAAGGTTTCGAGAAGTTGTCTTGAAGCCATCCGCAAGGCAAGCGGATGAGACGACAGGAGGCGACAAACGAGCACGCCATTGACATGGCTGAAACCCGCCTCGACACCCGCCCATTCTTGGCTGCGCAACGTATCGCGCTGCGCGATGGCATCGGAGCGGACCAGAAGCACGGTTGCGCACGCTTTGGCGCCATTGAAAGTGGCGGGCCTTTTGAGAAGAGACCCGAGATCGCCATCGAGCCGCATTTCATCGGCAAGAACGAGTTGACCACCAATGCGGAGCCGCCATGAATCATGAAGGGCGCCACGCATAATGGTCTCGCCCATGGCAAGGCGGCCAAAGACGACGCTTTCAAAGATCATGGCTTCCGCCGTTGATGCGAGTTCGATCGTGAATCGGCGTTCAAGGCGTGCGGCATCAAACAGGATCGTCTCCTGCGGCAACCAGTTCAAGCTTGCTGCCGCTGCCGCCGCCAGCGATACCGACATCGTCACCGGCGCACCATCGCTGCGATAAAGTTTCTCAGCAGCCTGGGATGTGATGGTGGCTGCAGCACCTTCGTCGCATACGAAATCGAAAGCGAGATCATCGCCGCCTGCCACACCGCCGCCTGTGTTGACGATGACAGCCTCGCAGGGGACGCCGCGCGGAAACTTCAATCGGTAACCGCCGCTCTCGCGCAGATCCGCAAGCATCGTACGCGCACCTATCCGCGAAAAGCGGGCCGCGAGGCGACCTTGCGCGCGGATCGAAAAAGGTGACGCTGCGATAGCGTCAGACAGAGAGGTGGCGGCGGACATCATGCTCCACCATGCCAGAGCGTGCCCCTGAAAGCACTACCTGCCCACGGTCCATTACGACAAATTCATCGCAGAGATCGCGGGCAAACTCGAAATATTGCTCGACGAGAATGATCGCCATATCGCCGCGACCGCGCAGATAATCGATGGCCTTGCCGATATCCTTGATGATCGAAGGCTGGATCCCCTCAGTCGGCTCATCGAGAACAAGGACGCCTGGACGCGTCACAAGTGCGCGGCCAATCGCCAATTGCTGCTGTTGGCCGCCCGAGAGATCGCCGCCACGCCGGTTCATCATTGAGCCTAATACCGGGAACAGATCGAGAATATCTTCCGGGATGAAGCGTTCAGCCCGCGGCACAGGGGCGTAACCGGTTTCGAGATTTTCCTTCACCGTGAGGAGAGGAAAGATTTCACGCCCCTGCGGCACGATCGCGATGCCGCGCCTTGCACGATCATAAGGCGCAAGCGCCTTGATGCTTTGGCCATCGCGCAAGATGTCTCCGCGCGCAATCGGTTGCAGACCCATGATGGCGCGCATCAGCGAGGTTTTGCCAACGCCATTGCGGCCCAAGACGGCCGTCACCTTGCCACGTTCGGCAGTGAGCGAGACACCCCGCAAAGCCTGTGCAGCGCCATAGAAAAGATCGATGTTGTCGACAGCGAGAGCGGTCATGATCAGCGCCCCAGATAAACTTCGATGACGCGCTCATTGCTCGAGACTGCGTCGATGGATCCTTCGGCCAGAACCGAGCCTTCATGCAGGCAGGTCACTTTGCAGTCCAAGGCGCGGACGAAGGCCATATCATGCTCCACAACGATGACGGCGTGATCTTCGGCGATCGCCTTGAGGAGTTGAGCCGTGGTTTCCGTCTCCGCATCAGTCATGCCCGCGACGGGCTCGTCGACCAAAAGCAATTTTGGATCCTGTGCGAGCAGCATACCAATTTCGAGCCATTGCTTCTGCCCATGCGACAGATCGGCTGCCTGCCGATTGCGATGGGTCGACAAGCCAATGACATCAAGCACACGATTGATCTCACGGTGCGGCACGCGATTGCGCCATCCGAACATGGAGGCCAACGCGCTGCGTGGCCCTTTCAATGCGAGGACGATGTTGTCTTCCACCGTCTGGCTTTCGAAGACCGTCGGCTTTTGAAACTTGCGGCCAATGCCGAGTTCGGCAATCGCGGCCTCATCGAGCTTGGTGAGATCGGTGCCGCCATCGTAGAGCACATCACCCGAATCGGGTCGTGTCTTGCCGGTAATGATGTCCATCATCGTGGTTTTACCAGCCCCATTGGGGCCAATGATGGCGCGCATTTCACCACGCCCAAGATCAAGCGAGAGATTGTTGATTGCACGAAACCCATCGAAGGAAACGCTGACGCCGTCGAGATAGAGAAGTGATTTCGTTACATCCATGGCGCTTACTCCGCCGGTACGGCGCTGGCCGCCGCACGTTCGGCGCGCGCAGCGCGCCATTGGCTGATCGTTCCGATAATGCCTTTCGGCAGGAACAATGTGACGACGATGAAAAGAGCGCCCAAACCGAAAAGCCAGAATTCAGGTGCGGCGCCTGTCAGCCACGTCTTCATGAAATTGACGAGCACGGCACCGAGCGCAGCGCCCACCAGCGTTCCGCGACCACCAACGGCGACCCAGATCACCGCCTCGATGGAAAAGCCGGGCGCGAATTCCGACGGGTTGATGATGCCGACCTGAGGTACATAGAGCGCACCGGCAATACCAGCCATTGCAGCCGACAGCGTAAACACCAGCAATTTGAACCGCTCGACGCGATAACCGAGAAACCGCGTGCGGCTTTCAGCATCCCGTATCGCAATTAGCACCTTGCCATAGGCCGATGATGTCACGAATTTCGAGACGAGCACGGCTGCCACCAAGAACAGACCGGTCAGCACAAAGAGAGTGACGCGCGTGCCTTGTGCCTGAATATTGAAACCGAGAATGTCCTTGAAATCTGTCAGGCCATTATTGCCGCCGAAACCCATGTCATTGCGGAAGAAGGCGAGCAACAACGCGTAGGTCATGGCCTGCGTAATGATCGACAGATAGACGCCCGTGACACGAGAGCGGAAAGCGAACCAGCCGAAGATGAAAGCGAGGATGCCCGGCACCAGCATCACCATCAGCATGGCATAGCCGAAATTGGAAAAGCCCCACCAGGTGATGGGCAGCTCCTTCCAATTCAAGAACACCATGAAATCTGGCAGGTTCGGGTGAGCATAAACACCGCGCGTGCCGATTTGACGCATCAGATACATGCCCATGGCATAGCCACCGAGCGCGAAGAATGCGCCATGGCCGAGCGAGAGGATGCCGCAATAGCCCCAGACGAGATCGAGAGCGACAGCCAGCATCGCATAGGCAAGATATTTGCCGAGCAACGAGACAATATAAGTCGGCACATGAAACGGCGAGCCTTGCGGCACAAGCAGATTGAGAACTGGTACGGCAATAATCACCACGGCCATGACGGCCATGAACCATGCGATACGCTGATCCGACAGGAGGCGGATTGTGATGGGCGTTCTCATGCTTCCACCGCCCTGCCCTTCAGAGCGAACAGACCGCGCGGCCGCTTCTGAATGAAGAGGATGATGAAGACGAGTACGGCGATTTTGCCGAGCACGGCGCCTGCAAGCGGCTCAAGGAATTTGTTGGCGATGCCGAGCGTCAGCGCGGCGACAAATGTACCCCAAAGATTGCCGACGCCACCAAACACCACGACCATGAAACTGTCGATGATGTAGGATTGGCCGAGATTGGGCGAGACATTATCGATTTGCGAGAGCGCCACGCCGGCAATACCTGCGATCCCCGAGCCCAAGGCGAAGGTCATGGAATCGACCCAAGGCGTCCTGATCCCCATGGCCGATGCCATGCGACGGTTCTGCGTCACCGCTCGCATTTTTAGCCCAAAGGAAGTCGCTTTCATCACGATCAAAAGCGAGACAAAAACAACCAGTGAGAAGACAACGATCCAAAGCCGCCCATAAGTGATCGCGAGACCAAAGAAATCGAACGAACCGGACATATAGGATGGCGCACCGACCTCACGGTTCGTAGGGCCGAAAATCGTTCGCACGGTTTGTTGCAGAATGAGGCTGACACCCCAAGTGGCAAGCAGCGTTTCTAGGGGGCGGCCATAGAGGAAGCGGATCACACCACGCTCAATCATAACACCCACCGCCGCTGTGACCAAAAAGGCGAGCGGCAACGCCAAGGGCAAAGACCAACCGAACAGACCGGGATATTGAGTGCGGATGAATTCTTGCACGACAAAGGTCGTGTACGCGCCCAGCATCACCATCTCACCATGCGCCATGTTGATGACGCCCATCACGCCAAAGGTGATGGCTAGTCCGATTGCGGCCAAGAGCAGGACGGAACCGAGCGATAGACCATACCAGACGTTCTGAATGGCGCTGACGATTTGAAGATGACGGACGACAGCGCCGATCGAAGATTCAGCGGCGAGTTTCACGATGGGGGACCCATCGCGAACGACGGCATTCAGAAGAGCGAGCGCATCCTGATCGGCACGTTCGGCGATGATTTCGACTGCCGCCACTTTTTCCGAATCGGTTGCATCCGCTTTCGTGAGCAGCACGGCGGCGCGCGCTTCTGTCAGCGCCTTCTTGATCTTGGGGTTCTGTTCTTTTGCAAGCGCTGCGTTCAATGTCGGAAGAGCTGCAGCATCGCGCGATTTGAACACCGCTTCCGCGGCCGAAAGGCGCACAGCGGGATCAGGCGACATCAAAGTCGTTGCGCCAACCGCCGCTTCGAGCGCACGGCGAACACGGTTGTTGAGACGGACGGGCTTATAGCCGAAATCGTCTGTGACCGGCTGCATGGTGGCCGCATCGACTAGTTTGCCGTCCTTTGTCTTGATCGCGACATTGCCCGGCTTGAACACAAGCCGGTTCTCGCCCATCGCTTCGATAATGGCGGCTGCCTGCGGCGCGCCACTCGAAACAATTTCGCCAATGCCTGCTTCTGTCTGGTCAAATTTATCGGTTGAAAGCTTTGCGAGCGCGTCTTCAAGCGGGCCGGCGAAAGCAGGAGAAGCGAAGAGCGCGATGACGGCTGCAGCCAAGGCGACACGCAAAACGCGCAGCGTAGATTGCAAAAAGAAGGAGACTGCACCGTTCATCGGAGCGCCCTTGATCGAAACGAGAGAGAGGGGGGGTATGACGAGCGGGCATCCAAAGGTTTTGAACGCCCGCTCGCTTATTTTCAGATCAGGCTCGGCTCAGTTCGAGCCGCCCTTGCCGCCGCACTTGCCGGTCTTCACGTTGAAGTTGCCGCAAGTCATCGGGGCGCGCCAATCGGCGATCAGGTCCTTGGAGCCTTCGAGGTAAGGCGACCATTCCTGAGCGACAACGAGGCCCGACGTCTGCCACACGACGTTGAACTGACCATTGGCCTGAATTTCACCGATAAACACGGGCTTTGTGATGTGGTGGTTCGGCATCATCGTCGAATAACCGCCGGTGAGGTTCGGAACCGAGACGCCGATCAGCGCATCGATGACCTTGTTTGGATCGGTCGTGCCGGCCTTTTCGACTGCCTTAACCCACATTTGGAAACCGATCACATGCGCTTCCATCGGATCGTTGGTGACGCGCTTCGGATTCTTTGTGTAGGCCTTCCACTTTTCGATGAACGCCTTGTTTTCAGGCGTATCGATCGACTGGAAGTAGTTCCATGCGGCAAGATGGCCGACGAGCGGCTTGGTGTCGATGCCGGCCAGCTCTTCTTCGCCGACCGAGAAGGCAACAACTGGAATGTCGGTGGCCTTGAGACCCTGGTTGGCGAGTTCCTTGTAGAACGGAACGTTCGCATCGCCATTGATGGTCGACACAACGGCCGTCTTCTTGCCGGTCGAGCCGAACTTTTTGATATCGGCAACAATCGTCTGCCAATCGGAATGACCGAACGGCGTATAGTTGATCATGATGTCTTCGGATTTCACGCCCTTCGACTTCAGATAGGCTTCAAGGATCTTGTTGGTCGTGCGCGGATACACATAGTCCGTACCGGCGAGAACCCAACGCTGAACCTTTTCGTTTTCAGCGAGATAATCGACGGCCGGGATCGCCTGCTGGTTCGGCGCAGCACCAGTGTAGAAAATGTTCTTTGACGATTCTTCGCCTTCATATTGAACGGGGTAGAAGACGACCGTGTTCAATTCTTCAACAACCGGAAGAACCGATTTGCGCGAGACCGATGTCCAGCAGCAGAAAATGGCGGCAACCTTATCCTTCTGGACAAGTTCACGTGCCTTTTCGGCGAAGAGCGGCCAGTTCGACGCCGGATCGACGACGACGGCTTCGAGCTTCTTGCCGAGGACGCCGCCTTTCTTGTTTTGATCTTCGATGAGCATGAGCATCACGTCCTTCAGCGTCGTTTCGCTGATGGCCATGGTGCCGGAGAGAGAATGCAGAACACCGACCTTGATCGTGTTCTGGGCTTGAGCGGCGAAAGCAGACAGCGCGACGCCACCTGCAACGATCGCGGACTTCACAAAATTACGGGACATGAACGACATGGCTGGGAGGCCTCCGTGTTTCGACGGACTCCTTTAGGGCAAGCACCGTGCCAGCGACCGTCTGCCGCTGCTAAGTGTTTGAATCTTTTGGTACGGGAGCGCCCTTCAGTCGTTTTGTGCCCAATCCAAGGGCAGCCATCATCGCGACAAAATGATGCATAAAAATGCAGCACGGTGGGCAATGATGCGGCGTCTGCGCCATTTCGCGCCATGAACAAAAAACGGATCAGGCTACGCGTTGCCCGACTTGCAGGCGGTGCGGTGAACTCCTTAATCAGGAGATGGAGCCTCTCATGTCAGCAATGCCGAAGCCGCTTGATCTCGCCATCGAAGGAATGACCTGTGCCGCCTGTGTGGCGCGGGTGGAGAAGGCGCTTACCAGCGTGCCGGGAGTATCCAAGGCCGAGGTCAATCTCGCTACCAAGACAGCGCGGGTGGAAAGCGCAGGCACACCCATGGCAGCTTTGGTGGAGGCGATCGAGACCATCGGGTTCGATGCCGCGCCGCTGGTCCAAATCGAAGCTGGGGCAAAAGACAATCGCGCGCTCGCCCGTGCAGCGAAAGCCAAGCGCGATGCGCTGTTTGGGTTTGCGCTGGCCTCTCCTTTCCTCATTGGGATGCTCGGTCTGCCATTCGGGCGCGATTTGATGCCGCCGGTTTTCGTCCAGTTCGCGCTGGCGAGCGCGCTGCAATTCTGGCTCGGCTGGCGCTTCTATGAAGGCGCGATCAAGGCGCTCCGCGCTGGCGCTGCGACGATGGACCTCCTCGTAGCGCTTGGCACCACAGCCGCTTATGGCCTCTCTTTGTGGATGTGGCGCGCTGCAATCGCGCATGGCCATGCGCCGCACCTCTATTTCGAATCGTCCGCTGTCGTGATCGCCTTCGTGCTGATTGGCAAATGGCTTGAGGAACGCGCGACGAGCGAGACGGCGGCAGCCATCCGCGCCCTTGGCGCACTGCGTCCCAGCATGGCGCGGCTCGTGACGGACAAGGGTGAGCACGATGTGCCCATCGCTCAGGTGCGGATCGGCGACAAGGTTGCGATACGTGCGGGCGAACGCATCGCGGTCGATGGCATCATTGTCGAAGGCGCGGGCAATATCGACGAGGCCGCCGTGACAGGTGAGAGCCTGCCAGTGTCACGCAGTATTGGCGATCATGTGATCGGCGGCACAACCAATCTCGACGGCCGTATCGTTGTAGAGACGACGGCGATTGGTGGCGAAACAGTTCTTGCCAAAGTCATCAGGCTCGTCGAAGGCGCACAAGCCTCGAAAGCACCGGTGCAACAGAAGGTCGACAAGATCGCGGCCGTATTCGTGCCCATCGTGCTGATCATTGCGGCCTTAACTTTTGCGTTCTGGTTTTGGCGGGTCGATGCTGAAAGCGCCTTGATCCACGCCGTCTCTGTGCTGGTGATTGCCTGCCCCTGCGCGCTCGGGCTTGCGACGCCGACGGCCATTCTCGCTGCAACAGGCGTGGCCGCAAAGAAGGGCATTCTTGTACGTGATGCGCGTGCGCTCGAACAGGCCGGTGACATCACTGCCGTTATCTTCGACAAGACCGGCACATTGACCGAAGGTGCCATGCAGATTGCTGCCGTCACTCCCGTTGACGGCGTCACGCGCAACGCGCTTCTCATGGACGCAGCGGCGCTCGAAGCGGGTAGCGACCATCCCTTGGCGAAAGCGTTGCGCGTTGCGGCCAGCGAAACACTCGCGCCACTTACCGAATTCTGTGCCGTTCCGGGCGGCATTGCCGGTCGTTTAAATGGCCGCCGACTTCTCTTGGGCAATGCGCGCGCCTTACGCGATTTGGGGATCGAAGTAGGAACGCTTGCGATGCAAGCCGAACGCGCGGTGGCCGCCGGTCAAGGTGTCTCGTTTCTCGCGGACGTGGAGCAGAAGACAGCCCTTGGCCTCATTGCATTTTTCGATGCGCCACGAGCAAGCGCCAAGGAGGCCGTGGTGCAACTCCATGCGCTCGGCGTATCGGTGACCATGCTCACCGGCGATAGTGTGGGATCCGCTGAGGCGATCGCCCGCATGATCGGTATCGACAGCGTGATTGCTGAAGCGCGCCCTGAGGATAAGGCGCGGACAGTGCGCGAGGCGATAGAGGCCGGCGGTGTTGTCGCCATGGTTGGCGACGGCATCAACGATGCTCCGGCGCTGGCGGCGGCTTCCGTCGGTATCGCCATGGGTGGGGGCACCGATGTCGCGATCAAGACCGCCGGGCTCACCCTGATGCGGAGCGAGCCTTTATTGGTGCCGGACGCGATCCAACTCGCACGTCGGACAGGTTCTACGATCAAACGGGGCCTGTTCTGGGCCTTTGCCTATAACGTTATCGGCATTCCCTTGGCTGCAGCGGGCTATCTCTCGCCCGTCTTTGCCGGGGCAGCCATGGCGCTTTCAAGCGTGAGTGTCGTGCTTAATGCCCTCGCTCTGCGGCGTTGAACGGCGCGCTTGGTCGCGTTAGTTTTCCACCATGATCACCAACGACCCCACGCGCCTTGGCGCTCAGGCTTTTGCGCGCCTCAAGGCGCTCGACGCCTTCTCCGACCATCCTGACCATCTCGAACGGCTGTATCTCTCCGCTGCACACCGCAAGGCCGCAGATGCCGTCGCCGCGATGATGCGAAGCGCCGGTTGCGACAACGTTTCGATCGATGCGCTCGGCACCGTCGTGGGACGATATGAGGCGAAGGAGCCGGGCCGCCCTGCCCTGCTGATCGGCTCGCATATCGACACGGTGAAAGATGCGGGTTCGTATGACGGCATGTTGGGCGTGATCGCCGGCATCGGCGTGATCGAAGCGTTGCATGAAGCGGACGAACGGCTTGATTTTGCCGTCGAAGTTTTGGCGTTCGGCGATGAAGAGAATGTGCGGTTTCCGTCCAACCTCTCATCATCACGCGCGATTGCTGGTTCCTTCGATTTCTCAACGCTCGATGGCCGCGACGAAAATGGCATCTCCCTGCGGCAGGCATTGATCGCGTTCGGCGGCAACCCCGACGGCATTGCCGCGCTCGCAAAGCGCAAAGAGGATGTCATCGGCTATATCGAAATGCATATCGAGCAAGGCCCCGTACTCGATCAAGAAAATCGGGCCGTCGGGATCGTGACTGCCATCAGCGGCGCATCGCGCCGACGTGTCATTGTCTCGGGTGAAGCAGGCCATGCCGGGACGGTGCCGATGGCACTGCGCAGAGACTCGTTGATGACCGCCGCCGAAATGGCACTCGCCATCGAAAAGCTCGGCGCTAAGGCAGACAATGGCGTTGCCACGATTGGGCAGATGCAGGTTGAACCGGGGGCAGTGAATGTCATTCCCGGCCGTGTGTGTTTCACGGTCGATGCACGCGCGCCAAACGATTCCGTCCGCGAACAATTGCTCGCGGAGATAGAAGTTGCACTGCGCGCAATTGCCTCGCGCCGCAAAGTTTCGGTCGAGATCCAGCCCTTTTACGATGCCCCTGCTGCACCCGCTTCGCCTGCCATGATGCGAGGCATCGCCACTGCAATGGAAGCGCGCCAGATGGAACCGCGCTATCTACCTTCCGGTGCAGGCCACGACGCGATGGTGATGGGCGCGCTCTGCCCGATGGGGATGATGTTCGTCCGCTGCAAGGATGGCATCAGCCACAACCCAGCCGAATCCATGACCGAAGCGGATGCAGGGCTTGCCATTGCCATTCTGCTTGATTTTGTGCGGAGCTATCGCCCCGCCTGATCAGGCAAGTTTACCAACTGCGCTTTCAACGGCTTCAACCACTTGGCCTTCGCGCACGAGATCAAGCGCATCACGCATTTCAGTTGCATACCAACGGTCACCTGACAGTGCGGGCTCGATCCGTTCGCGAACAGCGCGCATCGCCGCCTGAGAGCCTTTACCAATCGGATGATCCTTGGCGAGATCTTCGATCAGGGTCAGCGCTTGCGCGGCCATCAACAATTCACCGGCTACGATCTGCTCCGCATTCTCAACAATGGTGCGAGCCTTGCGCGCGCACCATGTCGAATTCGAAACATGGTCTTCAGCATTGCTTTTACCGGGAATGGAATCGACCGAACCGGGCATCGACAATGTCCGGTTCTCCATCACCAGAGCCGACATGGAGCATTGCACGGTGGCAAAGCCGGTATTCAGACCGCGCTTTCCTGCCAACAAGTTACGCGGCAGGCCATAGCTCATCGTTGGGTCGATAAGACGCGCGAGACGGCGTTCGCAGATGGAACTCAGATCGGTCATGACAATTGCAAGAAGATCCATCGCCTGAGCGACATATTGTCCATGGAAGTGGCCACCTGAGATGATCACGGACGAGCCATCATCATTCTCGAAAATGAGCGGATTGTCGGTCGCCGAATTGATTTCAGTTGCGAGGATTTTACGAATATAATCGAGCGCATCGGCTACAGGGCCATGCACTTGCGGCGCACAACGCAAGGAATATACATCCTGCACGCGCGGCGCTGGCGGCTTGCCGGGCTGGCGCGCTTCATCCGGATAGATCGTGATGCGCGCTGATTCAGAGCAACGCTGCGATCCTTCCGTAATCTTCACAACATTCGCGGCGATTTTCTTTTGGCCGCCATGTGGACGTGCCGCGTGAACGCGCGGATCGAACGCGGCCAATTCGCCCCGCATAGCCTCCAGCGTGAGGCAGAGCGAGACATTCGCATTCTTCAAAACATTGCACGCATCCCACCAGGCGAGTACGCCGATAGCGAGCGAAACGGTTGAGCCATTGATGAGGGCCGATGCGTCTTTGGCACCGAGCGGAAAATCCGGATCAAGCCCAGCCTTCTTGATCGCATCGCGCGCAGGCATGCGCTTGCCCTTGTAAATGATCTCCGCTTCCGGAAAACCGCAAAGTGCACCGGCCATGTGAGCGAGCGGTGCAAGATCGCCGGAGGCCCCGACTGATCCCTTCATCGGGATCACGGGGTGCAATTCCTTGTTGAGGAAATCGAGCAGACGGTCGACGACCTCGACGCGCGGGCCGGAGTAATTCGATGCAAACGCATTGGCACGCAGAAGCATGATCGCGCGCGTCGCATCTTCCGACAAGGGCTCACCCACACCTGTCGCATGAGCAAAAATCGTCTTGGTCTGATAGTCGATCATATCGGCCATCAGCACGCGCTGGTCCTTGAACAGACCGACGCCCGTGTTGAACGAGTACATCAGAGGCGCTTCATCGTGCATCCAATTCGCATCGATGAAGGCACGGGTCGCAGCGATTTTTTCACGCGCTTTCTTGTCGAGAACGGCTTTCTCAAAACGGCCATTGGTACCGCGGCGGGCGACGCGGACGACCCCCTCGGCTTTCAGCTTCACACCATCGATTGTGACCGTCATAACGCGCTCCGTAACCCGGCAAGGCGTCGAGTTTTATCGGAAGCACGGCCTCTCGCCAACCCGTCCGGTTCAGATGGCCCGGCGTCCGGTGGCGGGATCGAAAACATGGAGCCGGTCTGCGGCAATACCAAACCGTACCGTTCCACCAGCGCCCTCCACGCTTCCGGCCGGCACCTGAACGATCAATTGGGCTCCATCCAGCAGGCCATAGACGAGTTGGGTGGCACCCAGTTCCTCAATGAACTCGACCTTCATATCGAACGCGTTTTCAGTCCCGCCGATGATCATGTCTTCCGGCCGGAGCCCGAGTTCGACAGCGCGACCCGGCACAAAGCCATGGGGCGGCAAACGGAAATGAGCCTCGCCCACTTTCACGCTGCCATCGGCCTGCATCGTTCCAGGCACCAGATTCATCGGCGGCGAGCCAATGAAGGTGGCAACAAAGCGCGTGGCAGGATGGCGGTAGATTTCCGTCGGCGTCCCGATCTGCTCAACCTCGCCCGCATTCATCACGACCAGAATGTCGGACATGGTCATGGCCTCGACCTGATCATGTGTGACATAGATCGCAGTGACACCAAAAGCCTTTTGCAGCTTTTTGATCTCAACGCGCATCTGCACACGCAATTTGGCATCGAGATTGGAGAGAGGCTCGTCGAACAGGAAGACCTGCGGTTTGCGAACGATAGCACGGCCCATAGCGACACGTTGCCGTTGACCGCCAGACAATTGTCGTGGCTTGCGATCGAGCAGCGGTTCAATCGCTAGGACTTTGGCTGCTTCACGCACGCGGCGATCAATTTCATCCTTCGGCGTTTTACGGTTTTTCAAGCCATAGGCAATGTTGTCATAGACATTCATATGCGGATAGAGCGCATAGTTTTGAAATACCATGGCAATGTCGCGATCGGCTGGTTCGACCTCATTCACAACACGATGCCCAATCGCAATGTCACCCGACGTAATGCGTTCAAGCCCAGCGACCATGCGCAACAGCGTAGATTTTCCACAACCCGATGGACCGACGAGAACGCAAAAGGCGCCATCGGGCACATCGAAAGAAACGCCTTTCACAGCATCAACACCGCCTTGGTAGGTCTTCCGAACGGCTTTGAGAGTGACACCCGCCATGTTGTCTTGCCTTACTTTTCTGTCTCGACGAGGCCACGCACGAATAGCTTTTGCATCAGAATGACGACGGCAACCGGCGGCAGCATGGCTAACACGGCTGTCGTCATCGCCAATTGCCACTCGGTCAATGCATCCTGCGTGACGATCATTTTTTTGATTCCGATCACGATGGTCTGCATATTATCGCGCGTCGTGATCAAGAGCGGCCAGAGATATTGATTCCAGCCATAGATGAATTGGATGACGAACAGAGCCGCAATCGTCGTAATTGATAATGGCAGCACGGTATCGATGAAAAAACGGACTGGCCCTGCCCCATCGATCTGTGAGGCTTCCATCAATTCATCTGGAATCGTCATGAAGAACTGCCGGAATAACAATGTGCCGGTGGCCGATGCAATCAAAGGTACAGCCAAGCCTGCATACGTATCGAGCAACCCAAGGTCAGCGACGATTTTATACGTCGGATAGATGCGAACTTCGACAGGCAGCATCAGCGTGACGAAAATCAACCAGAAAGCCGCCATGCGGAATGGAAATCGATAGTAAACCACTGCATAGGCGGAAATGATCGAAATGATAATTTTTCCGATCGCAATCGTCATCGCCATGATGAAAGAGTTGAACATCATGGCTAGAACAGGCTGACGTGTCGTTCCTGACGTACCGACGAAGAGTGTACGATAATAATTCTCAAAAAAATGACCGCCGGGGATAAGCGTCATCTGGCCGTTGGCGATAGTCGCGGCATCCAAAGTCGAGCCGACAAAGGCGACATAGACAGGAAAAGCCACAATAAACACGCCGATGGATAGCACGATGTGCGGCAGAAGGCGGGAAAACCAATGGCGATTTTCAACCATGGCGCGCCCTCAATAATTCACACGACGCTCAACATAGCGGAATTGGACCGCCGTGAGCGCGATGACGATAAACATCAAAATGACGGATTGCGCCGCCGAACCGCCGAGATCGCCACCCAAGCGGCCATCGGCAAAAACCTTGTAGACGAGCGTGGTGGTCGCTTTTGCAGGCCCCCCGCCTGTCACAGCATCGATGATGCCGAATGTATCGAAGAATACATAGACAACGTTGACCACTAGCAGAAAGAACGCAGTGGGCGATAGAAGCGGAAATACGATGGTCCAGAAACGGCGCGCCGGACGCGCGCCATCGATGGCGGCCGATTCAATCAGGCTCTTCGGGATTGCCTGAAGACCAGCCAAGAAAAACAGGAAATTATAAGAAATCTGCTTCCAAGTGGCGGCGACGATCACCAGAACCATCGCCTGATTGCCGTTGAGCAATGGATTCCAATCATACCCCATACCCCGCAACCCGCGCGCCACCATGCCGAGCGAAGGCTGGAACATGAAATACCAAAGCACGCCGGCGATGGCGGGCGCCACCGCGTAAGGCCAGATCAAAAGGGTGCGATAGACACCGGCGCCCTTGATCTCACGGTCTGCCATAACGGCTAGGAGAAGGGCAATCGAAAGGGAGAAGACTGTGACGGCAGTCGAAAAAATTAGCGTCGTTAGCATCGCCTTGTAATAGGCCGGATTAGCGAACAGCACTTGATAGTTTTCAAGCCCGACGAATTCTGTCGACGTGCCGAATGCGTCTTCGATCCGAAACGAAGACCAAACGGCTTGCGAAGCTGGCCAATAAAAGAAGACAAGCGTGATGGTAAGCTGCGGCAGCAAAAGCAGCAGCGGCAGCCAGCGATTATTAAAGGCAGTGCGTTTGTCCATGGCATGCAAAAGGGCAGGGATCACTCCCCGCCCCTTGTCTCATCACATCAGCGTGTGGCTGTACGTTCGAACTGGCGCAGCGTTTGGTTGCCGCGCGCGACAGCATCGTCAAGCGCTTGCTTCGCGCTCTTCTTGCCAGCCAACGCAGCTTCGAGTTCTTCTGACCAATCGTCACGCATCTGCACCATATTGCCCAAGCGCAGGCCGCGCGAATTTTCCGTCGGCTCCTTGTTGGTGAGTTCGAGCAGCGGCGTCTCGCGGTCCGGGTTGTCCTTGTAGAAGCCCGAGGCCTTCACCTTGTCATAAGCTGCCTTGGTGATTGGGAGATACCCCGATTCAATATGCAGCTTCGCCTGACGATCAGTATCCGACAGGAAGGTGAAGAACTTTGCGATGCCCTTATACTCATCTGCCTTCTTGCCGCCCATCACCCAAAGCGATGCACCGCCGATGATCGAGTTTTGCGGCGCGCCCTGCACATCGGGATAATAAGGCATGGGTGCTGCGGCAAAGGCGAATTTCGCATTTGCCTTCACGTTGCCGAAGAAAGCTGACGAGGTGAGAAAGATCGGGCATTCGCCCGAGGTAAAGCGACCTTCGCCGGTATTGGTGCGGCCCGAATAATCGAATGTCTTGTCCTTCTGGAGTTCGACAAGATTTTCGAGATGGCGCACCTGCACCGGCCCATTGAACTTGAGTTCGGTATCGAATCCATCGAGGCCGTTCGCTTTTGTGGCGAGCGGCACATTATGCCACGCCGAAAGCTGTTCGAGATTGGCCCATGTCGTCCAGCCCGTCGAGAAGCCGCAGGTAGCCGAGCCAGCTGCCTTCAACTTCTTGGCCGCATCAAACACTTCCGGCCATGTTTTCGGGATCGCGGGAACGCCTGCTTTTGCCAGAGCATCCTTGTTGACCCACATCACCATGGATGACGAATTAAACGGGAACGAGAGCATCTCGCCCTTTGACGTCGAGTAATATCCGGTAATGGCAGGGAGATAGCTCTTTGGATCGAACTTCTCGCCTGCTTCCAGCATCAATTGCTGCACCGGCTTCACAGCGCCTTTCGCCGCCATCATCGTGGCGGTGCCAACCTCGAACACCTGCATGATGTGCGGTGCATTGCCTGCGCGATAGGCGGCAATACCGGCGTTCATCGTATCGGCATAAGAACCTTTGTAGCTCGGAACGATTTTGTATTCTTTTTGCGACGCGTTGAACTCGTCGGCCAACCGGACGATCACGTCATTGTTTGCGCCGGTCATCGCATGCCACCACTGGATTTCCGTCTGTGCCAGAGCGGGCGCTGCGGTGAGAAGTGCGGCGAGTGAAATGGCTGAGCCAAGTGTCTTCATCAAATCCTCCCAATCGGGCTTCGGCCCCGCGCCCCCGCGCAGGGATGCATTCAGTGCGCCCCGTCTGTTCCATCCTAGCATGAAAGATATGTGACGGTTCAATGACCTGACCAAAAAGCAAAGCGCCCGGTGTGGATACCGGGCGCTCGATTACCTTGCTCGTTTATTTTGCAGTGCACCAATTTACATGGTGGCGCCGACTGTCCATGGCACAAACTCGGCATCGCCATAACCGAGCTGTTCCGATTTGGAATGCTCGCCTGAAGCAATCCTGAGGATCATCTCGAAGATCTCGCGCCCCTTCTCCTCGATCGAAACACCATCGAGGACATCGCCACAATTAATGTCCATATCGTCAATCATCCGGCGATAAATCTCCGAATTGGTGGCGAGTTTGATGGATGGGGTCGGTTTGCAGCCATAAGCCGAGCCGCGGCCCGTGGTGAAGCAGAGCATATTAGCGCCGCCCGCAACCTGGCCGGTGGCGGAGACGGGATCGTAGCCGGGCGTGTCCATATAGACGAAACCCTTGGCATCGACTGGCTCAGCGTAGTGATAGACGCCAGTGAGCGTGGTTGTCCCGCCCTTCGCCGCTGCACCGAGCGATTTCTCGAGAATTGTGGTGAGGCCACCAGCCTTGTTGCCCGGCGATGGGTTGTTGTTCATCTCCATCTTGTTGCGGGCTGTATAATCTTCCCACCAATGGATCATGGAGACGAGCTTTTCGCCAATTTCCCGCGTGGCCGCGCGGCGTGTCAGGAGATGCTCGGCACCGTAGATTTCCGGCGTTTCCGACAGAATGGCGGTGCCACCATGCTTCACAAGCAGATCGACAGCTGCGCCAAGCGCCGGGTTTGCAGTGATGCCGGAATAGCCGTCAGAGCCGCCGCATTGCAGCGCGAGCATCAGTTCCGATGCCGGCACCGTCTCACGCTTCACCGCGTTGACCTTCGGCAACATCGCCTTGATCGCTTCGACTCCCGCAGCGACCGTCTTTTTTGTGCCGCCGATTTCCTGAATCGTCATGGTCCGAAAAAGGTCGGAATCCTTGACGCCGTAAGCCTCCATCCAGCGCGCAATCTGGAAGCCTTCGCAACCAAGGCCGACCATGACGACGCCACCCATGTTTGGGTTGGTCGCATAACCCCATTGCGTGCGCTTGAGGATTTCATAGCCTTCACCCTTGATGTCGAGCGCACAGCCGCCGCCATGAACGAGCGGAATGACACCATCGATATTCGGATATTCGCGCAAGATGCCAGAACGGTTGATTTCTTCAGCCATGAAACGAGCAACAGACGCAGAGCAATTCACCGAGGTGAGAATGCCAATATAATTGCGCGTACCGACCTTGCCGTTGGCGCGGCGATAGCCTTGGAAGGTTGCCCGCTTTTCGACGGGCAATATCTCTTCCTTGCGCGCATCTTCGGCAAAGCGATAGTCGCGCTCAAATGCATGCATTTCAACATTGTGCTCGTGGATCCATTCACCCGCGGCAATATCCTTCGATGCAAAGCCGATGATCTGACCGAACTTCAGAATGGGCTGCCCCTTCGCCACATCAACCAAAGCCATTTTATGGCCGCGCGGCACGCGTGTCTTGGCTGTCACGCCGTAGAGCACAGCTCCCGGTTCAAAATTGTCCACCGCGACAAGCACATTATCCTGCGGCGACAAGCGGACCGAGCGGGGCGCATTGGTGGCGGGGGCATTCATGGACGTGACCTCAAACGATTGAAACCGGCTCTCGCGGCGGATGGCGGAGCAGTTTGCGCGGACGATGAGGTCCGCGCAACCTCCCTCAGCGGAAGAAGATGAAGGTAACCAGCACGAAACAGGGTATCAGGAACGCGCCGGACCAGAGCATGTAGCCAAAGAAAGACGGCATTTTCACGCCGCCATCGCGCGCAATGGCATAGACCATGAAGTTTGGCGCGTTGCCGATATAGGAATTGGCCCCCATGAACACGGCTCCGAGCGAAACGGCCGCCAAAGTGAGCGCCCCCTTCGTCATGAGTGTCGCCGGATCACCGCCTGCCAATTCGAAGAAGACAAGATAAGTCGGCGCGTTATCAAGGAAGGACGACAAAATCCCCGTCATCCAGAAGAAGGCCGCGTTGTTGGCGCTGCCGTCTGGATTAGTCACCAGTGCAACGAGCGCCGCAAAAGACCCATCCTTCCCTGCCTTCAGCATCGCCAAAACAGGAATCATCGTGATGAAGATTCCTGCGAAAAGTTTCGCGACTTCGAGAATGGGCCCCCAGCTGAACCCGTTACGCTCGCGGAATTCCTTCTTCGTCAGTACCAGCGATGCCAATGTCACAAGAACGAAGATGATGTCGCGCGCAAGGTTCTGCCATTCTACCGGCGTTCCAAGCACGGTGAAGGCAACGCCCGGCTTCCAAGCCGCACTCATCAAAATTGCGAGAATGATGATGCCAATTAACGCCAGATTGCCCAAACCATGGAGCTTGACGACACTGTCCGGCGTCGGATCGCGACGCGCTTTGAACGCGGTGTCGCGATGATAAAACCATGAATCCAGCAGATAAAAGACACCCAGCAAGATCACGGCAACGAGCAATGTCTCTGTGAACAGATGGGTTGTTGTCCAGAAGAAATCGACGCCACGCAGGAAGCCCAAAAACAGCGGCGGATCGCCCAACGGTGTCAGAGAACCGCCAATGTTGGACACAAGGAAAATGAAAAACACAATGACATGCACATTGTGAATGCGCTCATCATTGGCCCGCATGACGGGGCGAATCATCACCATCGACGCGCCCGTGGTGCCGATCAGGCTGGCCATCAATGCGCCGATGGCGAGAAGGGCCGTATTCATGCCAGGCGAGCCGTGAATATTGCCCGAAATGAGAATGCCGCCCGCTGTGGTGAACAGCGCGAGCAGCAGCAAAATGAACGGGACATATTCGCCAGCAATCGTATGAGCCAAGGCAGAACCCGCAACGTCCCCACCGCGATAGAGCGTCAACGGCAAAAGGATCAAGACCGCCCAAAAAGCCGCGATCTTGCCTTGGTGGTGCTCCCAGAAATGCGGGGCCAGAAGCGGAAAAAGCGCGATTGACAAAAGGATGCCGGCAAAGGGGAAAGCCCACAAGACACCGAAGGTCTTTCCGTCGAGATCCGCGGCCAAGGCCATTGTTGGCATCAGAGCGATGACGAGCGAAGTCAGGATCGTGGCAGCGCGCATTTTGATGGTCTCCCCTCTGAGCTATTAGGACATAGCTGAGCCCTCGCCGGGCCGCAATTCAGCCTGTTCACAAATCGCCCTTTTTGCGCTGTAAATGGGATATTGCAGCTTGGCCGGACCCGTTAGCCCATGTGCCGCTTCCTTGCTTATCGCGGATCGCCTGTCTTCCTTGAAGAGTTGGTGGCAGCACCGGCCCATTCACTCATCCACCAATCCCTCCATGCCGAAGAAGCCAAGACGGGCACCAATGGTGATGGCTTCGGGATTGGCTGGTATGGCGCTCGGCCAGAACCTGGGGTCTATCGGGAGTTACACCCGGCCTGGTCGGATGAGAATCTTCTCTCGCTCTGCCGCCAAGTATCTTCGCCCCTGTTCTTCGCCCATGTCAGGGCGGCAACAGGCACTGCGACAACGCGCGCCAATTGTCATCCCTTCACACATGGTCCGTGGATGTTCATGCATAATGGCCAGATCGGCGGATATCATTTGTTGCGCCGCAAGATCGAAGCGCTCATCCCCGACAGCCATTATGGTGCACGCAATGGCACGACAGACAGCGAGGCGATTTTTTTGGCGGCGATGGCGCGCGGCCTTGAACGCGACCCGGTTAGGGCAATGGCCTCTGTCCTATCTGAAATCGTTTGCATGATGAAAGAGGCGCGGGTGATCGAGCCGTTGCGTTTTACCGCCGCGCTGACGAATGGCGAAGACGTTTACGCTTTCCGATGGGCATCCGACACAAAGCCCGCAACGCTCTATGCGCGCGAGGATGACAACGGCATCGTGATCGTATCGGAGCCGCTCGACCATACCAAAGCGAATTGGCAAGAAGTGCCGCGGACCTGCGCGTTAGTTGCCAAGCGTGGCGAGAAAACCGCGATGCGTTGCATGGACGAGGCGATGGCTTTGGCGGCTTGAGGCGCCAGAGCCATCGATCAAACTCGCTTGAAATGTTTCGGGACCTCGAAACCGTAGCCGAGCGTGTCGTTCTCTTCGATGATGAATGAGCCTTGGCCGGCATAATAGCCCTGCCCCGACACAGCCACGCGCACTGTCGAACCGTGCTCGCGCGTGATGCTGCCATCGAACGGTATGCCTGCAATGCCGTAGAAACTGCGCACGGCTCCACGCGCTATATGGCCCTTTGCATGATCGAGCGCCATGCGTGCGGTGACACCCGATCCTGTCGGAGCGCGATCGATTTGCCGTTCGGCAAACACACAGAGATTGGCAGATGGCGCAACCCCAACGGCCCCATCGGTGACGATGGTGCCATAGAGAAAGCCGAGATCGTCTGCATCAGGATGGGTGATTGTCCGTTGCGCACGGATTGTATCGGTCAATGCCGCCGCTGCATCCACCAGCTTCGCAACCGGCGTTGCGAAGAGATCGAGCCCGAAACGCGACGCTGGCAGGATGGCGTAGTAGGCGCCGCCATAGGCAATGTCAGTCGTGATAACGCCGTAGCCGGGGACGTCGAAAGTTTCGTCGCGTCCCTCCACAAAGGCCGGGACGCTTTCGAAGGTGACGCGGGTCACATCACCATTCGCAACGTGGCACTCCATCGCCAACGGGCCGCACGGCGCTTCCATGATGAAGCGCGTCACAGGTTCGGTTTTGGTGACAAGACCTTGATCCACAATCCAGCGACCGAGCGCGACCGTGGCATGGCCGCACATGGTTGAATAACCCTCGTGATGGGTAAACAAGACGCCAAGCACGGCACCCGGCACAGATGGTTTGACCGGGATCACGCCATACATGCCCTCATGCCCGCGCGGCTCGAACATCATGGCGCGGCGCAAATGATCGTATTGCTCACGCGCCTGCCGCCGCTTGTCGAGAATGGTCGCACCCGTCAGCTCCGGGTAACCGCCGGTCACAATCCGGACGGGCTCGCCGGCCGTGTGCATATCGGTGTAACTCAACTCGATGCGCGCCATGCTTTCTTCCTTCTCAAGGCCACCGAGATTGAGCTAGGCTTGATGACGACGCAAGCCGGAGGCGACCTCATGAAGCGAGAAATTGGATTCGTCACATTTTGCCTTGGCTTATCGTTCGCAAACATAGCCCTTGCAGATGCGATTGACGGTACGTGGTGCGCTGACAAAGACGCTAGACAGATCACTATTCAAGGTTCATCGGCGACATTCCCCGGCGGTCAAAAAGTCGACGGCGATTACACGCGCCACTCCTTCGCCTATGTAGTGCCACCACCCCTCGCCCATTCTGGTCAGAAGATGGACATGCGCCTTCTCGGGGAAACGGTGCTGCGTGCCATCACGATTTCAGCCGATGGGCAGACCCGGTCAGATCCGGAATTGTGGCGGCGCTGCGAACCGACAAGCTGAGAAGCATGCCCTACCGCGCCGCGATCATCACGATCTCAATGCAATAATCCGGCGACGCAAGCTTTGCTTGAACCGTTGCGCGTGCAGGTGTATGCCCCGCCGCCACCCATTGATCCCAAACTGCGTTCATCCCTGCGAAATCAGCCATGTCGGTGAGATAGATCGTCGCCGTCAGAATTTTGGTCTTTTCGGTGCCGCAATCGCGCAAGGTCTCGTCGATCTGTGCCAGCACGTCGCGCGTTTGCGCGGTAATGTCTTGGCCTTTGCTTGCCTCCGGCACGTGGCCCGCAAGATAGACCGTATTGTTGTGAATGACTGCATCGCTGTAGCGCGCTGCGACGCCGATCCGTTCGATACTCATGTCACTATTCCTTTCATTGACGCTTAGTGCGCCTCATCCCAGTTCTGCGCCGCCCGGGCATCAACCTGTAACGGCACACTCAAATGCAAAGCTGGGGCGGGTGCGTCGACCATGACCTGTTTGATGACCGGAATAGTTTTTTCCACTTCACCCTCTGGTACTTCGAACACCAGTTCATCATGCACCTGCAAGAGCATTCGTGCCTTGAGCCGGCGCGCGTCGAGTGCATCTTCCATCCGGATCATGGCGCGGCGGATGATGTCAGCGGCTGAACCTTGAATGGGCGCATTGATGGCAGCGCGCTCCATGAAAGCGCGTTCGGATGGGTTCTTCGAATTGATCGCCGCATAATGCGCCTTGCGGCCGAAAATGGTTTCAACATAGCCATGTTCGCGCGCGAATTTCTTGGTCGCATCCATATAGTCGCGAATACCCGGAAAACGTTCAAAATAACGTTTGATATAAGCCCCCGCTTCCTCGCGCGGAATACCGAGCTGATTGGCGAGGCCGAATGCCGAGATGCCATAGATGATACCGAAATTGATCGCTTTCGCACGACGGCGAACGGACGGGTCCATACCTTCGACCGGAACGCCAAACATTTCGGACGCCGTCATGGCATGAATATCGAGCCCTTCGGCAAAGGCTTTCTTGAGCTGCGGGATGTCAGCGATATGGGCGAGTAACCGCAATTCGATTTGCGAATAGTCAGCAGAGATGAGCTTATGCCCCGGCGTAGCTATGAAAGCTGTTCTGATTTTGCGACCTTCTTCATTGCGCACGGGAATATTCTGCAAATTAGGGTCTGATGAAGAGAGCCGTCCAGTCGTCGTCGAAGCCAACGAATAGCTCGTATGGACGCGACCCGTCTCCTTGTTGACGAAACCCGGCAAGGCATCCGTGTAAGTCGATTTCAGCTTGGCCACTTGCCGCCATTCGAGAATGCGGGCGGGAAGCTCATGGCCCTGTTCGGCAAGATCCTCAAGCACCTGCGCGCCGGTTGACCATGCACCGGTCGCGGTCTTTTTGGCACCAGGCAAACCCATCTTGCCAAACAGAATGTCACCTAATTGTTTCGGCGAGCCGAGATTGAAGCTTTCTCCCGCGAGCGCGTGAATCTCCGTCTCAAGCCGTGCCATGGTTTGCGCAAACTCACCTGACAACCGCGACAGGATGTGTCGATCGATCGCAATGCCGCGCATTTCCATGCGCCCAAGAACGGGTACAAGCGGCCGTTCCAGCGTTTCGTAAACGGTCTTCATGCTCTCGCCAACAAGGCGCGCGCGGAAAACCTGCCAGATCCGCAACGTGACATCAGCGTCTTCTGCAGCATATTCAGTCGCGCGCTCTATGCCGACCCGCGCAAAGCCGATGAAGCTTTTGCCTGTGCCAGCCACTTCGCCAAACGGAATGGGCGTGTGACCGAGAATGCGTCCGGACAAATCATCCATGCCGTGATTGTTGCGCCCAGCATCGAGGACATAGGACATGAGCATCGTATCGTCGGAAGGCCCTACAGAGATGCCATGGCGTTTCAGGATCACCCAATCATATTTCAAATTTTGAGCGATCTTCAAAACGCCTGGATCTTCGAGCAGCGGTTTTAAAGTGGCGAGCGCTTCGCGCACCGGAATCTGCCCGGGCAATAATTGGCCACCACCGAACAAATCGCCACCGCCTTCGCCGATATGGCCAAGCGGAATGTAGCACGCACGCCCAGGCGCCGTTGCAAGCGAAACGCCGACGAGATCCGCACTCATACTGTCGAGAGCGCTGGTTTCCGTGTCGACCGCAACGACACCTTGCGCATATGCTTCGTCAATCCATTTTTGCAGCGTGGCGAGATCGCGGACGGCTTCATAGGCCGCGCGATCGAAGGGAGTCGCAGCTGCTTGTGCAGCCAGCGCAACGGCCAATGCTGCAGGACCGGACGGGCCCGTTGAAGCGGGTTTGACGCTGATCTCGTCGTCTGCGGATGCACCATTTGCCCGCTCGCCACTTGCATTGCCCCACGCGGTTCCCGCGCCCGGCGCTGCCAAGCGTGGATCAGGTTCGATAGCGGTAGCATCAAGACCAAAAGCTTCCGCAACGCGGCGCGTCACAGTGTTGAATTCCATCGCTTTCAAAAATGCGATGAGATTTTGGGGCGCTGGATCATGTACCGCGAGCGCATCGATTGGCGTCGTCAAAGGCACATGATCCTCAAGCTTAACAAGCTTTTTGGAGATGCGAGCTTTCTCGGCATTTTCGATCAGTGCTTCGCGGCGTTTCGGTTGTTTGATCTCTGGCGCGCGCGCCAGCAAAGTTTCAAGATCGCCATATTCATGAATTAGCTGCGCAGCTGTCTTGATACCAATTCCAGGGACGCCTGGCACATTGTCGACGCTATCGCCTGCGAGTGCCTGCACATCGACAACCTTGTCGGGCGTGACGCCAAATTTCTCGATGACCTCGTCAACACCAATCCGGCGATCCTTCATCGTGTCGAACATGGTGACGCCATTGCCAACGAGCTGCATCAGATCCTTATCCGACGCCACGATGGTCGCGGTCGCGCCCGCTTCTTTCGCAAGGCGGCAATAGGTTGCGATGAGATCGTCAGCTTCATAACCTTGCTGTTCGATGCAAGGCAGATCGAAAGCTTTCACCGCCTCGCGGATCAACGCAAATTGCGGTCGCAATTCTTCGGGCGGCTCCTCGCGTTGCGCTTTATACTGATCGTAGAGCGTGTTACGGAACGTTTCGGATGAATGATCGAGAATGACCGCGAGATGGGTTGGCTTTTCACCTGCCACGCTGTCGCGCAGCAACCGCCAGAGCATGTTGCAGAAGCCGGCTACGGCACCCACAGGCAGCTGATCGCTTTTGCGCGTGAGCGGCGGCAGCGCATGGAACGCGCGAAAGATGTAGGACGAACCATCGACCAGAAAAACATGGTCGCCCTTTTTCACGGGACGCGAAGCCGCCATGATCGTCTCCTATTCCGCCGCAATTTTCAGACCCGTCTGGGCCAGAACATCGGCGACAATCTCATCAGGCGAACCCGCGACCGATACAGTAATCGCCATTTCATTAGGCCCGGGCGTTTCCAAAGTCGTAAATTGGCTGTCGAGCAGGCCGAGCGGCATAAAGTGATTTTTGCGAGCGGCCATGCGTGCCTCGATCAAATCTTTGCTGCCCGCGAGATGGACGAACACGACATCACCTTGGTGTCCCGCCAGACGATCACGATAAACGCGCTTGAGTGCGGAACAAGCGATGATGGCGTGGCTGTTTGCAGCGCGCTGCGCATCGATGAAGTTTGCTATGGCATCGAGCCAAGGCCAACGGTCTTCATCTGTCAGCGGCGCACCGCTTTTCATTTTCGCGACATTCGCAGCTGGATGAAATGCGTCGCCGTCGCGAAACTCCCAACCAAGATGATCGCCCAAAGCTTGGCCGACCGTGCTTTTGCCGCAGCCAGACACACCCATGACGATTAGGACGCGCGGCTTCATGCGCCAGCCTTTTCTTGATGGCCGCCAAAGCCCTTGCGCATGGCGGAGAGGATTTTTTCGGCGAAGGTGTGATCCTGCCGCGAGCGGAAGCGCGCAAAAAGCGCCGCTGTCAGCACTTCGGCGGGAACCGCCTCATCGATCGCCGCCTGCACCGTCCAGCGGCCTTCGCCGGAATCATCGACATGGCCGGAAAACTCGCTCAGCTTTTCATCCTTCGCCAACGCCTCGGATGTGAGATCGAGCAACCAAGAGGTGACCACGGATCCACGACGCCAGACTTCGGCGATATCGGCGACATCGAGATCGAGCCGGTGCACTTCCGGCAGTTTCGGCGAATTGGCGTTCTTGAGAATGTCGAAGCCTTCAGCAATCGCCTGCATCATGCCGTATTCGATGCCGTTGTGGATCATCTTCACGAAATGACCGGAGCCACTGCGGCCACAATGCAACCAGCCCTGTTCGGCACGCGGGTCGTGACTCTCGCGATGGCGGGTGGCCGGAATATCGCCGCGACCGGGCGCGAGTGCCTCGAAAATCGGGGTAAGCTGATCAACGGGCGCCTTCTCGCCGCCAATCATCAGGCAATAGCCGCGCTCAAGACCCCAAACGCCACCGGATGTGCCGATGTCGAGATAGTGCAACCCCTTCGCCTTTAGCGTGGCGGCGCGGGCGATATCGTCCTGCCAGAAAGTGTTGCCGCCATCGATGATCGTGTCGCCAGGCGACAAGAGCCCAGCGAGTTCGTCGATCGCAGATTGGGTGACGGCGCCGGCAGGCAACATGACCCAGATCGCGCGTGGGGCGGAGAGCTTCGCCACGAGGTCTGCGAGACTGGTCGCGTTGACTGCGCCTTCCTCGGCAAGAGTAAGACCCGGCGCGGGGTCCCTGTCGTAGACGGCACAGGAATGCCCAGCCCGCTTCAAGCGGCGCACCAGATTGGCCCCCATCCGGCCAAGGCCCACCATGCCAAGTTCCATCGCGTCTCTCCCTCGCGCTTTCCGCGCCTTTCTGAAGAGAGGATGTGCCAGAAAACAACCGCCTTGGCGACAGTGGCGCATGAAAATGGATGGGACAAGCCCGGCCATCTTCGGTCACGGTTCTGTTCTCATGTGAGCAGAAAATCGTTGGTCGTCAGCCTTGTCACATTCGCCAAGAGGACGGAGTTACTCCCCACCGTAAGCACGGCACCTTCACCCGTATAGGTGGGATGGGACTCAACCTGAGCCCAATTGGTGAGCCCCATGCCACAGGCATCGATGACGTCGTGTTTGCCAAAATCCATGACGACATCATGGTCCGTTGTGGCGCCGAAGAAGAACGTATCGGCGCCTGCGCCTCCGTAAAGCGTGTCATCGCCGACATCGCCCCGGATGAAATCATTCCCTGCGCCGCCAAAAATGACGTCATTTCCCGTATTGCCGACAAGGAAGTCATCGCCGGGATCGCCGCTGACGACATCATCATTGATGCCGCCATTGATGGTGTCGGCCCACGAGCCGCCATAGATGCAATCATCACCGGGGCCCCCGGAGAGCCAGTCATCCCGCTGTCCGCCCAGAATAACATCGTTACCGGGACCGCCACCGAACGTATCGTCGCCCGGCCCGGCGGCAACCGAGGTGCCCTTGATCAACTCACTCGCATGGCCCCCTTGATCGGATAAGGGCCCCAACCCTGCGGCGGCGTAGGGATCCTGCAGTCATCATCCTTCGCAAAGTTCACTGCCACAGGTCACTGCCGATTGTTGGAAAGCCCCTCCCATGACCTTACGCAGGGTTATACATTGCACCCATTTTTTGGAGAGAAAAATGACAACCAAAACGGGTTTTTTACCGCTGTTGCTAGCTAAGCTTGTTGCAACCGCCGATTTTGGGATGAAGCGCGTAGGCAAGTTCGTTCCCGATTGACGTAGGACCTGAACCGCAACACAGCCAGATCGCGCCCGGCCCAGACGCGAATTGAACGCCAGCCCGAATTCGGTTAGACCCTTCCTTAAGCGTCCGCACCCGTAGCTCAGCTGGATAGAGCGTTGCCCTCCGAAGGCAAAGGTCAGAGGTTCGAATCCTCTCGGGTGCGCCAATGATTTCAGACACTTGGCGAGTTATCTGCGTTAGCGGACTAGACTTGTGTAGCGCCGGTGTAATGCGCCCTAGCCGATCAAGCCTTCGTAGACGGTGTTTACAGCGGAAATGATAAACTGAACGCCGATTGCCAGAATGAAAAATCCCATCACCTTGACCCTGACATTCACTCCAGTCACTCCCAAAATGCAGATCAGAGGGACCGCAAAGTGAAAGACGAGGAAGATAAGGGTCGTCATGGCGCGTGATTGCAGCCAAGAGCTGCAAATCCGTCTTGGTTTTCGATGTGGTCTCAGTAAATAGTTTCACGTTAGAAATTATGCCTGTACCAGCCGTGAGCGGCATCGTGATGGGGACAATAGCCTGAGACACAAGTGCGGCAGTCTGAGATTTTATCTCTTCAGGAGCCGTTATATCCGATCAACTGACTCGTAGCATGGTTGAGAAGTGAAACAAGAATTTCAGCCGGCGGAAATTGGCGGAAGGCGCACGTCTTCACAACGGCTTTAACTAATCCGGCATTATCCCGCGCGTCATCATTCCAGCCATTAACAATACTGTTTAACGAAACATCGGTCAGCCATCATTCTTTCCAAGATCTGTGGATCAGACTGCCAAACAATTGTTGCATGAATTTCGCGTTCCCGGCTTTCATGCTCAGGGTACAAAATTCGGCGGCTCCTTAAGCAAATCGGGTCGTTTCACTTCGATCTCGATAAAGGCGACCGGATGCTCCGAACCGTTCATCACGTCGTGCTTGGTTCCAGCTAACCGGCGATAAGACTGACCAGCCTTCAACGAAGCATCGGAAACCTTTTCTCCATCATGGATGCGCAGCGTGCCGTCCGTGAGCATGACGACGAAATAGGGCCAACCATGTTCGTGCCATCCCGTCACTGCGCCGGGCGCGAAGTCCCAACGTGTGATACGGACGGCTTCGTCGTCAATCTGGATGGTCGATTTTGCTGGAATTTCGCATTTGAAAGCCATAGCAGATGTCCTATTTCATAATTTTTCAGGCGGCATCATAGGCAAGAATTGCGAGGAACAGCCACGGAAAAAACTGACGAGGCTGGCCTTCATCATACGCCCTTTTCCGCACGGAAAGCTTGCGTAAAGCGATGCGCGGATTCAGCGATCGCCTCAAGCGAATAGCCGCCCTCCTGCACAATCACTGTCGGTATGTCGAGCTGTCCATATAACGCACCGATGCGGGCATAGGCATCAGTCGTCACTTTCAGTTTCGACAGCGGATCTTTGTAGTGTGCGTCCCACCCTGCAGAAATCACGATCGCCTCGGCACGGAATTTCACGGCAGCATCGATGATGTCTCGATTGGCATCAATGAAAGCGGCATCATCCGCTCCGAAGGCAAGAGGTCGGTTGAGATTGTACCCCTCCCCTTTCCCGGCACCTTTTTCGTCAGCATAACCGAGATAATGCGGGTAGTATGACGATGGATCCGTATGGACCGAACCGAATAAAACATCGTCGCGTTCATAAAAAATGGCCTGCGTGCCATCACCATGATGCGTATCGAAATCGAGAATTGCGACACGTGCATAGCGGCTACGCAAACGTTCAGCTGCGATTGCGGCATTGTTTAAGAAGCAGAAGCCAGACGCGCGATCAACATAAGCATGATGGCCGGGTGGGCGACACAATGCGAAAGCCGCCAAATCCCCATCAAGAATGGCATCGGCGGCTGAAATGGCGGTATAGGCTGATACCAGTGCCGATTGCCACGTTCCTTCCATGATGACTGCGGACAAATCGCCGACATACCAGCCCGAACGCCCGATAATGCCTGTCGGCCGTGGTTTTCCGCGCGCCGCGAGAGAGGGTGCCGAGCCGACATAGGCATGAACATTGGGTAGAACTTCAGGGCCAGCATTCGGCAAATTCATGAACTCGTCATGAGCCGTTTGCAAAAAATCGATGAAATGATCGGCATGAACAGACAGCACCGGCGCAAGACCATGATCGGTCGGCTCAAGTGGATACAGGCCAGCACCGGCAAGCGCATCGAGCAAGGTTGTTGCACGCTCATTGTTTTCAAAGGCATGGACCAATTTGCCATGCACCATATATTGCTTTGGCTGATGGGCGAGCTGACGTGCGGAAAAGAAAAGTTTCATTTTCGAAGCCTCACTGGCTTTTTATAAGATGGCCGACGAGCATGACGGTCAGAATTTGCTGCATACAGACGTGTTGACAGTGCGGGACGATCCCGCCGCTGATCAAGCCTTCGCTGCGTCTTTGAATTTTGGCAGAAACCAAGTGAGCAGTCCGAAGGCAGGCAAGAATGCGCAAAGCTTGTAGACGGTCTCGATGCTGGTACGGTCTGCAAGCTCGCCCAACACGCCGGCGGCAAGCCCACCCAATCCGAAAGACAAGCCGTAGAACAAGCCGCCAATTAATCCGATGCGGCCTGGTAACAATTCCATCGCAAAGATCATGATCGTAGCAAACGCACTCGCCATGATGAGATTGATGATGATTGTCAGCACTGCTGTCCACCACAGCCCGACATGAGGCAAAATGAGCGTAAACGGCAGCGCACCCAAAATCGAAAACCAAATGATGTTACGGCGACCTACAATGTCGCCGACAATCCCGCCCGTCAGTGCGCCAATTGCTGCTGCGCCCATGAACAGAAACAGCATCAATTGCGACGTCTGAACCGAGACATCAAATTTTTCCATCAAATAGAACGTATAAAATGAATTGAAGCTGGCCGTATAAGCATTTTTTGAGAGTAGCAACACGATGAGAATGGTTATCGCCAGGCCAATCTCAAAGCGCGAGCGCGATGCACCAGCCGCCGCAGCAATGGCTGCCTTCTTCTTGACCTCGGCATGGATATTGGCGTGCCAGCGCCCAACCCACGCCATCAACAGCATGGCGACCAACGCCACGAGCGAAAACCAGGCGAGGCTCGCCTGTCCTTTCGGTACTACGATGAAAGCCGCGAGCAACGGGCCCATGGCACCGCCCGCCTGTCCACCGACTTGAAAGATGCCTTGGCCCAAACCGTGCCGCCCCGCGGCGGCATGGCGCGCCAAACGCGTCGCTTCGGGATGGAAGATCGCTGAACCTGTTCCCACCAACCCTGCGCCAAGAATGAGAATGGCGTAGGAGGATGCATAGGCAAGCACCACGAGACCGATGAGCGTGAAACCCATGCCAGCCACCATCGAGTAGGGCATCGGCTTCCTGTCGGTTACGTGGCCGACAAGCGGCTGCAAGAGACAGGCGGTCAACTGGAACGTCAGCGTGATGATGCCAATCTGGCCAAAATCAAGCGCATAAGCGGATTTGATGATCGGGTAGATCGCCGGAATGAGCGATTGGATCATGTCATTGAGGAAATGCACCATACTGAGCACGAACAGAACGGGCATTGCAGCCTGCTGCAAGGCGGGGCTTTCGGCTTTTGCGGCGTCTGTCACGGGGGTTCCTCAGGCAAGTTTCCTATCCCCTATACAGAAACGAACGGGGCGGAGCCACTTCGCCCACGGCAGAGGAGCCCTGCAGCTTCCCGCGACAACAGCTTGCAGCCACGCGCTCGATCTGCCACATCGCGGGCATGGCCGGTCCAGCGCTCCTTACCCTTCAGAACATCACCCTCACCTTTGGCGGAACGCCTTTGTTCGAAGGGGTCGACCTGTCACTTGCGCCGGGCGATCGCGTCTGTCTCGTGGGCCGCAACGGCTCGGGCAAGTCGACGCTCATGAAGATCGCCGCGGGCTTGGTGGAGGCCGATGGGGGAACGCGGTTTCTGCAACCGGGTGCGACCTTGCGCTATCTGCAGCAAGAGCCCGATCTCTCCGGTTTTGCCACCACACTCGCTTATGTGGAAGCGGGCCTTGGCCCCGGCGACGATCCGTATCGTGCCCGTTATCTGCTCGAAGCGCTTGGGTTGAATGGCGAGGAAAACCCCGCCTCGCTCTCCGGCGGCGAGCAGCGGCGCACCGCACTTGCCCGCGCTTTGGCGCCTTCGCCTGATATTCTTCTGCTCGACGAGCCGACCAACCATCTCGATCTGCCAGCCATCGAGTGGCTGGAAACAGAATTGAGTGGACTGAATTGCGCGTTGGCACTGATCAGCCATGATCGACGCTTTCTCGAAAAACTGACCAATACGACGATCTGGATCGATCGCGGTCGGACATTGCGGCTTGGACAAGGCTTTTCGGCCTTCGAACAATGGCGCGATGCCGTGCTCGAAGAAGAAGAAAAGGATTTGCAGAAGCTCGACCGCAAGATTGTCGCGGAAGAACATTGGGTCCGCTACGGCGTCACCGCGCGGCGCAAGCGCAATGTGCGACGCATGGCGGAGCTTGCCGCTTTGAGGAGCAAAAAACGGGACCATCGGCGCGTGCAAGGCAACGCAAAGATGGAGGCGAGTGAGGCCGAGGGCTCAGGCAGTCAAGTCGTTCTCGCGAAAAACATCAGCAAATCCTTTGGTGCGCGCACGATCGTCAACGATCTCTCGCTGCGGCTGATGCGCGGCGATCGGCTTGGCATTGTCGGGCCGAACGGTGCTGGCAAGACGACACTCATCAACCTGCTCACCGGCACCATGGAGCCGGATTCGGGTAGCATCGTTCTCGGCACCAATCTCGCGCTCGTCACTCTCGATCAACGTCGCGCGGCGCTGGACGCCAATCGCTCGGTCGAGGAAACAATCACAGAAGGACGCGGCGACACGGTCGAAATCAATGGCGCACGCCGCCATGTCGTCGGATATCTCAAGGATTTTCTGTTCACACCCTTGCAAGTGCGTCAGCCCGTGTCGGCTTTGTCGGGTGGCGAGCGCGCCCGTCTCTTGCTTGCCCGAGCGCTGGCAACATCTTCGAATATGATGGTACTCGACGAACCGACCAACGATCTTGATCTCGAAACGCTTGATCTGCTCGAGGAATTGCTGTCGGATTACAAAGGCACGCTAGTCGTTGTCAGCCATGATCGCGATTTTCTCGACCGCGTTTGCTCATCCATTCTGATGGCCGAAGGCGATGGCCGGTGGATCGAATATGCTGGCGGCTATTCCGATATGGTGGCGCAGCGTGGCGAGGGCGTGAAGGCACGCAGCGTTGAAGCCAAAAACAAGGTGCGCGAAGAAAAGGCGGTAGCCGAGTCCGCGAAAAGCACCGGACCAGGAAAACTCTCTTTTAAGGAAAAGCATTTGCTCGATACGCTCCCCGGCAAGATCGACGCCATGGGTCGCGATATCGAGAAATTGCGCACGGCCTTAGCTGAAGCCGATCTCTATACGCGCGACCGCGCGCGCTTTGACAAGATCAGCGCGCTCTTGGCGAAGATGGAAGAAGACCTCGCCAAGGCCGAAGAAGAATGGCTCGCGCTGGAGATGAAGCGAGAAGAAATCGAAGGGTAAAGCCTGAAACAGGCTCAGCTCTTGACCGCTCCCGCCGTCAAACCAGAAACCATGTATTTGCGGAAAGCGTAATAGATGGCCGCCGGCGGCAGTGCGTAGATCAACCCCGTTGTCATCAGCAATTCCCATGGCGAATCGTCAGCCGCGAGAAAATTACCGAGTGCTACGGGTAGCGTGAGCGACGTGTCCTTCGATAAAAGCAGGAACGCATAAAGATACTCGTTCCATGCGAGCAAAATCGCATAGGTTCCGATGGCGACCATTGAAGGCACCATCAACGGCAGATAGACCAACCTGAACAATTGCATCGGGGAGGCACCGTCCATAATCGCGGCCTCGTCCAGTTCTTGCGGCAGCTTGTCCGATGCTTGTTTAAGCACCCAGATTGCATAGGGCGAGGCGATGGCCACCATTGCCAGAATAAGGGCCCATTGCGAATTCAACAGCCCGTAAAGGCCCATTGTCCGGTACATCGGCACAGCCAAAAAGGCTGCGGGAATGAAATAGGTGAAGAGCGCCAGATTCATTACGAAGCGACCGCCGCGCGCCTTGAGGCGCGAGATGGCGAAGGCAGCGAAGGTCGCAATGAAGAGCACGAGCGCGCCCGTCATCGTTGCAATGAAAATGGAATTCCAGAATTGGAGCCAGAAATTATTCAGGAAATAATGCTCTTGTCGGAACACGATCCCAAAATTCGAAAGCGTGGGATGTGTAGGCCAGAGATTGCCGGAGAAAGCTGTATCCTTCTTCGAAATGGCAAACAGCAAGAGATGGTAGATCGGAATCAACGTCCAGAGCGCGACCGGAATCGCGATCAGGATGAGTTTGGCTTCCTGCCCGATCGCACGCCAATTTAGGGCTGTCGTCATTTCGAGAACCGTTTCATCATGATGTAAACGAGCGGCAGCACAAAAGGCAGCGCCGTCACAATTGTAGCCATCGCAAGATCGACGCGATCAAGCCTAATGTAGCGAATGCCGAGCGTTGCCAGCACATGCGTCAGATCGGCAGGTCCACCGCCCGTTAGCAGATAGACGCTGTTGAAATCGCCAAGCGTCCAGATCATCGAGAGCAGGAGGCAGGTGAGATAGAGCGTTGCCATTGACGGCCACGTCACAAAGCGGAATTTCTGCCAGTTATTGGCACCATCGACCGAAGCTGCTTCGTAAAGATCGGATGGAATAGCGAGTCGCCCGGCAAGGAGAATGAGCGTCCAGAACGGGAGCGATTTCCAGATGTGAACGAGCACCGAAATCGAAAGAGCGATCGTGGGATCGTTCAGCCAATTGGGGCCGTCTTCCAAGGTCAGCTTGAAGATAAGCTGATTGATAACGCCCCATTCAGGATTGAGCATGAAACGGAACGAAAGAATGGTCGGGATCGACGGCACGGCCCACGGCAAGATGAAAAGTACCGAAAGCCAGCGGATCCAAGGACGTGTATTCGCGAAAAATCCCGAAAGATAGAGCGCCACGACCATCTTTAGATTCACGCCGATTACGATGAACAGAAGCGTGTTCCAGAGTGACCGGAAGAAGATCGGATCGGAGGCCAAATCCACATAGCTCTGCGGATGATGGGCGACCCAAAGCGCATAGCCGACGGGATAGGCGACGAAGAGCGCGAAGACGATGACATAGGGAGCGAGCAGGAGCAGGCCCCAATTCCGCCAGGATTGCATCCGGCGATCGGGCGATGCCTTGGGCAGCGGTTCAGCACCTGACAGGGTGGCGGCGGTCATGATCCGGCTCCGGGAGAAAGAAAACCGGCCGCATTCTTCGTGCAAAGCACGAGAACGCGGCCGGTGATGGTTGGGCCTTTTAGCCAGCAACCTGCTTGATGCGTTCGATCATTTCGTCCACGGCTTTCTCAACCGAGACCTTCTCGTTCACGATGCGGTTCATCGCCTTCGCCCACACATTCTCGTTGTTGAGAATGGTGAACTTGAAGTTTTTCGTGAATTCGAACGGCACGGTACCGGCAGCGTACTGATCATGCACGGCCTTGCGGTGCTTGTCCGCAGTCCAGAACGGACGGGCCTGACCCGACTTCGTGACTGGGTACCAACGGCCAAGCGCCCCTTCGACATAAGGCGTCAGGTTTTCTTCCTGCATGATGAATTGCACGAATTCCTTGGCGCGCGGCTTGTTCTTCGCTTCAAGGAAGACAACGCCCGTCTTGACAGCCGTGCGGTATTGCATGGGCTTGCCATCCGGCTTGTTCGGAAAGCCAGCCGTGATGATCAGGTCGTAATAGTTCTTACGGGCCTGCTCACGAACATCGGCTGCCAATGTCTGATTGTTGGAGTCGTCGAGCCATTTTGCGGCGATCGAAATCGTCGCATTATGGGTCATCACCGTCGTCTTGTTATGGAATGCGACGTTGTTGTCCGGGTCCTTCCAGCTTGTGGCGGAAGGCGGCGTGCAGCCCTTCGTATAAACGTCGGTGTAATCCTTGAGCGCGTTGATCAGGCCTTGGCGCACCTTCGGATCGTCAACAAGGAGCTTTCCATTGTCGTCGACAAGCTTGACATTATAGGCGTCCACAAAGGTCAGGAACGAGTAGAAGCTGTCGGACGAATCGACACCCATCGGCTGGCCGATACCGAAATCGCGCTTGCCGCTCGCCTTGCGAAGGCCTGGCTGAACCTTTTCGCACCAGAAAGCCCAATAGCCCTTCCAGTCCTTCGGAATATCACTTTCCTTAAAGCCGGCCTGCTCCAAAAGATCCTTCCAATACTCAATGTGCATCGTCTGCTGTTTGAGCGGGAAAGCGTAATAGGCCTTCTTCTTAGCCTTGTCGTTGTAGAGATAGGTGGTCTCCAACGTGTTGGTGGAGAACCGATCCTTCATCGGCGCAAGAATGTCCGAGATATCTTCGAGCTTGCCTTCATAGGCCCATTTGCTGGTGACCTGGAAGTCATAGACGTCGGCATAGGCAACATCCGGCGGCGTTCCCGCATCAAGCGCGGCGACCGTCTTCGGGATCATGTCCTGCACCGCATATTGCGAGAGATCGACCTTCACTTTGGTCTTCTCTTCGAATTTGCGAATTGCTTCATAAAGCGCGTCGTCTTCGGCCTTGTAGAAACCCTTCACCCACCACACGGTGAGCTTTTCCTGCGCCCCTGCCGGAGCCGACAGACCAGCCGCAATAACCATCGCGGCGGCGCCAAGCAGCACCTTCCTCATCGTCATATTCCTCCCCTTTGGCGCAGCTTTATTGCCGCTTTTTAGGTCTTTAAATCGATTCAAACACGCGCCGTAGTCGCTATGCGCATGTTCTTAAATCTACGCGGGCAATCTAGCCGGAGTCCAGCGGCATTTCATTAGGTGGGGTTCTTGCCAGCAGCCCGTCCGACAGCCAGTCTCCTTCCAGATAACCAGACAAACCATAAGCAGGGGACTACACCAATGGATCGGATCTCGGAGCGGCTCGGCCAGTGCTATACGGGCGTTGTGCATGATGTGATGCGGGCGATGGGATTGCGCGATTTCACGCTGCCGGCCGAAATGCGCCCGCTGTTTCCTGAGAAGCGCCTCGCAGGTCCGGCCTTCACCATCGATGGCCGGGTCGATCCCCGGGCCGATGCGCATCAGACCCTTCTGGAATGGACCGGCCTTCTGTCGAAAGCCAAACCCGGGCACATCTGGGTGTCGCAACCGAATGACCGGGTCGTGGCGCATATGGGCGAGCTCTCTGCCGAGACGCTGAAAAACAAAGGCGTTCTCGGCTGCATCGCCGATGGCTATGTCCGCGATGTCGATTTTCTGATCGAAATGGGTTTTCAGACGTGGTCGCGTGGATTTACGCCGCGCGATATCGTCGGCTATTGGCTGCCGCGCGCGGTCGATGTGGACATCAAGATCGGTGACGTCATCATCGCACCGGGCGACTACATGATTGGCGACCGCGATGGCATGATCCGCGTGCCCAAAGCCATCGTGGAGGATGTTCTCGACAAAGCCGAGATGGCCATCGCCACTGAAAACAAGGTGCGCACCGCCATCTTGTCGGGCGTCGACCCGCAGGAAGCCTATCTCAAATTCGGCAAGTTCTAATGGTCTTCAGGGCCGTAGAAACGGCCCCGAAGGCGTCAGCCTGACGGCGCGCTCATGTGCACGCAAAACCGCTGAGAGCGCGACGATAGCGACCAAAAGCCCCAGTAGCCACCAGGCTTGCGTGGCGCCCTGCCCCAGCATGGCGAGCACGAAGCCTATGGCCAGCAGAGCCAGAATGGCTGCTCCGTCCCGCGCAGATTGCTGCGCGGAGGCCGCAACGATGCGCCACAAAAGAAGGGCTGCGGCAATCGCACCGAGCAGGCCCAGTTCGTACCAGAGTTCGAACAAGAGGCCGCGCGGACTGTTAGCAGGCACGAGACCAGCCAACCGAGCCCGGATCGCCGTATCGAAACCATGGCCGGTCAATAGGCGCGCCGGTTCCTGCGTAACGATGCGCATCCAAACGCGGACAGCCTCGGTTTTAGGATCGGTCAGGCCGAACATGAACTTTGTGATCGGGCGCAAAAGGAACGGCACCAGCGGCGCACAGAGTAAGAGCCCTGCGGTCACCCCAAGAACGATCCGGCGCGCCAACCTGCCATTGCGCATCGCCAGTGCGTAGACGCCCGCACCGATGGCCAGAACAGCCACAAGGCCCGCGGATTGAACGGCGAGCGCCGCGAGTGCCACAAGACCAACAACAGCATAGCCGAGAAGTAATTTGCCGCGCATTGCAAGCCAAGTGAACATGGCCGGCGTGAGCAGCACGCACAGGAGAGCGGCGCGTTGGGCAAGGCCGCCTTCCTCGATCAACCCGATGCCTGGCCGAAGCACACTTCCGATTAGGGCCACCGTCGTCAACGCAACGCCAATCGGCAGAAGATAAATGTTCGATGCCCGCATCCGACGCGGCAAGGACGCACTGCACAGCAACGCCAAAGCCACTGTGCCTGCAACATTGGCTAAACGCTCGGCCGCTTCGACTGGAAATGGCGTCCATACCAAAGACAATGCCGCCCAGAACAGGAGAAATCCCAGCAAACCGCCTGCAGGCGTCAGAATCATTTCGCGCGCGCGTCGCCAAGGCTCGCGGCCATCGCTCTCAATGGCGGCGGCCAGAATGAGAAGAACAACCGCCGCCGGCACAAGAATGACAAGCGCACGGCGGCCACCGACAGCCGCCAAAGGCGCAGCGATCATCAGAATCGCAAAACCCAGCCGCCCGAGAAGACGGGCGGCGTCTTGCGCTGGATCGAGACGGGTCGGTTGAACGGCCATGCGGGTTCAAAACATCGTGATTGCCAAACAGCATAACGCGGCCACAAGGGCTGCGCTGTCATGACAAGGCCACACCCGCGCAAAGAAAATACATTCAATTGCGCGGAAGCGGCGGAAGGTCGCTCAATTTGAGGTCAATGTTCGACGCACTGCATCGCGCCAGCCGGCGATCTTCACGCTACGTGTGGCTCCATCGAGCGCGGGAACAAAGCGACGCTGCAACCGCCAGCGATCCGCGAAACGCTCCGGCTCCGGCAGAAGGCCAGCGGCCAAGCCCGCGAGGTAAGCCGCGCCAAGGGCCGTCGTTTCGCCGATCGTGGGACGATCCACCGGCGCATCCAAAATGTCAGCAAGGCGCTGCATCGCCCAATCCGAGGCCGTCATTCCGCCATCGACGCGCAGGACTGTCTGTGCGGCAATGCCTTGCGGCCAATCGGCGCGCATGGCCTCCAACAGGTCGAGCGTCTGATAACAGACGCTCTCAAGCGCTGCGCGCGCCAATTCCTTCGGGCCCGTATTTCGTGTCATGCCGTAAAGCGCCGCCCGTGCCTCCGCATCCCAGAACGGAGCACCGAGCCCGACAAAGGCCGGTACGAGATAGACATTTTGTTTCGGATCCGCGGCTTCCGCCAAAGGCCCCGTTTCCGATGCGTGCTTGATGATGCCTAGCCCGTCGCGCAACCATTGCACCGCCGCACCGGCGACGAAGATCGAGCCTTCGAGCGCATAGGTACGCTTCCCGCCCAATTGATAAGCGATGGTGGTGAGTAGACGATTGCGCGAGCGCAGCGGCTGATCGCCAATGTTGATCAACGCAAAACAGCCCGTGCCATAGGTCGATTTCATCATGCCTGGCGCGAAGCAGGCCTGCCCGATGGTCGCCGCTTGCTGATCCCCGGCCATACCCCGAATGGCAATCGCACCGCCGAACAAATCAGGGTCCGTAAAACCGAAATCGGCCGCGCAATCCTTCACCGTCGGCAACAGGGCGCGCGGCACGTTGAAACGCTGAAGCAAATCGTCGCTCCATGCACCTGTATGAATGTCGAACAGCAGCGTGCGCGATGCATTGGTTGCATCCGTCGCATGAACCTTGCCGCCGGTGAGTTTCCACAAGAGCCAGCAATCGACGGTCCCGAAGGCGAGCTCACCGCGCTCCGCGCGCGCCCGTGCGCCCGGGACATGGTCCAAGATCCACGCGATTTTGGTCCCGGAAAAATAGGGATCGAGAAGCAGACCAGTGCGATCCGTGACGAAAACCTCCTCACCCTCCCGCTTCAGCCGCGCACACAGATCTGCCGTGCGCCGATCCTGCCAAACAATGGCACGATGGATGGCCTGCCCCGTGATGCGATCCCATACGAGCGTGGTCTCGCGCTGATTGGTGATACCGATCCCGGCAACGTCAGCCGCTGTGGCACCCGCCTTTGCCAAGGCCTCGCGCGCCGTCGCCAGCGTCGTCTGCCACAAATCCTCCGGCTCATGCTCCACCCAGCCCGAAGCTGGGTAATGCTGGGCAAATTCCTGTTGCGCGATTGCGGCCACCGTCATGTCGTCGCGAAACAGGATGGCGCGTGACGATGTGGTGCCCTGATCGAGCGCAAGAATGAAGGGCATGGGTGGCCTCCCCCGATTTTTGCCCTATTGTGGCGGCCTCGATCCGCGGCAGCAAGGTGAACTGCGCCAGCCATGCTTGAACTCACCGGCCTTTTCGCCGTCGCTTTTCTCTCCGCCACCTTGCTGCCCGGTTCATCGGAAGTGGCCCTCGCCGCCGCCTTGGCCTCCGGTCGTTCCGGCTTCACTGAGGCCCTGATCGTGGCCACCATTGGCAACACACTCGGCTCCTGCGTGAATTGGGCGCTCGGGCTTTACGCCAGCAGCTGGCGGGGAAGCCGCTTTTTTCCAGTCAAGGACAAAGACTTCGAACGTTATTGCGCGCTCTACCAAAAATACGGTCTGTGGTCGCTGCTGGCGAGTTGGGTGCCCATCATTGGCGATCCGCTCACCGTGATGGCCGGAATTTTCCGCACACCCCTCATCATCTTCCTTCCCATCGTCGCGTTTGCGAAATTGATACGCTATCTGATGGTTGCAGGCGCTGTAAGTTGGATGATCTAGGGTGAGGACAGCACGCGAATATGTAGTGCTGTAATCTTTATTCGTCATCAACTTGCAAGTTGATCGCAATAGAGTTGAAGAGAAATCTTCGGCTGCGGTTATGCGCGGCCCTTTTGTTTCTGAGGCCCGTTCAAAAAAATCAACCACAGCGTGTATTATAGAACGTTTTTACAATCGAGAAATACTATCTCAAGTTGCTTTTTCACGCGAGCTAACCGTCTTCAAGCGCGAGCATAACCATTGCAAGAAAAGATCATTCCAAAAAATGACTGTCGACCCGTCTGATTCGACGGGTATGGCGCGGGTTTTGCGGCGTTATGATTTGTTAAATTATGTCTTTCCATTTACTATGAATTCGACCTTTCCACTTGTTGATTAAAGTCCCTCTTTCCCACTCGAAATTGCAAAAAGGTGAATCGTCATGGTCGCGAATCTTATCGGAAAAAAACCAAAGTTTCGCCCGGGAAGGAGTGAACGCCTCTCCTACGGAATTGTCCAAGATTCAACGCTATCAACCCTAGATCAAAACGACACGGTTTCGATCGTTACGCTTACGAACAGCCTAATTATGTTAGGCACCGGAAACGACAGACTGAACGTTACCGGCGATACAGATAAATCGACAGTAAATCTCGGCAGTGGAAATAATTCTGCATCATTTTCTAAAATCCTATCTTCGACGGTGACTGGTTCGTCCGGCATCGACAAAATTTCTGTGGCGTATGCAGAAAAATCTGCATTTTTTCTCGGTGGCGGCAATGATACTTTTAAACTGTCTGGCACAATGCGTTCGAGTGGATATGGAAACACTATAGATGGGCAGGCGGGGATCGACACTATCGAATTAATCCAATTTTTAGCTAAATTGGAACTCAGTTATAGTCAGGGATATTTTAGCGTCTATAACTTTGGACAAACACGTTTTAAGGGTATTGAACGACTAATTCTCGCTAATGGCATCACGGCAAATCTTGCTGACGGCCCCCAAGGATCGGACCAGGGTCGCATTACTATTAACGGAACGAGTGGGAATGATGTATTGCAATCGAGGTCTGACTCGGCCGTGATCTATTCTGTAAACGCCGGGGACGGTGACGATACGATCACGGTGTCCCCATTCAATGCGACAACGATTAATGGTGGCGCTGGAACTGATGGCATTATTCTCGAAGAAGGAAGAGATATCTACTTGAAAGAGGGGAAATGGCGTATCGGGTCCAACCAACGCGTGATTTCTATTGAAAACATAGAGACAATTTATGAGCCGAACTCGAAGACTCTCTATACCCTTGGCTCAAATGGAGCTAGGGTCACGTCGAAGTCTGAAGTTGGCGGCTCTTTCAATGGCACTAGTGGAACCGATACAATCGTCGGGACAGCAGGAAATGATACTTTCTATCTATACGGAGATAAATTCGGCGATTCCAGCGCCGACTTTTTCGACTTAAGCGCCGGTGGCATTGATACCATTGCGTTCAATCCGAAAAATTATACGGCAGGGACGATTCCGGTCAAGGTTGGTTCGGTTTTTGGCGCAGATAAAAATGACAAGTTCGCCTCAATTTACTTGGAAACAATTCAAATCGTAAAGGATGAGCGTAGATACACCAATGGTATTGCGACATCAGGTTATGTCCACTTGCAGGCAGGCGCTACGAAAGGCGTGACTTTTCAAGTCGATTTTATTGCCACCAAACCAACCTAAACGAAAAGCTAGGGTTATTAATTGCAAGCAAAAAGGCCGCGATCACTCGCGGCCTTTTTTATGGGCACAAGAATGGCACTGCCATTCACTTCAATCCGGCGCGCAGAAACTTGCTGCCCGATTCATCGGAAGTGGCCCTCGCCGCCGCCTTGGCCTCCGGTCGTTCCGGCTTCACTGAGGCCCTGATCGTGGCCACCATTGGCAACACACTCGGCTCCTGCGTGAATTGGGCGCTCGGGCTTTACGCCAGCAGCTGGCGGGGAAGCCGCTTTTTTCCGGTCAAGGACAAAGACTTCGAACGTTATTGCGTGCTCTACCAAAAATACGGGCTGTGGTCGCTCCTGGCGAGTTGGGTGCCCATCATTGGCGATCCCGCTCACCGTGATGGCGGGCGTGTTCGGCACCCCGCTGCGCTTGTTTATTCCGATTGTCGCTTTTGCCAAATTCGCGCGTTACGCGCTTATCGCAGGAGTTTTAAACCTGGCGTTGTAATTTCGGACGCCTATGCGTGTGTACATTGTCCTTTCGCCGCCCCGTCTCTTTCGACAGGTTGACGATCCGTTAATTTCAGCCACACTCAAATAATTGATGAAAATTTTTGGGAAGGAATTTGCGCGATGGCTGATCTGAAAAATGCTTCAATGAGTGGTGGCGTCGGGAATGACACGATAACGTATGTTAATTTTATAAATAGCACAATTTTCGCTAATGCTGGAAATGATATCGTTACGCTTACCTCTGTGTCTATGGACGGAGGCCTCATCGATCTTGGTGATGGAAACGATACATTATCGATTAACCAATTTACGACCACTAGCTCGCCACAGAGCGTGGTCATCGATGGCGGTCAGGGAACCGACACCTTGCGCCTCAGGCAATATAAAGCTCAAGATCTCCAATGGTCGTGGGCGGATCAAGTTGGCTGGCAATTAAGAAATAAAGACGGCACCTCGAATTTCGCCGTAGTGAACAATGTAGAAAATGTAATGTATGCGGGCGGCGTAAAGGCAAGGTTTGCGACGGAAGCAATAGAAAGTTCTGGATCGACATTTAATGTTGGTAAAATATTTGTAACTGGCACAGCCGTCGCAGACACAATTACAGCTTTTGCTGGAAGTCAAACAGATGTGACCGTCCGCGCAGGAAAAGGCAACGATACCATCAATTTTTTTTCCTCATTTTCATCGGCGGGCTATCGTTTATCTCTTCTTGATGGGGGCGTAGGTAAGGATACGCTTGTTTTATCTGGCGACACAAATGATTATAAATTCGAGTTTGTGTCCGGTAGCTACTATTTGCAGGCTCTCATCGGAAATAACTGGACCTATCTGGCGAAGCTTACTGCCATTGAGAAAGTTACATTTAGTGACGGTGTTACTGGAACGCTAGGATCCAGAGGCGTTTCGCTCTTGGCAACCGATGCCAGCGTCTCGCTCTTTGGAACAAGAGGTTCAGATACGCTGACAGGCGGAAAGGGCGACGACACCATCACACCTTTTGCTGGGAATGACGTCATTGACTTGCGCGCCGGTGGCAGTGATTTGGTTTCAATTTCTAATAATCTTTATCTTGCGCCACTTACAGCAGTTACAATTTACGGCCGCCAGAGAGACGATGCTTTGGAGTTGGATCGAAACTACACGCTAATCTCAGACTCGCGATCCTATACTTCTAGTGCGCCTACTGGGATTCAGGTAGGCGACCTTGTCCTTGGCTGGGACAATGGTGCAAAGACGGTATTCCACTTCAAGGAATAATGACGTCGCGCAAACACGCATTAAAGGCTGCGACCCGTCGCAGCCTTTTGTTTTAGCCTCACGCGAAGCAATTTTCACTTCAATCCGGCTCGCAGAAAATTGATGATGCCGGAGAAATCCTTGCCGTCGTGTCCAGCCGCTGCGAAGGCCTTGTAAAGATCGGCCGCATGTTGGCCGAGCGGTGTCGTTGCGCCTGAGGATTGCGACGCCTCTTGCGACAACAGCAAATCTTTCAACATCAGCGCGGCGGCAAAACCCGGCTGATAATCGCGATTGGCGGGCGATGTCGGTACTGGCCCGGGGACAGGACAATAGGTCGTCAGCGACCAGCATTGGCCCGAAGCAGTCGAAGCAACATCGAACAGGGCCTGATGCGTGAGGCCGAGCTTTTCACCGAGCACAAAGGCTTCGCCAACGGCGATCATCGAAATGCCCAGGATCATGTTGTTGCAGATTTTTGCCGCCTGCCCTGCTCCCGCCCCGCCGCAATGGACGATTTTCTTTCCCATCGCTTCGATCACAGACTTGCCGCGCGTAAAGGCTTCATCCGCACCGCCACACATGAAGGTGAGGGTTGCCGCTTCCGCGCCGCCAACACCGCCCGAAACAGGCGCATCGAGCGATTGCAATCCGGCCTTCGCGGCCAGCACATGGGCCGCACGCGCGCTGTCGACGTCGATGGTGGAGGAATCGATCAGCAACGCGCCTTTTTTGGTTGCGGACATGATGTCTTCATAGACTGCCAAGACGTGTTTGCCTGCGGGCAGCATGGTGATGACAATGTCTGCGTCCTTCACCGCAGCGCGCGCATTCTCGGCAATGCACACATTGCGCGCCTTAGCAGCCTCATTATTGGCGGCGACGAGATCGAAGCCCGTGACTGCATGGCCTGCCTTGGCCAGATTGCCGGCCATAGGCCCGCCCATATTGCCAAGACCGATGAAAGCGATGTTTGCCATTTTCGTTTCCCCCTATTTCAACGGCGGATGAGGCCGCCGATCAATGCGAAGGCAGTCGCCCATACCATGAGCGCGCCATAGACCTTGTCCATGACCGGGTTCACATCCCGGAATAACACTTGGAAATGCGATGTCACCGCTGCTTCCCACATCAGAAACGGAACGAGCATGAGAACGATCGCGCGCAAACGCTCGCCGCGGGGAGCGCCCACCAAAAGCGGCATGATCAAACCCAGCAGCAGGCCAACCGCCGCGCCGCCGAAGAAGTTAATTTGAAAAGGGCTACGCCCATCGATGAAAAATTGGGTGCCGAATAGAAAAAATCCGACATGCACGATGAGCGCGAGCAGAAGGCCGGCGGCGATCGATTTCAGTGTCAGTCGCATCACAATCCGCTTCCCTGTCCACGACCGATCAATGCCCGCGCAATAATCACGCGCATAATCTCATTCGTCCCTTCGAGAATTTGATGAACGCGAAGGTCGCGCACGATCTTCTCGATTCCGTAATCGGCGAGGTAGCCATAGCCGCCATGCAGTTGCAGCGCTTCGTTCGCGATCTCAAAGCCTGCATCGGTGCCAAAGCGCTTGGCCATGGCGCAGAGCTGCGTCGCGTCCGGCGTCTTGGCATCAAGAGCAGAGGCCGCACGCCAGAGAAAGGTTCGCGCCGCTTCCAATTCCGTCGCCATATCCGCAAGGCGGAATTGCAACGCCTGAAAATCGGCGATGCGCTTGCCGAAGGCTTTGCGCTCTTTCATATAAGCGAGGGATTTATCGAGGGCGGCAGAAGCGCCACCCAGCGAGCACGCTGCAATATTAAGCCGCCCGCCATCCAATCCCGCCATGGCGATCTTGAAGCCAATGCCTTCTTCGCCAAGGCGATTGGCGATCGGCACGCGGCAATTCTCGAAAATCACGGTCCGGGTCGGTTGCGCATTCCAACCCATTTTCTTTTCATTCGCACCGAATGAAAGGCCGGGCGTATCCTTTTCAACGATGATGGTTGAGACACCGGCAGCACCATCTTCGCCCGTGCGCACCATGACGACATAAAGATCGGAGGTGCCCGCGCCGGAAATGAATTGCTTGGCGCCGTCAAGCACATAAAAATCGCCGTCGCGGCGCGCGCGCGTTTTCAGCGCGGCAGCATCAGAACCTGCGCCGGGCTCGGTGAGGCAGTATGAAGCAATCCACTCCATGGTGGTGAGTTTGGGTAGATATTTTTGCCGCTGCGCCTCATTGCCATAAAGGTCGATCATCCACGACGCCATATTGTGGATCGAGATGAAGGCCGAAACCGTCGGGCAGCCCGTCGCGAGCGCTTCGAAGATCAACGCCGCATCGAGACGTGTGAGGCCGGAGCCGCCGACATCCTCACGCACATAAACGCCGCCCATACCAAGCGACGCAGCCTCGCGCATCACATCGACGGGAAAATGCTTTTTTTCATCCCATTCAACGGCGTGGGGCGCGAGCTTTTCGGCGGCGAATGCGTGCGCCATGTCGCGGATGGCGATGTGGTCTTCAGTGAGCGAAAATAATTGCGTCATGAGGGCACCGGCAACAGACAGAAAAAAGGCGCGGGTTTAAGCCCGCGCCTTGCTGTTCTTTACTTCATCGTCGGAATGACGAATTCCGCACCATCCTTGATGCCAGACGGCCACCGCGAGGTCACCGTCTTGGTCTTGGTGTAGAAGCGGAACGCATCCGGACCATGTTGGTTGAGATCGCCAAAGCCCGAACGCTTCCAGCCGCCGAAGGTGTAGTAAGCAATCGGAACCGGGATCGGCACGTTCACGCCGACCATGCCGACATTCACATTGGCAGCGAAATCGCGAGCGGCATCGCCATCGCGCGTAAAAATCGCAACGCCATTGCCATATTCGTGATCATTGGCGAGGGCGAGACCTTCGGCGTAATCCTTGGCGCGCACGACCGAGAGCACGGGGCCGAAGATTTCTTCCTTATAGATACGCATGTCCTTGGTGACATTGTCGAACAAGCAGCCCGACATGTAAAAGCCGTCTTCATAACCTTGCAGCTTGAAGTTACGGCCATCGACCAGAAGCTTTGCGCCTTCCTGCACGCCGAGATCGACATAGGATTTCACCTTGTCGAGATGCGCCTTAGTCACGAGCGGGCCGAAATCGGCCGACGGATCGGTGGAGGGGCCAACCTTCAACGCTTCCACGCGCGGGATAAGTTTCTCAATCAGACGATCAGCGGCCTTTTGGCCAACCGGGACCGCGACTGAAATCGCCATGCAGCGCTCGCCCGCCGAACCATAACCAGCACCGATCAAAGCATCGACAGCCTGATCCATATCGGCATCCGGCATGATGATCATGTGGTTCTTGGCGCCGCCAAAGCATTGAACGCGTTTGCCGTTGGCGCACCCACGCGAATAGACATATTCGGCAATGCCGGTCGAACCGACGAAGCCGACCGCTTTAATATCCGGATCGTCGAGGATCGCGTCGACCGCTTCCTTGTCGCCATTGACGACGTTGAGGATACCGGCGGGCAGGCCCGCTTCGATCATCAATTCCGCGAGGCGCAGCGGCACACCCGGATCGCGTTCGGACGGCTTCAGAATGAAAGCATTGCCAGCGGCAATGGCCGGACCGAACTTCCACATCGGGATCATCGCAGGGAAGTTGAATGGCGTAATGCCAGCAACAACGCCGAGCGGCTGGCGCATGGAATAGATGTCGATGCCAGGGCCAGCGCCTTCGGTATATTCGCCCTTCAACAGGTGCGGCGCACCGATGCAGAATTCGATCACTTCGACGCCGCGCTGAATGTCACCCTTCGCGTCGGGAACAGTCTTGCCATGTTCCTTGGCGAGGAGTTCGGCGAGCGCGTCGTTTTCCTTGGCGACGAGATCGAGGAACTTCATGAAAACGCGCGCACGACGCTGCGGATTGGTGGCGGCCCAAGCGGGCTGCGCAGCCTTGGCGTTCTCGACCGCAGCGCGCATTTCGGCGGTGCTAGCCAGCGGCACTTTCGAGGCAACCTCGCCCGTCATCGGCCAATAGCCGTCCGTGAAGCGGCCCGACGTGCCCTTGACGCGTTTTCCGCCGATAAAATGATACAATTCGGTCGCCATTGCCGCGATCTCCCTGACTAGGCTGACGGAGGGCCTTGAAGCCCCTTTTTTCGGTCCCATGACTATCATTGGCGGACAGCCGCCGCTATGGGACGATGGGATGCACATAGAGCGGGCTATGCAGTCTGCACAGAGGAAGGACGGGCCGATGGCGTCAAAGCTGGATCAGCTCAGGAGCATGACTGTGGTCGTCGCCGATACAGGCGATATGGAGGCCATCCGCGCCTTTGCTCCCACCGATTGCACCACCAACCCGACCCTGATCCTCAAGGCGGCCCAGATGGACGCCTATGCCCCCGTCGTGGCCGAAGCCGTGCAATGGGGCCGGGGCCAATCCGGCACCCGAGAAGCCATCATCGCCGCCGTCTGCGACCGGCTCGCCGTCAATTTCGGCACAGCACTCTCCAAGATCGTTCCCGGTCGCGTCTCCACAGAGGTCGATGCCGACCTCTCCTTCGACACACCGAAAAGCGTCGCAAAGGCGCGTGCTATTATTGCCGATTACGAGGGCCGGGGCGTCGGTCGCGAACGCATCCTCATCAAGCTCGCTTCCACATGGGAAGGCATCCGCGCTGCCGAGATCCTTCAGAAGGATGGCATCGATTGCAATCTGACGCTGTTGTTCTCGCTCATCCAAGCAGCCGCGGCGGCGGAAGCCGGTGCGTTTCTGATCTCGCCTTTCGTTGGGCGCATTCTCGATTGGTACATGAAGGCCGAAGGGAAAACTTATACGGCGGTAGACGATCCCGGCGTTGCCTCGGTCAAACGGATTTTCGCCTATTACAAAAAGCACGGTTATAAGACCGTGGTGATGGGCGCGTCCTTTCGTAATCAGGGTGAAATCGAAGCCCTTGCCGGTTGCGACCGGCTCACCATCGCGCCCGCTTTGCTCGAAAGCCTCGCGAAGGATGAGGGCATGCTCGTTCGCGCGCTCGATTCGGGCCACGCCGCGGCCCAAGGCGATGTGCGGTTGGCGACCGATGAAGCGAGCTTCCGTTTCGCGCTCAATGAAGATGCGATGGCAACAGAGAAACTCAGCGAAGGCATTCGCCTGTTCGCCAAGGATCTCCGTGCCCTTCGTGCAATGGTTGCCGAAAAACTCGGCTAATTATTTTGCTTTTGCCGCGAGCGACGCTTCACGGAGTTTGGTGAGCGTCGTCGCGGGTGTGATCGCTTCTGGATCGACGATGCAATGCAGGATCGCCGGCTTGCCGGATGCCACTGCGCGCTCGAAAGCCGGGCCGAAATCCTCCGTTTTCTCGACGCGCTCGCCATAGCCGCCAAACGCTTTGGCATAGGCGGCAAAATCCGGGTTCTTCAGTTTCGTTGCGGAGACACGGCCAGGATATTCGCGCTCCTGATGCATGCGGATAGTGCCATACATGCCATTGTCGACAATGACGGCGATGATCGGCAGATCATATTGAACGGCGGTTGCAAATTCCTGTCCGTTCATCAGGAAGCAGCCATCGCCCGCAAAGGCGACGACCATGCGATCGGGGAATTGCCGCTTGGCACCTACCGATGCAGGCAGACCGAAGCCCATGGAGCCGGAATTGGGCGCGAGCTGTGTTGCGAATTTCCGGAAGCGCAGGAAGCGGCCGACCCAAATGGCGTAATTGCCCGCGCCATTACAAATGATGGCATCTTCGGGTAGATAATTCCGCAGCCAGAGCATGGCCTGACCCATATCGAGCGCGCCGGGACCGCGCGGCGGTTGATCCGTCCAGCTGAGAAAATCCTCTCGCGCCTGCTTGGTATCTGCGGACCAGGGAATAACGTTCGGTGGTTGCAGCGTTTCAAGCGCCGCAGCAAAAGCGCGCGGCGTTGCATTGATACCAAGCGTCGGATGATAGACGCGGCCCAATTCCTCCGCATCGGCATGGACATGCACGAAATCGACTTGCGGCTTGGGTATGTTGAATAGCGTATAGGATTGCGATGGCATTTCTGCCATACGCCCACCCACGAGGATGACGAGATCGGATTGCTCGATCCGCGCCTTCAATTTTGGATTGGGGCCAATGCCGAGTTCACCGGCATAGTTGGGATGATCACCATTGAACAGCATGGCCCGGCGGAACGAGGTGACGATTGGCATGTCGAAACGCTCGGCAAAGCGTGTCACGGAGGCGACGGATTTTTCACTCCAGCCAGAACCGCCCAGAATCATGATCGGCTTTTTGGCCGCCCAAATCCGCTTCTGCAATTCGGCCATCTGCGTCTGGCCGGGCCATGTTTCGATTGCTTCCACGCGCGGCCCCGCCGCAACAGCAGCGCTTTCGATCAGCACATCTTCCGGCAGCGCAATGATGACGGGGCCGGGACGGCCCTGCATGGCAACATGAAAGGCCCGAGAAATGATTTCCGGAATGCGCGCCGGATCGTCGATCTCCGTGACCCATTTTGCTGTAGAGCCGAAGAATGCGCGGTAATCCATTTCTTGGAATGCACCGCGGCCGCGCATACCATTCTCGATCTGACCGACAAACATGATGAGCGGCACGGAATCATGTTCGGCAATATGGATGCCGGGCGATGCATTCGTCGCACCCGGACCGCGCGTGACCATCACGATGCCGGGACGACCGGTGAGGCGTGCCGTTGCATCGGCCATCATCGTCGCGCCACCTTCCTGGCGGCAGACGGTGACGTTGATATCGGCATCGTGCAGCGCATCAAGCACCGCTAGATAGGATTCTCCCGGAACGCAGAAGACATGCTCGACGCCTTGCGCCTTGAGACAATCGACGATGAGTTGGCCGCCCGTGCGGCTCTGGACTTCGGTCATCAGGCTTTTCCTCCGAGAGCGCCCCAAGCAGGGTCGTTCAAGACATCGTTTGTATGCGCGCCAAGCGGCGGCGACGGATTTTTGGCAATGAGTGGCGCACCATCCATGACGATCGGTCCGCGCAGGCTTGGCACCGTTCCAGCCTTCGCACCCTCATGCTGTAAATTGATCCACATCTGCCGCGCGATGATGTGTGGATCGGCGAAGACATCGGCGACTGTATTGATCGGTCCCGCCGGCACATGCGCCGCATCGAGCTGTGCCAACAAAGCATCGCGCTTCCACAAGGTTGTGAGACCTGTGAGGCGCGCGACCAAGGCATCGCGATGCTTCACGCGCAAAGGATTTGTCACGTAATCGGGATTATCAGCCAGTGACGCCTCGCCCAAAACGCCGCAAAGCTTGCGAAATTGTCCATCATTGCCGACGGCGATGACGACATGTCCATCCGCCACGGGAAAAACCTGATAGGGCACGATATTGGGATGCGCATTGCCCATGCGGCGCGGCGCTTGGCCCGACACCATGAAATTCAGCGCCTGATTGGCCAATACAGACACGATCGTATCGAGCAGCGCCATATCCACATGCGCGCCTTCGCCTGTCTGATCGCGCTTGCGCAGTGCCGCCATGATGCCGATAACGCCATAAAGTCCAGTGAAGATGTCGGCAAAAGCGACGCCAATTTTTTGTGGGTCGCCATCTTTCTCGCCCGTCAAATCCATAATACCGCCCATGGCCTGCACCATGAAATCGTAACCGGCACGATCGGCATAAGGTCCGTTCTGGCCAAATCCGGTCACAGAACAATAGATCAGGCGCGGATTGATCGCTTTGAGGCTGTCGTAATCAAGACCATACTTTTTTAATCCGCCAACCTTGAAATTCTCGACGAGAATATCGGCATGACGCGCAAGCTCGCGCACCTGCGCGCGGCCTTGCTCGCTTTCGAAATCGACGGCGATGGAACGCTTACCCCGATTGCAGGCATGGAAATAGGCAGCTGAAAGATGTCCGCCATCCTTGCCTTCAACGAATGGCGGGCCCCATTGGCGTGTATCGTCGCCAGCGCCGGGACGCTCTACTTTCACAACATCGGCCCCGAGATCGGCCAAGGTTTGTCCGATCCATGGGCCTGCCAGAATGCGTGCGAGTTCGAGCACTTTTAACCCAGAGAGAGGGGCATGCGTGTCAGTGGAAGACATCGAAAATGTCCTGCATAAGGAAGAGCGAGATGGCATATATTTCGAGCGAATAATGCGACAACCAAACGATCGCAGGCGCGAGAAACGTTGGCGGCTGCCATGGGCTGACGGCACGATTGAAGCGCAGCAGCACAAGCGTAAGGCCAAGAACGACCAACGCACAGCCGACGGCCTCAATCCCCTCGAAATCGTGCCATTCGATCTCGACAAAGGCGTAAGCAAAGGCAGCGATAAAGCCAAAAGCGAAGCGCATTTTTTCAAACGGCGAATGGCCATCGCGCCAAGAGCGTTGTGCATAGCCAAACAGCACCCACAGCCAACCTTGCGCGCCATATTCGAAAATGAAATCGGCAAATGGCAACATCAAGATGCTGAAAAGCGCTGCAGCACCGAGAAACCAAGGCAATGATTTATGCTCTGCCTTGTCGAGAAGGCGTAAAGCGAGCCTGATGAACGCAAAATTGAGCAGGATGTTCAGTGTGAAATCACCATCCATCCACCAATCTATGCCAGTCAGGATGACGCCCCAAACGATCCACGAAAGAGGAATATTCCGCGACCGAGCAAAACCGATGAGAAAGAAAAATATTGGCGCCGCAATCCGACCAAGGATACGCCACCACTCATCGTCTTCGATAAAGAATAGGCCGGTATGATCGATTAAAAAAGCCGCGATACCGACAAGCTTCAACCAATCCGTGCTGGACACACGAACCGGTGAGCGTTGCGGCATCACGACCTGCATGTTCGAGACACCTGTCAGAAAAAGGCCTGCAATCCAGTCTGCGCACGCCCGAGAATGAGCGCATGCACATCATGCGTGCCTTCATACGTATTGACCGTCTCCAGATTCTGCGCGTGGCGCATCACCTGATATTCAATCTGAATGCCATTGCCGCCGTGCATATCGCGCGCCATACGCGCAATGTCGAGTGCCTTGCCGCAATTATTGCGTTTGACGATCGAAATCATTTCCGGCGCTGCACGACCTTCATCGAAGAGACGACCAACGCGCAGCGAGCCTTGCAGGCCGAGCGTGATTTCCGTCTGCATGTCGGCCAGTTTCTTTTGAACGAGCTGGGTCTGAGCCAAAGGGCGGCCGAATTGGTGGCGGTCGAGTGTGTATTGTCGCGCGCGATGCCAGCAATCTTCCGCCGCGCCCAACACACCCCATGAAATTCCATAGCGCGCGCGATTGAGGCAGCCGAAGGGCCCCTTGAGCCCCGAAACATTCGGAAGGAGGTTTTCTTCCGGCACGATCACGCCATCCATGACGATTTCGCCGGTGATCGACGCACGCAGCGAAAGCTTGCCGCCAATCTTCGGCGCGCTTAGGCCCTTCATTCCCTTCTCGAGAATGAAACCGCGAATTTCATTGTTGTGTTCGGCTGATTTCGCCCAGACGACGAAGACGTCGGCGATGGGTGAATTCGAGATCCACATTTTCGAGCCGGTTATACGATAGCCGTCGGCCACTTTTTCGGCGCGCGTCTTCATGCCAGCTGGATCAGAGCCTGCATCGGGCTCCGTCAGGCCGAAGCAACCGACATATTCGCCGCTTGCGAGTTTCGGCAGGTACTTTTTGCGCTGCGCTTCGCTGCCATAGGCGTAGATGGGATACATCACGAGGGAGGATTGCACGCTCATCATCGAGCGATAGCCAGAATCGACACGCTCAACCTCGCGCGCAACAAGGCCGTAAGCGACATAGGATGCACCGGCGCAGCCATAATCTTCCGGCAGGGTGACGCCGAGGAGCCCCAACGCACCCATCTCGTTAAAGATCGAACGATCGGTTTTTTCTTCCAGATAGGCTTCGTTCACGCGCGGCAACAATTTGTCTTGTGCATAGGCGCGTGCACTGTCACGGATCATACGCTCGTCATCGGTGAGCTGATCGTCGAGCAGAAAGGCGTCATCCCATTTGAAGGGCGCGACAGATTTTGTGTTGGGGGCCATGGTGGTCTACCTCACTCTGCGATGTCGAAGCTGACGCCTTGGGCGAGCGGCAGCGTGGTTCCGTAATTGATGGTGTTGGTAGCGCGGCGCATATAGGCTTTCCAAGCGTCCGAGCCGGCCTCGCGGCCGCCACCGGTTTCCTTTTCACCGCCGAAGGCGCCGCCAATTTCTGCGCCCGATGGACCAATATTCACATTGGCGATGCCGCAATCCGAACCAGAGACGGAGACGAACAATTCCGCCTCGCGCATGTCGAGTGTGAAAAGCGAGGACGAAAGCCCTGCGCCGACATCGTTCTGCATTGTAATGGCGTCGTCGAACTTGGAATAGCGCATCACATAAAGGATCGGCGCGAAGGTTTCGCGCTTCACAGGGCCTTCATGCGCCTTCATCTCGACCAAGGCAGGCGCAACATAGTAGGCGTCAGAGCCGCCCACACTCTGCCGCGTCCCGCCTGTGATCATTGCGCCAGCGTTACGCGCCTCATCGAGCGCGCGTTGCATGCCATCGAACGCGGCCTTATCGATCAGCGGGCCCACCAGCACACCATTCTCGCGCGGATCGCCAATGGTGACCGAGCCATATACCTTGCGCAGGCGCGGCACGAGCGTGTCATACACACTGTCATGCACGAAGAGGCGGCGCAGCGTGGTGCAACGTTGGCCTGCGGTGCCCATCGCAGCAAAGGCAATGCCGCGCAAAGCGAGATCGAGATCGGCCGAGTGCGCGACGATAGCGGCATTATTGCCGCCGAGTTCGAGAATGGCGCGCGCGAAACGCGCCGCAAGTTTTGGCCCGACCTGACGCCCCATCGCGGTTGAACCGGTCGCCGACACGATTGGAACGCGGTGATCGTCAACGAGGATTTCGCCGATATCGCGGCCGCCGATTAACACTTCATGCAATCCATCCGGCATGCCGCTGAATTTATCAGCCGCGCGCTTGACGAGCGATTGCACGGCAAGCGCGGTCAATATTGTTTTTTCCGATGGTTTCCACACCACCGAATCGCCGCAGACGAAAGCGAGCGCCGCGTTCCAGGACCACACGGCGACGGGGAAATTGAATGCAGAAATCACGCCGCACACACCGAGCGGATGCCATGTCTCCATCATGCGATGGGCGGGGCGCTCCGTCGCAATCGTGAGGCCGAATAATTGGCGCGAAAGACCGACCGCGTAATCGCAGATGTCGATCATCTCTTGCACTTCGCCCAAACCTTCCGAAACGATCTTGCCCGCTTCAAGCGTGACGAGACGCCCGAGATCGGTTTTCGCCGCGCGCAATTCTTCGCCGAGCAGACGCACGAATTCGCCACGCCGAGGGGCTGGTATGAGGCGCCATTGTTTGAATGCGTCGGCAGCACGGCCGATCTTCGCCTTGGCTTCTTCGGGCGTATCGGGACGCAGATGGCCGATGATGCTGCCATCGATTGGGGAGCGGGCCGGAAGCCCATCTTTGCCGAAGACCGTCTCCGGTACGCCGAGCCGTTTCAGAATTGCCTTGGCGTCATCTGCGACTTGCATCATTCCCATCCGTTCAAAGGGGCGTTATTGGCAGAAAAGGACGAAAACACCTAGGTTGCAAACGAGTTCTTTTCAGAACATCATGAGAAAATCTCATGAACACACCGCGCACCCACACCCCTAGTCTCGCCGCCTTGCAGGCCTTCGAGGCCGCCGCACGGCTCGAGAGTTTTACCCGCGCAGCGGAAGAGTTGCACCTGACCCAAGGGGCCGTCAGCCGCCAGGTCGCAGGGCTTGAAGCGGCGCTCGGCCTTCAGCTCTTCGAGCGGATCCGCCAAAGGATCGTCCCAACCGAGGCCGGGCGTGCCTATGCCGCTGAAATCAGGGATATCCTCTCGCGTCTGCAGACCGCAACGCTCTCCACCATGGCCATGAAGAATGTCGGCGGCACGCTTTCTCTCGCGCTTTTGCCGACCTTTGGAACCCGTTGGCTGATCCCGCGCCTGCCGGATTTCTTCGCCCGCCACCCGGAGATCGCCATCGATTTTTCGACCCGCATCGTGCCGTTCGATTTCGCCCGAGAGCCCTTCGATGCCGCCATCCATTTCGGCGACCCGACTTGGCCGGGGACTGAGGCACACCGGCTGATGGGCGAGATGATCGTGCCGGTGGCAAGCCCGGCCTTTCTCGCACGGGAAGGAATCACGGTGCCGGAAGACCTCGTCCGGGTGCCCCTGCTCCGGCAGGCGACGCGCCCGCAGGGTTGGGCCGAGTGGTTCGAGGCGCAGGGTCTCGATCCTGAGACAGCGCGGCCCGGCCCACGCTTTGAGCAATTCGCCATGGTGGCGCAGGCGGCCGTTGCCGGGCTTGGCGTGGCCGTCGTCCCCCGATTTTTGATCGAGGATGAATTGAAGAGCGGGCAACTCGTGATTCCCTTCGACCGACCGGTTGAAAGCCGTCAGTCCTATTGGCTGGTCTACCCAACCGCACAAGGCGAGCGCCCTGCCCTGAGGAGTTTTCGCGACTGGCTTTTGCAGGCGGTTGGGCGATAGAAAACTCCAAGCATTAGGGAATCGGAGTGAGAGCATGATCGACAGCGCGGATATCGTGATTGCAGGCGGCGCTGCCATCGGCTCGTCGATCGCTTATCACATCGCTAATGATCCAGCCTTCAAAGGGCGCGTGGTCGTTATCGAGAAAGATCCGACCTATCAATTTTCCGCATCTGCCTTGTCAGCCGCCTCGATCCGTCAACAATATTCGAGTGCGATCAACATCCGCATGTCGCTTTACGGCATCCAATTCATGCGCGAGATCGGCGAGGGGCTCGCGGTGAATGGCGACAAGCCAGCCATTGATTTGCATGAAGGCGGATATCTTTATCTTGCAGCGTCAGAAAGCGCTGCGCGTGTGCTGCGCGAGAATTGGGAATTGCAGCAGCAGGAAGGTGCGGACATTCTCCTTTTCACACCGGAGGAAGCGGCCAAGCGCTACCCATGGCTGTCCGTCGTGGATCTGCACGCCGCAACATGGGGCCAGACTGGCGAAGGCTGGTTCGATGGTTGGGGGCTGATGCAAGCATTCCGCAAGAAGGCGCGCGCACTCGGCGTCACTTATATCGATGGCAAGGTGATTGACGTTGAGCGCGCGCATGGCCGCGTGGTCGCCGTCAAATTGGAAGACGGATCGCGCATCGCTTGTGGCGCTCTCGTCAATGCGGCGGGCGCATCCGGTGCACGGCAGCTTGCGGAAGCAGCAGGCATTGCTATCCCTGTCGCGTCGAAAAAACGCTGCGTCTTCACCTTCACTTGTAAAGCAGAGCTTGGCACCTTCCCCATGCTGATTGATGCCAGCGGCTGCTATGCAAGACCTGAAGGCCATCGCACCGCCGAGGGACAAATGTTCATCTGCGGCTCCGCACCATCGGAAGAGAATGATCCCGACACGGATGATTTCGATGTCGATTATGCGCTATTTGAAGATCATGTCTGGCCAACCTTGGCGACGCGCGTACCGGCCTTCGAAGCGATCCGCCCCGGGCGTGCATGGGCTGGGCATTACGACATGAATTTATTCGATGCGAATGCCATTCTTGGCCCCGTACCGCAGCTCCCCAATTTCTATCTGGCGAATGGTTTTTCGGGCCATGGATTGCAGCAATCGCCTGCCGTGGGGCGGGGGCTCGCTGAACTGCTCGTGCATGGGCGCTATGTGACGCTCGATCTGTCGGAAGCGGGTTTCGAACGGATCGCGGCAAACCGTCCATTGCTAGAGAAAAATGTGATCTAGAACTATCTCACCTTCGCAAAAGCCGCCATCACACCAGCACCGATCAGGAGCGATCCACCGGCGCGGTTTATGTTAGTCATGAGCTTTTCAGAGCGGACAAAATTTCGCGCGCGGCTTGCCAACACGGCATAGCTGAATGCATTAAGGAAGGCGAGGCCGATAAAGGTCGCCTCGAAGATCAGCATCTGTTGCCAGAAATCGGCATTTGGATCGACGAATTGCGGCAAGAATGCCACGAAGAATGTCAGCCCCTTGGGGTTGAGTGCGGTGACGATGAAAGCATGGAGCAACATCTTCACCGGACTTGCATCGCTATCGACCGGTCGCGCATCGAGCGTGCCGCCCGCGCGCCAGAGCTTGATGCCGAGCCAGATGAGATAGGCGGCACCGATCCATTTCAGGATTGTGTAGAGCGTCGCTGACGCCGTTAGTAATGCGCCGAGCCCCACGATCGAAGCTGTCATCGCGGCGCAATCGCCGAGTGCAACGCCCACCGCCATCGGTAACGCCGAGCGCCACCCCTTACCGAGGGCATAGGAGACGACCAGCAGGATCGTTGGGCCGGGGATGACGATGAGAATGGTCGATGCGGCTGCAAAGGCCAGCCATGTTTCAAATGACATGAACGTCGTTCCAAAAGAAAACCGCCGCCATTCTGTGAAAGAAGGGCGGCGGCGCACAGCGTAGTTTTACGGAGCTCAGCCAGCGAATGTGTAGGCCGTCTTCACCGTAGTGTAGAATTCACGCGCATAAGCACCCTGTTCGCGCGGGCCGTAGCTCGAACCTTTGCGACCGCCGAATGGTACGTGATAGTCGACACCTGCGGTCGGCAGGTTCACCATCACCATTCCTGCTTCGCTATTGCGGCGGAAATGGGTGGCATATTTCAAGCTCGATGTGCAGATACCGGCCGACAGGCCAAACTCTGTGTCGTTTGCGACCGCAAGCGCTTCATCATAATCCTTGACGCGGATGACGCTCGCCACCGGCCCGAAGATTTCCTCGCGCGAGACACGCATTTGGTTGGTGCATTCGGTGAAGAGGGCAGGCTGCAAATAGAAACCCGGATTTTCGCGATTGAGGCGCTCGCCACCCCAATAAAGTTTCGCACCCTCATCTTTGCCGATCGCAATGTATTTCATGTCTTGATCGAGCTGAGATTGATCAACGACCGGGCCAATATGGGTTCCAGCCTTCAAGGCGTCATCGACGACGAGACCTTTCAACCGCTCGGCCACTGCATCGACAAACTTATTGTGGATGCCATCTTGAACGATCAGGCGCGAGGAGGCCGTGCAACGCTGACCAGTCGAGAAGAACGCGCCATTGACCGCCGTTTCTACCGCAACTTTCAGATCGGCATCATCAAGCACAACGAGCGGATTTTTTCCGCCCATCTCAAGCTGCACCTTCTTCATAGGCGTCGAAGCGACGCAAGCGGCAGCAACCTTGCGCCCCGTCGAGACCGAGCCGGTAAAGGTGATAGCTGCAACATCGGGATGGTCGAGAATTGTCTGGCCAACATCAGATCCACGGCCCATCACCAAATTCAACACACCGGCAGGCAGACCCGCGCGGACAAGAATATCGACAAGCGCCCAAGCAGAGCCCGGAACAAGATCCGCAGGCTTGAAGACCACCGTGTTGCCGTAAGCGAGTGCGGGCGCAATCTTCCACGCCGGAATGGCAATAGGGAAATTCCACGGCGTGATCATGCCGATCACACCCACCGCCTCGCGCGTCACTTCGATGCCGACGCCCGGACGCACAGAGGTGACGATTTCGCCATTGAGACGGAGTGCTTCGCCAGCGAAGAAATCGAGAATCTGTCCCGCGCGGGTTGCTTCACCAATGCCTTCTGGCAGGGTCTTGCCTTCTTCACGGGCCAGCAGTTTGCCGAGCTCTTCCTTGCGCGCCATCACTTCATCCGACGCTTTTTTCAAAACATCATGACGCTCTTGCGGCGTCGAACGCGACCATGCCGGGAAAGCGGCCTTGGCAGCAGCAATCGCTTCTTCCGCCTGCGCCTTAGATGCGCGGGCATAGCGACCGACAATATCGTTCGTATTCGAGGGATTAATATTGTCGTTGACGGACGTGCCTTCAACCCATTGGCCGCCGATGTAATTTTTGTAGAGCTCAGACATTGGTCACTCCATTCCCAAATTTCAGAGAAGGCCGCGCTGGGCCAGATTGCGCATCAGATGCGAGACGCCGAAACTCCATGGCGGGCATTCATGCGCATATTTCATGCGGTTGACGAGTGCACCGAGTTTCGGCGTTGCAATCGTGACGACATCGCCGATCTTGTGCGTGAAGCCCTTGCCGGGCGCATCACGATCCTCGATCGGTGCAAACAAAGTTCCGGTGTAGAGCACCGCCCCATCAGGATATTGATGATGCGGGCCTAGCATCTGGCTTGCGAGGTCTTCAAAGCTACGGCTGATTTTCGACAATGAAGACGCACCGTTCAGCACGAATTTATCTTCGCCCTCAACCTTCAATGTCAGTTCCGCACGGCGCAAATCTTCGATGGAAAATGTCGCGTCGAAGAAACGCAGGAACGGCCCCAATGTCGCGGACGCATTATTGTCCTTCGCTTTGCCGAGCAAGAGCGCAGAGCGGCCTTCGACATCGCGCAGATTGACGTCGTTGCCGAGTGTCGCACCGATGATCTTACCATTCGCAGCGACGACCAGCACCACTTCCGGTTCGGGGTTATTCCATGTCGAGACCTTGTTGAGGCCCGCATCGGCCCCCGTCCCCACGCTCGCCATCACCGGCGCTTTGGTGAAGATCTCCGCGTCGGGTCCGATCCCCACTTCGAGATATTGGCTCCATGCGCCTTGCTTCATCAGCACTTCTTTGAGGCGCATGGCTTCAGGCGAACCGGGCTTGAGCTTGGAAAGATCGTCACCCACGAGCGCGACGATTTCCTTGCGTATTTCGGCCGCGGCATCGGCATTGCCACGCGCGCGTTCTTCGATCACGCGCTCCAACATCGAAATGGCGAAGGTGACGCCCGCCGCTTTCACGGCTTGCAGATCGACCGGTGACAGCAACCACGCCTTGTTCGGATCGCGGCCATCGGGTGCGGTATTGGCGAGGATGGCATCGAGCGGGCCGAGATTATCGCCTATGGCGGCACGCAGCGCTGCTGCAGGATCCGGCGCCTCGCACAGATCCCGCATGGTTGGGAATTGTTTGGAAATGTCGATGACACCGTCGGCACGAATGGCAACGACGGAAGGGCCTTTTGCGTCGGGCCGCCATACGCGGCCAGCTAACGCACCGGCATAATGATCCTGCGGCAAGGTCGTATCCGCAGACAGTTTCAAAACGGGCATAGTTTCCTCCCCGCGCCTTCTTGCGGGCGCGGGCGGAGACTGTCGGGGATTGAGCCGCAAAGCAAGAGGCGGGGCGCGCGCCCCGCCTGTGCAGTGCGAGCGGAGCTCGGCCTTATTCGGCGGCCAGCTGGGAGGTCGGCGCGGCGTTCTTCACATCCGCATCAACATGGGGCTCAAACTTCGCAAAGTTCTCGCGGAACATGCCGACAAGCTTCTGCGCCGTTTCGGCGAATTCGGCCTTATTGGCCCATGTTTTCACCGGATAGAGGATGTGCGGCTCGACGCCCGGCACAGAAGTCGGAACAGCAAACCCAAAATAAGGATCGGTCCGGAAATCTGCGCGGTTGAGCGAGCCATCGAGCGCAGCCGTCAGCAGGCGGCGCGTCACGCGGATCGGCATGCGACGGCCCACACCGTGCTTGCCGCCAGTCCAGCCCGTATTCACGAGCCAGCAATCGACGCCATGCTTGGCGATGAGGTCGCGCAGCAGATTGCCATAGACGGACGGATGGCGCGGCATGAAAGGCGCGCCGAAGCAGGTCGAGAAGGTTGCCTGCGGCTCGGTGACGCCCTTTTCCGTGCCCGCCACCTTGGCAGTGTAACCGGACAAGAAGTGATACATCGCCTGGGCCGGGGTCAGCTTGGCGATTGGCGGAATTACGCCGAACGCGTCGCAGGTCAGCATCACGATGTTCTTCGGAATGCCGGCGCGGCCTGTGGCAGAAGCATTCGGGATGAAGTTAAGCGGATAGGCGATGCGGGTATTTTCAGTCTTCGACGCATCGTCAAAATCCGGCATGCGGGTTTCGGGATCGAGCGAGACGTTTTCCATCACCGTGCCGAAACGTTCGGTCGTGGCGAAGATTTCGGGCTCTGCTTCACGCGACAGGCGAATGGCCTTGGCGTAACAACCGCCTTCGAAATTGAAGATGCCAGACGGCGACCAGCCATGCTCGTCGTCACCGATCAGCGTGCGATTTGGATCGGCAGAGAGCGTCGTCTTACCTGTTCCCGAAAGACCGAAGAACACAGCAGCATCTTCATGTGTACCGGCATTCGCGGAGCAATGCATCGGCATCACGCCTTGTTCCGGCAAAATATAGTTCAGATAGGTGAAGACCGATTTCTTCATTTCACCGGCATAAGATGTGCCGGCGATCAGCACGATCTTTCTTGTGAAATCGCACGCAATCACGGTTTCTGAACGGCAGCCATGGCGCGCCGGATCGGCTTTGAAGCTCGGCAGATCGACGATCGTCATGTCAGGAATGTAGGACGCAATCTCTTCAGCCGCGGGGCGAATAAGAAGATTGCGAATGAATAGCGAATGCCACGCATATTCGGTGAAGACGCGGGCCTTCACTCGGAACTGCGGATCGGCCCCGCCAAACAAATCTTGAGCGAAGAGTTCCTTGCCCTTCGCATGTGCAATCATATCGGCGAGCAGGGTCTCGAAATTCGCTGGCGTGATCGCGCCATTATTGTCCCACCACACAACGGCATCGGTGTGACTGTCGCGCACTATGAACTTGTCTTTCGGCGAACGGCCCGTATGCACGCCCGTTTCGGCGACGATGGGCCCGAATGCAGCCAGCTTCGCTTCATTGCGGCGGATCGCCTCTTCGTAAAGCCGCGGTGCTTCGAGGTTCCAATAGACCTTTTTCAGATCCTTGAAGCCGAATTTGTCGGCGCCATGGGCATCGTTACGGAGGCCAAGATTTTCCATCGCTTTATCTCCCGCGCGAAAGGCCGATCTGTGCGGCAATTCGAGAGTGCCTTATCTTATGGCGAGCGTGCGCGCTACTGCGCCAAAATGCTGATGCAGCCACGGCCAACAGGGTTATTGGACCACGTAGGCCGGCGTCTCACCTCAAGCCCGCCCAAATCGTGATTTTAATCGTTTAAGTTGACTAGTTGATAAGTTGAGCCGGAGTGAGATCGACGATCCGCCCGAATCCGGCAACGAGATGGCCACCCAAGGGTTCAACCCGCCAGAATGAAAAGTCAGCAAAATCGGCATAAAGGGCGGCATCGGGCTGGGCCAAAAGATAGCGTTCCCGCACGGAACTAGGGTCCATCTTGAGGGCCCGCCCCATCAGGCTCAACCGGGGATGGGCGGAGGGATCGCCCTCGCCAATATCTGCCAGCAGGAGGGAGCAAGCCGGATCGGCCATCAAATTCATCGTATGAAGCGCCAATGTCGAGATAAGAATCAGCGGGGCGCCATCAGCATCGGGGGCGAGCGCCACCAGCGAGGCATAGGGATGGCCCGTGGTGCGATCCTTTGTGGCGAGGGCACCATACCGGCTCGTTCGCAAGAGGCGGCGGCTCTCCGACACCGGATCGAAGGCGGGTTTGGGCGCCTGCGGCTGACCTGACATCGAGCTCTCCCTTCTCCGCCCTTCTTGGCGGTTTTGCCTGCAAGTTTTCCTGCAAGTTTTCCTGCAAGGACACGGCCTGTTGGCTGGGAACCGTGGCGGAACCTTGTTCGAATGATTACATTCGTTCCAAGGCGGCCGCGAAGAGGCCATGATCGGCCGCTTTAAAGGCTAAGCTCAAACTGAGCCATGCCGACCCTTTTTCCTTGGCCCCCGAGATTGAAGCCATGCCCACCATCGCGCTTGTCGATGACGACCGCAACATCCTGACCTCGGTTTCCATTGCACTCGAAAACGAGGGCTACCGGATCCAGACCTATACGGATGGCGCCACCGCGCTCGACGGTTTGAAGCAGAACCCGCCCGATCTCGCGATCTTCGACATCAAGATGCCGCGCATGGACGGGATGGAATTGCTGCGCCGCCTGCGGCAGAAATCGGATTTGCCCGTGATCTTTCTCACCTCGAAAGATGAAGAGATCGATGAATTGTTCGGGTTGAAGATGGGCGCGGATGATTTCATCCGCAAACCTTTCTCCCAGCGTCTGTTGGTCGAGCGCGTGAAAGCGGTCCTGCGTCGCGCGGGAGCCGCCAAAGAACCATCCACGCCGAAGGAAATCGACGCGCGCGTTCTGGAACGTGGCCAGCTGCGGATGGACCCAGAGCGCCATACCTGCACTTGGAATGGCGAACCAGTGACACTCACCGTGACCGAGTTCCTGATATTGCAGGCTCTCGCGCAGCGGCCCGGCGTCGTGAAAAGCCGCAACGCCTTGATGGATGCGGCCTATGACGATCAGGTCTATGTCGACGACCGCACCATCGACAGCCACATCAAACGCCTGCGCAAGAAGTTCAAAGTTGTCGATGACGATTTCGAAATGATCGAAACGCTCTATGGCGTCGGCTACCGCTTCAAGGAATAGCCGCGCCCAATCTACTGAGAGGGAGGGGCTAGCCCCTTCATGACCACGAGCAGCGAAACAAGAGCACCGGCGCGTACCAGTGCGTCGCCCTCAAAAAGGCGTGCGACGCTCGGGCGTATCGGCGAGCGTTTGCGTGCATTCGGACGCTTGGTTTTCGTGCGCGCATCGTCGAGCCTCGTGCGCCGCATCGTTGTGCTCAACCTGGCCGGTCTCGTGGCGATGCTGGCCGGCATTCTCTATCTCAACCAATTCCGCGCGGGATTGATCGAAGCGCGCGTGCAGAGCCTGAAAATCCAGGGCGAGATCATGGCAGGCGCGATTGCGTCGTCGGCGACGGTAGAAGTCGATTCCATCACCATTGACCCCGACCGTCTGCTGCAATTGCAAGCCGGTGAATCGATTGGCGTGAACGAGGAAATCCTTGAATTTTCTATTAATCCAGAACGTGTTGCGCCGCTGATGCGGCGGCTCGTGACGCCTACGCGTGTGCGGGCGCGCGTTTACGATCGCGAAGGGACTTTGTTGCTCGATTCGCGCGCGCTTTATTCGCGCGGCGATATTTTGCGCTTCGATCTGCCGCCTCCTTCGCGCGAGGACACGACATTTTTTGAGCGCCTTTTCTTACAGGTCAAGAAAGTGCTTGGCTTCAGACCCCCGCCCTTCTCAGAAGAGATTATCGCCACGAATGGGCGCAACTTAGCAGAAGTGATGCGCGCTTTGAGCGGTCAAACTGCAAGTCTCGAACGCACCAATGCGCTTGGGCAGACAATCGTTTCAGTGGCTGTCCCGATCCAGCGTTTCCGCGCGGTGCGCGGCGTCTTGCTGTTGTCAACGCAAGGCGGTGACATTGATTCCATCATCAGCGCAGAACGCATGGCGATCCTACGCATTTTCGCCGTCGCAGCGGGCGTGATGCTGATCGTCTCGGCCTTGTTCGCTGGAACTATTGCGGGGCCGATCCGCCGCCTGTCGGCCGCAGCTGATCGTGTCCGGCGCGGGGTAAAGGCGCGCATTGAAATCCCCGATTTCACCGACCGCTCGGACGAGATTGGCCATTTGTCCGGCTCGCTGCGCGACATGACGCGCGCGCTCTACAATCGCATCGAGGCAATCGAAAGTTTTGCTGCCGACGTTGCGCATGAGCTTAAGAATCCGCTCACTTCTTTGCGCAGCGCCGTGGAGACATTACCGCTCGCGCGGAATGAGGATTCACGCGCGCGATTACTCGCCATCATCCAGCACGATGTGCGACGCCTCGATCGCCTGATCAGCGATATTTCAGATGCGTCGCGCCTTGATGCTGAACTCGCACGCACCGATGCAGAGCCTGTTGATCTTGTCCGGCTCGCCGAGACGGTGGTTGCGGTTCAGAACGAAGTGAAACGCGCCTCCCCGGTTTTCATCCGGCTCGCCATTGCGCCGCATCCGATGGGTCGCGATGCTTACATCGTACCGGGGCACGATCTCCGCCTTGGGCAGGTCATCACTAACATCGTCGACAATGCGTGCTCCTTCTCGCCCGAGGGCGGCGAGGTGCGGGTGTTCATGCAGCGAGAGCCACAGGTAGTCACCATTAGCGTCGAAGATGACGGACCCGGCATTACGCCCCATGCGCTCGAGCGAATCTTTGAGCGGTTCTACACTGATCGACCAGAGGAACAGGGTTTCGGCCAGAATTCGGGGCTCGGCCTATCGATTTCGCGCCAGATCGTCGAAGCCCATCGCGGTACGATCGCTGCCGAAAACCGGCTGGGGCCAACAGATGCGGATGGCGAGGCCACGCGCCTTGGGGCACGTTTCATCGTCCGCCTGCCGGCGCAGGGCTGAACGATGGCGGAGATCCACGCTGGATGTGTCGTGATCGGCGAGGCCGGGGTGTTGATCCGCGGTGCATCCGATAGTGGCAAATCGCGCCTTGCCCGCCGCCTGATCGCGGGTGCGCAGGCACGTGGATTATTTGCCCGTTTTGTGGCCGACGACCGGGTTGCCCTTTTTTTGGCCGGGGACCGGCTGATTGGCCGCCCAAATTGGGCGATAGCGGGCAAAATGGAAGTTAGGGGGCTTGGCATTGCTGCAGCGCCGCATGAGGATGCAGCCGTTATTCGGCTGGTGGTCGATTGCGTTGAGAACACGCCGCCCCGCCTGCCGGAGGACGCCGAACAGACCGTCATCATCGAAGGGATCGCTTTACCACGCGTCTTCTCGCGCCAAGGCAACAGCGAACCGGTCTGGATCATGTTGGGTCTGACTGACCTCACGATTCAGGATGAATGAGAGTATCTGGGCGGAAAAAGCCTGAGCGGCACTGCGCCCCCTTGCGCTTCCGTTCGCGCTGCACAAAATGACGGCCTCGCTTTTTGCCTGACCGGCGCTACCCCGCCGATCGGGCCGGAGAACGGATCGCATGATCGGAATGGTGCTCGTGACTCACGGGCGGCTCGCGCTGGAGTTCCGCGCGGCGCTGGAGCACGTTGTCGGCCCTCAATCGCAAATCGAGACGATCACGATCGGTCCCGATGACGATATGGATCAGCGCCGCCGCGATATTGTCGACGCCGTCAAACGCGTCGACAGCGGCGATGGCGTGGTGGTGCTGACGGATATGTTCGGTGGCACACCGTCGAACCTCGCTCTGTCGGTGATGGATGGCGGCAAGACCGAAGTCGTCGCTGGCATCAATCTGCCCATGCTGATCAAGCTCGCGAGCTGCCGGCAGGATTGCGACCTCGACCAAGCTGTGGTCCAGGCGCAGGATGCCGGACGTAAGTACATCAATGTCGCAAGTCGCGTTCTGGCAGGGAAATCATGATGAACGGCACCCAAGAGGAAGATTGCCCGCCAGCCCCGGTGCGCGAAGGGGCGATCTCCCGCGAATTGCCGATTATCAATAAAAAGGGGCTGCACGCCCGCGCGACCGCCAAATTCGTGCAATGCGTCGACCAGTTCGATGCCGACATCACAGTCACGCGATGCGCCGAAACCGTGGGCGGCACCTCGATCATGGGCATTTTGACGCTGGGAGCCGGGCAAGGCACCACCATCACCGTCTCCGCCCTCGGCCCGCAGGCGCAGGAAGCCATCGACGCCTTGACCGTGCTGGTCGCCGACCGCTTCGGCGAAGAGGAATGAAGATTAGAGATCCTAACGCCATTCCCACATAAAGATTTCTTTATATCTTGATTGCTCTCCCTGAGAGGGCCTGCTATAGACCCGGCCTGCCATTCAATCCTTAGCCCGGGTGTTCCATGAGCCATCATTTCAACGATTACCGTATTGCCGATATCGGCCTCGCCGATTGGGGCCGCAAGGAAATCGCCATTGCCGAGACCGAGATGCCCGGTCTGATGGCTGTGCGCGCCGAATACGGCCCGGCGCAGCCGCTTAAGGGAGCCCGCATCGCAGGATCACTCCACATGACGATCCAGACGGCGGTGCTGATCGAGACGCTGAAAGCGCTCGGTGCCGATGTCCGCTGGGCTTCATGCAACATCTATTCAACGCAGGACCATGCTGCCGCTGCGATTGCGGCATCCGGTACGCCTGTTTTTGCCATCAAGGGCGAGAACCTCGAAGATTACTGGGATTACACCCACAAGATCTTCGAATGGAGCGACGGCGGCACACCGAACATGATCCTCGACGATGGCGGCGACGCGACGCTTCTCATCCATCTCGGCATGCGCGCCGAGAAGGGCGATACGGCCTTTCTTGAAACCGCGTCGAACGAAGAAGAAGAAGTTCTCTACGCTTCGATCAAGAAGCGTTTGAAGTCCAATCCAGGTTGGTACACGCGTAATGCCGAAGCCATCAAGGGCGTGACCGAAGAAACCACGACGGGCGTGCATCGCCTCTACATCATGGAACGCGAAGGCAAACTGCTCTTCCCGGCCATCAATGTGAACGACAGCGTCACGAAATCGAAATTCGACAATCTCTATGGCTGCCGTGAGTCACTCGTCGACGGCATTCGTCGCGGCACCGACGCGATGATGGCTGGCAAAGTGGCCATGGTTGCGGGCTTTGGCGATGTCGGCAAGGGTTCGGCCGCCTCGCTCCGCAGCGCTGGTTGCCGCGTGCTCGTCTCCGAAATCGATCCGATCTGCGCATTGCAGGCGGCGATGGAAGGGTATGAAGTGACGACGATGGAAGATGCCGCCCCGCGGGCGGACATCTTCGTCACGGCCACGGGCAATGTCGACGTCATCACTGTCGACCATATGCGCGCGATGAAAGACCGTGCCATCGTCTGCAACATCGGCCATTTCGACTCCGAAATTCAGATCGGCGCGCTCAAGAATTTCAAGTGGCATAATGTGAAGCCGCAGGTCGATGAAGTTGAATTCGCCGATGGCAAGCGCATCATCGTTCTGTCGGAAGGCCGCCTTGTGAACCTCGGCAATGCCACCGGTCATCCGTCTTTCGTGATGTCGGCGTCCTTCACCAACCAGACACTTGCGCAGATCGAACTCTGGACGAAGCAGGGCCAGTATGAGCGCAAGGTCTTTACGCTGCCCAAGCACCTCGACGAAAAGGTTGCTGCTCTTCACCTTGAAAAAATCGGCGTGAAACTGACCAAACTCAACGACAAGCAGGCGGATTATCTCGGCCTGCCGCAGCAAGGTCCCTACAAGCCTGATCATTATCGCTACTGATCCGGCTACTGCCGCCACTTTGAACCCCCGCCTTGTGCGGGGGTTTTTTATTGCCGCCCGTTTGCAGAAAACGTGGTTAATCGGGGGTTAACACTTCCGCCTTATCACAGGGCGGGGCAAACTCGCCGCAACGATTCGCATCCCCCTCGGTGCGCGATCATCGGCAAAACGGAACCGGGCATGAGGCAAGCAGAGACGCGCCAGGCGGGCCGCGCGCACGCAAAAGCGGCGCTGGTCGGCACCGCATGTCTGTTATCAACCACAGGGCTCGGCACAAGCCCCGCTTTGGCCGCAACGCTCACGCCGGAAACAGCGGCGGGCCTCGCGCTCTTTGGTGGGGTGGCGCTGGCTGCTGCGGGCTTTGCAACAGCCTATTTCCGGTTGGCGCGCCACAATGCCCAACGCGAACGCGAATGGATGGCGCGGCAAGAGGCGCTACGGTCCGAACGCGACCGATCCGCCCTTCTCCTCGCCGCCGATCCGCAGATCATTGTCATCTGGAGCGACCCGCGCGGCGAACCCACAATGACGGGCGATACAGCGCTTATAACAGGCGGGTATCCGCGCGTGCGCATTTTGAATTTTGAAAGCTGGCTCTCATCGTCCGATGCCTCAGCAATGGAGGCGGCGATTGCCGCACTCAAGGACAATGGCGAACCGTTCCGCCGCACGGTGCGAACACAAGCTAATGCCGTGTTCGACTGCGAAGGCCGGGCGATCGCCGCACAAGCCGTTCTTCGTATCCGCGAGATGACAGGCGTCGCACGCGAAGCGCATGAGCGCATGGCGGCGCTCGATCTCGCCGAGCGTGAGACCTACGCGCTTTTATCCATTCTCGACGCGCTGCCAGCGCCGGCCTGGCGGCGAGACCGGCGCGGGCAGATCGTATTCGTCAATCGCGCCTACACTGCCGCTGTTGAAGCCGAGAGCGCCGACGATGCAATTAGCCGCGGGCTTGAATGGCTGGAAAAACCCGTGCGCGACAAGGCTGCTCAAGCCGCAAGCGAAGGCCGGAATTTTCAGGCGCGCGTATCGGCGATTTTCGCCGGACGGCGCGGTTTTGCCGATATCCATGAATGGCCGTCGGGCGACGGGCGGTTTGGACTCGCTATCGACGTCTCCGACCATGAGACCTTGCGCACCGCCATGGCGCGCGAGACCGAAAGTCACATTCGTACACTCGACCAAGTGCCAACGGCCATCGCGATCTTCGACGGGCAGATGCGATTGACCTTCTGCAATGCAGCGTTTCGCGAATTGTGGGGGCTTGAGCCGAGTTTCCTCAGTTCGATGCCACAGGAAAGCGAATTACTCGACCAGCTGCGCGCCAACAGGCGCTTGCCGGAACAAGTCGATTTCAAAGGCTGGAAACAAGATTTTCTCGATGCTTATCGCGCCATCGAAACGCGCGAAGCCATCTGGCACTTGCCTGACAATCGCACGCTGCGCGTGGTCACCAATGCGAACCCGCAAGGCGGCGTAACGCGGCTCTTCGACGATGTGACCGAACGTTTCCGCCTTGCCTCGCAATTCACAGCACTCAGCCGCGTGCAGAGCGAAACCATCGACACGCTACGCGAAGGCGTAGCCGTGTTCGGCACCGATGGCCGCCTGAAACTTCACAACAGCGCCTTTGCCGACCTCTGGGCACTCGACGATGCATTGATCGCCACAGGGCCGCATATCGACGAAATCATCGCAGCATCGCGTCCGCTCTTCGACAAGCCCGATGAATGGGCCGCACTCCGCGGCGCCGTGGCCGGATTGCATGACCGGCGCAGCGCGATGCTACGCCGCTTCGAACGCAAGGACGGGTCGGTCCTCGATTGCGCAACCGCACCGCTCTCGGACGGAGCGACGCTCATCACCTTCTCCGATGTGACCGCCAGTGTAAATATTGAGCGCGCACTCAAGGAACGTGCCGAGGCGCTCGAAACGGCAGGTGAATTGCGCGACCGTTTCGTCCACCATGTGTCCTACGAATTGCGCTCGCCGCTCACTAATGTGATCGGTTTCACCGATCTTCTCTCCGCAGGCATAGTTGGCGCACTCAACGAGAAGCAGCAGGATTATGTCGGCCATATCCAGCAATCGTCGAAGGCCTTGATGGCATTGATCGACGACATTCTGGACTTGGCGTCGCTCGATACGGGCGAACTCAGCTTGAATGCCGAGGAAACCGATATTTCCGAGACGATCGAATCGGCGGTGGCAGGCGTGCGCGACAGGTTGGCCGAATCACACCTTCTCCTCACGCTCGATGTGCCCAGTGATATCGGACGTTTCATGGCAGATGGCAAAAGGGTGCGTCAGATTCTGTTCAATCTGCTGTCGAACGCTGTCGGATTCAGTCGCCCGGGTGGGCGCATCACCGTGCGTGCGCGCCGCAATGACGACAATCACATTTTACTCAGCGTGGAAGATGAAGGTCGCGGCATTCCTGCCGATCTGATCGAGCGCGTGTTCGACCGGTTTGAAACGCATACGAAAGGCACGAAGCATCGCGGCCCAGGATTGGGGCTTTCGCTCGTGCGCGCCTTTGTCGAACTACATGGCGGATATGTTCGGATCGAATCCGTTCCCGACAAGGGAACGAAAGTCATTTGCCTGTTCCCGGCTGGAGGCGTGCCAAGCCGCGCGGCCGCAGAGTAGAGTTGGTTCATGGTTGTTGCTTCCCACACTTCGTCTTTACCCCGCGCCGAATGGACGATTGCTGTCGCTGATGAAGCGGGCACGGCGCGCATCGCAACCGCGATTGCGGCCTCGCTCAAGGCGGGCCAGATCGTCACGCTCTCGGGCGATCTCGGTGCAGGCAAAACCGCTTTTGCGCGCGCCCTGATCCGCAATCTCACCGGCGATCCGGCACTTGAAGTGCCGAGCCCGACCTTCACGCTGATGCAGTTTTATGACGGCACGTCGTTTCCGATCGTGCATGCTGATTTCTACCGCGTGAATTCTGCCGATGAACTCGATGAACTCGGTTTTGATGAAACGCTTGACCGGGCGCTTATGATCGTTGAATGGGCCGAGCGTGTCGGCGTGCTTGAGACAGCCGAACGGCTTGATGTTCGTCTTGTCAGCGATCCGGCTTCAGGTCCACAGGCGCGCCGGATCACTTTGACTGGCTTTGGGCATTTTGCCGAGGGCATTGCGCGCTCCCGCCGGATTGAGGATTTTCTCGACGCGAGCGGACGCGGCGGCGTGCGCCGCGTGCCGGTGCAAGGCGATGCATCGACGCGTGCTTATGAACGCTTGATCCTGCCCGATGGCCGCAGCGAAATTCTCATGATTGCACCAAAGCGGCCAGACGGGCCGCCCGTGCGCGCCGGCAAGTCCTACAGTGCCATCGCCCATTTGGCTGAAAGCGTCCACGCATTCGTGGCCATCGCCAATGGATTGCGCGCGCAGGATTTGAGCGCGCCGACGATCCTGTCCGCCAATCTCGATGCCGGCCTGTTGCTGGTTGAGGATCTCGGCAGCGAAGGTGTGATCGATGCCGAACGCAAACCGATCCGCGAGCGCTATGAGGCAGCGATCGACACCCTGTTGCATCTGCATGAAGAAACGCTGCCCGATGTTCTGCCGGTCGCTGGGAAGGAGATTTACACCATCCCGCCTTATGATCTGGACGCGATGCTGATCGAGGCGGAGTTGTTGCTCGATTGGTATGCGCCCCATATCGCCAAGACGGAAGTGTCGGGTTCGATGCGCGGCCATTTCATCAGGCTATGGCGCGAGGCGTTCGCCTTTCTCGAGGGCCAACCCAAAACTTGGGTGCTACGCGATTATCATTCACCCAATCTGATCTGGCTGCCTCAACGCGAAAGCGTGAAGCGCATTGGCATCATCGATTTCCAGGATGCGCTGATCGGCCCGCCCGCTTATGACGTCGTGTCGTTGGCGCAGGATGCGCGTATCGCAGTTGATGAAGAAACCGAACTGGCGCTGTTCGCACGCTATGTGATGGGACGGCGGAAAGCGGATGGAACTTTCGATGCTGCGGCATTCGGGCGCGCCTATGCACTGATGGGTGCGCAGCGTGCGACAAAAATTCTCGGTATTTTCGCACGGCTCGACAAGCGCGACGGCAAGCCGGCCTATCTCAAACATTTGCCACAGATCACGGCTTATCTACGTCGTAATCTCCGCCACGAATCATTGGCGGATCTTTCTGTGTGGTACGACACCTATCTGCCGCAACTGGTCAGGGACTGAACGATGATCGCAACCGTGCGCAACGCCATGATCCTCGCGGCAGGGCTTGGCACGCGCATGCGCCCGATCACCGACATTCTTCCCAAGCCGCTCGTCAAGGTCGATGGCGTCGCCCTGATCGACCATCTCATAGCGCCTTTGCGCGAGACTGGGGTGACAGACATTGTCGTCAACGTCCATCATCTTGCCACCTTGATGGAACAGCACCTCGCTTCTTGCGCCTCTCCACACATCCACATTTCCGACGAGCGCTCCGCTTTGCTCGATTCTGGCGGCGGCGTAAAAAAGGCGCTCGCACATTTTAGTTCGGAGCCTTTCTTTATTCTCAATGCAGATTCATTCTGGATTGACGGGCCCCATCCCAATCTCGATCGGATGAAAGCTGCTTGGGATCCATCACAGATGGACATGCTGCTTCTGGTTGCGCCGACGTCGGCTGCGACCGGCTATGACGGGCGCGGCGATTTTTTCATGACGGCAGAGGGTGTCCTGACGCGGCGCGGCGAAAAGCTTGTCGCTCCGTTCGTCTATGCCGGAGTGATTGTCACTACCCCCGCTTTTTTCCAGGATACGCCGGATGGGCCGTTCTCGCTCAACCTTCTGTTCAACCGCGCGATTGCGGCAGGACGTTTGCGCGGCATCCGGCTTGATGGGCATTGGCTGCATGTCGGCACGCCCGAGGCGATCCCGCTGGCGGAAGAAAAACTGCGTCTCAGTGTGCGCTGATGCGGCCGCGGCTTTACACGATCCCTTCATCGGCAGACTTCATCACGACCCTTGCCGACGCGCTTTTGAACAATCAGATTCTGAGCGATTGGCCGCGCAAAGGTGATCCGCTCTCGCTGGCGGAAGGCACCATTCTCTTGCCAACGCAACGCGCTGCACGCGCGCTTGCCGAAACACTCAGCGCCAAATTGGGTGGCGGTGCGATCCTCCCGCGTATCACGCCGCTTGGCGATGTCGATGAGGCCGAAGATACGTTGCTCTTGACCGAAGGTGGTTTCGGCGACGATTTCACTGAACTGCCTGCGATCACCGAAACCGAACGTCGGCTCGTTCTCGCCAAACTCATTCAGAAATGGTCGGATCAGGTCCGTCATGCGATCAAAGCCGACGGTCCGCGCAACGCGCTCGAGCGCGCCTTCACCACCGATGACGGTGGGTTTCGCGTTGCTTCATCGACTGCAGACACATTGGCGCTCGCGTCTGCACTCGGCCGTTTGATCGATACATTGGCTATTCACGACGTGCATTGGAACGACGTGCATAAATTAGTTCCCACCGATCATGATGAATATTGGGACATCAGTCGGAAATTTCTCACTATTGCGGCGGAGCAATGGCCAAACCATTGTGAGCACAATGCCTATATGGATGCGGCATTGCGGCGACACCGCGTTCTCAATAAGGAAGCACAGCGTTTAACCCGCGAAAAACCGAGCGCGCCTCTGATTGCTGCGGGTTCGACAGGCTCCATGCCTGCCACGGCCCATCTTCTCAAGGCAATTGCAGCGTTACCGCAAGGGGCCGTTGTTTTACCGGGCCTCGATCAAATTCTCGACGATGCGAGCTATAAATTCATTGCGGATGAACCAACCCATCCGCAGGCGCTGCTGGCGCGGCTTATCCAGCAAATCGGCGTGAAACGTAGCGAGATTGTGCCGCTCGCCGCGAGCCATTCCCGCGATGCCCTGGCTAGCACGGCGCTGCGCCCCGCGGACACGACCAATCTGTGGGCCGATGCCGATCTTAAACTCGCACCCGAGACGATCCGAGACGCGCTCGAAACCGTCACTCTCATCGAAGCGCAGGATGACCGCGAGGAAGCACTTGCGATAGCGATTGCACTGCGCGAAACGCTTGAAACGCCGGACCAGACCGCAGCGCTCATCACGCCCGATCGCGATCTCGCCGAGAGAGTAACCGCAGAATTGCGGCGCTGGAATGTGTCCATCATCGATACGGCCGGCCAACCGCTCGACAAGAGCGAGGCCGGCGCGTTTGCTTTGTTGGCCGCCGATATCATCGCGCGTGATTGGGACGCGCAGACGCTGCTCGCTTTGTTGCATCATCCCTTCTTTCGCTTCAGCCTTTCAGACGAGGCGCGCACGCGTGCGATTGCAGCGCTCGACATGGGCGTCTTGCGCGGCCGCGCACCGCTCAACGGGATCGATGCGCTAATCGCGATGGCGGAAGAGGCGCGGCATGAAGATGTTTATCGTGCACCCCGGCCTCGCAAGCGCTTGACCGAGAGCGATTGGGAATTGTGCCTTGCCATGATGGTGCGGCTGCGCGCCTGTTTTGCTCCGCTCGCCCTCCCCTCAGCGCCGCCCAATCTCTGGGCGCAGGAATTGACCGATTGTCTCGACGCTTTGTCACGTGACGAAACAGGTACACCATGCGCCTTCGATCGTAGCGATGGCGCGATGCTGGCAGCGTTGTTGCAGGAAATGGCGCAAAGCCGCCATGGGGATCCGGTGAAGCGTCGCGATCTGCCGCAATCGCTCGCAGGCCTCATGCAAGGCCGCTCGGCGCTGGCTCCCGGTCGCCCGCATCCGCGCCTGCAAATCCTCGGTCTCATCGAGGCGCGCCTTGTGCGAGCAGATCGCATGATCCTCGGTGGGCTCGATGAAAGCGTCTGGCCGCCCGACACACGCACCGATCCTTTCCTCAACCGCGCCATGCGGCAACAATTGAAATTGCCTGCGCCGGAAAAACGCGTCGGCCAGACGGCGCATGATTTCGTGTCCGCGTTCGGCGCGGCGCATGTCCTCCTTACGCGTGCCAAAAAGCGTGCTGGCAAACCTACCGTGCCCTCGCGCTTGTTGTTGCGGCTTGAAGCCGTGGCCGGCGCAGAGTTAAACGATGTCCGCAAGCGCGGGCAATTCTATCTCGACGCGGCACGCATCCTCGATGAGGCCCATGCTCCTGCCGCGCCATCCTTGCCGCAGAAAATCAAAGCGCCACGCATTCATGTCGATCCTGCACTTGTGCCGCGCGAATATCGGATCACTGAAATCGAAAAGCTGATCCGCGATCCCTATGCCATCTTTGCGCGACGCATTCTCGAACTTGATCCCTTGCAGCCTGTGGCCATGCCGCCCGGTGCGGCCGAGCGCGGCACGCTCATCCATGACGTGATCGGCGATTTTACCAAGGCTTATCCGACCAAATTGCCGCCGGATGCGCGCGCGCAATTGCTGGACGCTGGCGACAGATTGTTTGCAGCCTATGCGGCCTATCCTGACGTTGCCGCGTTTTGGCGTCCACGATTCGAAGCAATCGTTGATTATTATCTCGATTGGGAAGAGGAACGGCGCAAATCGGCCAAGCGTGTTATCGCAGAAACCGATGGCCGCCTCGCCATCGATCATGGTGAAGCGGGACGGATCATATTGCGTGGTCGGGCTGACCGTATCGAAATTCTAAAAGATGGCACACTCGCCATCGTCGATTTCAAGACCGGCAATCCGCCGGGCGCAAAAGAAGTTCAACAAGGCAAGAACCCGCAATTAACGCTCGAAGCAGCGATGGCTGCGCAAGGTGCCTTCAAGGACGTGCCAAAAGCCGATGCGAGCGAACTTGTCTATGTCAAGCTCAAAGGCGATGCTACGCTCAATGATGAGCGGCATATCGAGGATGAGAGCAATGATGCGATGGATCTCGCGGATGATCATCTTGCGCGCGTGATTGCGCTCATTGCTGAATATTGCACCGGCAAACGGCCTTTTCTGTCCCGTGTCCATATGAAAAAAGCCGGTGACAGAGGTGATTACGATCATTTGGCGCGCGTACGGGAATGGTCGACATCCGGGGAGAGCGACGCATGAGTGCTTCTCTCAATCCTGATGCTAAAACGCAGACCACGATCAAGCAGCAGAAGGCAGCAAACCCCAGACGGTCGGCTTGGGTTTCGGCCAATGCAGGATCGGGCAAGACCCATGTTCTCGTCCAACGTGTGATCCGCCTGATGCTCGATGGTGCCGATCCGGGAAAAATCCTCGCTCTGACTTTCACGACGGCGGCAGCGGCCAACATGGCCAATAGGGTGTTCAAGACCCTGTCGGACTGGACGTGGCTCGACGATGCCGCACTCGCCAAAAAGCTAAAAGAGCTCGACGAGGAAATTTCACCGGCGCGTATCAAACGGGCGCGGCAATTGTTTGCGCGTGCCATCGAGACGCCGGGCGGTCTGAAGATCCAAACCATTCACGCATTTTGCGAACGCGTGCTGCATCTGTTTCCGTTCGAGGCCAATGTGCCTGCCAAGTTCGAAGTGCTCGACGATGTGAGCGCGGCTGAATTAACAGGTGAGGCGTTGCACGAAATGCTGCTCGATGCCTTGTCTGGCCAGCACGATCATCTCGCAGAAGCGCTTGGCATTGCGAGCGCATCGGCATCGGAATGGACGCTGAAGGAATTGATCCGCTCCGGTATTCAATTGCGCCAGCGACTGGCCGAAGAAGGCGAAACCGCAGACGAGGCCATCGTCTCACGGTTTTTAAACCTCGATGAGACACGGTCTGTCGAAGACGTCATACGCGACATTGTCGATGATGGCTTTCCGCGTGAGGAATGGGCCGATGTCGCAGCGACTATGAAGGACGCCGTCGCTCGACGCATGGCAGATCCAAAACCTCCGAAGTCCATGCTTGAATCGCAATTCGCGGAGATGTTCGACGGGCTGGCGTTGCTCGATACGGTCGAAATGCAGTTTGGGCTTTATATTGGTCCGTTCTGTACCAAGGAAGGAGCACTCCGCTCAACGCGTAATTTCCTGAGCGCGCTGAAGCGATATCATCCCAACATGCATGGTCGTGTGGTTGGTGAATTGGCTCGCGTTGGGGCCTTGCTTGACGAATATCATGCGATGGGCACCGCCGAACGGACCCGCGCATTGATGACGCTCGTTGACGCGACGTTGGAGAAATATCGGCAGAAGAAAATCAACCGCGGTGCGCTCGATTTCGCCGATTTGATTGCGCGCACGCGCGCACTCTTGAACCGTACCGGGTCTGCTTTCGTTCTCTATAAGCTGGATGCTGGCATCGAGCATCTATTGGTCGACGAAGCGCAGGATACGAGCCCAGCGCAATGGGACATCATTCAAGCATTGACATCGGAATTTTTCGCGGGCGAGACAGCGCATCATTCGATCCGTACCGTATTTGCCGTTGGCGATCCAAAGCAATCGATCTACTCGTTCCAAGGTGCTGATCCGGAAGCCTTCGACAAAACAAAACGTGCTTATGCTCGAAGCATCAATACATTGGCGGATGCACTCGATGATGACGCGCGGCGGATGGAAGATCTTGAGCTGACGGTGTCGTTCCGGTCTGCCCCTCGAATTCTGCAATGCGTGGATAGCGTGTTTCGTGATGAGCGCGCACGCGGCGTGCAGGAGCCAAATACGACGCATGAGAGCGTGCGGCAGAATGCACCCGCCCATATCGAGCTTTGGGACATTCCTGAGAAGATCGCGAGCGACGAGGGTGACACTTGGCAATTGCCAGTCGATGAACCCGACGAGCAATCGCCCGTCGTGCAATTGGCCAATCGCATGGCCCGCGAAGTGGCGCGCTGGCTGGCACCGCATTCGCCGGAACGCATTGAAGACAATGGCACGCTTCGGCCTATTAAGGCCGGGGACATCATGATTCTCGTTCGACGGCGTGGCCTCATGTTCGAACGGATCATTCGCGCCTTGAAAGAACACGGTATTCCAGTCGCTGGTGCTGATCGGTTGACGCTCAATGCCCATATCGCAGTGCTGGATCTCGTCTCCCTCGGTCGTGCGATGCTGCTGCCGGATGACGATCTCGCGCTGGCTGAAATTCTGACTTCGCCTATGTTCGGTCTCAACGAACATGATTTGCTGCGCTTTGCGCCGCAGCGCGGCGATGTCTCGCTCGAAGCGGCCATGCGCACGAAGGCTCTAGAACATCCTGAATTGGCGCAGGCGATCGCCAAACTCGGCGCATGGCGCACATTGGCGCATGAAGGTGGCGCATTCACATTCTATGCCCGCGTGCTCGGCGCTGGCCGGGCGCGTCGCGCCATGCTTGGCCGCCTTGGCCCCGAAGCGGGCGATGCGGTCGATGAATTTTTGCGCGTCGCGCTCGATCATGACCGACGCAACATTCCATCGCTGTCGCTTTTTCTTGCAACATTCGACGAATCTGAGATCACCATCAAGCGCGATATGGATATTGCCGGCGATCAGGTGCGGGTGATGACGGTGCATGGCGCGAAGGGCCTCGAAGCCCCTGTCGTCATTCTGCCCGACACATGCGCTCTGCCGACCGCCACCCAGATCGATGCCTTAGAGATTTACCGTGATGCCAATGGCAGACGTTTTCCGATTTGGGCTGCCAGCCGCAATTCGGAGACAAGCGCGGTAAATGCAGCGCGCGAGTCGATGGTCGCTACATTGGGCGACGAATATCGGCGCCTTCTCTATGTGGCGATGACACGGGCCAAGGATCGCCTGGTTGTTGCTGGCATTTTATCGGGTAATGCCAAAGCCCCGCATGAGGAATGTTGGTACGGCATGATCGAGGCCGCGCTCGCCGTTGATTGGATTCGGCTCGATCGTGACGGGGAGACACTCCGCGTGATCGAAGATCGCAAGCTGGTGCCTGAAGCCCCGTTCAGCGTGGCTGGAGTACAGACGCCGCATGTTGTGCCGGCATGGCTTGGAAACAAGGCGCCGGATCCGGAGAGCGTGCCCGATGGCCTCAGGCCATCGGCTGGTAATGAGTTTACCGGGGGCGATCCACAGGCGCGCCGCGTGGCACTGGCGCTCGGCAGCTTCGCCCATACGCTTTTGGAGCTTCTGCCCGATCTGCCGCCCTCACGTCGGGCGGAAGCGGCAGCACGGTTCGGAGCCGCGCGCGGATTGGACATTCCCGAAGACAGACGCTCAGCCGCGATCGATGCCGTGCTGAAGCTGATCGCATCCCCAGCGCTTGCAGCCCTGTTTGGGCCCGGCAGCCGTGGCGAGGTCGATATTGTAGGATCGTTGCAACTGGCGGATGGGTCAGTGCGCCGTGTGACCGGGCAAGTCGACCGTTTGGCCGTAGCTGGCGAGACCGTCATCATCGCCGATTACAAGACCAATGCCGTGCCTCCCCGCGATCCCGCCGGGATCACTGAGAGCTATGTTGAGCAACTCGCGCTCTATCGTGCTGTCCTCGGGCCGCTCTATCCGTCCAAGACGATCGACTGCGTGATCATCTACACGGCCACGCAGGCGGCGTTCACGCTCGCAGAGGATCGGCTGGACAGAGCTCTGCATAGGTTGCGGAGCCGGTCCGCGGCAGCTTGACGGGCTTCAGGCGCGTTCATAGGTTCCGGGCAAAGGGGGCGGCCTTCCCGCCCGATTCCCGTTCCGAGGTTCCCATGACCGGCAAGACCACCGATTCCACCTTCAAAGCCGATGTGATCGATTCCGCCACGCCAGTCGTTGTCGATTTCTGGGCTGAATGGTGCGGCCCCTGCCGCATGATTGCGCCGGCGCTCGACGAGATTTCCAAGGAACTCGAAGGCAAGGTGAAGATCGTCAAGCTCAACGTTGACGAAAACCCGGGCGTCGCCGGTCAGCTCGGCATCCGCTCGATCCCGACATTGATGGTGTTCAAGAACGGTCAGGTCGCAGCGCAAAAAGTCGGCGCGGCATCAAAATCGGATCTGTCGAAATGGATCCAGGGCGCGCTCTGATCGCTCTCTCAAGCGTGTTTCAAAAGGCCCCGGCAACGGGGCCTTTTTTCATTCCGGCGGCGTACCATTTTCACCAAGCACTTCGCCCGCCAAATAGAGTGAGCCTGTCACGAGAACACGCGGCGCGATCGCGTGATGCTCACGGCCGATGCGTTCGAGTGCGGCCGCTGCGCTTGGCGCAATCTCGGCCTTCAGTCCATTCTGAACGGCAAGCGCCATCACATCTTCGGGCGCGCGCGCCGCTGTTTGATCCTTGATCGGCACAGCGATCAAGCGCGCGGCTAGGCCCTCAAAATTTTCGAGGAAATGCAGTGAATCCTTCGTGCCCAACATGCCGACGATCATGATGAGCGGGCGGTCTTGCGCATCTTCGCGTTCCGCCATGAACGTAGCGAGCGCCTTGCCGCCGTCGGGATTATGGCCGCCATCCAACCAGAATTCGCTGTCGGCGGGCAGCCATGCATGGAGAGTGCCGCGCGTGATCCGCTGTAGGCGCGCGGGCCATGACACACTTTCCAAGCCTTTTTCAAAGACGGAAATCGGTAGATGCGCGAAGCCGCCTGCGCGCAGCGCGGCAATCGCCGTTCCGGCATTGATGTGTTGGTGGCGACCAGCAAGTTTCGGCAACGGCAGATCGAGAAGCCCATCCTCATCCTGATAGACGAGGCGCCCGCCCTCTTCCTGCACGCTGAATTGCTGGCCGAACACGAAGGGAATGGCGTGGACTTTTTCGGCCAGATCTTCGAGCACTGTTAGCGCGTCGTCATGTTCCTGCTTGGCGATCACAGCCGGTACGCCGCGTTTGAAAATGCCTGCTTTTTCGGTGGCGATTTTGGCAACACTATCGCCGAGAAATTCTGCGTGATCCATCGACACCGGCGTCACCACCGCAGCGCGCGGAGTGGCGATCACATTGGTTGCATCGTAACGGCCGCCGAGGCCGACTTCGAGCAGCAGCACATCGGCGGGATGTTCGGAAAACAACAGTAAGGACGCGGCCGTTGTGATTTCGAAAATGGTGATCGGCTGATCCTTATTGGCCTCTTCGCAGCGGCGGAATGCATCGGCCAAAACCACTTCTGCCACATAGCGTCCGCCGCCTTCGGCACCAAGACGGATGCGTTCGTGAAAGCGCACGAGATGGGGCGAGGTATAGACATGGACCTTGAGCCCAGCGGCTTCGAGAATGGCGCGCATGAACGCGACCGTCGAACCCTTGCCATTCGTGCCACCAACATGGATCACCGGGGGCAATTTTTCATGCGGCGAACCGAGCGCCTGCAAGAGGCGCTCGATCCGGTCGAGCTTGAGATCGATGAGTTTGGGATGGAGCGCGAGAAACCGCGTCAGATAGTCATCAGACGAATGCATGTTTCGCGTTCCATCCAAACTATCAGCGCGCCGCGATGACGGCGATCTCAACCGTGTATTCAGGAGCCGCAAGCTTGGCTTCGACCGTTGCACGCGCGGGCGTGTTGCCCTGCGAGACCCAGCCATCCCAAACCGCATTCATCTCAGCGAAGGTCTTGATGTCGGAAAGCCAGATGTTGGCCGAGATCAGCTTCGTCTTGTCTGTGCCCGCGTCCTTTAGGATCGCGTCGATCTGGCCAAGAATGTCTTTCGTCTGCTCGGTGACGCTCTGGCCCTTGGCCTTGTCGGCCACTTGGCCCGCGAGGAATACAAGATTGCCGTGGGCGACAGCCTTGCTCATGCGTGGGCCGACCCCGAACCGTTGAATGCTCATCAATGCGCTCCCGTGAACTCGTGAATGGCGGAGACAGCCTCCGCGCGCCCCGACTAGCCCGAGCCTTAACCGCGTGCAACCGTGAGAGTTGCCGCGGCGGGCGGCGCGGGATAGGGAAAGCCATTGCACCGCCAGATTCCTGGCCAGTGAAAGTTCTTCCTGCCATCCGGCCTCGTCCTTTGCCGATAGGAGTTCGCCTGCCATGTCCGACATCGATGGCCTTCTCGAAAGACGGCGCCTGCGCCGCCGCGTCGGCTTTTGGCGGTTTGCTGCGTTTGCCGTCGCCGGTCTCGCCATCATTGCCGGTGGCCTTTACGCAGCGTCGGACCTCAATCCGCAGAGCAAGCCGCATATCGCGCGAGTGAAGATCTCGGGCATGATCACGGGCGACGCGAAGACGCTTGATATGCTCGAGAAGATCGCGAAAAGCGATGCAAAGGCTCTGCTCGTGGTTATCGACAGTCCCGGCGGCACGGTGACAGGATCGGCAGCACTCTACGATGCGCTGCGTGACGTGGCCAAAAAGAAACCGGTTATTGCACTGGTGGATAGTATGGCCGCCTCGGGCGGCTACATCACAGCGATGGGCACCGATCGTATCTATGCACGAGAAACCTCGCTCGTCGGCTCCATCGGCGTCATTATGCAATATCCCAATGTGACGCGGCTTCTGGATATGGTCGGAGTCAAGATGGAAGAATTCAAGTCGACACCGCTCAAGGCGTCACCCAACCCATTCGAGAATGCGAGCCCAGAAGCCGCGGCTGCGCTCAATTCCGTGATCCAGAGCAGCTATGATTGGTTCAAGCGCCTCGTCAAAACGCGGCGCAATCTCACCGATGCAGAATTGGCAGCCGTCGCCGATGGTCGCATCTTTACCGGCATGCAGGGGCAACCGCTGAAACTCATCGATGCCATTGGCGTCGAGGACGATGCGATCGCTTGGCTTGAGAAGGAAAAGAGCGTTCCGAAGGACCTTCCTGTCCGGCAGTGGCGGCGTGAGAGCGACCGTACCGGTTTCGATTTTTGGAAAAGCACAGCGCGCGTCGCCGACGCCTTCGGGCTCCAGCCACTGGGCCGAGCGCTCGATGCCATGGCGCAGGCCGAGGAGGTCCGTGTCCTTGACGGGCTTCTGGCCGTCTGGCACCCTGCAGCCGAAAAATAAGTGATCTCAACGATCTACACGATCTACGGGTGGGGCATGATCAAATCCGAGCTGGTTCAGAAAATCGCCGACAAATATCCCGAGCTGTACCAGCGAGACGCTGAGAATGTGGTGAACGCCATTCTCGACGAGATCACGCAAGCGCTCGCGCGCGGTGATCGGGTCGAGATCCGCGGCTTCGGTGCGTTCTCGGTGAAAAAGCGCGATGCCCGCATTGGCCGCAATCCGCGCACCGGTGAACATGTGCCGGTCGCCGAAAAAGTTGTACCGGTGTTCAAAGCTGGCAAGGAAATGCGGCAGCGGCTCAATCTCGCTGCGGAATGATGCAGCACCCGTAAGGATGCGGCTGAGGGTCTCATGAAGAATTTTCTCAAAGCCCTGATCGTCGTACCCTTCGCTGTCGCGATCGTGTTGTTTGCGATCGCCAATCGCCAGATCGTGACTGTGCATCTCGATCCATTCGAAACGGGCCTCTTGCCTTTTGAAACAGTGACGCTGCCGCTTTTTCTAGTGTTGTTCATCACAGGACTGGTCGGTGTCGTGGCGGGCGGTGTGGCGGCTTGGCTCGCTCAAGGCAAACACCGTCGCGCCGCCAAGCAGCACAAGCGCGAGGCGCAAAGCCATCGCGCGGAGTTGGACCGGATCAAGGCGCAGACGCAGACGCAGCCTGCTCTGGCGCCCGCTCTGCCGCCGCCGGCCTCCATCTGATCTGACGGGAGTTCTTCATGCGCTATATTGACGAAGCCGCAATCGACGGCGCGCTCGATCCCGTTTTCATGGCCGATGCATTGCGCGACGCTTTCGCGGGCGACATCGTCGTGCCCGTCCGCCACCATCACGACATTCACCGGCCGGAGGGCGAAGCGACTTTGCTATTGATGCCCGCTTGGACGGGTGCAAGCCAGACAGAGGCATTCGTCGGAACCAAAATCGTCTCGGTCTATCCGATGAATGGTGCGCGCAATCTGCCCGCCGTGATGGGCACCTATCTTCTGATGGATGGCACCACCGGTGCGCCGCTCGTGGCGCTCGATGGAGCTCGATTGACGACATGGCGTACAGCGGCAGCCTCCGCCTTGGCCGCGCGTTATCTCGCCCGCAAGAACGCCGCCATACTGACGATGATTGGCGCAGGTGCGATGTCACCCTTCTTGATCCGCGCCCATTGCGCGGCACGCCCGATCACGCAGGTTTTGCTGTGGAATCATAATCCTTCCCGCGCGCGCGATCTCGCAGCCAAGCTGACAGCTGAAGGCTTGCCTGTTGCCGCTGTGGAAGATCGGGAGGACGCGATCCGGAAGGCCGACATCGTGTCCGCCGCCACACTCACCAACACGCCTCTGATCGAGGGCGCGTGGCTGAAGCCGGGAGCCCATGTCGATGGCGTTGGTGCGTTCAAGCCATCCATGCGCGAGACCGACGACGCGGTGGTTCGGCGCGCCACGCTCTTTTGCGACACGAAGGCGGGCGCGCTGAAAGAAGGGGGCGACCTGTTCCAGCCAATCGGCGACGGTGTGATCAAGGCGGAGGATGTACAGGCCGATCTGTTCGATCTCGCACGCGGTGTCCATCCGGGCCGGACGCGGGACGATGAAATCACCTTCTTCAAATCGGTCGGTACGGCCATCGAGGATCTCGCAGCGGCCATCGCTGTCTGGAAGCGGGTGCGCTGAAATCTGGACTTCCCATCCTCGCCATGCGAGGGGAGCGGCATGCAGCCCATCGTCAAAATCTGTGGCCTAAAGACGCCCGAAACGCTCACTGCCGCGCTCGATGCAGGCGCGGACATGGTGGGGTTTGTCTTCTTTTCCAAATCGCCGCGGCATATCGACCTCGCCATGGCGGAAACGCTGGGATGGCAGGCGGCAGGCAAGTCTCTCAAAGTCGCTCTGACCGTCGATGCCGACGATACGGCGCTGGCCACCATCGTGGCCGCACTGCACCCCGATCTGCTGCAATTGCACGGCCATGAAAGCCCGGAGCGGGTTGCTGAGATCCGCGCCCGCTTCGGCCTGCCCGTCATGAAGGCCATCGGCGTCGCCGACGCTGCTGACCTTAAGGACGTGAAATCCTATGAGGCGGTTGCCGACCGCCTCCTGTTCGACGCCAAGCCGCCTAAGGACGCCGCCCATCCCGGGGGCAACGGCCTCGCTTTCGATTGGTCGCTTTTGACCGGCCTTGACCTATCTATCCCCTCTATGGTGTCAGGGGGGCTCGATCCGGCCAATGTGGCAGAGGCTCTCCGGCGCACCCAAGCGCAGGGGGTCGATGTTTCCTCCGGCGTCGAGACGGCTCCCGGCCAGAAGGATCCGGCCAAAATCACAGCTTTCGTCCGAGCGGCGAAAGGGAAGGACTGAAACGCCATGAACGCGCAAAATCCCAATTCCTTCCGCAACGGTCCCGATGAGACCGGCCATTTCGGCATGTTCGGCGGCCGTTTTGTCGCTGAGACGCTGATGCCGCTCATCTTGCAGCTTGATGAAGCCTACAAGGCCGCGAAGATCGATCCGGAATTTCAGGCGGAGATGGCCTCCTATCTCGCTCATTATGTCGGTCGTCCAAGCCCGCTCTATTTCGCCGAACGCCTGACAGAGCATCTGGGCGGTGCGAAAATCTATTTGAAGCGCGACGAACTCAACCACACCGGCGCGCATAAGGTGAACAATGTGCTCGGGCAGATTTTGCTCGCGCGCCGCATGGGCAAGAAGCGCATCATTGCTGAAACGGGCGCGGGCCAGCATGGCGTCGCAACGGCAACGCTGTGCGCACGCTTCGGTCTGCAATGCGTCGTCTATATGGGCGCGGTGGATGTCGAGCGGCAGAAGCCGAACGTATTCCGCATGAAGATGCTAGGCGCGGAAATCGTGCCGGTCCAATCGGGTTCGAAAACGTTGAAAGACGCGATGAATGAAGCGTTGCGCGATTGGGTCACCAATGTCAGCGATACGTTCTACTGCATCGGAACGGTGGCCGGTCCGCATCCTTATCCAGCTATGGTGCGCGATTTCCAAAGCGTGATCGGGCGGGAAACACGCGAACAGATGATGGAACGCGAGGGCCGTCTTCCAGATTCGCTTGTCGCCTGCATTGGCGGCGGCTCGAATGCCATCGGCCTTTTCCATCCGTTCCTCGACGACAAGGATGTCGAAATCTACGGCGTCGAAGCGGCGGGACATGGGGTGTCGTCGGGTCTTCACGCCGCATCGCTGACGGGCGGTCGCCCCGGCGTGCTGCATGGCAACCGCACCTATCTTCTCATGAACGAAGATGGCCAGATCACCGACGCTCATTCGATTTCAGCCGGTCTCGATTATCCGGGCATCGGACCGGAACATTCTTGGCTCCACGATGTCGGTCGAGTGAAATATATTTCCGCGACCGATCAGGAAGCGCTTGCGGCCTTCCAGCTCCTGTCGAAGCTCGAAGGGATCATCCCGGCGCTCGAGCCGGCGCATGCGGTGGCGAAGGTGGTTGAACTCGCACCGAAGCTGCCGAAAGATCATCTGATGGTGGTCAATCTCTGCGGCCGCGGCGACAAGGACATCTTCACGGTTGCCGAACATCTCGGCGGCCTTTGAGGGCGCACCGTTTCCTCAAGGTTGCGCACATTTTGAGGCGACACTTTAACGCGTGAGCCCTGCGACCTTTTGTTAGGCTGGGGGCCGATGACAGCTGAGCCATAACCCGCAATAAGCGCCTATTGAGCGCTAACAGGCGAGTGGGTCATGGATGAGGTCATAGGTCTTTCTTCGAACGAGACCTCTCGCGTGGAGACACGCAATTGCCCGCTTTGCGAGGGGCAGCACGCGCACGGCCTATCTTATCAGCGGGATGAATGGCGGATCGTACAATGCGAGCGCTGTTCCTTCGTTTACATGCCGGAAATCCCGGTTCTCGACGAGGTCGGCACCACATTCGAATGGTCGCAGAGCTTTGCGGCCGAAACGGTACGCCGACGCAAAGCATCGCCGCTGTTAAGTCGCATCGATCAATGGACGCGCATACGCACGCGCATGTTCGGCCGCCGAACTCCGATCAACGACGTTAAGCGCTACATCGCGCGCGGACGCATTCTCGATCTCGGATGCGGCAATGGCAGCTATCTCGCTTCGGCCGGTCAGGGTTTCGAACTTTATGGAATCGACATTTCACCTGCGCTGACGCGCGAAGCGGATCGCCTGTTCCGAGCCCATGGCGGCTATGCCGTTTGTGCGCCATGTACCAAAGGCCTCGAATTGTTCGAGCCGAATTTTTTCGATGCCGCCATTCTGCGCTCCTATCTCGAACATGAGCCTGATCCACGCGGCGTGTTGACCAATCTGTTTTCGGCTTTGCGCCCCCATGGAATTGCCGTCATCAAAGTGCCGAATTACGTTTCGTGGAACCGGTATTTGCGTGGGCCAAAATGGTGCGGCTTTCGTTTTCCGGACCATGTCAATTATTTCACGCCTGCAACGCTGCGGAAGATGGCAGAAGACATCGGCTATCGCGTGATCATACGCTTGCAGGACAGGCTCCCGACCGACGACAATGTCTGGGCGGTTTTGCAGCGCCCCGATTGAGCGCAAGCAGCACGGACCCAAGATACGGGCCGCGCTGATTGAGCGACGCGGTTCCAAGGAGGACAGCCATGGCTTGGACTTACCTTTTCATTGCCGGTCTGTTCGAAATCGGCTGGGCCATTGGGCTGAAATATACTGAGGGTTTTACGCGGCTTGTGCCAACGATCCTGACCGTTGGCGCCATGGTCGCGAGCGTGACCACGCTTGGTTTGGCGCTGAAAGAGATCCCCATTGGAACAGGCTACGCGGTGTGGACAGGCATCGGTACGGTCGGTACCGCCATTCTCGGCATCATTCTGTTTGCTGAGCCCGCAACCGCGATCCGCTTGGGGTGCATTGGCCTCATTTTGACCGGCATCATTGGGCTGAAGATCGCCGCCTAGAGGTTTGGAGGCCGCCCGGGGACATGCCCCTTATGCTGTGGCTGACCCTATAGCCCCTCCCCATCTGCCCCGGCGCGTGCTAGAGCGATCCGCCATGACAACCCGTATCGACACCCGTTTCGCTGCTTGCGCCGCCGAAGGCCGCGCCGCCCTCGTGACCTTCATCATGGGGGGCGATCCCGATCCCGCGACCTCGCTCGCCATCGTCAAGGCTTTGCCGAAGGCGGGGGCGGATCTGATCGAGATCGGCATGCCCTTCACCGACCCGATGGCCGATGGCCCTGCCATTCAAGCGGCCGGTGTGCGCGCGCTCGCCGCCGGGATGAGCCTCAAAAAGACGCTCGCGACTGTGGCGGAGTTCCGCAAGAGTGACGATGCCACGCCGATCATCCTGATGGGCTATTACAACCCGATCTACATTTACGGCGTCGATCAGTTTCTCGTCGATGCGAAAGCGGCCGGTGTCGATGGCTTGATCGTCGTCGATCTGCCGCCGGAAGAAGATTCCGAACTCTGCAAGCCGGCCTTGGTCGCGGGTCTCAATTTCATTCGCCTCGCAACGCCGACGACGGATGACAAGCGCCTGCCGAAAGTGCTGCAGAACACATCCGGATTTGTCTATTACGTCTCCGTGACGGGCATTACCGGTTCGGCCATTCCCGATTATTCAAAAGTCACCGGTGCGGTGGCTCGCATCAAGAAGCACACTTCACTGCCGGTGGCCGTTGGCTTTGGCGTGAAAAGTGCTGAAACGGCCGAACAAATCGCGAGCGGCGCGGATGGCGTGGTCGTTGGCACGGCGCTGGTCGAGGCCGTGCGGACTTCGCTCGACAAGGATGGCAAAGCGACGGCAAAGACGGTCGATGCAGTGACTGCCCTTGTGCAAGACATTGCCGCTGGTGTGCGGCGCGCACGCAAACAGGCCGCCTGACGAGGATATGCGATGAACTGGATTTCCAACGTCGTCCGTCCGAAGATCCGTTCGATCCTGAAAAAGGACACGCCGGAAAACCTCTGGGTAAAATGCCCGGATTCTGGCCAGCTGGTTTTTCACAAGGACGTCGAACAAAATCTGTTCGTCATTCCGGGCTCGGAACATCATCTGCGCGTGACGGCTGTTCAGCGGCTAAAGATGACGTTCGACGATGGCGCATATGAAGACATCGCACTGCCAGAAGTGCCGCTCGATCCGTTGAAATTCCGCGACGAGAAGCGCTACACCGACCGATTGAAAGATGCGCGCGCCAAAACAAGTGCGCCAGATGCTGTGAAGGTAGGTTACGGCCTGCTGGAAGCCAATCCGGTGACGATCGGCGTGCAGGATTTCGACTTCATGGGCGGTTCGCTTGGCATGGCTGCCGGCGAAGCGGTCGTCAGAGGGCTTGAGACAGCGGTCGAACGGGGCACACCCTTCATCATGTTTGCCGCGTCTGGCGGCGCGCGAATGCAGGAAGGCATGTTCTCGCTCATGCAGATGCCGCGCACTACGGCGGCTGTGCAACGTCTGCGTTCGGCGCGTTTGCCCTATATTGTCGTCCTCACCAACCCGACAACGGGCGGCGTAACCGCCTCCTACGCGATGTTGGGCGACATCCATGTGGCCGAACCGGGCGCGCTTATCGGTTTTGCCGGGCCGCGCGTGATCGAACAGACGATCCGCGAAAAGCTGCCGCCAGGTTTCCAGCGCGCTGAATATCTCAAAGAACATGGCATGGTCGATCTCGTCGTCCATCGCCGGGATATGCGCGCTACGCTGGGCCGTCTCTGCCGCCTGCTGACCAAGGCACCAGCCGCTGCGGCCTAAGCGAACTGTCGCGCGGATCAGTAAACCCTAACTGTTCGTTAATCTGCCGTATTCTAGGATCAAAACAGCTCTGCCGGGACAAGGGCGGGGTTGGGACGAGACGATGGACGGCGGATTCAGGGAGCGCAAAGAACCGGTCTTCGGCCGCGAGACGGCACCGAAGGACGATTTGCGCCTGACTCGTGACGACCGCCCCGGCTATCTCGGCCCTTCGCAAGACAAGCGCAAAGGCCGCCGCGAGGATCGGATTGAACCGCATTTTGCTCCACGCATCGTGCCCGAAAGGAATGGTGCGCCCAAACGTGCTGAGCCTAAACCGACCGAACCCGTTTTGCCGCGCTTGGCGGAGGATGAGGAGCGGCCGGTGAAGAAGGCGCGCGCCAGCAAAGCTGACAAGAAAATTCCGAAGCGCAAACGGCGCGGCCGTTCGCTGATCGGCTTCTTGGCCTATTGGTCTGTTGTGCTTGGAATCTGGGGGTTGATCGGGGTTGGTGGTATCTTCGCCTATCACGCCTCGAAATTGCCGCCGATCGACCAAATCGCAATTCCAAAGCGGCCGCCCGATGTGGCGATCCTCGCAGCCGATGGCACGTTGCTCGCCAATCGCGGCGAGACGGGCGGGCGGAATGTCTCCCTCGGCGAATTGCCGCCCTATGTGCCGAAAGCGTTCATCGCAATCGAAGACCATCGCTTCTACGACCATCTCGGCATCGATCCCATCGGGATTTCGCGCGCGCTCTATCGCAATGTGACGCGCTCGGGCGGACCGATGCAGGGCGGCTCGACGCTGACACAGCAGCTCGCGAAAAATCTCTTCCTGACGCAGGAGCGCACAGCCTCGCGCAAGATTCAGGAAGCCATCCTAGCGCTTTGGCTTGAACGCAATTTTACCAAGGATCAAATTCTCGAGCTCTATCTGAACCGCGTCTATTTCGGCTCGGGTGCTTATGGCGTCGAAGCGGCGGCTCAAAAATATTACGGCAAATCGGCTCGCTCGCTGACCTTGGCGGAAGGCGCCATTCTCGCAGGCCTCGTGCAGGCCCCTTCGCGATTGGCTCCCAACCGCAATCCGCAAGCCGCGCGTGCACGCGGCGATCTCGTCATCGCAGCGATGGCACGCGAAGGCTTCGTCAATGATGACATGGCCAAGCTTGCCCTGATGAATCCAGCGAGCACGGTCAAGCAGGCCGGCGCAGGCTCGATTAATTATGTCGCCGACTACATCATGGATATTCTCGATGATTTCATCGGTACGATCGATCGCGACATCATCGTTCAGACGACGATTGAACCCAATCTCCAAAATGCCGCCGAGAAAGCGCTCGTCGACGAACTCAACCAGAAAGGCGACAAGAACGGCGTGACGCAAGGCGCGCTCGTCGCCATGTCGCCCGATGGCGCATTGCGCGCGATGGTCGGCGGACGGAATTATTCCGAAAGTCAGTTCAACCGGGCAACCATTGCTAAGCGCCAGCCGGGTTCCGCGTTTAAGCCCTTCGTCTATCTCACAGCCATCGAAAAGGGCCTGACACCCGATACGGTGCGCGAGGATTCGCCCGTTAACATCAAGGGTTGGCAACCTGAAAACTACTCGCGCGATTATCGCGGGCCGGTGACGCTGAAAAACGCACTGGCGTTGTCGCTCAACACAGTAGCGGTTCGTGTTGGCGTTGAAGTCGGGCCGAAATCTGTCGTCCAGACAGCGACACGGCTCGGCATTCATTCGAAGCTCGAGCCGAATGCGTCGATTGCGCTCGGGACGTCGGAAGTCACGCCGCTTGAACTCGTGACTGCTTTTGCTCCTTTCGCCAATGGTGGCATCGGCGTTCTGCCCTTCGTCATCAGACAAGTGAAGGCGCGCGAGACAGGCGAGATCGTCTATCGGCGCACGGGCGGCGGGCTTGGCCGCGTCATCGACCCGAATGCGGTCGCGATGATGAACCAGATGATGCGCGAGACGCTTTTGACAGGCACAGGCCGCAAGGCGGAAATTCCGGGCTGGGAAGCGGCAGGAAAAACCGGCACGAGCCAAGATTTCCGCGATGCTTGGTTCGTCGGCTACACCGGCACGCTCGTCGCCGGCGTTTGGCTTGGCAATGATGACGGAACGCCGACGAAAAAAGTCTCTGGCGGCAATCTGCCGACAGAGACGTGGAACAAATTCATGCGCGTGGCGTTGCAGGGCCAGCAACCGGTGAAATTATATGGCCTCGATCAGGGCCATTTCTGGAACGCCATCTTCCCCTCACCTGCTCCTGCGCCACAAGACGTCCCGACAACGCAAAACTTAGCACCTGTAACAAGCGCACCAATTGCGCAGAACAACCTGCCGCAACCATCCTCAGGTCCACTTGTCTTGGCGCCCGCCGCAATGAATGCGCCTATGGTTCAGCCCGCACCGCAACAGGTACCGCGCAATGATGGTGCACCGCGGCCGCCCGCCAATGTCGGCGGCGCGAATGGCGGGGCAGCGGCAAATGCGCAGCCCAAAAATTTCTTCACCAAACTTTTCGGCGGTTAATCACGCTTCGCGCAGATGTTTGGTTGTGAGGAACAACAGCGCCGCGAGACCACCCAGTGCAGCGATTGTCATCGGCAGGGCAAGTGGGTGCGCCTGCAAGCCAAAACCAACAGCTGCGCCAACAATGGCGGCGAAGGTCATCTGCGCGAGACCAAGGAATGATGAGGCGGTTCCAGCGCGATTGGCAAAGGGCCCCATGGCACCGGCCATGGATTGCGGCATGACGAGGCCGACACCGCAGGTATAGACGGCCATCGGTAGAACGATCTCCAACATCGACCCGGTCCCAAAAAGGACAAGCGCCAGCATCGTTCCGCCGCCAAGCGCAAGAAAGACCACACCCCAACGGATGGTGCGCTCAATGCCATACGAACCGACCAAGCGATGCGCGATCAACGTGCCGCAGATATACCCCAGAACGACCGTACCAAAAGCGAGCCCGTATTGTATGGCGTTAAGGCCGTAAATTTTCTGCAGCACGAAAGACGAACCAGAAATAAATGCGAAAAGGCCGCCATAAGTCAGCGCCGACAATGCCACATAAGTGCGATAGCCGTGATGCTGCAAAAGGTGAGCGTAGCCGCGCAGAATCGAGAGCGGCGAGATGGTCTCTTTGCTGCGATTTCGATTGGTCTCAGGCAAGCCCCAAAGCACGAGCAGACAGAGCGCAAGACCGAGCGCGAATGTGATGAAGAAACTCATCTTCCAGCCAAAATAGGCTTCGGTAAAGCCGCCCCCGATCGGCGCAATTGCCGGAACAAGGCCCATCACCGTTCCCATGCGTGACATCTCACGCGCCGCTTTCGTGCCTTCATAGAGATCGCGCACAACAGCGCGGGCCAACACGATGGGGCCCGACGCACCCAGCGCCTGCAAAAAACGGAGCCCTGTGAGGGCTTCGATGGAAGGGGCGAAGGGGCAGAGGAGTGTCGCGATCAGAAACATCGCAAAGCCACCGAGCAAAACCGGCTTGCGGCCATAGCGATCCGACAGTGGCCCGTAAAAGATCTGGCCGACAGCAAACCCGGCGAGAAAGAAAGAAAGCGTCAGCTGCGTGCTGGCCGTGTCGGCATTGAAGGCTTTGGCAATCTCCGGCAGCGAGGGGAGATACATATCGGTCGACAAAGGACCGAGAGCCGTCAGCAAAGCGAGGGTCGCCGTCATGGCGAAAGTGTCAGGGCGCAGCTTCATGCCCCTCGCTTTAGCAGAGGGTCCACGGGGGCGATAGTTCAACGATAGCGATGTAGCTTAGCGCCGTTCATCTTCAGCCAGAGTTCGGCACGGTCCGTCTCGGGGCAAATGTCGTAGAGCAGACGCCAAAACCGATCCGAATGGTTCATCTCGCGCAAATGCGTCACTTCATGCGCGGCCAGATAATCGAGCACATAGGATGGTGCCAAGATGAGCCGCCATGAAAAGGACAGGCGGCGCGAGGCGGCGCAAGAACCCCAGCGGCTCTTTGTATCCTTGAGGGCGATGCCGGACGGGCGCACTTTTAGTGCTGCAGCATATTTCTGCACCGCGACTTCGAGATCACCTTTGGCCTCACGCTTCAACACATCGCCTACACGACGGCTGACATGGAGTGCTGCGCCGCCGACAATGAGATGGAATTCGCCATCGCGATTTTCGATCTGGGTCAGGCGCGCGTCAGACCGATGCACGATGCGGTGCGGTACATCGCGCAAAGGGACGATGGCACCATGGGTAAGTGGTATTGTCTGCGGCACAGCTTCGAGCCGCGCTGCAATCCACCCGCTTTGGCGATCGGCAAAACGTAACGCTTCCGTCAGGCTGGCGCGACGTGGCAATGTGAGGACAACTTCGCCCGTTGTCGCGCTGACACGCAATGTGAAACGGCGCGCCTGTGCAACGCGCCGCAAAGCCACGCGGATCGGACGGCCCGCATGATCGAGATCGACATGCGGCGGATCATTCGCCGCGTGCGTGTCTCGTCCAGCCTTGCGCAAGAAACCCAGAATCATGCTGAACAAAATGCGGCATGATGTTTCTTCAGGCAACCGGATTTGTGTAACCGGACCTTTATCGTGTCCGTGCGGTGCAACGACAATTGCACCACCGATCGCCTGCGCCGCTTATTTGCGGGCGCGGCGCCCCTCATCGAGCGAGACAACCGTCGGTGCGGATTTGCGCGCGGCCTGCTGCGCATTGGCCATAAAATCGGCGATGCGCGGCGCAATTTCAGCACGGAAACGCGAACCGTTGAACACGCCATAATGGCCCACCTTGGGCTGAACCCAATGTGCGCGCAGATGATCGTGGAGGTTCACGCAGAGCCGATGAGCCGCATAGGTCTGTCCCACGCCGGAGATATCGTCCTTCTCACCTTCGACCGTCATCAGGCCACAACGGCGAACGGCCGTGAGATCGATCTTACGCCCGCGGTGCATCATTTCGCCTTTCGGCAAAGCGTGGCGGACAAAGACCGTATCGACGGTCTGCAAATAGAATTCGGCCGTCAAATCCATCACGGCGAGATATTCATCGTAGAATTCGCGGTGTTTCTCAGCTGAATCGCCATCGCCTTCCACGAGATGCTTGAACATTTCGCCATGCGCTTCGAGATGGCGGTCGATGTTCATCGCCATGAAGCCTGACAATTGCAGGAAGCCGGGATAGACGTCGCGCATGAAACCGGGGTTCGGCAGCGGCACCTTGAAGATGCAATGGCGGCGGAACCATTCGATGCCGCGCTTTTCGGCCAACAAATTGACCTGTGTGGGGCTTTCGCGCGTATCGATGGGGCCACCCATCAACGTCATCGAACGCGGCACGGCAGGATCGTTATCTTCTTCCATCACCGCAATGGCGGCGAGCACCGGAACCGATGGCTGGCATACGGCCATGACATGCACATCGGGGCCGAGATAGCGCAGCATGTCGATCACGTAATCGATGTAAGTATCGAGATCGAAACCGCCCGCCGAAAGCGGCACGACGCGCGCATCGACCCAGTCGGTGATGTAGACTTCATGCGTCGACAAGAAGGTCTCAACCGTACCACGCAGAAGCGTCGCATAATGGCCCGACATCGGCGCCACCATTAGGATCTTCTGCTGCGGCTTCACATTGGAGCGCAGCGCACGATCGAAATGGATCAGCTTGCAGAACGGCTTTTCCCAAACGACGCGCTCGATGACCGGAACGCGCTCGCCGGCGACGAAGGCATCATTGAAACCGAACACCGGCTTGCCGTAACGCCGCGTCGTGCGCTCGAACATCTCAAACCCCGCCGCCATGGACTTGGCGAAAGGCGTCTGGCTGATCGGGTTCATCGGGTTGGAATAGAAGAGCTTGGAGGCCTGCGCGAAGGCCCGCGCCGGGCTTAGCAATGCGTGGGACGCCTCGTACATGAGGTAATAGGGGAGCTGCATCAGTCCATTCCTCGCTGCATTGCAACAAATCTGACTTACCCTAGCTTGGCTCTATACAGTTGCAATCCGTTTAAAGTCGCAAATGGTTGATAACAGCCAGACTTGCCCGATTTGGGGAGAGGACTTGTTCGATTGGGAAGAGGATTTGCCCGTTTTGGGGAAGAAACGGTCATTCCCCCATCTGGACCAGTGACCCCGCAACCCGCGAACGCTCTAAAAGATAGAGAAAAATAACAATTGAAACAATGAGATAGATAATATTGAGGACGAAGGCCCAAAGCATCAGATCGGGGCGGATGGCGCCTGTTGTTAGGATGGCGCGCAACCCTTCGAAGACCGCCGTCGGCGGCAGAGCCCATGATATGGGCTGAAGCCAGGCCGGCAACATGGCGACGGGGTAGTAGACGCAGCCCAGCGGCAAGACGATGAACATGATCGTCCAGGCGAGCCCCTCGGCCCCGATTCCGTTTCTCAAAACCAGTCCCGAAACGACCAAAGCCACCGCCCAACCGAACAAGACGAGATTGGCGATGAAAACCGCCAGCGGAAGGCCGATTGCAAAGACGTTGAAGCCGAAAAAGGGGATCGCGAGGAGCGCGACCGGGCCGAGACCGAGCGCGAGCCTCACAAGGCTCATCACCATCAAGGCGGCCACGAATTCGAGCGGACGCAGCGGGCTCATCAAAAGATTGCCCATGTTGCGGGCCCACATTTCCTCCAAAAACGACATGGAGAAACCGAGCTGGCTGCGGAACAACAAATCCCACAGCAACATGCCGCCGATGAACACGCCTGCGCCAAACGCCACCGCATTCGAAGTCTGCATCACATAGGCTTGCAGAAATCCCCATGTGACCATTTGCACGGCGGGCCAATAGACGAGTTCGAGCAGGCGCGGCCATGAAGCGCGCAGAAGATAGACATAACGCTTCACAAGCGCGAAGACGCGCGCGCTGGAAAATCCGCCCGACAATTCAGCCGCTATACTCATGCTAGCAATTCCGTTCCGCGTGCCACATCGAGGAAGACTTCCTCAAGATTGACGCGGCCATAGCGCGCAACGAGATCGGCCGGAACGCCTTGATCCGCAATGCGGCCTTTCTTCATGATGATGACGCGATCGCAGAGCCTCTCGACTTCCGCCATATTGTGAGACGCCAATAAAATCGCCGCGTTTCTGCGCTTACGATACTCTTCGAGATGGGTGCGTATCCAATCCGCGGTGTCGGGATCGAGCGAGGCGGTCGGTTCGTCCAGCAACAATAATTCGGGTTCGTTGACGAGCGCTTTGGCAAGCGCGACGCGTGTCTTCTGTCCGGCGGACAATTTGCCTGAAGGGCGGTCAAGCACGTCGGCGAGATCAAGATCGGAGGCAAGTTGCGCGATGCGCGCTTTCACATCGGATACACCGTAGAGCCCGGCAAATACCGTCAGGTTCTGTCGCACGGTGAGGCGATGGGGCATGTCGACATAGGGGCTTTCAAAATTGATGCGGCCCAGCACTTTGTGTCGTTCGCGCGCCATATCGACACCAAGCACGTGCACGCTGCCAGCACTCGGCGTGACAAGTCCCATGATCATCGCGATGGTCGTCGTCTTCCCCGCGCCATTGCCGCCGAGAAGGCCAAGAACCTCACCCTGCGCGCATTTGAAATCGATGCCCGCCACCGCAACCGAACCATTATAGGATTTAGCGAGTTGTGTGACGGCGATGGCGGGGACAGGTGAAGACTGCATAACGGCTGTCTTAAGGCGGCAAAGGCGGGCCGTCCACCGGCGAAAACGTACCAGAATGGCTGGACGGGGGTTTATGGCGCTCTAATTCCATTCCCATGGCCATGGACTTTTCTTTCCTGCCCGATGGGGGCGGACGACTCCGCCGCGACACGCTGATCAGGTTGCGACTGATCGCTATTGTGGGCCAAGCCCTTGTGGCGGCGACGGCCGCCTTCGTCCTCGACTACACGCTGCCGCTTTTGCCCTTGGCCATATGCCTATGCACGGCATTGGCGCTGAATTTTTGGCTGCGTATGAATTTTCCGGCCACGCACCGGATGACCGATGCGCAGGCCTTCTGGGTGCTGGCCTTCGACGTCGTGGAGTTGGGCGCGCTGCTCTATCTCTCAGGCGGGAGCGAGAATCCTTTTGCTGCGCTGCTGCTGGCACCTTTGATGATCGGGTCGAGCGCGCTCGGGCCGCGTCGTATTCTTATCCTCGGCGCGCTGACGGTTTTCGTCGCGACCGGTCTCGCGCTCTCGCATCTGCCCCTGCCTTTCGCGCCACCCGATGGCCGCCTCACGCTGCCCTTAAGCTTTCGCGTGGCGCAATGGCTGACGATCCTTCTCGGCGTGACCTTTATCGGATTCTTCGCATGGCGCGTCGCCGACGAAGCGCGGCTTCTGGCCAGCGCACTTGCCGCGACCGAGATCGTCCTTGAGCGCGAACAGCATCTCGGCCAACTCGATGGGCTTGCCGCAGCCGCGGCGCATGAACTCGGCACGCCGCTCGCCACGATTGCGCTGGTGGCGCGTGAACTCGACCGGGCCATACCGCTGGGGAGCCAGCACTCCGAAGACATTGCGCTCTTGCGTGCGCAGGTCGAGCGTTGCCGCGATATTCTTTCGAAGCTCACCTCGCTTGGTAGCGGCTATACCGGCCCGCTGACCACTTTGGCCCTTGGCGACCTCATCGAAGACATCGTTGCGCCGCATCGGGCTTTTGGCGTCGAAATCGAGATCCGGCTTGAAGGGGAGAGCCCCGAACCGGTTTCCCGCCGCAATGCCGGGGTCCTGTACGGTCTTGGTAATCTTGTGGAAAATGCCGTCGACCATGCCGACACCGAAGTCCGGGTCATCGCGCGCTGGGACGAGCGCGAGGTTTTAATCCGGATCGAGGATGATGGGCCGGGCTTCCGCGCCGACCTTCTACCGCGCCTCGGCGAGCCTTACCTGCACCGGCGCGGCCGCAAGGCCCGCCAAGGCGGTCTCGGCCTCGGCCTTTTTATTGCCCGAACCTTGTTGGAACGTTCGGGAGCGTCGATCCGCTTCGGCAACGCCAATCCGCCCGAGCGTGGCGCGCGCGCCCAGGCGCGCTGGTCGCGGGCCGATTTCGAAACCGACAGGCCGGAGTCGGGAAGCTGAACCGATTGGCCAGTCAGTCCGTATGTTCGTCAAACTTATGAGGAAGAGACCATGGTTGCCGCAGAGGTTTTCGAGAATGGCCCGACCCTCCTGATCGTCGATGACGACAAGGCGTTCGTAACGCGGCTTGCGCGGGCGATGGAAGCCCGCGGCTATGCCGTCCGCATCGCCGAAAGCGCGCAGGAAGGGCTTGCTGCGATCCATCAAGACCCGCCCTCCTATGCCGTCATCGACATGCGGCTTGGCGACGGCAATGGTATCGACCTTCTAGCAGCGCTCGCCGCCAAGCGGCCCGATGCGCGCGGGATCATCCTGACAGGCTATGGCAACATCGCGACCGCCGTGACGGCCGTGAAGCGCGGCGCCTATGACTATCTCTCCAAGCCCGCCGATGCCGATGATATCGATGCAGCCCTAAGGGCCGGCGGCGCTGACCGGGCAGGCCTGCCCGAACAGCCCATGTCGGCCGACCGCGTTCGATGGGAGCACATTCAGCGCGTCTATGAGCTGTGCAACCGCAACGTTTCAGAGACGGCGCGTCGGCTTTCGATGCACCGCCGCACGCTGCAACGCATCCTCGCCAAGCGTGCACCACGCTAAGCGGGTGGTTTCCGGACGGCGGCCCCTCATGATACGAGAGGCTGTCCGCCGCCGGAGGCTTTGCTGATGAACCCCGTCTATACCGGTCTGCCGACCACAATCTTCGAAGTGATGTCGGCGCTGGCCCGCGAAAAGAATGCCATCAATCTCGGGCAAGGTTTTCCCGACGATCCCGGCCCGGCCGATGTCCGGCAAGCTGCGGCGGATGCCGTCGTCAATGGCTGGAATCAATATCCGCCGATGCTCGGCATTCCCGAGCTGCGCCAAGCGGTAGCGACTCATTACAAGCATTGGCAGGACCTCGACCTCGATTGGCAGCAGGAAGTGATGATCACCTCCGGCGCGACCGAGGCGCTTGCGGGGGCGCTTCTCGCGCTGATCGAACCGGGCGACGAAGTCGTTCTCTTCGAGCCGTTGTACGACGCCTATCTACCGCTCGTGAAGCGCGCTGGCGGCGTACCGAAATTCGTGAAATTGAAGCCGCCGCATTGGCGCTTCGACGAAGCGATGTTGGCCGAAGCATTTTCGTCAAAGACGAAAGTTGTGCTTTTTAACAATCCGCTCAATCCGGCAGGCGTCGTCTATTGCCGCGAAGATCTCGAACTTCTCGCCGCGTTCTGCATCAAACATGATGCGGTCGCGCTGTGCGATGAGGTCTGGGAACATATCGTATTCGACGGCTTACGACACATTTCGATGATGGCCATCCCCGGCATGCGCGAACGCACGATCAAGATCGGTTCGGCAGGTAAGATCTTCTCGCTCACGGGTTGGAAGGTCGGGCTCGTCTGCGCCGCGCCTGCTCTCAGCAAGGTGCTTGGCAAGGCCCATCAATTCCTCACCTTCACGACACCGCCCAATCTGCAAGCCGCAGTCGCCTATGGGCTTAGCAAGAGCGACGATTATTTCGAGACGATGCGCAACGAGATGCAAAGCAGCCGCGATCATTTCACGGCCGGTCTGCGCGCACGCGGATTCACGGTGCTTGATTCCCAAGGCACGTATTTTCTCAATGTCGATCTGGCACCACTCGGCGCTGCCGATGACGTCAGCTTCTGCAAAACATTAGTCAATGATTTCGGCGTTGCGGCCATCCCCGTCTCCGCTTTCTATGCCGAGAACCCGATCACCAGCGTCGTGCGTTTTTGCTTTGCCAAGCGCGACGAAACGTTGAATGGCGCACTCGAACGCCTTGAGAATTTCGCCCGTCAAGCGGCGTGACCGTCCAAGGATACCTCGATGAAGACAATCGCTCTCTCTCTGATCGCCTCGGCCTTTCTCGCCCATTCTGCACTGGCGCAAGACAAGGTGGTGAATGTCTATAATTGGACCGATTATATCGATCCGACTGTGCTTGAGGATTTCACCAAAGCGACGGGCATCAAGGTTGTTTACGACACGTATGACAATAACGAGATCGTCGAGACGAAATTACTCTCCGGAAAGTCGGGCTACGACATCGTCGTGCCGTCGGGCCCGTTCCTGCAGCGCTTGATTACACAGAAAATCTTTCTGCCGATTGACCGCAGCAAGGTTCCCGAAATTAAGAATTCTTGGCCAGAAATCGAGAAGCGACTACAGGCCTTCGATCCCGGCAATAAATTCGCCGTCAACTATATGTGGGGTACCACTGGGATCGGCTACAATGTCACCAAAATCAAGGAACGCCTTGGTGCGACACCTGTCGATAGTTGGGACATCGTGCTGAAGCCGGAAAACCTATCCAAGCTCAAAGATTGCGGCGTGATGATGCTCGACGCACCGGAAGATATCTTCCCCGGCGTGCTGCGCACCCTTGGGCTTGACCCCGATTCCAAGAAGGCCGCGGATTACCAAAAGGCCGCTGACGCACTGATGAAAGTGCGTGGCAATGTCAGGAAATTTCACTCGTCCGAATACATCAACGCGCTGGCCAATGGCGACATCTGCTTTGTCGTCGGTTATTCGGGAGATATTCTTCAGGCGAAAAAGCGCGCCGAAGAAGCCAAGAACGGCATCGAGATCGCCTATGCCATTCCGAAGGAAGGCGCGCTGATGTGGTTCGACAGCATGGCCATTCCCGCTGATGCACCGAACAAGGACAATGCGATGGCGTTTATCAATTTCATGATGAAGCCCGAAATCGCAGCCCGGAATTCGGATTTCGTCTCTTACGCAAATGGTAATCTCGCCTCCAAGGCATTGATCAAGCCGGAGATTGCCAACAATCCCGGCATCTATCCCAATGCCGAAGTGATGGGACGACTCTTCACAAACTCATCGCCGGACGAAAAACTACAAAAACAGATCACGCGCCTGTGGACCAAAGTGAAGACTGGAAAGTAAACAGGCAGGAAAGCGAAAAAGGCGGGCCAAGAGCCCGCCTTTTTTATGGTATTGATGAAGCCCGTTCACGACAATTCGAGTTCCTTGAAGAAATCATTCCCCTTGTCGTCGACGACGATGAAGGCGGGGAAATTCTCGACTTCGATTTTCCAGATCGCTTCCATGCCAAGTTCCGGATATTCGTGGACTTCAACCTTTTTGATGCAATCTTGCGCAAGACGCGCGGCGGGCCCCCCAATGGAGCCGAGATAGAAGCCACCATGTTTCTTGCAAGCTTCACGGACTTGGGCGGAGCGATTGCCCTTAGCCAGCATCACCATTGAGCCGCCATGCGACTGGAACTGGTCGACATAGGAATCCATGCGGCCCGCCGTCGTGGGGCCGAACGAGCCTGAGGCATAACCCTCCGGCGTCTTGGCGGGACCGGCATAATAGATCGGATGGTTGCGGAAATAATACGGCATCGGTTCGCCGCGTTCGAGCCGTTCGCGGATTTTCGCGTGCGCGAGATCGCGCGCCACGATGATCGTGCCAGTCAGAGAGAGGCGCGTGCGGATCGGCCATTGCGTCAATTCCGCCAGAATCTCTTTCATAGGCCGATTGAGATCAATCTTGACGACCGCGCCGCCCAATTTCGACTCGTCGATCTCAGGCAGATATTTGGCCGGATTGGTTTCCAGCACTTCGAGGAAAACGCCATCCTTGGTGATTTTACCAAGTGCCTGTCGGTCGGCCGAGCAGGAGACACCCAAACCGATCGGCAGCGACGCACCATGGCGCGGCAGACGAATGACACGCACATCATGGCAGAAATACTTGCCGCCGAACTGCGCGCCAACGCCGAGCGATTGCGTCAGCTTGTGGATTTCTTCTTCCATCGCCAAATCGCGGAAGGCGTGACCCTTTTCCGAGCCTTCGGTCGGCAGATTGTCGAGATAGCGCGCGGAAGCGAGCTTCACCGTCTTCATCACCAATTCGGCCGAGGTGCCGCCGATGACGATAGCGAGATGATAGGGCGGGCATGCCGCCGTGCCGAGCGTGAGGATCTTCTCTTTCAGGAACGCGACGAGGCGGTCATGCGTGAGCAATGACGGCGTTGCCTGAAAGAGGAACGTCTTGTTGGCCGAACCGCCGCCCTTGGCCATGAACATAAATTTATAGGCATCCTCACCATCGGCGTAGATGTTGATTTCGGCAGGCAAATTGTTGCGCGTGTTCTTTTCTTCGAACATCGAAATCGGTGCGAGCTGCGAATAGCGCAGATTTTTCTCGAAATAGGCGTCCTTGATCCCGGCGGCGATGGCGTCCTCGTCATGACTGTCGGTCCAAATGGCACGGCCTTTCTTGCCCATCACGATGGCAGTGCCGGTGTCTTGACACATCGGCAAAATCCCGCCCGCGGCGATGTTGGCATTCTTCAGAAGATCGTAGGCGACGAATTTGTCGTTCGAGGTCGCTTCGGGATCGTCGAGAATCTTCGCAAGCTGACTAAGGTGACCGGGACGGAGCAAATGATTGATGTCGATCATGGCCTGTTTGGCGAGGGCGCGGATCGCTTCGGGCGCGACTTCGATGAAGCTTCGTCCACCTGCCTCGATTGTCTTCACGCCACCGACATCGAGCTTGCGATAGGGCGTTGTATCGGGACCCAAGGGAAACAGGTTCGATTCTGCGCTGGACATGGAGCGGCCTCGTCTGAACAATCCTGCCGCGCTTCTAGGCCCTTAGCAGGCGCATTCCAAGAGCTTCGAAAGCAGCATCGCTATGGCCTCGGCCCCCCTGCCCCATCCGCTCCTTCTGGCCGATATTGGCGGCACCAATGCGCGCTTTGCGGTTGTGGCGACGCCTAGCGATCCGCCTGGTCCCTTGCTGCGGCTCGCGACACGCGAATTCGCCGATGCGGGAAGCGCCGTCGCGCACGCGATCACCCATTTCGGCATCACGCCGGGAACGCTGATTTTTGCAAGCGCAGGCCCGCGCGAGGGTAACCAGATCGAGCTTACGAATGCCGATTGGATCGTGGACATGGCGACTTTGACCGCGCACTTCCAATGTGACGGCGTGCTGTTCAACGATTTCGAGGCGCTGGCGCTGTCCCTGCCCTTCCTTGGAGCGGATGCACTCACACCCATTGGCCCATGGAATCCCGTGCCCACAGGGGTGCGTGTGGCCGTTGGACCCGGCACAGGCCTTGGCGTGGCGGCTTTGGTGGACGCCGGGGGCCGTTACCTCCCGCTATCGTCGGAAGGCGCTCATGTCGGTTTTGGGCCGCTCAGTCGCGAGGAAGAGCGGTTGTTCCGTCAGGTCGAGCGGGTCGAGGGTAGAATCACAGCCGAGGTGCTGCTCTCCGGGCCCGGCCTCGCCCGGTTGCATACAGCGCGGATGGTGCTGCAGGACCGGCGCGACCTAAATCGGGATGCGGCGGCTGTCACAGCCGCGGCCTTGGCCGATCCGAAAGGCGACGCGGCTGAGACGGTGCGGCTGTTTCTGGTGCTGCTTGCACGGTTTGCCGGGGACCTCGCCATCACCTTCCGGGCGGAAGGCGGCGTCTTCATTGGCGGCGGGATTGCCCCAAGGCTGCTGCCGCTGCTCGATCCGCAGGCATTCAGGATGAATTTTGAGGCAAAGGCACCGGTCAGCGGGCTGGTGCAGAAATGCCCGACCGCCGTCATTCAAGCGGAAGCAGCGCTCATCGGAATGGCGGCCTATGGGGCCGAACCAGAGCGTTTCCTCATCCCCGATGTTAGGCGTACGGCCTAATCAGGCGGCGTTCGGCGTCGCGGTATCGACCAGTAGCGCATAGAGCGCCGCCGGTTCCCGGGTGATACGGAGCATCTGCGTCACGCTCGGGTCACGGAGAATGCGGGCAACCCGCGCCAGCGCCTTCAGATGGTCAGCACCCGCCGTTTCCGGAGCCAGTAAGACGAAGACGAGATCCACGGGTTCGGAGTCAAGTGCCTCGAAATCCACGGGTTTTTCAAACCGTGCAAAGAGGCCGAAGAGCTGATCGAGCTTGGCAAGCTTGCCATGCGGGATGGCAATCCCACGGCCAATGCCAGTGGAGCCGAGACGCTCGCGTTGCAGCAGCGTTTCAAAAATCTCTCGCTCTCCGAGCCCCGTTAGAGCCGCGGCGCGCTGCGCCAATTCCTGCAGCGCCTGCTTCTTCGAATTGCATTTAAGCGCCGGAACAATCGCCTCGGGGCTCAGAAAGTCAGATAGGGGCATGGGTGGTGCCTGCGTGAAAGTTGGACGCCCTTTTACGGGGTTTGCAGGAAAGAGGCCAGATCGAAACCGCGGCCGGCCTAAGCCGGTTCAGCCGGCATATCAACCCAGCCGATATTTCCGTCGGCCCGCCTATACACCACATTGACCCGACTTGTCCCGGCATGGCGGAACACCACGACCGGTGCCCCACTGAAATCGAGTTCCTCAACAGCCTGGCTCACCGACAGGGTGGCCATGGTCTTCGTGGTCTCGGCAATGACCACCGGATGGAACTCGGCCGGAGCCTCCTCGTCCTCGTCAGGGGCCGCAATGACATAGGAGGGCACCTCAATCGACGAGGCAGCCGCATGGTGGCCATTGTGCCGGTCCTTGAGCCGCTGTTTGTAGCGCCTGAGCCGCTTTTCGATCCGTTCGGCCGTCTGGACGACGGATTGGTAGGGGTCATGGGACATCCCGTCGGCTTGCAGGGTGACGCCGGACGATAAGTGCAAGGCACAATCTGTCCGGAAGCCGGTTCCTTCCCGCTCCACGGTCACGTGACCCTGGAAGCTGCCGTCGAAAAATTTGTTCACGGCGGTCGAGATTCGTTCCACGACCTGACCACGCAACGCATCACCAATGTCGAGATTCTTACCCGAGACTCTGAGCGGCATTCCCCACTCCAAAGATGCGGCGGTCCGGACCAATTCCGGAAGCGCCCGATGTCACACCCTCAGAGGTAGGAGTCCGCTTGCAAAGAGTCAATGTGCAATGCCGCAAAGCGGCGCGACCCAGATCAGGCGGATTGTGCGGCCAATTGCGCCATCTTGTCACGCCGACGCTCGACGGACGATGGAATGCGGAGGCCTTCGCGGTATTTTGCAACCGTACGACGCGCAATATCGATTCCTTGATCGCGCAATTTCTGCACAATCGCATCGTCGGACAAAACATCTTTCGGCGCTTCTGCGTCGATCATCTGCTTGATGCGGTGGCGCACCGCCTCAGCCGAGTGTGCGTCGCCACCCTTTGTTGCAGCAATTGCGGCCGTGAAGAAATACTTCATCTCGAATGTGCCGCGTGGCGTCGCGACATATTTGTTCGACGTCACACGCGAGACGGTCGATTCATGCATTCCAATTGCATCAGCGACAGTTTTGAGATTGAGCGGTCGCAGATGATCGAGACCGTGGGTCAAAAATCCATCCTGCTGGCGGACAATTTCGGTCGCGACTTTCAAAATCGTTTTCGCGCGCTGTTCAAGACTCCGCGTCAACCAATTCGCTGTTTGCAGACAATCGGCGACATAGGTTTTCTCGGCATCGGTTCGTGCCGTCTTGTTCACCGTCGCGTAGTAGCTTTGATTGACGAGCACGCGCGGCAGCGTCTCAGTGTTCAACTCGATACGCCATGAGCCGTCGATGGCGGAACGCACATAGACATCGGGCACCACCGGTTCGACCATGCCGGAGCTGAATTGCAGACCCGGCTTGGGATCAAGCGATTTCAGCTCTTTCGCCATATCGACGAGGTCTTCATCGCCAACGCCGCACAATTTCCTAAGCGCGACAAAATCGCGCCGCGCCAGCAAAGGTAAATTATCAAGCAGCGCTGCCATCGCCGGATCGAGGCGATTGCGTTCGGCCAATTGCAAACGCAAACACTCCACAAGATTGCGCGCACCGACGCCCGTTGGCTCGAACGTGTGGATGAGCGCAAGCCCCTCCTCAACGCGCTTCAAGGAAACGCCGAGACGCTCGGCGATCTCTTCAAGATCTTCGCGGCAATAGCCCGTCTCATCAACAGCATCGATCAGTGCAAGACCGATCATGCGCACGCCCGGATCGCCGGTCGCGATATGCAATTGCTCGATCAGCCGGTCATGCAGCGACATTTCGGCCGCGGTGTAGGATTCAAAATCCTGCCCCTCGCCATCATAGCTCTGGCCTGCACCGACCCCCGACCAACTCGCCGCCGAAAGGCCGAGCGCGGGATCTTCCGCCTTCTCGCCCCTCGCCAATTGGCGCTCATCCTGAAACACATTGTCGAGGCCGGTGCCCAGGCGTTCTTCGATCGCTTCGCGCGAGGGCGTCATGTCCTCCGCAAGCCAATCGCCCGATTGCGGTTCGGGAGCGGCATCGGAAACAGGCTCAGGATTGACCGGACCATCGCTATCTTCGACGCGCTCAAGCAGGGGGTTCCGCTCAAGTTCGTTTTCGACATAGGTGGCTAATTCGATGGTGGAGAGCTGGAGAAGCTTGATCGCCTGCAGGAGCTGCGGCGTCATGACGAGCGCCTGCCCCTGTCTCAGCTCCAGCCTTTGCGATACGCCAGCCATGAAAAATCGTCCGGCCCCTTTATAGGTTAGGGGACACCATGGACGATCGGCATGAAAATTGCAACGACTGATTGATGGTGTCGAGTTTCCGTCATTCAGTGTGGTTAAAGGCGGAAATCTTCCCCAAGGTAAAGGCGCCGGACATCAGGATTGGCGATGATGTCGTCGGGGCGGCCCTCCATCAGAACCTGCCCGGAATGGATGATGTAGGCGCGGTCGATCAGGCCGAGCGTCTCACGGACATTGTGGTCGGTGATCAGGACGCCGATGCCACGCCGTGTCAGATGGCGGACGAGATCCTGAATATCCCCCACGGCAATCGGATCGATGCCAGCGAATGGTTCGTCGAGCAGCATGAAGGACGGACGGCTCGCCAGTGCGCGGGCGATTTCGCAGCGCCGCCGTTCACCGCCTGAAAGCGCAATGGAAGGGGATTTCCGCAAGCGGGCAATGTCGAATTCTTCCAGCAGTGAATCCAGCTCGCGATCGCGCTTTTTGCGATCAGGTTCGACCACTTCGAGCACGGCGCGGATGTTCTGCTCCACCGTCAAACCGCGAAAGATCGAGGCTTCCTGCGGCAGATAGCCGATGCCGAGACGGGCCCGGCGATACATCGGCAAATGAGTGATGTCGAACCCATCGAGCAGGATCCGGCCGGAATCGGCCTTCACCAGCCCGGTGATCATGTAGAAAATCGTGGTCTTGCCCGCACCATTGGGACCGAGCAGACCCACCGCTTCGCCGGCGTGAAGATGCAGCGCAGCGTCTTGAACAACAGTGCGTCCACGATAGGCTTTGTGCAGACCATACACGGCCAAGCTTCCGGCACCGAAGGATTCAGCCTCGGGCCTATGCGGGTGATGTCCGGTGTGAACAGCTGAATCCATCGCCCGATCCATTAAGGCTTCGGCTTTTGCTGCGGCGCTGCGGGTGTAGGTGCTGTCTGCGGCTTTGCGGCAGGCGCGGCGGCGGCAGGCTTCTTGCCGTCCTTCACTTCCTTCGCCTCATCAGACCCGGGCACGAGCAGCGAACGAACGCGACCGCCGTCGACCGTCGCAACGCCGGTGCTGAGATTGTAGAATAGTTTCTCGCCTTTGGTGATGTTTTCGCCCTGACTCAAGGAGACATTGCCGGTGAGGATCATCCGGTCATTCTCGCGATCGAGCACACCATTATCGCCACGCGCCACCTGATCTTTGCTGGTGATGACGACATCGCCCCTGGCTTCGACGCGCTTGAGGGCTGCGCCACCGGGGCCACTACTTCCTGGCTCAGCCGGTTGCGCGTCCTGATTGGCGCGTTCGTAATAGACCGTCATATGAGCGGCCTTCATCGTGGTTTCGCCTTGCACGACCACGACATTGCCGGAATAGACGGCACGTTGTTCCTTGTCGAAGATCTGCAGCTTATCGGCATCAATCGCAATCGGCGCTTTTGAAGCACCAATGCCGAGGACGCCACCGCTTGTCGCGCGCGATGTTTGCGCAACGCTTTTGCTCTGCTGCGCATCCAAAGCTGCGGCCAAAGCGAGCGCACAGACACCGACCAAAACTAAGCGCTTCATGGCTTCGTCCCTTTTTCGTCGTCCGCTGCTTGCGAGAAGATGGTTCTCACGCGCCCCGGAAAGATGATCTCGCGGCCGCCATCAGCGATTTCTATCCCGTTCGCATGAATGATGCCATCGCGCAATTGCACTTCAACTGGGTCTTTCGAGATGATCGATCCCGTCTTGAATTCAGCAAAGGCCGATTTCATCGTGAGTTCGATTCCGTCTCCCGTGCGCACGCGCACATCGCCCGCGAGCTGCAACGTTTCCTTCGTGGAATCGTAGGTTCCCATCGTCGAGGTGAGCAAAGCTGTTCCGCGATCGCCCATACCGATCCGGGCCTTCAGCTCGCTGAGTTCGATGACAGACGGGCTGCGGATATCTTGCCGCGCTGCGCTTGCCGTTACCTCATAAGGGCGCAAATCCTTGCGAAAACCCGTGAGCTTCGGCAATTCCATGGTGATCTGCCTGCCATTGAAATTGACCGCACCGATCGACACGCCTTTTGGCAGGCGCCCGAAGGGATCGAAAACGGCAATCACGATGATGGCAAGAATAGTGGCGAGTGATCCTGCCGGAATGGCAAAGCGCAGAAATTTGATGAAATAAGTATGGCGCATGGCGCTGCGATAGACGGCCGCATCAAGCCGTTTCGGCGGCGGGCGTACCAAATCGCCATTCGAGATGTCCATGCTCGCCATCGGCGCGCCTCAGCTATGGGCCAGAATGTCGACCTCTGGCCAACCCTTCAGATCAAGCTTCGCACGGGCTGGGAGGAAGGCAAAGCAGGCGCTGGCCAGATCGTCACGTTCCTCGCGCTTGAGCAGCGCTTCGAGCTTCTCCTTTAACGCATGCAAATAAAGCACATCGGAGGCCGCATAGGCCATTTGCGCGTCGGTGAGGTCTTGTGCGCCCCAATCGGAGCTTTGCTGCTGCTTGGACAGATCGATGCCGAGCAATTCTTTTGTGAGATCTTTCAGGCCGTGCCGATCCGTGTAGGTGCGAACCAGACGTGAGGCGATCTTGGTGCAAAAGACCGGCTCGGGCATGACGCCCAACGTATTATACAGGGCAGCCAGATCGAAACGGGCGAAGTGAAAGAGCTTGGTGACATTTCTGTCGCCCAAAAGGCGCTCAAGGTTCGGCGCACGTGTCTGGCCCCGCGCGATCTGGACAAGATCGGCCGTGCCATCGCCCTTCGACAATTGCACGAGACACAGACGGTCGCGATGCGGCTGAAGTCCGAGCGTTTCAGTATCGATGGCAACCACCGGGCCAAAATCGGCTCCATCCGGCAGGTCGCCCTTGTGCAGGCGAATGGTCATCGGCAAGGCCTTCCTTCGTCCGGAAGGGCTGTAGCACCCGGGCGGGAGGGGCTCAAGCATTCAGACACGTGCGACCCTGCCAGGAGCGGGCTCAGCCCACCACGCCCGCCAGATGGAGCGCGATGCCTGCCCCTGAGCAGGCCGCGAGCGTGGGGATCATGCCCCATTTGAACCGAAACATCGCGACAATCGCCGCCAGCGACAAGGCCAGCGCAAAAGGATTGACGCTTGCCAGAACTGGCCGCTCGAAATCGAAACCGAAGCCTTCCACCGCCACGACTTCGCGGAAGAGCGTATGGAGCGCGAACCAGAATGCGAGATTGAGGATAACGCCGACCACCGCCGCCGTAATCGCCGAGAGCGCGCCTGCCAAAGCCTTGTTGCCGCGTAATACCTCGATGAAGGGGGCGCCGAGAAAGATCCAGAAGAAGCAGGGTGCGAAGGTCACCCATGTCGCAAGCAGACCGCCCAGCGTCCCCGCCAACATGGGTGGCAGGGAGCCGGGTGCGCGGAATGCAGCCATGAAGCCGACGAACTGCAGCACCATGATCAGAGGTCCTGGCGTCGTCTCGGCCATGCCAAGCCCGTCGAGCATCTCGCCCGGCTTCAGCCAGCCAAAGCCATCCACCGCTTGCTGGGCGACATAAGACAGCACCGCATAAGCGCCACCAAACGTCACCATCGCCATCTTGGAAAAGAACAAAGCGATCTGACTGAACACGTCGGTCTGGCCAAGCAGCACAAGCAGCAGCCCAACCGGCACAAGCCACAAAGCGAGCGCGATCATCGCCGCCCGACGCGCCTCGGCCCGCGCTTGGGACGACAACGCGCCCTCGCCCACATCGTCGAGCAAATAGTGGATGGGCTCAGCAAGTCCTTTTGACGGGCCATGCCCCCCGCCGAAGGCAAAGACGGCCAAACCGGCACGTCCGCCGAGATAACCAATCACGCCGGCTCCCAGCACGATGGTCGGAAAAGGTGCGCCAAAAAAGAAAATCGCAATGAAGGCCGTGGCGGCAAGAGCGATCATCGCGCGGTTCTTCAGCGCTTTCGCGCCGACACGCAAAACAGCCTGAAGAACGACAGCGAGCACGGCTGCTTTCAGTCCGAAAAACAAGGCAGCGACGATGCCGACCGATCCGAAAGCGGCATAAACCCAACTCAGGATCATGATCGCGACAATGCCGGGCAGAATGAACAATCCGCCTGCGATCAGCCCGCCCTTCGTGCCGTGCAAAAGCCAGCCAATATAAGTCGCGAGTTGCTGCGCCTCAGGACCGGGCAGCAACATGCAATAATTCAACGCATGCAGAAAACGGTTTTCGGAAATCCAGCGCTTCTCGTCGACGACGATGCGATGCATCACCGCGATCTGCCCCGCAGGCCCACCGAAAGACAGAGCTGCGACACGCGCCCAAACGCTCACCGCCTCGCGCAAGGTCGGATAGGCGGGGTGCTGGTTTGTTTCGGTGCGCGATGGAAGAGTGCTCATGCTGCCACCGATCAATTCACCGGGACGATCTCATGCGTCGTCCGCACGGCGAAGAACGAGCCCGCTCGGGCTCACAAAAATTTCATGGCTGTCGAGCGAATGGTGCCCAGAAGAGGACTCGAACCTCCACGACTTGCGTCACTGGTACCTGAAACCAGCGCGTCTACCAATTCCGCCATCTGGGCAACGGTTGGCTTCCATACGGGGCCGGGCGGGGCTTTGTAAAGTAGTTTTTCCCGACCGGGTCGGAACGCCCCGCCCTTGCCCGGGAAACCATTTTTTACAGGAACGCCTTGCCTCGGCCGTTATTGAACTCCACACTCTCTCCTTAAGGAGATCGCAATGGTTCAGATCCGCAGGCAGCCCGGCGGCCCAAACGACCCCACGCTTCGGCTCGTCCTCACCCATGCCCTGTTTGGCGCGGCTCTTGGGCTGTGTTTCTCGGTGGCGCTGGTCGCTCTCGACATTCAAGGATTGGCGACCCTTCTCCGCGCTTCCGAATCCTGGATCGTCGGCTTTGCGCTTTTGGCAGGCGGCTTCATGATCACCTGCGGCAGTCTCGCTGCCGGAACGGCGCTGATGACCATTCCGCATGGCGACGATGACGACCATCAGGATGGCGACCGCACCGAATTCCAGTACCAGCCGATCCCCGTCCGGGTGAGGCGCCGCTGACCTTCTCCGGCGAAGGGCTGGCTATACATCCGGCCGCGCTTTGACTATGCAGCCTCTCGGGCCCAGTCCTGCTATATGAGCAGGGTGACCCTTTTCAGGGTTAGGCCTCTTGGGACGGAGGATGCCATGAATTCACCCACGAACCAGTTGGTCACCGTTTTCGGCGGCTCGGGCTTTATCGGCCGCCACGTGGTGCGCGCGCTTGCAAAGCGCGGCTACCGCGTGCGGGTGGCGTGCCGCCGCCCAGACCTCGCCTTTTTCCTGCAACCGCTCGGCAATGTCGGCCAGATCCACGCCGTTCAGGCCAATTTGCGCTACCCGGATTCGATCGCCGCGGCCGTGCAGGGCGCGGATGCAGTGGTGAACCTCGTCGGCATCCTGACGGAAGGCGGCAAGCAACGTTTCGACGCCGTGCAGGCAGAAGGCGCTGCCGCCGTGGCCCGCGCCGCGAAAGCGGAAGGCATTACGCGCTTCGTGCAGATGTCGGCCATCGGCGCGGATGCCGCATCCGATTCCGTCTACGCAAAGACCAAAGCCGCCGGCGAACAAGCGGTACTCGATACCATCCCGTCCGCTATTGTCTTGCGCCCTTCAATCGTATTCGGGCCGGAAGATTCCTTCTTCAATCGTTTCGCGGCTTTGGCGCGCATTGCGCCGGCGCTGCCGCTTGTCGGCGGCGGCGAGACGCAATTCCAGCCGGTGTTCGTTGGTGACGTGGCTGAGGCCGTTGCGCGCGGCGTCGATGGCGCGCTCAAGGGCGGGACGATCTATGAACTCGGCGGCCCGCAGGTCGCCACCTTCCGCCAGCTACTTGCTTTCGTCTGCGAAACAACAGGTCGCAAGCGCCCGCTCGTCCCGCTGCCGTTCGGCGTTGCACGCATCCAGGCTGGCGTGATGGAAGCACTGAAATATGCGAGCTTCGGTCTGCTGCCGGAAGAATTTCTACTCACGCGCGATCAGGTGACCTTGCTCGAGAAGAACAATGTCGTCTCAGAGTCGGCGCAGAAGGAAGGCCGCACGCTCGAAGGCATGGGCATTACGCCTGATACTTATGAGACGATTGTGCCGACCTATCTCTACCGTTTCCGCAAGACGGGTCAGTTCGATACGGCGCGGGCATAAGCCCCGCTCACATCGCGTTCAAAAAAGCGGGCTCAGGCCCGCTTTTTCATTTCATGCACCGTGTACGATCATACGTCGCCCTGCGAGCCCTTTGTAGACATGCACGAAGAGCGCCGTGCCGAAGACCGGCGTAAACAGATTGACGAGCGGAATGCTCATCAAGAGCGCCATCATGAACCCTGCAAAATAGACGGCGAAGCGATTGTTCTCGCGGAGCGCCGCAATCTCCTGCGGTGCCAAGAAACGGCCAGCAGCAATCGTGAAATATTCGCGACCGAGCAGAAAAGTGTTGGCGAGCAGGAAGGCCACAACATTGATACCCGGCACGAGCAGCAGCAACAGCGCAACAATGTTCACGCCCAGTGCCAAGAGCGCGAGCTTGATGGCATCGACAATGGCGCGGCCCACTGGCAAAGGCTTGCCGGGCGGATCGTGCGGGTAATCCGCGCGCTCGATACGATCGGCGATGTCGTCGGCAAAGAAAGAAGCGACGAGAATCGACACGGGTGGAATAAGAAAAGCGAGCCCGATGAACAAGCCCGCACCCGCCATGAAAGCGGCAATCGTCGCAATCATGGGATGATCGGTAACGACAGCGCCTTGCGACAACCACCAATTCAGAACGCGCGTGAGCGCCAACCAGACCAGCGCAAGCAACGCCAGCGTGAGACCGAGCGATTTCCAGACGATCGCGCGGAAGGGCGGCGAGGTGATCTGCGCGAGTGCGCGCATGGCAGCCTGAATGAGCAAGTCAATCCCTCCTACACGCCCGACATGCCGTCGGGATCAAACAAACGGTGCAACCGCTCCGCCGCCGCGCGCGCATAGCGCAACGTCATCGCCTTACGCGTAGCCGCTGGCAAACGATGTTCTGGCGCCTCTCGTAACAGACAGGCACCATAGGCATCGGCTACGATCAAGCCAGCATCTTCAGGCATGATTTCGGCAGGAACGTGTTCGGGAATGGCGAAGAACAGCCGGTCGCAATGAAAGCGGTAATCCGGCCATTTCTGATCGACACGGAAATCGGCAATGCTCGATTTGATTTCGACGATCAGGATTTCGCCATTATCGCCGAGCGCCACAAGATCGGCGCGCCGCCCCGAAGCGAGCGGCAATTCCGCGATACTCGAATAACCAAGACCGGCGAGATAACGACGTACGCCGCGCGCGACGAGCAACGCCGTTTCCGACTGGCGCCCGTCTGTCACAAACTCGATCTCGGTCTCGCTGAGCTTCACCCTTTCGCGTCCATGTTTGGTTTCAACGTTTTCGCTTTCACCATCAGTTATAAAGTTTTCGTATCCATCTTAAGTGTTGACGCTTTCATGTCCTGTAAAATCATCGCGGCACCCTTCTCAGCAATCATCATTGTCGGCGCGTTGGTGTTGCCCGATGTGATGCGCGGCATGGCCGATGCATCGGCTACGCGCAAGCCTTGAATCCCGCGCACACGCAGGCGGCCATCGAGCACGGCCATCTTATCATCATCCGCGCCCATTTTTGCCGTGCCGACGGGATGGAATATGGTCGATGCGATTTGTCCCGCCGCGATTGCCAATTCTTCTTCCGATTGGAAATGCGCGCCGGGCTTGTATTCTTCCGGCTCATAAGGCTTGAGCGCGGGTTGCGACACAATTTTGCGCACGAGCTTGAGCGCATCGGCGGCGACGCGGCGATCTTCTTCGGTGCTTAAATAATTTGGCGCTATGAGTGGCGCATCATGCGCATCCTTCGATCTGATCCGAATAGAACCGCGCGAGACCGGCCGCAGATTGCATACGCTCGCGGTGAAGGCGGGGAAGGGATGCAACGGGTCACCAAACTTATCGAGCGAGAGCGGCTGAATATGGAATTGTAGATTGGGCGTTGCATAGTCCGGCGAGGAGCGCGTGAAGGCACCGAGCTGCGATGGCGCCATCGTCAAGGGCCCACGCCGAAACAGCGCATACTCCGCTGCCATCAAAGCGCGCTTCACATAGGATTGATAATCGGCATTGAGCGTGCGGACATTTTTCACTTTGTAGACAGGGCGGATCTGCAAATGATCCTGCAGATTTTCGCCGACGCCCGGGAGATTTTGAGCGACTGGAATGCCGTGCGATTGCAGAAATGCACCTGCCCCGATGCCCGACAGTTGCAAGATTTGCGGGGTGGCGACCGCGCCCGCCGATAGGACGATTTCGGCATTGGCTTTGGCGAGAAACTGCGTGCCGTCTTTCGTATAGACGATGCCGGTTGCGCGGCCATTCTCGACGATCACGCGTTCGATTAGAGCGCCGGTTTCGAGCCTGAGATTGGGACGGCCCAAGACCGGTTTCAGAAAGCCGCGCGCGGCGCTCCAGCGGCGGCCATTTTTCTGGTTCACCTGAAAATAGGAAGAGCCTTCATTATTGCCGGTGTTGAAATCGTCGATTTTCGCGATGCCGACCTGTTCGGCGGCATCCTGAAACCGATCGAGGATGTCCCAGCGCATCCGCGGATAGTCGACCCGCCATTCGCCATCGCCCCGGTGCAGTGCATTGGGCGGGGCGGCGTGGCCCTCCTGCTTCAGAAAATAAGGGAGGACATCGTCCCAGCCCCAGCCAGACAGACCCAGCTGACGCCAACCGTCATAATCGGCGGCCTGGCCGCGCATATAGATCATGGCATTGATGGCCGAGCACCCGCCAATCACCTTCCCGCGGGGATAGGCAATGGACCGGCCGCTCAGACCGGCCTCGGGCTCGGTCTTGAACATCCAATCGGCGCGGGGGTTGCCGATGGCGAAGAGATAGCCGACGGGGATATGGAACCAGATCCAATTGTCGTCGCCGCCCGCTTCCAGCACCAGAACGCGGTTTTTAGGGTCTGCTGAAAGCCGGTTGGCGAGCACGCACCCGGCCGAACCTGCCCCTGCGACGATGTAATCGAATGTCCCGCCATCCTGCATGGCCGCCTCCCGTCTTGCCTCATCGCTAGCGGAGACGGGCCGCAGGGGCAATCGGATCAACTTGCCCTAACGTCATCCCTGCTGCGGTTACGGCCAAGAAGCATTTGCCAAGAACCGGCTTTTCCCCTATAGACCCCAACATTCAGACGGCCCGGCTCAAAAGGGCTGCCGTGGCGGTCTGTTTTTCGCTCATTCGGAGACGAAACGGCCTCTCTAAGAGGCTGAGAATAATGTTTCGGACGGTTCGCCGTCCTGAATGGAGAGCCAAATGCCCAAGATGAAGACAAAGTCGGCCGCTAAAAAGCGGTTCAAAGTGACGGGAAGCGGCAAGGTGGTCTACGCCCATGCCGGAAAGCGTCACGGCATGATCAAGCGGACCAATAAGCAGATCCGCAACAATCGTGGCACCGCCATCCTGTTCGAGGGTGATGCGGCCAATGTCAAAAAATACTTCCTGCCCAACGGCTGATCGGCCGGGCATCTAGCAACACAGGAGATCAGCCATGGCACGTGTCAAACGGGGCGTTACGTCCCACGCCAAACACAAGAAGACCCTCAAGGCCGCGAAAGGCTTCTACGGTCGCCGCAAGAATACGATCCGCACCGCGAAAGCGGCCGTGGACAAGGCGATGCAGTACGCCACCCGCGACCGCAAGAACAAGAAGCGCACGATCCGCGCGCTCTGGATCCAGCGTTTGAACGCTGCCGTCCGTGAGCATGGCATCGTTTATTCGCGCTTCATCGACGGCCTCAACCGCGCCGGCATCGTTGTCGACCGCAAGGTTCTCTCGGACCTCGCGATCAGCCAGCCGGCCGCGTTCAAGGACCTCGTTGAAAAGGCCAAGGCCGCTCTTCCGGCCGTTGCCTAAACCATCCGAATATGCCGGTTGCAAAGCCCGCCTTTCGAGGCGGGCTTTTTGTTGCGCTGTATCGCTTTGTTAATGAGCTTGATCGACATTATCGCGCATGGAAAAGAGCCGTCGATCCGCTCGCAAAACCGCCATGTCCCCTGACCTACCCGCTGAGGTTTCGCGGCGGCTCATCAAGGGCGAAAGCCCCTTGAAAGCCATTCGCCGTTGGCGCCGCCTCACACAAGTTGAAATCGATGCCCGCACTGGCATTGGGCAAGGCTATCTCAGCGATCTCGAATCCGGGCGCCGCAAAGGCACGATCGAGACGCTCGCCAAGCTCGCCGACCTTTACGATGTGCCAAGCGCTTGGCTGATCGCCGGCAACACCCCTTAAACCGTCTTCAACACTCGACTTTTTGAGGGATGCGTGGCACGAAGCCGCGCAACCCCTATCCCGCCTCGCCCGAAAGACCGGACCCGATATGACCGATCTCGCCGCGCTCGAAAAAGACACGCTGGCCGCCATTGCAGCCGCATCTGACGAAGCTTCCCTCGAAACCGTACGCGTCGCCGCGCTTGGCAAAAAGGGTTCGATCTCGGACCTTCTGAAAACGCTTGGTGCCATGACGCCCGACGAGCGCAAGGATAAAGGTCCTGCCATCAACGGGCTCAAGGATCGCGTCAACGAGGCGCTTCTCGCCCGCCGGATCACACTGAAGGACGCAGCACTCGATGCGCGGCTTGCGACGGAGAAAGTCGACGTCACCTTGCCCGTGCGCGAGAGCGGTAATGCGCGCGGCCGCATCCATCCCATCTCGCAGGTGATCGACGAACTCACGACGATTTTCGCCGATATGGGTTTCGCGATTGCAGAAGGCCCGGATGTGGAGACGGATTTCTACAATTTCACGGCGCTCAACTTCCCGATTGGCCACCCGGCGCGTGAAATGCACGACACGTTCTTCTTCAACCCGGATGCGAATGGCGAGCGCAAAGTTTTGCGCACACATACAAGCCCGGTTCAAATTCGCACCATGATGAGCCAGAAGCCGCCGATCCGCGTGATTACGCCGGGTCGCACCTATCGCTGCGACTCGGATCAAACGCATACGCCGATGTTCCATCAGGTCGAAGGGCTCGTCATCGACAAGGGCTCGCATATGGGCCATCTGAAATGGATTCTCGAAGAATTCTGCAAAGCGTTCTTCGAAGTCGACAATGTAAAAATGCGGTTCCGGCCGTCCTTCTTCCCGTTCACCGAGCCATCCGCCGAGGTCGACATTCAATGCTCGCGCAAGGGCGGCGAAATTCGTTTCGGCGAAGGCGAGGATTGGCTTGAAATTCTCGGTTGCGGCATGGTGCACCCAAATGTGATCCGTAATTGCGGATTGGATCCGATTGAATATCAGGGCTTTGCCTGGGGCATGGGCATCGACCGCATCGCCATGCTGAAATATGGCATGCCGGATCTGCGCCCCTTCTTCGATGCGGATGTGCGCTGGCTCTCGCATTACGGATTCCGTCCGCTCGATTTGCCGACGCTCGCCGGCGGCCTGAGCGTGTGAGGACACAGAAATGAAATTCACCCTCAACTGGCTCAAAGAACATCTCGACACTACCGCCTCGCTCGATGAGATCGTCGAAGCGCTGACGCGCGTTGGCCTCGAAGTGGAAAGCGTTGAAGACCCTGCAGCGACTCTGAAAGGCTACATCACGGCTTTCGTGATTTCAGCCGAGCAACATCCCAATGCCGACCGTTTGCGCGTGTGCATGGTCGACACCGGCGATGGCAAACCCATCCAGGTCGTCTGCGGCGCGCCCAATGCACGTACAGGCATGAAGAGCGTGTTCTCACCGCCCGGCACGTTCATTCCCGGCAAGGGCATCACCATTGGCGTGGGCACGATCCGCGGCGTGGAAAGCTCAGGCATGCTGTGCTCGGCTTTCGAACTCGGCCTGTCAGAAGACCATGAAGGCATTATCGACCTGCCCACCGACGCGCCGGTGGGCGTGGCCTATACCGATTATGCATCCATCAACGACCCTGTCATCGATGTCGCCATCACGCCTAACCGCGCCGATGCGCTTGGCATTTATGGCATTGCGCGCGATCTCGCTGCCGCTGGCCTCGGCGTGTTGAAGAAGCACGTCATTGTGCCGGTGAAGGGCGAAGGTGCTTGCCCGGTGAATGTGAAACTCGATTTCAACAAAGAGGATGCACATCTCGCCCCGGCTTTTGCCTTGCGCCTTGTACGTGGCGTCAAGAATTGGCCTAGCCCGGAATGGATGCAGCGTCGGCTCAAGGCGATCGGTCTGCGCCCGATCAATGCGCTGGTCGACATCACCAATTATCTGACTTTCGATCGCAATCGCCCGCTGCATGTCTTCGACCTGAAGAAGACACAGGGCGATCTCGTCGTGCGCCGCGCGAAAGAGGGTGAGACGGTGCTCGCGCTCGATGGGCGCGAATATCCGCTCGATCCATCGATGGTCGTGATTGCGGATGACAAGGGCATTGAATCGATTGCCGGCATTATGGGCGGCGAACATTCGGGCTCCGATGAGGGCACCACCGATGTGTTGATCGAGAGTGCGCTCTGGGATCCCCTCAATGTTGCCCAAACCGGGCGCAAATTGGGGATCAATACCGATGCCCGCTATCGCTTCGAGCGCGGCGTCGATCCGGAATTCTGTGTACCCGGCCTCGACCTTGCGACGCATCTGGTGATGGAATTATGCGGCGGGACGCCAAGCGAAATGGTTCTTGCAGGTGCAATCCCCGATACATCGCGCGTGATCGCATTCCCGTTTGCAGAAGTGAAACGGCTGACAGGGCTTGACCTCCCACAACCGGAGATGAAGGCGACGCTGATCGATCTCGGTTTCACTGTGTCGGGCACCAGCGATGTAGTGCATGTTTCGCCACCATCATGGCGTGCTGATGTCGAGCAGAAGGCCGATCTCGTCGAGGAAATCGTGCGCATTGCCGGGCTCGACCGCGTGCAATCGACTCCCTTCCCGCGCGAGGAAGCAATCGTCGCCAAGCCTGTTCTGACGCTCATTCAGAAACGGACGCGGCTTGCCAAGCGTGCGCTCGCCGTGCGCGGCTTGGTTGAAGCAGTAACATGGTCATTCGTATCGAAAAACGATGCGCTAGCCTTTGGCGGCGGCAAGCCGGAATTGGCGCTTGCCAATCCGATTGCATCCGAGCTTTCCGACATGCGACCTTCCCTTTTGCCGGGTTTGATGCGGGCGGCGCAACGCAATGCCGACCGTGGCTTTCCGAATGTTGCCCTGTTCGAGGTGGGTCAAATATTCCGCGGCGACCAACCGGAGGATCAGGTCATCGCTGCGACAGCTCTGCGCCGCGCTATGGCGAAACCTGACGGCGCGGGTCGCTTCTGGAGCGAAGCCACGCAAATGGTCGATGCGTTTGACGCGAAGGCTGATGCAATGGCTTTGCTAGAAGCGCTCGGCGTACCGACAGGCGGCTTACAAATCGTGCCGGGCGGACATCCGGCGTTCCATCCGGGCCGTTCAGGCGTGCTGCAATTTGGGCCAAAAGGCGTGATTGGCGCGTTTGGCGAAATTCACCCCCGCCTTCTCGAAGCGATGGATGTGAAGGGCCCGCTCGTCGCATGCGAGATCATTCTCGATGCACTGCCACCACCCAAAGCAAAGCCAACCAAGATGAAAGCAAAGCTGGTTCTCTCTGAGTTCCAGCCTGTGTCACGTGATTTCGCCTTCATTGTCGGTCGGGATATTGCTGCGGCCGATATTGCGAAATTGGCGCAGGGCGCTGACCGTAATCTCATCACCGATGTAACGGTATTCGATCTTTACGAAGGAAAAGGCATTCCGGACGGCCAGAAATCGGTCGCTATCGCTGTGACGCTGCAACCGATGGACAAGACGCTGACAGATGCCGAGATCGACGCTGTTGCCGCCAAGATCGTGGCCGAAGTGGCCAAGAAAACAGGCGCAACCTTGCGTGCATAAAACGGCGATGCATGGCAATAAAAAAGCCGCCCCAAAGGGCGGCTTTTTCATGCATTGATCAAAGATCAGTTCTGCTGCGGCACCCAAAGGCTGACGCTGGCAACGCCGAGCGCGAGGTTCGTGCCCTGCATGCCGTCCATCGACAGCGGCTGAAGCGTGAACGACTTCTTGAAACCGCCAATCAATACGTTTGCGCCCATGCCAACACCGAGCGACGCGCCCGCTGTGACACCGCCATACCCACCGGCCAGCGCGCCAGCCGGGATACCCTTCGACGGCGCGAACACGCCCCAGACGAGGTGAGCCGGACCAGGATTGCCGAGCGAGAGGCCATATTCCTTAATACGGCCGCCGTAACGCTCCGTTGTGCCATCGGTGCGCTTGAAGACGCAGCGCATCGACTGCTTCTGTTCGACGAAGAGGCTCGTCCCCTTCGACACATCGCACTGCAGAACGCCAACTTGAAGATTGGCAGCGGCAGCTGGCGTAACGATTGCGGCAAGTGCTGCGCCCGCAGCGGCCCAAGCGAATGTTTTGATCATAGTCGATACCCTCACAAACGAATCACTTGACGAGTTTTCAAACTTCGCCGCAGCCGCGTCAACCAGGCTTTCCGTTTAACGGATTGTGCGGATCCCAGCCATAATTGAAACTCTCAAATCGCATATCCCGCGCATCGACCATTAAGAGGCGACCAACAAGATCACGCCCGAAGGGGACGATGCACCGGATCACTTCCATCGCCATCAAGCTTCCCATGACGCCAGCCAAAGCGCCCAAGACGCCCGCTTCCGCACAGGCAGGGATACTGCCCGCCGGCGGAGGTGCGGGGAAGAGACAGCGCCAAGTGGGGTTGGGCGAGCCATCGGCTGCGGTTTCGTGGGCCTTAATCGTAGTAAGCGTGGCATCAAAACGACCGAGTGCAGCCGTTACCAACGGCCTTCTTGCATCAAAACACGCATCCGACACCGCATAACGCGTTTCAAAATTATCGCTCCCATCGGCAACGACATCATAATCCTCAAGAAGAGCCCGTAGATTGTCAGGCCCCACACGGAGAACATGCGATTTGTATAGCCCGTGCGGATTAAGATGTTTCAAGCTATGGCACGCCGTCTCAGCTTTAAACGTACCGATATCGCCCGTTTTGAACAGGACCTGACGTTGCAAATTTGACAGCGCTACGGTGTCATCGTCAGCGATACCAATTGTACCGACACCAGCAGCCGCAAGATAAAGCAGCAGCGACGCCCCGAGGCCGCCTGCGCCGACAACGAGGACACGCGCCTTTTTAAGCTCAGCCTGGCCCGGCCCGCCTATCTCTGGCAGCACAATGTGCCGCGCATAACGTTCTAACTCATCATCTCGTTCTTGCATGGCCCTTCACCCTATCAGGGCCATCATAGCGGCCGCGCGCGATAGGCCAAGCCCTTGTTAAAAGCCGAACTTCATGCCCGCCATATTCGACAGGGTCGGGTAAAGCATGACGATGAAAATGATCGGCATGAAAAAGAACACCATGATCACGCTGAGCTTAGGTGGAATACTCAGCGCTTTCCGTTCCGCTTCTAATTGCCGCAATTTTCTTGCATCTGCGCTCTGCACCCGCAAAGTGGAGCCAATTGACGTTCCGAAGCTATCCGATTGGACAAGCGCGATACATAAATCCTGAATTGTCTTGGCATTTGTACGCTGACTGAGATTGCTAAAAGCATCGCTTCGCCGCGGGACATAGGCTAATTCGGCGGTTGTTAAACTCAACTCATCGGCCACCACATCGCTTATGGGACCCATTTCATCGGCGACCCGTTGCATCGCCATTTCTAACGACATTCCCGATTCGACGCAGATCGTCAGAAGATCAATGATATCCGGTGCGCAGTCGCTAAGTTCACGACCGCGCTGCTCAGCTCGCCGCTCAAGTACATAAGTACTGAGACGCAGCCCAACAAAGGCCGCTGCCGGTGCGCCCATCAGCAACCCCATCTGCTCGTTCATAACGCAAAACAATACGAAAATGCTAGTTGCCGATGCAATGCCTACCAATCGAAGTACCAGAAATGTGGAGCGAGCATTGGTGTCTCGATAACCTGCTTGGATCAGCTTTTGCTGTGTATCAACATCTAAAAGCCAGAGCGCAAGCTTTGTTCGATTTGCGAGTTGATGCAAAAGTTCAAAAAAAAGCAGATCGGACCCTCCGCCAGAAAGCTTAGCGCGTTCGCGAATCCGTATACGCTCGCGCTCAAGGGTAACTGATTTTATTCGCCTCTCTATATTTCTCTTAACGATGAAACTCTCAATTATTACATAGGCTATTGCAACGACCGCGAGGATAATACCGAGCTTAAGACCCCATTGCATTATGAGATCGAAAATATCCGTACTCATACCCTCACCCGCGCTAATTTTGAAAAAAGTAGAATTCCTATCACGTAGAAAGCAAAAACAATCATCGATAGAATTTGGCCAAGTGGCTCTGTCCAAAAACGACTAAATGCCTTTGGATCAGACCAAAAACTCATCATCGCAAAGAACACTGGAATTGCGCCTATGATATAGGACGATGTCTTTGCCTCGGAAATCAATACCTTAACCTTTGCACGCATTTCCTTTCGTCCCCGAATAACCCCACTGATATTTTCAATGATCTCAGCCAAGTTACCACCCGAGCGTTGTTGTATCTCAATAACGATTGTAAAAAATCGAAGGTCCATGAGGTCAATTCGCTCGGGCATTCGCTTGATAGCATCCGCCAATGGTAGGCCTAATTTATGGAGATCCAGCACATGGACAAACTCCGTTTTGAGAGGATCTGCTGTTGATTCCGTGATTTGCTTGAGACATGTGCCGAGTGGCATACCGGCGCGAAGGCCACGACTTAGAATATCCAGCGCATTGGGCAGCTCATTGATAAAGGCCTGTTCCCGGCGAGCGATCAATATTCCCAAAACAATTCGTGGAAGAACGATTGCAACGACAAGGCCCGCAATAACAGAAATTATGAAATGCATTGAGATAACAAGCATAATGATCCCAATGACGACACCCAAGCAGGCACAAGCGGTCAAAGTTTGGCTTTTTGAATAAGATATTCCAGACTTTGCGAGCAGTTGATCAAGATTATTACTTTTTTTCTTTCTTCTATTTAATTCCTTTTGTTCTTTTTGAAGCTTTGCGATGATGCGTTGCTTATCAAGCGTTGAAGAAATGGCATTCAATCGGCCGCTTGCCACAATTTCAATTCTTTTTTTTATCGCAGCGCGTTCTTCAATCATCGACATCGCCAAGTAAGCGACGAAGGCAATCGAAAAACCAATTAACATTGCGATCAACATGACATCAATTCTCAGGCACGCTTAACGATTGCAATTCATCCAGTGCGGCAGCTAGTTCGATCTCTTTATTGAAATAACGCGCTCGCTCCCAAAATCGCGGGCGACCAATATTGGTCGAGACATGTCGTCCAATGATCTTTCCATTCTTATCCTCGCCGTCGATTTTAAAGAGAACGAGGTCTTGCAAAAGGATTGTGTCACCTTCAATCCCGACAACTTCAGTGATATGCGTTACTCTGCGTGATCCATCTCGCAAACGTGCTGCCTGCACGACAATATCGACAGATCCACAGATCATTTCACGAATTGTTTTTTGTGGCAGCGTAAAGCCACCCATCGTGATCATGGACTCAATACGTGAAAGCGCTTCACGGGGGCTATTCGCATGTAACGTACCCATTGATCCGTCATGGCCAGTATTCATCGCTTGCAAAAGATCAAACGCTTCAGGGCCACGCACTTCGCCAACGATGATCCTCTCAGGACGCATACGAAGGCAATTTTTTACAAGATCCCGCATGGTTACCTCACCCGTTCCCTCCAAGCTTGGGGGTCGCGTTTCAAGCCTGACGACGTGAGGTTGCTGTAATTGCAATTCTGCTGCATCTTCGCAGGTAATGATGCGCTCTGAGGAATCAATCTGACCCGAGAGGCAATTCAACATCGTTGTTTTGCCGGAGCCTGTACCACCAGAAATGATAACATTACAACGGACAAGTCCAATTACGGACAGAAGGTTCGCAACACAGCGCGGCATTGAACCGAAGCGAACTAGGTGGTCCAGTGTCAATTTGTCTTTCTTGAATTTGCGGATCGTTAGCGTCGCGCCATCAATGGCGAGTGGCGGACCAATAACGTTGACGCGGGATCCATCCAACAAACGTGCATCGCAAATGGGTGAATTTTCATCGACACGGCGACCTACCTGCCCAACGATACGCTGACATATGTTGAGAAGGTGCGAGCCATCCCGAAACCGAAGGCTGACAGGCTCAATCTGTCCATTGACTTCGATAAAGGCTTGATTTGGACCGTTAATCATAATGTCGGCGATATCGTCTCGCGCAAGCAACGGCTCTAAAGGTCCAAAACCAAGTATATCGTTGCAGATATCATCCAACATCTGCTCTTGTTCAGCCATTGATAGAACAATGTTTTTGACAGCAAATATTTCATTTGCAACATCACGCAATTCTTCGCGTGCTGTGGCGGCATCCAATCGATCCAGTTGTACAATATCGATGGAATCGATAAGTGCATTGAGAATCACTGTTTTCACAGCGAAATAATATTGACTCGCTTCAGAACCGACCTTTACTTTTGCGGAATTTTCTAATGGCAACCGTGGCGCTTGCGCGGAATCAGTCTTTTTCGCGTCATCATTTTTTGTCAGTGTCGTCGACGATGCATTTCGCCTTCCAAACATCTCCTCCTCCTATCGGCGAAAGCCAACGAAGCGATTTAATAGCTCTGCGATGGGTCTTTTTGCCTTTGTAATATTGTTTTGATTGCGTCCTCCTACAAATCGAGCAACATCTAATATTGTCTTTTCGATTGATGAGGAAGCGCCAGCTTCAAATATCATTTGGCCATTGTTCGCAGCAGTACCAAACAATGCCGCGTCAAATGGAATCGCAAAATTTGGACATGATGAAAATGGCTTTAGAAATTTCTCTACAGGGATTTCTGGGCGCTTCGGTACGCCAATTTTGTTGATCAAAAGCCCTACCGGCCTGTCATGCGAGCGCATCCGAATGACATGATCAATAATCTGCTTAGCGCTTCGTAGACTTACAAGTTCAGGTTCGGCGACAATTACTAAATCGTCGCATGTCGCCGCGACCCGCTGAACCCATCCCGACCATTGATGCGGCAGATCGATGATCGTCATTGGCGCCGTTAACCGAAGAATATCGATGACGTCATCGAAGGCTGATGTCGTTGGGTCTAGAGCGCGTTCAATGCTTGGCGACGCTGAAAGCAGCGAAAGGCTGTCCGTAATTTTACTCAGGCTTCGTTCAAGAATGTTAACATCGACTTTTTCCTGAGAAAATAAAACGTCAGCAAGGCCGTTCAACGGATCCTGATTGAAATTCAATGCCGCTGTTCCAAAAGGCAGATCTGCATCAACAATAATGGCCGGCATCGATAGGCGCTCACCCATCAACCACGCTACATTGTGAGCAATTGTTGAAGACCCGCAACCACCCTTGGCCGGGACGAAGGCGACGCATCGTCCCAAGCGCTGACCGCTCTTAGGTCGAAACAATTCAGCAAGCGCACCGATAAAGGTCAGTGGCGACAGGGGTAAAATAAGATAGTCACTTACGCCTCGGCGGATGGCCTCGCGGTATAATTGTACATCATTGACAGGGCCTGCGAGCACAACACGCGTGCCAGGGTCACAATGTTGCGACAATTCATCAAGCGCATAGGGGAGCGTCTCAATTTCGTCATTACCAAATTCAACAAGAATCAGATTGGGTGTTGGCGCACTGCGATAGGCCTCAATAGCCGCACTTACGCCGCCCATTTGAATGCGCATCTGCGTGCGCACCATACGCCTATCGAGCGCGACCGCTTCGGCGGTCTCGCGCAATCCTGATGTTTGACAGAATATTTGCACCGCAATACGTGGCAAGGGCGCAATGTTCAAATCTTTTGAGTCTGCTACAGGCTCTTGATCGGGCGACATGGTATCGCTCATGGCGTTGCTGCCGCAGTCGGTGTTGCGTTCACAGCCGCATCCGTTGGCGGAGTTGCCGTACGCCGTTGCCTTACTGCATTTGCAGCTCGAATTGGATCCATCGCGCCTTCGATGCGCGGTCGTATGAAATCATTTGGATTGTCGGCTTGAGCGAATATGTTCGCATAATAGGAACAACCGAAATTCACTGTCTCACGATTGAGATAAGATGTCTGATTTTCGAATTGCTGAAGATCCTCACCGAGATTGGTACAGTCCGATTTGCCTCTCGCCGCGCGCGCTGAAAATGCAATGCGTACAATTCCTGTTGGAAGCGGGCGGGCGTCCCATTGAATATGGCGAGCAGGGACACCATTGGCCATGAGCTCCTGCTTAACCCACTGGCCGGATGACAATGCGCCTGGACCTGTCTGAGGCACAAAAATAACGATTTTTTCGGCACCACTACGGGCGAATTCGCGACCAATCCGCGCAATACGTACGGCATCTTGCGGCGTTGGATTCGCGTTGACGTCAATGCGCTCAACGCGCGGCGCACCAAGCCCATACCTGTCGGAAGAAGCGTAACTGTAGCCGTTCTGCTCGACGCCTGCACAACCCGCCAAGAGCGCTATGGCCGCCATTAGTAAGACAGACCGAATTGCCGGGACTATCATGGCATTCACTCCACAATAAAGCCTGGTAAAGCGCGTCTTTTCGCTGGCACGATTGAGCCTGTCGTATCAGGCAGGCCAGTCTGCTTGCGTGTTACACGGTTCGCCTGACCAACAAGAAAGCCCACCGGATCGGATGTATCCTCATAGCCCTTGTCGGGTCGCTGCAACTCGCTCATACCAACGGGCTTCGCAATGAAGGGCGTTACAATGATGACCAGTTCGGTTTCCTGACGCTGATAATCACGTGAGCGGAACAAGGTTCCGATCACTGGGATATTCATTAGCCCAGGCGTGCCGGCCATTGAATTTCCGGATCTATTTTGCATGAGGCCAGCAGACATCAAAGTGCCACCTGACGGTAATTCAATCGTTGTTGTCATGCGGCGTGTTTTGAATGCCGTTACGACTGTCCCCTGAACGGCAATGCCATTATCCTTGTCAACCTCGGCGACTTCGGTTGACACTTGTAGGCTGATACGGCCCTCTGACATCACAGTTGGTTTGAATCCAAGCGATACACCAACATTTTTGTAGCCATACTGCGCCTGACACCCGGAGGGACTACATGTATTGCTTGTGACCACGGGGACTTCACCGCCTGCAAGAAAATTGGCGCTTTCTCCAGACAGTGCAGTCAGTGTGGGTTCAGCCAGCGTGCGCATGACGCCACTTCGTTCAAGAGCAGAGATTGTGAAGTTTACTGCGTCGCCACCAAACATGCCGCCAATTGATGCGGGGGCACCAGGCAACGCAAAGCCGGATGCCGCCTTTAATGCGAGATTTCCGATTTGCCATTTGCCATCGAGGGAGACGCCTAACTGCTTGAGAACATTGCGCTGCACCTCAGCCACAATGACTTTAAGCATCACCTGATCGCGGCCTCGGATCGTGAGTGAATTTACAACCACGCCCTGCGCGTTCATGCTTCTCTTGGCGAAACCTTCAGCAATATCGACGGCCTGTTGCGCTTCGAGCGGCGAGGCGACACTTCCGGTCAAAATGATGCTATCACCAACGACAACGACATTGACCTGAGTTGAGGGTAAGGCCGTTTTGAGCGTGCGGCGCAGCGTGCTGAAATCGCGACCGACCGTTACTTCGAAATTAGCAAAAGTTCGGCCGTCGCCATCCATTGCAAAAAGGTTTGTCTGCCCCTCAGCGCTCCCGATGACATAGAGCTTTCTTGGCGAACGAATGACGGCATTCGCAATGGCAGGATTGCCGATGAAAATTTCCCGCGCATCAGAGGGTAGGTCGATCACCAGAGAACCACCGATGCCGAGATCGATCCGTCGTGCGGCGTCCTGCTGCGCCCAAGCATGGGTGCTGAGACTACTCGCGATTATTAGAAACCCGAGAAGAAAGCGGCGCATCATCAATGATCTCAGAAGGCGGTTGCTATGCCCGCACGGATGATTGTGCGGGCAGGAGTAGGCGATTTTTCGTTTTGGCCTTTTCGAGAGCCACTCTCGGTGATGCCCCTCAATGTGAGAACGATAGTGGCCCCTTGCATTGCAGAGACGAGAAACTCAGCTTGCTCGGGTGCCAATTCCAAAGTCGCAGTCTGGCCGAGCGCAACTTTTTCACCGGCTTTCTCGCCAACATTCGGTCCGATGGCGAGCACACGCACATTGCGTAGGATGATCTGGCTCGACGTCCCCCTCTGCGCCGAATTCTCGACACGAATGACATCGACATAATCGTTGGGTAACACGAAGCCGCCCGCCGTCGTGCCGCCACCCTGATCGAGCGGAATGGCAAGGGCACGCTTGCCCGGCGCTAGCATCACAGACATGAAGCGGGACCCTTTCTCGAGCAAACGATCGGGCCGGACAGGTTCGCCTGCAGCAAGAGTGTTGCGCGCCATGGCGCCTGATAATTCGGTGATGGCGTTCGGGCGATCTGTGCGCGTGATGAGGCCACGAGACGCCTCGATCGGCCATTCTTGCCAAACAAGGCTAGCCGGTTCTAAGCTCAGCCCCGCCGCAACCTCTTGCCGTGTCACCAGAACATCGACAGAATTAATCACGACTTTTTCGATAATGCGTTCAGGCTGTGGAATAGGCGCATTCTCGCGCGACACCACGACAAGCGCCGCCATCAGGCCCAAACCCATGGCCCCACCCAGAATAATGAGACGATTCTTTTTCATCGCAACAAACGCCTTTGCCAATACAAGCGAGATTAGGCGTAAAAGGTAAAATGTTCCGTCAACAAAAGACTAAAATCGATTCATTTTTAGAACTCGATTTGGATGAGCGTCAGCACGGCTCCTGCCATGGCCAGCCCAAATGGCAACCCTTCCTTACCCCTCACCCATTGCATAAGCCATGTCTGCCGCTCAACGATCCCTGGTAGCGTGATTGATCGCAAAATAATGACAGCGAGAACCATGAAGCCGCCAAAGATAAAGGATAAGATCATGAAGGATGGTGCAAACTGAGGGCCAAACCACAAAGCGCCAACGGTTGCAAGCTTCCCGTCGCCGCCACCCATCCAACCCATTGAGAAGGCCAAGAAACCCAGCACGAAGACGATGACAGCTACACCCCAATGCAGTGCGAACGTCATGACGGTCAGGTCTTGCGCCCATGCAAACAAAAAGAAAACGGCGAGAAGCGAGAGAGTGATCCAGTCCGGAATGCGTGTTGTCAATACATCGTAAACTCCTGCCAGGATGAACATTCCTGGAAGAAACATATAGATGAGAACAAGATTGATAATTTCCACACTCATTAAGAAGCCGAGCAAGCTCTATGGTAAAGCAGCGCTCGCCATGGCTCTGGCGAACGCTGCCGTATCTTTAAGCGTTTTTAAAGCTTCACTCTGGCACCGGCTTCGGTAAAGATATCGGTGAACATAGCATTGAAGGCTTTTGTTACTCCAGCAAGCTGGAATACTGCGACCAATAGACCGCCAATTCCGGCGACCATTAAAACATATTCCACTGCGCCGCCCTTATCGTTACGCAGATATTTGAGAAAATTCGACATTTGCAACCTCACCCTTTTGAAACCGACGGACACTTGATCCGCGTCTAAAAATCTAGATCCGCTTTCCAGCCTTGATCTATGATTACAATAATACGGCTTTCTTACGCGCTGCTTAACCGGGAATGCCTGAAACCTGAATTGATAATTGCGGTTAAAAAGATCTCAATTTGATTTTCCACTTTTTTCTTAAGGGTATTGCAAGCTTTCCAGAGTAGCGATGACATGTTGCGTTGAGGTTGTTGCTCATGATCCGGTCCATTTTAACAATTGCGAGCCTCTCTTTATCTTTTGTGCCCGTCCTTGCACAGGAAGGCAGTCAAGCCCCTCTCGAGGTGCGGCTTGATCATGCATCCTTGATCCGGCTGCCGCAGAACACCGCCACGATCGTTCTTGGAAATCCTCGAATTGCCGATATAACGCCGCAGCAGAACGGCTCTTATGTCATTACCGGCCGGACCTACGGCTCAACCAATCTGATTGCACAAAACGACCAAGGCGAAGAATTGGTGACATTCGTTTTGCGCGTGTTACCGAATTTCGATCCGGGTCAATTGACTGTCCAGCGCGGCATGAAGACCGAATTGTTGAATTGCTTGCCACGCTGCATGCCGGCAGAGGCGGTTGCACCGCAGCCGGCCAATACGCGTTAATCTTTACGGGCGCACGGCCGGCGTTTCGAGCGGCAGGCCAGCCGCGCGGTCACGCAGATAGGCTTCGAGCGCAACCATCTCCGGCGATCCATATGCATATGGCTCGCTTCGCACACCGGTCATACAATTGCGCAAACGGCGCTCTACGGAACCGAGATCCTGCCATTCGAGGCGATAAAGCGGATAACCAGTCGGATGTCCCTGCGGGATCACAGCGCCGCCCAGACTTTTCCCATCATTATCGTCATGGCATTGCGCGCAGGAGAGATTCATTTGTCCGCGCCGCTCAATAAAGAGCGCGCGCCCTTGCGCCACCGTCGCGGCCTCTGCCGAAGTGGTGGGCGCAATGTCTAGCCCACGAGATTGCAGGCCGACCAATGCCGACAAGGCTAGCACGGGACGGGTTTCGAGCGCCCAAGGCTCCGCCTTTTGCGCCTGTGTCCGACAAATCTGGATCTGTTGATCGAGCGTGACGACCTTACTCTGCCCCGGATTGAAGGCGGGAAAGCGCAGCGCCACGCCGCGCAGAGAGGCAACATCGCCGTGACAATCCGCGCAAGATTGATCCGATGCACCGGCTTTCTGTGACCAGAGTTGACGCCCTTCGGCAGTCCAGAGCATGGCGGGATTGCTCGCATCATCACGCTGCATGGCCTGCGTTTCAGGTTTCATCAGCTCGAAAGACGAGGTTTTCGATGCCTGCGCCCAAGCCGGCATGGCGGCCAAACAAGACGCGACAATCAAAATCCTCATTGCACGTCGAGCCGCGCTGTTTCGACCTGTGCACCGCCCTTGTCGTCAAGCCAGCGGAAGGTCAGCGTGCCGCTGCGCTCTGCCCGCATGGTAAAAGTAATGAAGGGGTTAGCCGCGATGGCCGGGAAGAGATCGGCAGCGAAGATTTCGGTACCCTCGAAGGTGCAGATAAAGCGATAGATGATGTCGCGTGGGATCAGCTTACCATCAGGCGCGCTACGGAAACCCGTTTCCATGGGATGAGAGATCAGCGTCTTGATCTCGATCACCTCGCCTTTGCGAACCAATTTAGGCACATTGATGAGAACGGATGCCATAGTTCAATTCTCCGCGCAGGCCGGCAGCGTCACGACGAGTTCAGCCTTGGTTACAAACAATTCACCCTTATTCGTCTCGGCGATCGCGGTGATGAACTGGCTGTCTCCGAGGCGAATCCGCGTCGATACGGCGGCGCGGCCCGCAAAGGGCGTCAGATGGAAAACTGCGATATTGGGCTGCGGGTTCTTTTCATTGAAGAGCGCAATGCGTGCGATGAAATCATCCGCACTCATCGGGCTTTCGACCGAGACCGTCAAAGGCACTGCATTCCCGTTTTCGACGAGCGGCGGCAAATCGAGTTTCACCCGGCCTGGTTTCATTGGGCGCCCCTTCGCAAAATCGGCGATAGCCGCTTCCATCAAGTCGGGCGTTGCCTGAACGGGTCGCACGCCGAGGGCACACGCAAGCCCGGTCAAGACGGTTCGGCGGGAGAGATACATCAGGGAGCCTCCTTCAATGTCAGGAGAAAAGCGATCACGTCCTCGATCTGTTGGCCATCGAGTAGCGGCTTGCCGGCATAGGGGCGGGCGACCCGCGTGAGCCCTTCGGTCACGAAATAGGACGGCATGATCGTATCTGGCGTGAGCGTGGCGGCATTGGCGATACGCAAACGGAGTTGACCAGCATCATAGCGGCCTCCTGCACCTGCCAGATCCGGTGCGAGATTGCCCATGAAACGCTGCTCGGGAAAGGGGCCGGAATGACACAGCAGGCAAAACCCCTTTTGTCGATCGACAATAAGCGCTCGGCCGCGCGCTGGATCACCCGGACCCGCCAGCGGCACTGGCATCGAATCCCCGACAATCTGTTGGGCGAGAGATGCCACCGCGCTCACACATAGGAAAGCGGCGGCTGCCAGCAATCGCCTAACCATAGGTCTGCCATGTCACGCGGTTGAACCAATCTTCGGCATAGCGCGCTTCCATGGCGCGCCCGTCGGCAGAAAGATCGGACGCGCTGACACCGCCTGCGCCCTCGACATCCACCAATCGATCATTCCGCGCTTGATAGACGCCAGTGACGGAAACAGCCTCGTCAGGCGAGACAAGGCTGTAGCAGGCATTGATCAGCTTGAACGGCGGCAATTCGTCACCGCGGATACTCGCATCGATGGCAGCAGCACAGGCGATGGCCTGACAATGGGCTGAGAACGCCGATTTCGGCATCGCGCCCATGATGGCGGCATCGCCAATGACATGGGCGTGGGGCAGCAGTGTTGATTCGAAGGTGTTTGCGCGCACTGGACACCAGCCCGTGCGGTCCGCAAGGCCTGTGCTCTGCGCAATCGCGCCTGCCCTTTGCGGCGGGATTACATTGCCGACATCCACTTTATGGCGGCCGAACTCCGTGACGATAACGCGTTCGGATGGAATGACTTCAACGACTTTGCCACCTTGCGAGAGAGGCACCCACTCAATCAATCCGGGATAAAGCCGCTCCCATGCAGCCTGAAACAATTTCTGTTTCGAAAAATTGTCCTTAGCATCGAACAGGATCAGCTTCGACTTCGGCTTCTGAGTCTTGATGTAGTATGCAATTAGACTCGCGCGCTCATAGGGGCCGGGCGGGCAACGATAAGGGATAGCCGGGATTACCATCCCGATGAGCCCCCCATCGGGCATGACCTCTAGCTGCTGGCGCAACAAAAGCGTTTGCGACCCTGCCTTCCATGCATGCGGCATGATGGCTGCGGCCTGCTCGTCATAGCCGGGCAAAGCATCGAAGCGCAGATCGATGCCAGGGGCCAGCACCAGCTTCTCATAAGGCAGCCGCACACCATCGGAGAGGATGAGTTCGCGCTTAACAGCATCGATCCCCTGCGCCGCCTGTGCGACAAGCCGGACGCCCGATGCTGCCAATCTTTGATAGGAAAAGTTTTGGGCGACCATCGCTCGAAAACCGGCGATCACGGCATTGCTGAGCGGGCAAGCCGTATAGGTCGCATTCGGCTCGACCAGCTTGACATCAAGTTCACGCGCGGCAAGCGCCCGCGCCGCCATCGCTCCCGCAAAACCACCCCCGACAACAACGACACGCGCTGGTGCCGCTCGCGCCACAGAGGGTAACGCAAGGCCAGCAATCCCGGCCTGTAAAACACGACGGCGCGACAGGATCATGGCTTCGTCCCGCGACCGATCTGCGCCAATTCATCGGCGAGGGCGCGAATTTCTTCGTCGCTATAGCCCTTCGCGATCCTGTTCATGATTGTGCCTGTGATCGCCCCGGAACGAAACGCCACCATGGCACTGACGGTGGCATCGGCATCAAGCGTCAGAAGAGGCGGGAATGCGCCTGGCTGCGGCATTGGCCCATGGCATGATAGGCAAGCCTCCGCAGACGGCGACAGCATCGCTTGCGCACACGCTGTCGCCGTTGTGAAAATTGAAAAGGCCGCAGCCCAAGGCAGCGCCCTCTTCATAGACATTACGCCTTTGCGAGTTGATCGCCGAGCGGCAATTTGCGGATGCGCTTGCCCGTTGCCGCCGCAATTGCATTGAACACCGCAGGAGCCGCCACGAAAATCGTCGGCTCGCCGACACCGCCCCAGAAATCATTGGTGGGAACGACGATCGATTCCACGGCCGGCATCTGGTCCATCTTGAGGATGGGATAGGTGTCGAAATTCTCTTCGACGATGCGGCCATCCTTCACCGTGATTTCACCCAACAGACCGGCCGTCAGACCATAAGCGAAAGAGCCTTCGATCTGCGCGGCGATTTGTTGCGGATTGACCGCATGGCCGCAATTGGTGGCGGCCACGATACGATGAATAGTGACTTCCTTTTTCGCATTGACCGAAACCTCGGCACAAGCCGCAACATAGGAGCCATAACCCATATGCTGCGCCAGTCCGCGATAGATGCCGGGCGCAGGAGGCTTGCTCCAGTCAACGCGATCGGCGACGGCATTCAGCACGGCGAGATGCTTGGGATGATTTTTCATTATCTTGCGGCGGAATTCGAGCGGATCCTGCCCGGCCGCGGCGGCCAATTCATCCATAAAGCTTTCAAGATAGAAAGCATTCTGGTTGTTGTTGACACCACGCCAGAAACCGGGGCGCACTGGCGGATTACGCATCGCATGATCGATCAGCAAATTCGGCACGCTATAGCCGAATACGCCTTCAGTGCCGCTGGGATTGAGGCCTTGGAACGTTGCAGGATCGCGGCCATTCTGCAGACCCGCCGGATTAATGGTTGCCAGAATTGATTGCCCGGAAATCCGCATGTGCAGACCGACGAGATTGCCATCCTTGTCGAGCGCGCCGCGCAATTTGGCCATCGTCACCGGATGATAAAAGCCATGCGTCATATCTTCTTCGCGTGACCAAATCATCTTGACCGGAACGCCAGGCATTTCCTTCGCAATCAAGACAGCCTGACGCACGAAATCATGCGCCGTGCGACGACCGAAACCGCCGCCGAGATTGAGACGGTAGACATCGCATTTCTCGATTGGAAGGCCGGCAGCCGTTGCCGCTGTCGCAAGCGCCGATTCAGCATTTTGCGTGGCCGTCCAGACCTCGCATTTCTCCGGCGTCCAAACGACCGTCGCATTCATCGGCTCCATGGTCGCATGGTGCTGATACGGGACCGCATATGTGGCTTCGACCACTTTGGCGGCAGAGGCCAAAGATGCTTTTGCATCGCCCGCCTGATTGCCGATGAAGGCCTGTTCGGCGCTCAGTCCTTCGACCAGCATTTTAGCGATATCAGCGCTCGAAAGATTCGCGTGCGGGCCCTTGTCCCACTCGATGGGCATCTGCTCGATGGCGTTCTTTGCTCGCCACCATGTATCCGCAATAACGGCCATTGTTGTATCGTCAACTTTGACGACTTTTTTTACACCCTTCATCGCGGTGATCTTGCTCGCATCGTAAGATTTGAGCTTGCCGCCAAAATAGGGGCAGATCTTGACTGCAGCGAGCATCATGCCCGGCATTTTATGATCGATCGAATAAATCTGACTGCCATCAAGCTTCGCCTTCGTATCGAGGCGCGGCAACGATTTTCCGGCGATCGTCCAGTTCTTCGGATCTTTCAAAGGCACATCGGCCGGCGGCGTCAGCTTTGCTGCCGCCTCGGCCAATTGACCATAACGCAATTCGCGGTTGGTCGGCCTGTGACGGACGATCCCTTTCCACGTATAGCATTCGGCAACTGGAACGCCCCATTGATTGGCAGCTGCCTGCACTAACATGGCGCGCGCAGTTGCACCGCCCTTGCGGACGTAATCTTGAGAATCGCGAATGCCACGCGAGCCCGCCGTCTGATAATTTCCCCAAACCCGGTTGCGTTTGAGGTTTTCACCCGGCGTCGGATAATCCGTCGTGACTTTTTTCCAGTCGCATTCGAGTTCTTCCGCAACAAGCTGCGCAAGACCGGTCAGCGTTCCCTGCCCCATTTCGACGCGCGCGATGCGGATCACGACTGTGTCGTCAGATTTCACCACGACCCACGCATTCAATTCCGGCGTCTGCGTCTGCGCCGCAGCCTGATCCACGCCGGGAATGTGGAAGCCGAGCGTAAAGCCAGTTGCAGAGGCGACCGTGCCTGCGAGGAAAGACCGGCGGTTTGTTTCGAAAGCCATGCTCATCTCGCCCTCCCTTATGCCGGAATGCCGGCGGCGCGCTTGATTGCGGCCTTGACGCGGTTGTAGGTGCCACAACGGCAGATATTGGTCATTGCTTCGGCAATCTCGGCATCCGTGGGCTTGGGCTTCTCTTTCAGGAGCGCTGCAGCCGCCATGATCTGTCCCGACTGGCAATAGCCGCATTGCGGGACGTCGAGTTCGAGCCAGGCTTTTTGAATGGGATGGGTCAGATCGGGCGACAGCCCTTCGATCGTGGTGATTTTCTGATCCGCCTTCACTTCGCTCACTGGCAGCGAACATGAACGCACCGGTTGCCCATCGATATGCACAGTACAGGCACCGCAAGCGGCCACGCCGCACCCATATTTGGTTCCTGTCAGTCCAACCTGCTCACGGATCACCCACAAAAGCGGCGTATCCGGCTCGACATCGATTTCGCGCACGGCCCCGTTGATCGTCAGACGGATCATGGTCTTCTCCCCTGAATGGCGGCTTTCAACGTGCCGCGCGTTCCTAGGAGTGTGACGTGTAGCCACAGGAGACACAACTGGGGCGGACCTGAATTTCAGGCATAGCGATCATGCCGAGCGGTGCGACAGGCGGTCGCAGCATTGCGTAAAGGCAGCACCAAGGCGAGCGGACGCGACTCCTTCAAAAAGGTCGAACTGCACATAAAAAGGGGCGCACATAAAAAGGGGCGCACTTGGCGACCCTTGGTTTATGACACGATCCCGACCGCTTACAGCGTCTGATTGTATTCGCCGACTTCCGGATGCTCGCGCAGCAACCCATCCACCGCCTTGAACATCTCGCGTAGACGTGCATCCGAAACCGGGCTTTCAACCACGACCACGAGTTCAGGCTTGTTCGATGAGGCGCGCACGAGACCCCATGTGCCGTCTTCCGTTGTGACGCGGACGCCATTGACGGTGACGACAGACGTAATCGCTTGACCAGCAATCTTTTCGCCCTTGGCTGCCATGCCTTCGACGCGTTTGACCACTTTTTCGACAATCCCGTACTTCACCTCGTCGGCGCAATGCGGCGCCATGGTCGGCGAACCAAAGGTCTTCGGCAATTCACGATAGAGATCGGCCATCGTCTTGCCGGGGTTGCGATCGAGCATGTCAAGCACCGCAATTGCGGTGACAACGCCATCATCGTAACCGCGGCCGACCGGGGCGTTGAAGAAGAAGTGGCCCGACTTCTCGAAGCCTGCGAGCGCATTGAGATCGGCGACACGGCGCTTGATGTAGGAATGGCCGGTTTTCCAATAATCGGCTTTCACACCATTCTTGATCAACACCGGATCGGTCGCGAACAGGCCCGTCGATTTGACGTCGACGACAAAGGTCGAGCCCGGATGCAGCGTCGACAGATCGCGCGCGAGCATCACGCCGATCTTGTCAGCGAAGATTTCATTGCCCTCATTGTCAACCACGCCGCAGCGGTCGCCATCGCCATCGAATCCGAGGGCGAGATCGGCGCCATGCTCTTTCACGGCATGCGCCATGGCATGGAGCATCTCCATATCTTCCGGGTTCGGGTTGTAGCGCGGGAAGGTGTAATCAAGCTCAGTATCCATCGGGATCACTTCGCAGCCAAGCTTCTCGAGGATCTGCGGCGCAAAAGCGCCAGCCGTTCCATTGCCGCAAGCGGCGATCACGCGGATCTTGCGCTTGAGCTTCGGGCGATCGGTGAGATCCTTGATATAGACGTCGGGGAAATTGGCGACGTAATTATACGAGCCGCCTTCATGGGTCTTGTATTGGCCATTGATGACGATGTCGCGCAAACGGCTCATCTCAACCGGACCGAAAGTGACCGGACGTTGCGCGCCCATCTTCACGCCGGTCCAGCCATTGTCGTTATGCGACGCGGTGACCATGGCCACGCAAGGCACATCGAGCGCGAATTGCGCGAAGTAAGCCATGGGCGACAGAGCGAGGCCGATGTCATGCACTTTACAGCCCGACGCCATCAAACCGACGATCAGCGCGTTTTTGATGTTGGCCGAATAACCGCGGTAATCATGTCCGACAACGATTTCGGGCTTCACGCCCATCTCGCGGATCATGGTACCAAGCCCCATGCCAAGCGCTTGGATGCCCAGAAGATTGATTTCCTTCTCGAACAACCAGCGGGCATCATATTCACGGAAGCCGGTGGGCTTTACGAGCGGCGTCACCTCATAGGCATAGGTATTGGGCTTCAGCGACGCGACGGGCTTGGCGAACATGGCGCTCCCTTCCGAGCAAGGTAAGTTTCTCAATTGTGTTCAGAGGCTTAGACGATCAAGCCCAGTGTGCAAAGTGGGACCTGCTTCTGAGCTCAATCTTGGCTGCCCTTTTTCTGCCCCGGACAGCCTGAACGTCAGGTGAACCAGCCTTCCAGCGCTTGTTCAAGGTCAGCCTTGGCCGGATAGCTTGGCTGAGCCCCCGGAATCCGGCAGGCTAACGACCCGGCTGCTACGGCGCGCGCCAGCGCGCCAGTGAAGCCGAACCCGGCATCCCGCGCCGCCGCAAAGGCTCCGCAGAAACAGTCTCCAGCCCCGACCGTGTCCACCACTGTGACCGAAGGCGGCGCGACGGGGCGGCGAACTCCGCCCGTCCAACCGATCGCTCCAGCGGCTCCCAACGTCACGATGGTTGAGACGCCATGGCGGGCATCTATCGCGCGGGCAATGGCCTCGGGCTCCGTTTCGGCGAGGCCGAGGCCTTGGGCGACCATCAGGGCCTCATGTTCATTCATGATGAGCGTATCGAGCGCGAGCAACAATTCTGGCGGGACGGGCCCAGCGGGAGCCGCGTTCAGGATCACGCGCGCACCTTGTGCATGGGCGTAGCCGATTGCGTTGGCCAGCTCCTGCTCCGGCACTTCGCGCTGGACGAGGAGAATATCTTTCTCTGTTAGCCCCGCATGGCGGAGCCATTCGGCCTTGACGGATGCGTTTGCGCCAGACGCCACCATGATCAGATTTTCGCCGCGGGCATCGACGCCAATAAAAGCAGCTCCGGTCGGTGCCTCGACGTCGCGCACAAGCGTGAGATCGACACCGGCTTCGCTCAAAAGCGCAAGCGCTTCGACCGCTACGGAATCGCGCCCCACTGCACCGACCATTTTCACCTTCGCGCCCAGCCGCGCAGCCGCGAGCGCCTGATTGGCACCTTTGCCGCCCGGCGCGGTGATGTAGGTCGGCCCGAGCGCCGTCTCGCCCGGCTTCGGCAAACGATCGAGCGTGGCGATGAAGTCGAGATTGATAGAGCCGAAAACGACAATCATCAGCCGCGCACTCCGGCGACGAAAGCACGCGCGCGTTGACCCACCTCTTGGGCTGAAAGGCCGGGCTTATAAAGCGCAGAGCCGATCCCGTAGCCCGCAAGCGATGCGTCTTTCCATTGCTTCGGCGTATCGGGCGTAACGCCGCCGACAAGCACAAGCCGCGTGCCCTTCGGCAATACGGCGCTCATGCCGCGCACGATGGTGGGATTGAGCGCTTCCCCGGGAAACAATTTCAAAACATCGGCACCCGCGTCGAGCGCGGTCATGGCTTCGGTGGGCGTGAACACGCCCGGCGCAGAGATGAGGCCCCATTCCTTGGTACGCGCGATAACAGATGGATTACAATTGGGCGACACGATCAATGCGCCACCATTGTCGCGCACGGCATCGACCTCAGACGTGCGATAGACGGTGCCAGCGCCAATCACGGCCCGACCCTCAAAAGTTGCAGCGAGGCGCGCAATGCTGACCAAAGGATCGGGCGAATTGAGCGGCACTTCGATGATGCCAAAACCGGCGTTCACCAATTCCTCGCCGACAGCGACAGCCTCATTGGGCGTAATGCCGCGCAAAATGGCAATCAGCGGTAAAGCTGCAAGGTGTTGATCGAACAGAAGGCGGTGATCACTCATAATCTTAATCCATTCCACGCAGATGCATCAGCCGGGCAAGACCTGCGATCAAAGCATGTTCGGGATCATGCATGATGACCTTGTAGCCATGAGCCGCCAGCGTCTGCCGGTAGAGCTCTCCGCGCGGGCCTGAAGCGAGAAGGTGAAGTGTGCCATCGGGTTTCGTGAGTTCGAGGCCGCCAAGAATTTCCGAACCGATCAGAAGACCTGAAAGAAAGGGATCGACCTGCGCGCCAGGCATGTCGCCCAGCAGAACCGATGTGCGCGTTTGAAACGCTGTGTGCAGCAATCCGCCTTTGCGCTTCGCCGCGGTGAGGCCGCGGACGAAGCCGGCATTGTCTTCGGGATTTTCGGCGAGACGCCCAAGGATGGTGTGGTCCTTCAGCGCGGCGAAAAATTCGCCGGTCATGAAGCTTGCGAAGGTTTCGACGCGGCCATCCTTCAGCGTGGCCCATTTGCAGTGGGTGCCAAGCGTAATCATCACACCATCGCCGACATGGGTTCCCGCAATCAGCGTTTCCTCGCCGCGCATCACATCGGGGACGCCATCCTGATTGCGCGTGCAAAGTCCCGGTGCGATCCAGACCTCGCCGCCATCGGCACGGCGCACCAAAGTCATCTTGGCGGCAATTTCAGACCAATCAGCGGGGCAGGATGCGTAAGGGGCCTCGACCCAGCCATTACGGCTGCCAATCATCCCCGCCATCACCACCTTCATGGCCGGGTTCTGCCGCAGCCAGCCGCCGACGTGACGCTCAAGCGTTTCCGCCCAACGACCCGCCTCGACATGCATGATGCCTTCATCGGCGGCAGAACGTTCCAAAACCTGGCCCGCCCTGTCCAAGAGTGCGGCGCGCAGACGCGACGTCCCCCAATCCACTGCCACCAGAGCCGGTTCAGCCATGTTCAATCCTCACGCCTTTACACCCAGCCGCCATCGACCACATATTGCTGGTTGGTGCAGGCGGAGGCCTCATCCGAGGCGAGAAACACCGTAAAGCGGGCTATGTCATCAGGATAGAGCTTCCGCTTAAGACATTGCCGCTCCATCAATTCCTTTTCGCCTTCTGGCGTCAGCCACAGATCGATCTGCCGCTCAGTCATAATCCAGCCCGGCGCAATGGCGTTGACGCGGATGTTGTAGGGGCCGAAATCGCGCGCCAGTGAGCGGGTGAGCCCCAATACCGCGGATTTGGCAGCTGTATAGGCTGCCATGCCGCCCTGGCCGACCATCCATGAAGTCGAACCGAAATTGATAATGGACCCTGCCTTGGCTGCTTTCATGTCTGGCAAAACCGCTTGCGCGCAAAAGAATTGATGCTTCAGGTTCACGGCGATGCGATCGTCCCAATAGGCAGAGGTGACATCCTCGGTCTTGTGGCGCTCATCATGGGCGGCATTATTGATGAGAATGCCAATAGGACCGAGCTTTTTGCGGATTTCTTCGATGGCGGCGCGGGTTGCATCCACGTCGCGCAGATCGCAGACCGCCGCATGCGCTTGGCCGCCACCTTCAAGCACAGTTTTCGCCACGGAGCCCGCCGCGTCGGCATTGATATCGATCAGACCGATTTTCGCCTTCTGGCGGGCAAAATGCGCAACGATAGAGGCCCCGATTCCGCTACCACCGCCGGTGACGATGACCGTCTTCCCTTCAAGATCGGGATAAATCGCGCCGTGTGCCATCGCGCATCTCCTGTGATTGTTGTCGGGTCCGCTTCCCGGCTCTCGACGCCGCCAAACGGACCGCTATGATTGCCGCAAAGGCCGTGGTGGCCTTCGCAGATCCGGCGATCAAGCCGGCACCATAGAATGGCCCGATCAGGGCCGGGATCAAGGGAGGATCTCGATGAAGCTCACATTGTTTGCGGCTGCGCTTGTGGCCGGTGTGTCGCTTTCCGCGTTCGGAGCCCATGCGCAGACTGGCGCGCTCAACAAGGCTGTCGGCGGATATTCGTTCGACGACGCTGCGAAAGAATCGGCCGATACTAAGAATTTCAATTCGAAAGATGGCAAGCTCACCTTTGCCATCGTGACACATACGGCAGGCAACGGCTTCTTCGATCCGACCTATGTCGGCGCGAAAGTGGCAGCGAACGCGTTCGGCATCAATCTGATCATGCTCGGCTCGGAAGCGCCGGTCGATGATATTCCGCGCGCTATCGCCATTCTTAACCAGATTATCAACGACCCGACGATCGACGGCGTCATCATGACAACACCGCAATCGGGCGCTTATGACGACATCGTGAAGAAGTTGGTGGAAAAGGGCATTCCGGTTGCGACGACAAACTCGTTCGATCCGGCACTCTTCAACCGCTCGGGCATTTCGCACACCGGGCAGGATGCGTCCGCTGCTGCTATCGGTGGTGAAGCGCTCGCGCAATGCCTTGTGAAGAACAATGTCAAAGGCGGGACGATCATTTTCCCGAACACGACAACGCTCGGCAATGTGGAAGTGAATAACCGCATTACGGCGGCCTTCCAAGCGACGGTGAAAACGCTCAATGCCGCGGGGAAGTTGAAAGACTTCAAGGTCGATGCAGGCCCTAACAATATTGGCATCGATGTCGATAAGGACAATATCGTCAATTCGATCGTCAATCTGATCGAAAGCCGCAAGGATGTGGTGGGTGCATTCGCTGCCAACGGTTTCGTGACGCCGGCACTCGGCGATGCGATCGCGCAGCTCAAGAAGAATGGATCGATCTGCGCGTTCGGCTTCGACCTCGGTCCGAAGCAGCAGGAACAGATCCGCACGGGCGCACTGACAGGCTCGCTTGGGCAACAACCCTTCTTGCAGGGTTTCTGGCCCGTGGCGCAGCTCTATTTGCAGCTTGATCGCGGCATCTCCGCCGCCAATCTCGACACGCGTGCGCAACTCGTGACGAAGGATTCGGTCGGCAAGGTGGGCAAGCGTTTCGAAAACTGATTGCTTAGTTTTTGATACGGGACGCGCTCCGGCGCGTCCCTTTTTCTTTCCGGCCGGATGATCTTTCAATGACCCATCACGCACGTGCCCGTCTGCCGGCGGAATTGTTTGGCGGCTGGGAAGTTGCCATTCTGATTTTCATGGGCCTTGTCTATATGGCGGGCGTTCTCATCAACCCTGCCTTTTTCGGTTCGACCGACGCACTCTCTGCTTTGCTGCGCGATACGGCGCGCGTTGGCGTGATGGCCGTCGGCATGACATTCGTCATCGTCAACAAGGAACTCGATCTCTCGGTCGGCTCCATCCTCGGTCTTGTTGCGACCGTTTTTTCCATTCTCTACGCACCATCCCATGTCAATGCGTCGATCGGCATTGCCGTTGCTGGCGCTCTCGCGACAGGCCTTCTCGTCGGCCTCATCAATGGCACGCTTGTCACGCGCCTCCTGGTGCCTGCCTTTATCGCGACGCTGACCATGCTCTTCATTGGGCGCGGCTTTGTGCTCGGCCTCACCGGCGGCAAAACGATCGGCTATGACATCAAGGCCAAGAGCGACCCATGGTTCTTCGCCATCGGCGAGACCAATGCATTCGGTTTCAATAATCAAATTCTTGTCTTCATTGCGGTGGCAATCATAGGCGCCATCATGCTTGGTAAGACGCGCATCGGTTACGAAACCTATGCAGTGGGCGGCAATGAGCAGGCGGCCGGCTATGCGGGTTTGGCGACACGCTGGATCCGCATGCGCGCCTATCTCATGTCGGCTCTCTGCGCGACGATTGCGGGCCTCATGAATGTTGCACAGGACAAGGGCATCACGTCGCAATATGGGCAGGGTGCCGAACTCATCGTTATTGCGGCGGTGATTGTCGGCGGCGCTTCAATCGCAGGCGGCCGCGGCCGTGTCATCGGTGCATGCCTTGGCGCAGCGCTGGTTGTTCTGATCGACAAGGTTTTGCGCGAGGGCTACCCGATCACGCGCATCGTCGACGTTGCTGGCATCAAAATGGAGGTTCAGGCTTTTGCGCAATTACCGGGCGGGGCCGTGCAAGCCTGCCTCGGCTTTTTGCTGCTTGCCGCCGTTCTCATCGAGCCTTGGGCCATCAAGGGTGGCGGCGCTGCAAGATTTTTGGCCCGATTGCGCAAACAACCGCTGCCACCGAAACCCTCTGCCGAAGCCGCCATTGTCGGCGTACAGACACGCGGGGCGAAGCATGATGCGCAAGGCATGGGCGCAACCGGTTTCCGCGCATTTCTAGCGCGCCGCGATGCAGCGGCGATCCTTCTTTGCGTGGCGCTTTGGTTGACAGGCTTTCTGTTGCGTCCCGATTTCTGGGGCTCGCTCGACAATTCGTTCAATCTGCTCTTGGCGTTTACAGAAATTGCGCTCGTCGCTGTCGGTCTCACTTTCGTGATCGCCAATGGCGATATCGATCTTTCCGTCGGTTCAGTCCTCGCCCTTTCAGGCGCGGTCGCTGCCTTTCTGATGAAAGAAGCGGGGGCCGATCCGCTGACGGCGATCGGTTTTGCGATGCTTGCCGGACTTCTATGCGGTGTCGTGAATGGTGCATTGACAGTCCGCTTCGGGCTGCCCGCTTTCGTTGCGACGCTGGGCATGTTCTACATCGCGCGCGGCCTTGGCGCGTGGTTGGTCGCAGGGCGCCAGCTCTCCGGCTTTCCGGAACGGTTCAATCTGATCGGCCGCAATCTCTTCGAGGTGCTGACCGCGTTGGGCATGAAAATTGAGCCCGGTCACTTCATGGCGTTTGCCAAAGCGATCAGCGTACAAACAATCTTCCTCGCCATCGTGGCATTGATTGCTGGAATTGCGCTGGCCAAAACCACGTTGGGCGCACGCGTCTATGCGGTCGGTGGTAATGAACGGGCCGCCCGCTATGCCGGGATCGATACGAATGCCGTGCGCTTCTGGTCGCTCGTCTTTTCCGCGCTCTGCGCTGCCGCAGCAGGTGTCATCTATGTCGCGTTTTTCCGCTCTTTCAATCCATCGGCAGGCGCGTTGCGAGAGCTGGACGGGATTGCCGCCGTGATTATCGGCGGCGGCTCGATCTTCGGAGGCTTTGGAACCATCCTCGGCTCAATTGCAGGCGCCGCAGCGATCACCTTGATCCGCTCGCTGCTTTCGCTTCAGATCATCCTACCTGACGGTTCTTCCTTCGTGATGCCGCAACATTGGATGAATGTGTTCATCGGCCTCATCCTCATCGGTGCCGTCGTCGGCGACATCTGGATCAGGCAACAACAAATCTTGTCGCGCTGGTTTGAGAGGCGCAAAGCCAAGACAGGAGTGACGTCATGACGACACCCATCATCGAGATGCGCGGCATCCAGAAATATTTTGGCGCCGTTCATGCATTGCAAAATGTCAATTTTCGGCTGATGCCTGGCGAAATCCTCGGCCTCGTCGGGGATAATTCGGCGGGCAAATCGACCCTGATGAAAGTGATGACCGGGGCCTATCAGCGCGACGGCGGCGATGTGTTCGTCGATGGCGGGCTGACCCATTTCAAGAGCCCGCAGGAGAGCCGCGATTTTGGCATTGAGATGATCTATCAGGACTTCGCTCTGTGCGGGAACCTCGATATCGGTCAGAATATTTTTCTCGGCCGTTGGCCAAAAAAATATGGAATTTTCATCGACCGGGAGCGGATGTATCGCGAGGCGAATGACGTGCTTAAAAGACTGAAGGTGGACGTCAATTCCGTCTTCCAAAAAGTTGAGAGCCTCTCGGGCGGTCGCCAGCAATCAGTTGCGATTGCGCGCGCAATTTCTTTCAACCCACGTGTCGTGATCTTTGATGAGCCAACGGCCAATCTTTCTGTGATGGCAACGGAGCGGCTTCTCGAGACCATGGCGGAGTTAAAAAAGCAAAATGTGGCGCAGGTGATTATTTCCCATCGCCTGACTGATATCTTCGCAGTCGGCGACAGGGTAATGGTGCTCAAGCGGGGCGAGAATGTCGGCGACCGTTACATCAAGCATACGACCGAAAAAGATATTCTTGAACTCATCGTCTCCGGCACACCAGAGACAGCTATGACAGCCGACGAAGCGAGTTTGCGCGCAGCCTGATAGGACATCCATTCATGCGTATCGCCGCCATCCTAACCGCCGCCCTTTTATTTCCTGGCCTTGCCGTGGCGCAGGTTCCCGCCAGCCAAGCGATTCCAGCCAATCAACCGATCATTTCGGATTGGGCGCGGCAACAAGCGGTGTTTGCGCGCCATGCGATGGTTGCCTCGCAAGAGGCATTCGCGACGCGCATCGGCGTCGACATTCTCAAGCGCGGCGGTAATGCGGTTGATGCCGCAGTCGCCGTCGGATTCGCGCTTGCCGTCACGCTGCCGCGTGCTGGCAATGTTGGCGGCGGCGGTTTCATGCTCGTCTATTCAAAAAAGGACAATAAGACGATCGCGATCGATTACCGCGAGGTGGCCCCAGCCAGCGCAACGAAGACGATGTTCCTCGATGCAAAAGGCGATGCCGACCTCAAAAAGTCACGCGATTCAGGCCTTGCTGTTGGCGTTCCGGGAACGGTAGCAGGACTTGCGCTAGCCCATGAGAAATATGGCTCGGGTAAATTCAAACTGTCGGAGTTGATCGGCCCGGCGATTGCGCTGGCCGAAAATGGAATCATCGTCGACGAAGATCTCGCTGAAAGCCTGCCAGCGGCGCGGAATCGTCTCGCGGCATGGCCGTCTTCGGCAAAAATATTTCTCAAGCCGGACGGTGCGGCTTTGATGCGGGGCGACCGCCTTGTGCAAAGCGATCTCGCGCAAACACTGTCGACCATCGCGGCGAAAGGTCCCAAAGGGTTCTACGAAGGACCCGTCGCCGAAAAGATCGTGGCCGCCGTTAACAGCGCGGGCGGTGCGATGACGGTTGCCGATCTTGCATCCTACAAAGTTTATGAACGCGAGCCAGTCCGCGGCACCTATCGCGGCTTCGAGATTGTATCGATGCCGCCGCCATCCTCGGGCGGCATTCACATCATCCAAATCCTCAACATGCTCGAAGGCTATCGGCTCGACGAGATGGGCGCGCATTCTGCCGACACGCTGCATGTGATGACGGAAGCGATGAAGCCTGCCTATGCCGATCGCTCCGAATATCTCGGCGATCCCGGTTTCGTGCAGGTGCCGGTGAAGCAACTTCTCTCAAAGAAATATGCCGATGCGCGCCGTGCCGAAGTGACGATGGACAAAGCGCGCCCTGCGCGTGAAATCAAGCCCGGCAATCTGGCTCCTTACGAAAGCGATCAGACGACGCATTATTCCATCATCGATTCAGAGGGTAACGCGGTCGCCAATACTTACACGCTCAATTTCTCTTACGGCGTCGGCATGGTGGCAGAAGGCACGGGCGTTCTGCTCAACAATGAGCTCGACGATTTCGCCGCCAAGGCCGGTGTGCCAAACAGCTACGGTCTGATCGGCGGGGATGCCAACGCGCCCGCACCCGGCAAGCGCCCACTCTCCTCCATGAGCCCAACACTCGTCCTAAAGGATGGGAAAGTTTATCTTGTCACCGGGAGTCCGGGCGGGTCGCGTATCATTACAACCGTCTTGCAGGTCATATCGAACGTGATCGATCATGGCATGAATGTGCAAGAAGCCGTAAGTGCGCCGCGCATCCATCATCAATGGTTACCCGACGAATTGCGCGTTGAACGCGGACTCTCGATCGATACGGTCCGCATTCTGGAAAGTCGGGGGCATAAAGTCGTTGTCACGCCCACATCTGGATCGGCGCAAACGATCATGGTAACACCACAGGGTTCGCTTGCCGGAGCAGCCGATACGCGCCAGCGCGGCACGCTGGCGAGCGGTTATTGATTATTTCGTACCATACATGCGGTCACCGGCATCGCCGAGGCCGGGTACAATGTAGCCATGATCATTGAGATGGTCGTCGATCGCGGCTGTCCATATCGGCACGTCGGGATGATGGGTACGAAAATTCTTGATGCCCTCTGGCGCCGCAAGCAGGCACACGAAGCGCAAATCCTTGACGCCGCGCTCCTTCAAACGGTCGACAGCAGCAATCGCTGAATTGGCTGTGGCCAGCATCGGATCGAGAACGATGACGAGACGCTCGGCAACATCGGATGGCGCTTTGAAATAATATTCGACAGCCGTCAGCGTCTCGGGGTCACGGTACAGGCCGATATGGGCTACGCGTGCTGAGGGTACAAGCGTCAGCATACCATCGAGAAACCCGGTTCCCGCCCGCAGGATGGGTGCGAAAACGAGCTTCTTTGATGCGATCATGGGCTGCATCGTCTTTTCGAGCGGCGTTTCCACCTCAACCATCTCAAGTGGCAAATCGCGCGTGACCTCATAAGCGAGCAACATGCCGATTTCATTGAGAAGCTGACGGAAGCTCTTCGTCGAACGACTCTTATCGCGCATCAAAGTGAGCTTATGCTGCACGAGCGGATGAGACACGATGGTCACGCCGTCCATATCAAGATCCCTATTGCAGTCATTGTTGCCATCCAAGGCCTACAAGCGTGCCGCTGGAACGCCTTGCCGTCAACTCAGCGCGTTGGCCAAGCTTCACCAGCGGGACCTTTCGGAAGGCCGAGGTGACCGGCAATCGTCTCGGCGATATCCGCCAAGCTGTTGCGACGGCCAATGCACCCGACCTTAATGTCCGGCCCGAAAGCGAGAATAGGTACATGCTCGCGTGTGTGATCGGTTCCGCGGAATGTCGGATCGTTCCCATGATCGGCGGTGAGAATCGCGAGATCTCCGGGACGCAACAAAGCCGCGAATTCAGGAAGGCGCACATCGAACGCCTCAAGCGCTGCCGCATAACCCGGCACATCGCGTCGATGTCCATGGTCCGTATCGAAATCGACAAAATTAGCGAAAGCGAAACCGCCGTCGGGCAACGCTTTCGTTACTTCGAGCAGCCGGTCAAACAAAGCGTTATTGCCCGCCGCTTTGATTTCCTCGCCTGTATGGCGATGGGCGAAGATATCGCCAATCTTGCCAAGTGTGACGACTTTGCGTTGCGCTGACGCCGCACGGTGCAGCACGGTGCCATCGGGCGGCAACACGGCGAAATCTTTGCGATAAGGCGTACGTGTGAAAGGGCCCGCCGCAGGCCCTACAAAGGGGCGTGCGATCACACGGCCAATGCCAAGTGGATCGCAAAGGCGGCGCGCGATGCCGCAGACATCGTAAAGTCGTTCGCGGCCGAATGTTTCTTCGTGTGCCGCAATCTGCAAGACGCTATCGACTGACGTGTATGCGATCGGTTCACCGGTGCGCATATGCTCAGCACCGAACCGATCGATGATTTCCGTACCCGACGCATGGCAGTTACCAAGAAGTCCCGGCAACTTTGCTTCCGCGATGAGAGCATCCGTTAATTCCTGCGGAAGCGCGGGTATTGTGTGCGGGAAGTAACCCCAAGGGCGCGGCACCGGCGTGCCCGCAATTTCCCAATGGCCGGACGGTGTATCTTTTCCGATCGAGATTTCCACGCCATAGCCCCACTGACCCGCTGGCGTTTCAAACAAAGGCAGCGCTGGCGCCGTACCCGTCGATGCTTGCATCGCCTGAGCAAGGCCGAGCGATTGCATGAAAGGAATCCGCAAGGGCCCTGCGCGCAATCCAGCACGGTCGCCTTCACCGCGCGCGCAGGCTTGCGCTATATGGCCGAGCGTATCGGCACCTTCATCGCCATAAGCATTGGCATCTTCAGCGCCACCGCACCCAACCGAATCCATGACGATGAGAAAGGCGCGTGCCATCTCAATCCTTCACCACATCGTGGCCGGTTGCTTCAATATTGAATGCGGCAGCAAATAGGGCGCGCGTGTAATCGGTTTTTGGCGCGGCGAATAACTGGGCCGCAGGGCCCTGCTCCACCACCTCGCCATTGCGCATCACGAGTATCTCATGCGCCATGGCACGCACGACCCTGAGATCGTGACTGATGAAAAGATAAGCGAGATTGCGCTTTTCCTGCAGGTCGCGGAGCAATTCAACAATCTGCGCCTGCACCGACATATCAAGCGCAGAAGTTGGCTCATCAAGCATGATGAATTTCGGTTCGAGCGCCAACGCCCTTGCAATGGCAATACGCTGGCGTTGGCCACCCGAAAATTCATGCGGATAACGATCCATTGTTTTCGGATCGAGTCCCACATCGATTAATGCGTGCGCCACTTTTTCACGCATTGCTTCGAGCGTGATGCCTTTTTCCTGCACCGTCAGACCTTCGGCAACAATCTCGGCAATCGACATGCGTGGCGAAAGGGAGCCGTAGGGATCTTGAAAAACGATTTGCAGATTGCGCCGCAAAGGCCGCATCGCGCGCGCGCTGAGCGTATCGATGCGATCGCCCAAATACAGGACCGGCCCTTCCGATGAAATCATCCGCAGGAGCGCAAGCCCAAGCGTTGTCTTGCCAGAACCCGATTCACCGACAACACCAATCGTCTGCCCTTCTTTAATCGTGACGGATACGCCATTGACAGCTTTTACGTGCCCGACAGTCTTGCGCAGAAATCCGCGCACAATCGGGAACCACACTTTAATGCCGTCTGTCTGCAGGAGGATTGGCGCATTTTGTGCGATCGGCTTCGGCTCCCCACGCGGCTCCGCGGCGAGCAGCTTTTTTGTGTAAGGGTGCTGCGGATGTTCGAATATCTGCGTGACAGGGCCTTGCTCGACAATTTCGCCTTTCGTCATTACGCAGACGCGATCGGCAATCTTCCGCACAATGTTTAGATCATGCGTGATGAACAGAACCGACATCCCCGTCCGTGCTTTGAGATCGGCCAAAAGGCTCAGAATTTGCGCCTGTACCGTGACATCGAGAGCAGTCGTCGGCTCATCGGCTATCAAGAGTTTCGGCTCATTGGCCAGTGACATTGCGATCATCACGCGTTGCCGTTGGCCGCCGGATAATTGATGCGGATAGGATTCGAGCCGCGTTTCGGGATCGCGGATGCCAACAAGCGTCAACAATTCAATGATGCGAGCGCGCGCTGGGTCACCCTTCAGCCCCTTGTGAAGCGTGAGGATTTCACCGACTTGTTGCTCAACCGTCTGCAAAGGGTTAAGCGATGTCATCGGCTCTTGAAACACCATGGTGATATCATTGCCGCGGATTTTCCGCAGTGTTTCATCATCGGCCTTCAGAAGATCGACGCCTTCAAATATGATCTTGCTCTCAGCAGGATGCGAAGCCGGAGGATAGGACAGGAGCCGCAAGATTGAGAGTGCGCTCACGGATTTTCCAGAGCCCGATTCGCCGACAATCGCCACCGTCTCGCCGCGACCGACGCTGAACGAAACATCCTTCACAGCGCGTGTCGTCTCGCCGCCTTGGGCAAAATCGACCGAGAGATTTTTGACGGCGAGAAGCGTTTCCATCACCGGCTCCTCACGCGAATGTCTTACGCGGATCGAAGGCGTCGCGGACTGCCTCGCCAATGAAGATCAAGAGCGACAACATAATGGCGATGACCGCAAAACCAGCGAGGCCGAGCCAAGGGGCTGCAATGTTCGATTTACCCTGCAACAATAATTCACCCAGCGAAGGCGACCCGGGCGGCAAGCCAAAGCCGAGGAAGTCGAGCGACGTCAGCGTCGTGATCGATCCGTTCAAGATGAAGGGCAAAAAGGTGAGCGTCGCAACCATGGCATTGGGTAGCACATGCTTGACCATGATCGTTGCATCCGACAGGCCAAGCGCCTTGGCTGCACGCACATAGTCAAAATTGCGCGCACGCAAAAACTCGGCACGCACGACGTGAACGAGTGCAACCCATGAGAACAAGAGCAGGATGCCCAGTAGCGTGAAGAAGGATGGCTGGAAGAAATTTGATAGGATCATCAAAAGATAGAGTGAGGGGATGGCCGACCAGATCTCAATGAAACGCTGGAAATACAGATCGATGCGGCCACCAAAATAACCTTGAATGGCGCCAGCTAGAATGCCGATGATCGACGAGATCACGGCAAGCAATAGGCCGAACAAAACCGAAATACGAAAGCCATAAATGATGCGGGCCAACACATCGCGGCCACCATCATCCGTACCAAGCCAATTCTTTTCGAGATCGCGGCAGCCTGCATCGTCCCGTCCGGTCTTGCGGACGGCCGCGGCTCTGCATTGCTCTTCCTTCAAAAGCCAAGTGGGCGCTGATGGCGCAGCAGTCGGCAGATCGAGATTGATCGTCGAGGAACCGAAGCGTATGGGAGGCCACAACGCCCAGCCATGATCGGCGATTTCTTTGGCAATCACAGGATCGCGATAGTCAGTCTTGGCAAGAAACCCGCCGAATTTTTCTTCCGGATAATCCTTGAAGACCGGCATCAGGATTTCGCCCTTATAGGCGATGAGGATCGGCTTGTCGTTGGCGATGAATTCCGCAAACAGACAGAGCAGAAACAGGATCATGAAAATCCAGAAAGACCAAAGGCCACGACGATTGGCGCGGAAATTGGCAAGCCGGCGCTCATTGATCGGCGAAAGGCGAAACAGACCCTTGCGCGGCAAGGGCGGCGCGAGAGGCGTAACAATGGACGCATCCATCGTCATACCTCCCGCGTCTCGAAATCGATGCGCGGATCGATCCACGTATAGGTGAGATCCGACAGCAAATTAACGATCAAGCCGATAAGCGAGAAAATATAAAGCGTCGCAAAAACGACGGCATAATCGCGATTAACGATGCTCTCGAACGACAATAAACCGAGGCCATCGAGCGAGAACACCGTTTCAATCAGCAAGGAGCCTGTAAAAAAGGCATGAATGAAGGCGCCTGGAAAGCCGGCGATCACAATCAGCATCGCATTACGAAACACATGGCCGTAGAGGACCTGATTTTCAGTGAGGCCCTTCATACGTGCGGTGAGCACATATTGTTTCCGGATTTCCTCGAGAAACGAGTTCTTTGTCAGAAGTGTCGAGGTTGCAAAGGCACCGAGCGCCATTGCCAGAATGGGCAGCGCGATGTGGTGGAGATAATCGAGAATTTTGCCATACCAAGGCAAATCCGCGAAATGCTCCGAGGTCAGGCCGCGCAAAGGAAAAAGCGGTAGAACCGATGAGCCCTCGCCGAACAACACAATCAGCAAAATCGCGAAGAGAAATCCGGGAATGGCATAACCGATGATCACGATGGCCGATGTCCATGTATCGAAAGGCTGACCATCCTTGATCGCTTTGCGAATGCCCAACGGAATGGAGATCGCATAAGAGAGGATCGTCATCCAAAGCCCAAGCGTGATCGAGACTGGAAGTTTCTCCTTGATCAACTCAACGACTGGCGTGTCGCGAAAATAGCTCTTGCCAAAATCGAAGCGGGCATAATTCCACAGCATGAGCGCAAAGCGCTCATAGGCGGGCTTGTCAAAACCGAATTGCGCTTCGAGCTGCTTGATGAAGGCGGGATCAAGCCCCTGTGCGCCGCGATACTTCGAGGCACCGGCCTCGCCCGCATTGGCGCCCGCCTGGACCATAGAGCCAAAATCACCACCTGCGCCTCCCGCGATCCGCGAGGTGGCCGATGTGTCATTGCCTTGTAATTGAGCGATGACACGCTCGACCGGGCCACCCGGCGCGAACTGCACGATCACGAACGAAATCAGCATGATGCCGAACAAGGTCGGGATCATCAGCAACAGGCGGCGTGAAATATAGGCGAGCATGGTCCCCAGCCCTTACGCGAATCACTTCATCCGCGTTTCGTCATACCACCACGTATCAAGCCCGCGATCATATTTCGGTTTGGTTTCCGGCCGCCCAAACCGGTTCCAATAGGCAAGCCAGTGGGACCCCTTGTACCACATGGGGATCCAGTAGCGGCCCGCCCGCAATACGCGGTCGAGCGTCCGGCAGGCGGTGACGAGGGCAGCCCGGCTCTGTGCCGCAAGCGCAGCCTCGACCAGAGCATCAATGGCAGGATCGGCAATGCCGGCAATGTTCGGTGTGCCCCGGGTGGAAGCGGCGACTGAGCCAAAAATCTGACGCAGATTTTCGCCCGGGTTCGGTGCAAACGCATAGCGGCGGGTCGTGATGTCGAAATCGAACTCATCCATGCGGCGCTGATATTGTGCAGCGTCGACAATGCGCGAGCGCGCCTCGATGCCGACGAGCTTCATATTCTTCAGAAGCCCCGCCTGATGTGGCTGCAGCGCGGGCGAAAAATCAAGAAACTCAAGCTCGAAACGCGTCCCGTCCGGAAGGAGAAGACCGTCCTTGCCCCGCGTGCAACCAGCTTCCTTCAACAGCGTATCGGCGCGGCGCAACAGCGCGCGATCTTGCCCCGAACCGTCGCCATTCGGGACCGTGACAGCCGGACCAAATACAATAGGATCAAGCTTGCTGCGCAGCGGTTCAAGCAATTGCAACTCGTCAGGTGATGGCGCGCCCTCCGCCTTCATGTCCGAATTCTCGAAGAAGGATTGCGTCCGCTTGTAGGAATTGAACATGATGTTCGCATTGGTCCATTCAAAATCGAACAGAAGCCCCAATGCCTCGCGAATTCTTCTGTCGCGTAGCGCAGGACGGCGGGTATTAAAGAACCAGCCTTGCGCACCAGAAGGCGTATCGTCCGGAATCGTTTCGCGCTTGATCCGCCCCTCGCGTACGGCGGGAATATCGTACCCGGTCGCCCAATCGCGAGACGTGAATTCCTCACGGAAATTGAAAGTCTGTGCCTTGAGCGCCTCGAACGCGACTTGCCGATCGCGAAAATATTCGAAGCGCAAATCCATATTGTGCCGCCCGACATTGACGGGCAGATGGCGGCCCCAATAGTCAGCCACGCGCTCAAACGCAATGTAGCGGCCTTGTTCTAGATTCTTGATGCGATAGGGACCAGATCCCAACGGAGGCGTCAGGGTGGACGCTTCGAAATCATTCGCCGAATAGTAGGCTTTCGAGAAAATCGGCAGGCTTGCCACCATCATCGGCAGATCACGCGCATGGCCTGGTTGAAAACGCACCTCAACTTCATGCGTTCCCAAAGCCACAGCGCTCTCAACGAGCCGCAGCGATTGGCTGATCGCCGGGTGCCCCTTGGTCTTCAACAGCATGACCGAGAAGGCCACATCCTCTGCCGTAAGCTTCGAGCCATCGTGGAAATGTGCTTCGGGCCGCAGTGCAAAGCGATAGGCAAGGCCATCCGCATCGCGCGTCACGTTCTTGGCGACGAGACCGTACATCGCATCGGGTTCATCGAGCGCTCGCACCATGAGACTGTCGAAAGTGAGGCCCATTCCGGCTGCGCCATCGCCTTTCAGCACATAGATATTGAGCGTGTTGAACGTATCGAAGGTCTGGTTGCCAGAGGTCGATGAAATCTGCGTCGAGAGAACGCCACCTTTCGGTGCGTGCGCGTTCACATAGGCAAAATGCTTGAAATCAGCGGGATAGGCGAGATCGCCGAAACGCGACAGGCCATGGCTCATGCGCGGCTCAGCATGAAGCGGCGGAGCGGCGATGCTTGCCAAGCCAGAGACGAGGAAGGTGCGACGGGTCAAGCGCATCAGCGGCGACCTCCGGTTTTTTTCGCGCGCGCTTCGTCATACCACCAGACAAAGGGAAACGCAGGCGATTGATATTCCGGCATCGTCTCAGGATGGGCGAAACGATCCCAACGGGCGGTGCGGGTTTTGTAATAGGACCATTGCGGCACAACATAGTCGCGCCAAAGCAGGACCCGGTCGAGTGCGCGCGTGGCGGCCACAAGCTCTTCACGGTTTTCGGCAAAGATCACTTTCTCGATCAGCGCGTCGACGACCCTGTCTTTAATGCCACCAATATTGCGAGAGCCGGGGCGATCGGCTGCGTTCGAGCCCCAATAGTCGCGCTGCTCATTACCGGGAGACAGGGATTGTCCCCAAACCTCGTTCGTGATGTCGAAATCGAAATCGCGAATTCGATTTTCATATTGCGCTGCATCGACTATGCGCAAGCTCACAGTAATCCCTAATTTTTCGAGACCAGGCTTGTAGAAAAGAATATAACGCTCGCTTGAAGGATCTTCGGCAAGAAATTCGACCTTCAATCGCTCGCCATTGGCATTCACGCGCTTGCCGTCCTTGATGATCCAGCCCGCTTCCCGCAACAAGCGATCCGCTTCGCGCAGATTGTCGCGCAGCAGGACGGGCGAGCCACCTTTCGGATTGGAATAAGCCTTCGTGAAGATATCTTTGGGGAGATCGGCTGCAAATCCTTGTAGTAATTCTTTCTCACGGCCCTGCGGTATCCCTTCGGACGCGAGATCAGTCCCGGAAAAATAGCTGTCGACTCGCTCATATTGGCCGAAAAAAATGGTCTTGTTCATATCTTCGAAATCAAATGCATAATTGAAGGCGCGCCGTACTCGTGGATCCTTGAATTTGTCGCGGCGCAAATTAAAAACAAAAGCCTGCATCCGACCGACGGCGCGCTCAGGAAATTCCTCGCGGATCACGCGCTTCTCCTTCACGGCGGCGAATTCGTAGCCGGTTGACCAATTCTTGGCGCTATTTTCGAAGCGGAAATCGACCTGATCGCCTTTGAAGGCTTCGAACATCACGGTCGAGTCGCGGAAATACTCGAACCGAACCTCGTCGAAATTGTTCTGGCCGATACGGACAGGCAATTTGGCGCCCCAATAATCCGGCACGCGCTCATAGACCGAGGCGCGTTGCGCATCGAACCCTCGCAGGCGGTAGGGTCCGGAACCGAGCGGCTTTTCAAGCGTGGTCTGCGTGATGTCACGCGGCTTTCCATTTGCGTCCTTGCCCGTCCACCAATGCTTGGGAAGCACGGTCAATTGGCCGACAATCTGCGGCAATTCCCGATTGCCCGGTTGATCGAAAAAGAACGTGACGTCACGCTCGCCGGTCTTTTCGGCTTTCACCACATGCGACCAGTAGAAGGCATAGCTGGGCGAATTTTTCTTAAACGCATCGAAGGAAAAAACCACATCGTCCGGCGTCACCGGCTTGCCATCGTGCCAGCGTGCTTCGTCACGCAAGCGATAGGTGACGGACGAATAATCGGCCGGATGCTTCATCGCTTCGGCAAGAAGGCCATAGGCGGTCGAAATCTCATCATAGGATTGCACGGTGAGCGTCTCAAAAATCAAGCTAAGGCCGCCATCGAGCTGCCCCTTCACACCGGCGACGACCGGATTAAAATTGTCAAAACCGCCTTGGCGGCCGAGGCGCGCGGCGCCGCCCTTCGGCGCATTCGGATTGACGTAATTGAAGTGCTTGAAATCCGGTTTGTAGGCGGGCTCTCCCATCAAAGCGAGCGCGTGTACAAAGCCTTTGTCATTGGCGGCTGCTGCGGGAAGCACAAAAAGGCTCAAGAGAATGAAGGCCAAAATCCGCATAGATCGCTCCGGTGCCGCCAATGGGGTCAGCTGAGAGGAGGATTATGTCTCTTTTAAGCGGTGCCGCAAACGTCCCCGAACATTAAAACAGCGTTCTCTGCCGGATGGCGGCCGCCAGCGTACCCTCGTCCAGATAATCGAGCTCTCCACCCACCGGCACACCATGCGCGAGGCGCGAGACTTTGATGCCATAAGGGGCGAGCAAGTCGGTGACGTAATGGCTGGTCGTCTGGCCATCGACGGTGGCGTTCAACGCCAAGATGACCTCACGAATGCGCCCCTCCGCGACACGCGCGATGAGACGGTCGAGATTGAGATCGGATGGGCCGACACCATCGAGCGCCGAGAGCGTGCCACCCAGCACATGGTAGCGCGCATTGATGACACCGGCGCGCTCGAGCGCCCAGAGATCGGCGACATCCTCAACCACCACGAGCAGCGTTTCGTCGCGGCGCATATCGTTGCAGAGCGTACACGGATCGTTGGTGTCGATGTTGCCGCAGGCCGAGCAGACGAGCACACGCTCATGCGCGACACGCATTGCATCGGCCAAGGGCCCCAACAATTGCTCGCGCTTCTTGATGAGCTGCAATGCGGCCCGGCGCGCCGAGCGCGGGCCCAAACCCGGCAGGCGTGCGAGCAGTTGAATGAGCCGCTCGATTTCAGGACCGGCGATGGACGCCATGAAACCTCAGAACAGTTTCAAGCCGGGCGGGATCGGCAGGCCCGCGGTGAGCTTCTGCATCCGTTCCTGCATCAGGGCTTCGCCCTTGCCTTTGGCATCGTTAACGGCAGCCACGATCAAATCTTCGAGAATGTCCTTCTCGTCCGCTTTCATCAGGCTTTCATCGATAGCGATGTTTTTCATCTGGCCCTTGGCCGTCGCGGTCACACGGACCAAGCCCCCGCCCGATGCGCCCTCTACGTCGAGCGCTTCAAGCTCAGCCTGCATGTCGGCCATTTTCTGCTGCATGGCCTGCACCTGCTTCATCATGCCAAACATGTCTTTCATCGCTCAGTCGTCCTGTTCCAGTAAATTGAAATCGAAGGAAGCGGCGTCATCGGTGAGATCGTCGGTCTCGACCGGCGCAGTTGTCGCTGCTTCCAGCGCAAGATCGCGCACCGCCACAATTTCGGCGCTCGGAAACTTTTCGAGCACGGCACGCACAAGCGGATCGGCGCGGACGCCGGTCAGCGTCTCCGCTTTTTGCGCGTCGGCGATTTCTTTCAGTGTCGAGGCGCCTTCATCCGAAGACAAAGCCACAATCCAACGCCGGCCCGTCCATTCATTCAGGCGTTTCGATAGATCTTGCGCAAGGTGTGGCGAGGCCCCGCGCGCCGCATTGAATTCTAAACGCCCATCTTCAAAACGGACGAGGCGCACATCGCGCTCCAGCGCGATTTTCATGGCGATGTCGCGCTTTTCATTGGCAAGCGCGACGAGATCCTCGAACCGTGCAAGCGCAATGCCGGGCTTTAGCTCAGCGAGCGGCGCGGCAACAGGTTCGCTACGGCTTGCAATCGCCAGCCCTACCGATTGTGCCCGCGCACCACCGCCCGACGGCGCGGGACGCGAACCACCTTGCCCGCCTGCGCCACCGCCATTGCCAAGCGTTTTCAGCACTTCGTCGAGCGGCGGTAGATCGGCCGCATAGGCGATGCGCACCAAGGCCATTTCAGCAGCGGCGATAGGCTTCGGCGCGTCTTTTGTTTCGGCGATGCCTTTCAGCAGCATCTGCCAGAAACGTGAGAGCACTTTCATGGACAGTGTTGCATATTCGAGGCCGCGGCGACGCTCAACTTCGCTCACGGTGGCATCTTCGCCCAATCCGGGAACAGCTTTTAGCCGCGTCACAAAATGCGAAAATTCCGCGAGCTCGGACAGAACCTGCACGGGATCGGCACCGGAATCGTATTGATCGCGAAATTCCACGAGTGCAGCAGGCAGATCGCCCTTCACAAGATGACCGAATAGATCAATCACGCGGCCACGATCGGCAAGGCCCAACATGGTGCGCACGGTGTCGGCATCCACCGCGCCCGCCCCATGCGCAATCGCCTGATCGAGCAGTGAAAGCGAATCGCGGACAGAACCTTCAGCGGCGCGCGCGATCATCGACAGCGCTTCATCCTCGATGGCAACGCCTTCGGCATTGCAAATGCGGCGCAGATGGCCGCCCAGCACATTGCCTTCGACGCGGCGCAAATCGAAACGCTGGCAGCGCGAGAGAATGGTGACGGGCACTTTGCGGATTTCGGTCGTCGCAAATACGAATTTCGCGTGCGGCGGCGGCTCTTCGAGCGTCTTCAGAAAGGCGTTGAACGCCTTCTCCGAGAGCATGTGCACTTCGTCGATAATGTAGACTTTGTAACGCGCCGAAGCGGGAGCGTAGCGTACACCGTCGGTGATCTGTTTGACGTCATCGATGCCGGTATGGGAGGCGGCATCCATTTCGAGCACGTCGACATGGCGCGATTCCATGATGGCGCGGCAATGTACGCCCTCTTGCTTCATGTCGACGGTGGGACCGCCCGACCCATCGGGCAGGAGATAGTTGAGGCCGCGTGCCAAGATGCGCGCTGTCGTCGTTTTGCCGACACCACGGACGCCGGTGAGGATCCATGCCTGCGGGATGCGGCCGGAGGAGAACGCGTTGCGCAACGTGCGCACCATCGCATCTTGGCCGATGAGATCGTCGAAATTTTGCGGGCGGTATTTGCGCGCAAGCACGCGATAAGGCGCGGCGGCGGATTCGATCCCCGGTAGGGCCAATCCGGTCTCGGCGGGCATCTGGTTCGGCGTGTCGTTCATGGAACCCCGGAAGCTGGCTCCGGCGCGCCGTGGCCCGGACGGGAGGTGGGAGACTGGACAGAGACCCGCCCGTGCTCGTTAGGGCTGCTTCCTTCCGGACCTGACCCGGTTGGCGAGTGGAACGTCCAACGCCAGCCTCCCGCGCTCTATATCGGCTATCGAGCCCCCGAAAACAAGCGCTAGACCTGCGTCAGGCGGGTTCAAAGCGCGGGTTTTCCATGTCATAGGACAGATCAAGCCCAATTTCCTCAAACCGAGTCGCGCCATGACTGCGTCCAGCATCGACCTCCGCCCTTTGATCCGTCAGGAAGCAGCGGATGCCCCACCGAGCGGCATTGTCGAAGTGTCGAATTATGGTCGGGGGCGACCGGGGCTGATCCCGCTCTGGGTTGGTGAAGGCGACATGCCAACGCCGGCCTTCATCACCGATGCTGCAACCCGTTCGCTCGCCGCGGGGGAAACCTTCTACACGTGGCAGAAGGGCATCCCAGAGCTGCGCGAGGCGATTGCCCGCTATATGAGCCGAATCTACGGCCAAAACCTCGGCGCCGACCGTTTCCACGTTACCATTGGCGGCATGCAGGCCCTTCAAATCGCCACACGGCTTGCCGCAGGCGAAGGGGATGAGGTGCTGGTGCCGAGCCCCGCTTGGCCGAACTTCACCGGGGCCATCATGGTGGCGGGCGGCACGCCGGTCGATGTGCCGATGACGCTTGCGGGCAATGGAGCCGATGAGCAGTGGATTCTCGACATCGAGCGCCTCGAAAAGGCGGTCACGTCGCGGACGAAAGCCATCGTGATCAACTCTCCATCGAATCCAACGGGTTGGACCGCCTCCCGCGCCGAACTCGAGGGTGTGCTGGCCCTGTCGCGCCGCCATGGCCTGTGGATCATCGCTGACGAGATCTATGGCCGTTTCATGCTGGATGGGACGGAACGAGCCCCCTCCTTCCATGACATTATGGCGGATGACGACAAAATCCTGTTCGTCCAGACATTCTCGAAAAACTGGGCGATGACTGGCTGGCGGCTCGGCTGGATCGAATGCCACCCTTCTCTGGGCGATACGGTCGAAAACCTCATTCAATATTCGTCATCGGGTGTCGCCACCTTCGTGCAACGTGCCGGGATCGCCGCCCTCGACCATGGCGAAAGCTTTGTGCAGCACCAAATCGCCCGCGCCAGAGCAGGTCGGGACATCGTCTGCAAGGGCCTCGCGGCGACGGGCCGGGTGCTGTTCGCCCGACCGAAAGGCGCATTCTACCTTTATTTTGGGGTGGAAGGCGAAATGGACTCGACCGCGCTCGCCAAACGCCTTGTCGACGAGGCCAATGTCGGCCTTGCGCCGGGGCGCGCTTTTGGGCCCCATGGCGAGGGCTTTCTGCGCCTCTGCTTCGCTCGCAAGGCCGAAGATCTTGAAGAAGCCACGGCACGGCTTGCGCGTGCCATAGCGTAAGCCTTACGTGTAGACTGAAGCCAGGCAAAATCGAACCACCCGCCGAGGATGCCAATGGACGACAGAACAACAGCCGCGCCTGCGGCTGAAAACACCGTTTCGGAAGCGCGCCTGATGAGCGTGCTGAATACGGCTGTCGATGGCATCATCGTCATCGACGAGCAAGCGCGCATTCTTTTGTACAATCAGGCCTGCGAAAAATTATTCGGCTACAGCGCCGCAGAAGTCGCGGGGCAAAATGTGAAAATGATCATGCCGCGTGATTATTCCCAAGCGCATGATCGCTACATGCACAATTACATGTCGACCGGGCACCGCAAGATCATCGGCATTGGCCGCGAGGTGCGGGCACGTCACAAGAATGGATCGGAGTTTCCGGTCGAATTATCCGTCGGCGAAGCCTCCACGCCTGACGGTCGCCAATTCATCGGGCTTTTGCGTGACCTCAGGCCACGCAAGGAAGCCGAGCAGCGCGTTAACGATCTGCAATCCGAACTTGTCCATCTCGCCCGCGTATCGGCGATGGACGAAATGGGATCGGCGCTTGCGCATGAACTCAACCAGCCGCTGACTGCGATCATGCTTTATCTGCATGCGGTGTCGCGCAGCCTCGACAAGCGTAACGATGCCACCGACGAGACATTCAAATCCGTTCTGGCCAAGGCGGTGCACGAGGCTGAGCGCGCAGGCAATATCATCAGCCGGATGCGCCAATTCGTTGAAAAGCGGGAGCCAAACCGGCGACCGGTCGATCTCAACCATGTCGTGGGTGAAGCGGTCGAATTGACGCTCATTGGTTTGCGCCATCGCGTCAATGTCGAATGCTCCTTCGCCGACAATCTGCCAAAGGCGTTCGTTGAACCCGTGCAGATTCAGCAGATCGTCGTGAACCTTTTGCGCAATGCATCCGAAGTGTTGAAAGACCGCGAGGATGGTCTCGTTCGCGTGCACACCGGTCAAGATGGGGCATCGGTCACCATCACGGTAGAGGATAATGGCCCGGGCATTCCTCCTGCGGCGATGCCTACCCTTTTCAAAGCATTTTCGACAACTAAGTCCTCTGGAATGGGGCTCGGTCTCTCCATCTCGCGCAGCATTGCGCAAAATCATTCCGGCGATCTAATCGTCGATCCGGGAGGGCATGGCAGGGGTGCGCGTTTTACAGTGCAACTTCCTGCGGCTTCGCGCGAGGAAGAGACAGAAACCGGGCTATAATGCCCGGTCGCAAAAAGGAACTGTTCGATGACACAGGGACAGACGACCACGGACGGGCCATTCAAACTTTTCATCGCCGACGATGATGGGGCGGTCCGCGATGCGCTGGCTCTGATCTTCGAGATGGACGGTTTTTCGGTTAAAACCTTCCCCGAAGGGAGTTCGCTTCTCAGTGCGGTTGCAGGCAACCGACCCGATTGCATCATCCTCGATGTGCACATGCCCGGGCGCTCCGGTCTCGACGTTTTGAAAGAACTCGGCCCCGGCTTTTCCGCACCCATCTTCATGATTTCCGGGCAAGGCGACATTCCAATGGCGGTCGAGGCCATCAAGAAGGGGGCGCATGATTTTATCGAAAAGCCCTTCGATGCCGACACTGTTGTTTCCCGCGTGCGCGAGGCGCTCGCAGCGCGCCAGCGTATGCAGAATGGTTCCGGGCACGCCCTGCAAGCGTTCCATGGCGAAGATCAACTGACACCGCGCGAGCGCGAAGTGCTGGAACAGATCGCGCAGGGCGCTTCCAACAAGGAGGCAGGGCGTCATCTTGGCATCAGCCCGCGCACCATCGAGGTCCACCGCGCCCGGATCATGGAAAAGCTCGGAGCCCGCAATACGGCTGATCTGGTCAGGATCGTCTATTCAGATGCGAAACGGGGGTAAAACGCCCCATTTCGTGCGAGTCAGGGCTAGTCCGCCTTCGCAGTCTTACTGATCCTGATCCGGTCTGGGATGGTCTATGTTGAGTTCAGTTGACGGTTGTGATCCGTCGCTGAGCGTAGGAACCGGGCATTGGCCGTCCACATTCTCGAAGATGATGCCGGCGTGAGCGATTCTCTCCTCATGCTGTTCAGGAATCTGGGGCTTGAGGCGATCGCCTACCCGGATGCTGAGAGCTTTTTCGAAACTGCCAAGCCGAAAAAGGACGACACGATTATCGTCGATCTGCTTCTACCGGGGATCAGCGGTGCCACCGTGATCACTTGGCTCAAGGGATTGCGCGAGCCACCGCGGATTGTTGCCATTTCAGGGCAGGCGCAAAGCGCGATTGAGCGGCAGTTGAAAGATGTCGGACCGGTGGAACTGATCCGCAAACCCCTGTCGATCCAGACGCTGTCGACCATCGTTTGAACACATCCAGCCATTTGAAGGCTGCCGAAGTTTAAGCTGAGCCTCTGGCGGATTCGTCCTGACATCCGTAGATCTGCCTAAGCAGCCTCACCGATTTTCTGCTGCCTATTCCGGGCGTAGCTTTGATCAGGATCAAGTCCCGTCCTGCAAACAATCCCCCGGTGTTTCATGAACCATATCGCGCACGCGGAAATCGACCGTACCCCGCCCAAACATGATGCGGCTTGGACCATCGGCATCGCGGCGCGCCCGACGCAGCACGCTCCTGTCGCTGGCGCACGCGAGGCTCACTTCACGGACCGCGAAACCTTGTGCGAAGAAGGCGCGCGTGCCGACCAGATTTTCATCCTCTCGCAAGGCGCAGTGATGCTATCGAAATTGCTGCCGGATGGCCGCCGCCAGATCATCGAATTGCTGGGCGCTGGCGATGTGTTCGGCCTTTCCAATACGCCCCTCTACGACACAACGGTGGAATCGCTGATGCCGGTAAAGGTCTTTCTCTATGACCGACGCTTCTACGAAACCTCGCCCGATTTGCAGCGTGCTGTCTCGCAGCGGATGACATCGCAAATGTGCGCGATGCACGATCATGCCATGCTCTTGGGCCGGAAGACGGCGGCAGAACGGGTTGCCTCCTTCCTGATGGGATTGCTCCCAAACCGGGGTGGCCATGGCTGCAAGGGGTCCGATGCCAAGGCCGACACGCGCCACGTCACGATCCCGATGACCCGCCAGGAAATCGCCGATTATCTTGGCCTGACGCTCGAGACGGTCAGCCGCGCCTTCTCACAGCTCAAGAAGGACGGCATCCTACAAGCGCGGCGCCATAACGAGATCGTGCTGACGAATGTCTGCCGCCTCTGTCATCTCACCGGCACGCTCTGACGCACAAACACGGCCTTTCCCAAACAAGGGCGATCATGTAACCCTCCAGCCGTTCCATTGAAGGCAGGAGAGATCCATGCGGCCGTCCAAACGCGCCCCCGACCAGATGCGCCCCGTCAGCCTCGAACGTGCTGTAGCGCGCTATGCGGAAGGCTCCTGTCTCGTCAAATTCGGCGAAACCCATGTTCTGTGCACCGCCTCGCTGGAAGAACGCGGGCCGGCTTGGTTGCGCGGTTCCGGCAAGGGCTGGGTGACGGCGGAGTATTCCATGCTGCCGCGCGCCACGCAGGAGCGCACGCGCCGTGAAGTGACGGCGGGCAAGCCCTCGGGCCGGACACAGGAAATCCAACGCCTGATCGGGCGCAGCTTGCGCGCCGTCGTCGATCTTTCGGCCATTGGTGAAAAGCAGATCGTCGTCGATTGCGACGTGTTGCAAGCCGATGGCGGCACACGCACCGCGTCGATCACCGGCGCATGGGTGGCCCTGCATGATTGCATCCAATGGATGCGGTCGCGCTCGATCATCACCACCAATCCACTGCGCGATCATGTCGCCGCAATCTCGTGCGGAATCGCGCAGGGCCTGCCCGTCCTCGATCTCGACTACGCAGAAGATTCAACCGCCGAGACGGATGCGAATTTCGTTATGACAGGCATGGGCGGCATAGTCGAAGTGCAGGGCACGGCGGAAGGCAAGCCCTTCTCATCGGATGAATTGCTTCAGTTGATGGCGTTGGCCAACAAAGGTATCGCCGAACTCGTGGCGTTACAGAAAAAGGCCGTCGCATGAGCCGCCGCCTTGAAGGCACTTTCGTTGTTGCCACGCATAACAAGGGCAAGCTGCGCGAAATCGAAGAGCTTGTCGCGCCGTTCGGACTGAATGCAGTCTCCGCTGCATCGCTCGGACTGCCGGAACCGGAAGAGGACGGTACGACCTTCATCGCCAATGCGCTGATCAAGGCGCGTGCAGCCGCGCACGCGGCGAAGCTGCCAGCGCTTGCGGATGATTCCGGCATTTGCGTTGCCGCGCTCGATGGCGCGCCCGGAATCTATTCAGCGCGCTGGGCAGGACCGAGCAAGGATTTCGGCTTTGCTATGGAGCAGGTCGAAAAAGAACTGCAAGAGAAAGGTTGCACAGCGCCGGAACTGCGCCGCGCCTGGTTCATTTCTGCGCTCGCGCTTGTCTGGCCCGATGGGCATGAGGAGATCGTCGAGGGGCGTGTCGATGGTACGCTAGTCTGGCCGCCGCGCGGGGCTGCCGGTTTCGGCTATGACCCGATGTTTCTGCCCGATGGCGAGACTCGCACCTTCGGGGAAATGACATCGGACGAGAAGCATGGCTTGCCGCCGCTCGGGAAAGGCCTCTCCCATCGTGCGAGAGCTTTCATCGAACTCGCAGATCGCTGTCTGAAGCGGTAACATCACGCCTATGGCGAATGATCGTCCCCCCTTCGATGCCGGCTTTGGCGTTTATGTGCACTGGCCATTCTGTGCATCGAAATGCCCCTATTGCGATTTCAATTCGCATGTCCGGCATCAGCCGGTGGACGAGGCGCGCTTTGTCCGCGCCTTTCAAGCCGACATTGCGCACCAAGCCGCACTTGCGCCGGGGCGTACGGTTTCATCGATCTTTTTCGGTGGCGGCACACCATCGCTGATGCAACCGGCGACACTCGCCGCCATCCTCGAGGCGATTGCGAAGCATTGGACGGTTGCGCCCGATGCCGAGGTCACGCTCGAAGCTAATCCGACGAGTGTTGAAGCGGAACGTTTTCGCGGCTATCGGGCTGCCGGCATCAATCGCGTGTCGCTCGGTGTGCAAGCGCTTGACGATGACGATCTACGCGCGCTCGGCCGCATGCACGATGTCGACGAAGCCTTATGGGCCGTGCGTGTCGCTGCATCAATTTTTAAACGCTATTCCTTCGATCTGATCTATGCGCGACCGAAACAGACACCGCAAAGCTGGCGTGCTGAGCTTGAAGAAGCCATCAGCTATGCGGCTGAGCATCTCTCGCTCTATCAGCTGACAATTGAACCAGGCACGATGTTCGAGCGCCTTCATAAGGCCGGAAAACTGACAGTGCCGGACACCGATATGCTGCGCGACCTTTTCGACGTAACGCAAGAGGTCTGCGAACAGCACGGCCTGCCCGCTTACGAGATTTCCAATCATGCGCGACCAGGTGCTGAATGCCGCCACAATTTGCTTTATTGGCGCTATGGCGAATATGCAGGCACGGGCCCGGGTGCGCATGGCAGGCTTTGGACCGGCGGCCAACGCCTCGCTTTTTCGAGCGAGAAACATCCCGAAACATGGTGCGCGCGCGTCGAAACGCATGGTCATGGTTTAAACGACAGCGAATTGCTCAAAGGCACGGAAGAAGGCGACGAATTTCTGCTGATGGGGCTGCGCCTGCGCGAAGGAATCGACCCTGAGCGTTACCGTCTGCTCACAGGTCGTCCCATCGATCTGGCGCGCACGGGGCGTTTGCTGGAACAAGGCTTCATCGAAATTCTGCGCAACCGCAACATCCGCGCAAGTGCGCAAGGCGTGCCGGTTCTCGATGCGGTTGTCGCCGATTTGGCGATGTAAATTCTACCCCGCCACGCCTTTAGGGAAAGATCTATGCCGCTCAACTCCCCGGTGCAAACGCACGCGGCGCGGCACTGACGACTGTCGCTGCACCATTGTTGACTTGGAACACGGCGAGCCCGCGCTGATTGGTGCCATCCATGCGGAACCGGAACAGGCCGTCGGTGCCGATGATTCCTTCGGAATTGGTCAGAACCTGATCGGAAAACGCTTGCGCGCCATATTTCACATAAAGCGCATTGACAAGGAAGACGGCATCGTAAGCGAGCGTTGCCACGCGAACCGGCTCCATGCCGAATTTGGCGCGATAGCGGCCAGCAAAGTTCGCGTAGCCAGCCTTGTCGGGTGCGGCGAACCAACCGCCCTGCACGCCCGGATTTTGCAAGACGCGCGGATCATCCCAAGCAGCCGTACCAAGCAATTGCATTCTGATCTTGTTGGCCGACAAAGCCGCCGTGGCTGCATTGATGCCCTCGGCATTCACCGGCAACAGTAACGCATCGGCTTGGCCGCCCAATTGCGCGATGCGCTTAACACCGGCATCCACCGTTGGCGCAGCGTAGCGCTCGATCAGCGCAACGCGCACGCCGCGCCGGGACGCTGCTTCCTGAAACGCGCCTGCGACGACATTGCCATAGGCGCTATCGGGGATAAGGGCGGCGATGGAACGCTTGCCCCGCGAGGCTGCGAACTCCACCACACGGTCCACTTCCGTCTCAGGCATAAAGCTCAACAGATAGACGCCGCGCGTGGCGACGCTGGCATCTGTCGAAAACGCGATGACCGGCCTGTTGGCCTGTTTGGCGACCTGCCCGACGGCCTGCACGGTTGGTGCCAAAAGCGGGCCGAGAATGATCTGCGCGCCATCGGCGAGCACTTCCTGTGCCGCCTGCGCCGCCCCATCCGGAGAACCGCGATCGTCCTTGACGATCAGCCCCACTTCCGAGCCGTTGAATTCGGATACGGCCAATTCGGCGGCATTCTTCAGCGATTGCGCCGCCGCACCGACATTGCCGCCCGCCGAGAGAGGCAGGATGAGGCCTACGCGCAGCTTTCCACCCGGCGCCTGAGCATCCGGCAGGGGCATTGGTGCGGCAGGAGATTCTGAGCGTCCACCCAGCCCGCCGAGGCCCGGAATGGTTGTGCCGCAAGCTGCCAGCAACATAGACGTACCGCTGAGCGCAGAGCCGATCAGCAATTGGCGGCGGAGAGGTGAAGGCGCAGGGCCGGGTTCGTTAACGCGTGACAAGGGCAGCTCCGCCATGGGCTCAACCGGATCGGAGCCCTTTCGTTCAGATGCGAGAATCGCAAGAGATCGTTAACGCGGCCTTACCGCTTCTCAACTCTGCACGGCAATGCCATGGTCATTTCGACGAGAGAGCCCCATCCATGACGACCGCCTCCCCTTCCAGCGCCGCCCATTACACCGCCTTCGGTATGCGGGCGGAAGCCACCTCGCTGCCCGGCGGGCTTTATGTGGTGGCGACGCCCATCGGCAATCTCGGCGACATCTCCTTCCGTGCACTGGAAACGCTCGCCGCTGCCCAAGCGATCCTCGCCGAAGATACGCGGGTGACGAAAATTCTGCTCGCGCGCTACGGCATCACCACACCGCTTGTGGCCTATCACGAACACAACGCGGCTGAGATGCGCCCACGCATTCTCGAACGGCTGGCACGCGGCGAAGCTTTGGCGCTGGTCTCGGATGCCGGCACGCCGCTCGTCTCCGATCCCGGTTACAAGCTTGTGGAAGCCGCTGTCGAAGAAGGTTTCAAAGTTGTCCCCATCCCCGGCGCATCGGCGGTGCTCGCAGCCCTTGTCGTCGCGGGTCTGCCGACCGACCGTTTCTTCTTCGAAGGTTTTCTGCCGCCGAAACAGATGGCGCGGCGCGAGCGGCTCGAAGCGCTCGCGGCCATTCCCGGCACGCTCGTCTTTTTCGAATCGCCGCGCCGGACGGCAGAAATGTTGGCCGATGCGCAGGCTGTTCTCGGCGATCGTCCCGCTGCGGTTGCGCGCGAATTGACGAAATTGTTTGAAACTGTTCGACGCGGCACACTCTCCACATTGGCCGGGCAATTTGCTGCTGAGGATACACCGAAAGGCGAGATCGTGATTCTGATCGGCCCGCCCGGCGATGAGAAAGCCGCGATCGACGATGCCGCCATCGACGCCTTGTTGCGCGCGCGCTTGCATAATCATTCCGTGAAAGATGCTGTCACATTGGTCGTGCAGGAAACGGGCTTGCCGAAAAAGCGCGTCTATGCCCGTGCCCTCACTTTGAGTGGCGATAGAACATGAGCCGCGCCGCGCGGCGTGAGGCGTTAAAACGAGGACGGTTCGGCGAAACGCTCGCCTTGCTGTCGCTCATGGTGCGGTTCTACCGGATCGAAGCGCGGAACTACAGCGCGCATCAAGGCGAGATCGACATCATCGCGCGGCGTGGCCGCGTCATCGCCTTCATCGAAGTAAAGGCGCGCGCCGATTGGGCGCAAACGGAAACGGCCATCGACGGCCATAAATTAACGCGCATCGCACGTGCCGCATCGCATTGGCTCATGCGCAATCCATGGGCTACCGACTACACTTTGCGGCTCGATGCCATCGATATCGTACCGTGGCGCTGGCCGCGTCATCGCACCGATATCGCGCCGCTCGGCACAGGGCATTGAAGGATCGACCCCTGATTGGACAGGCTGGCTGTCGGAGGCTATTCATCCCGGTGTGACGTGATGAGGAGAGTGTCATGGCCTTGAAAGTCGCCGTCCAGATGGACCCGATCGAAAAGATCAACATTCAGGGCGATTCGACCTTCGCGCTGATGCTGGAAGCGCAAGCGCGCGGGCATGAACTCTTCTACTATACGCCCGACAAGCTCTCGATGTTGAATGGCGAGATTTTCGCCACCATGCAGCCTGTCCGTGTGCAAGATGTGAAGGGCGATCATTGCGCGTTGGGTGAGCCGGTGCGGCGCAATCTGCGCGAGATCGATGTGGTGTTGCTGCGGCAAGACCCGCCTTTCGACCTTGCCTACATCACCTCGACGCATCTGCTCGAGCGCGTGCATCCGCATACGCTCGTCATCAACAACCCGCGCTTCGTGCGTGAGAGCCCCGAAAAGATTTTCGTGACTGAATTTCCGCAGCTGATGCCCTCGACGCTGATCACGCGGGACAAGGCGGAGATCGAAGCCTTTCGCGCGCAGCATGGCGATGTGGTGATGAAGCCGCTTTACGGCAATGGCGGCGCTGCCGTTTTCAAAGTCTCTGAGAAAGATCCGAATTTCGGTTCGCTGTTTGATCTCTTCTCGGTCACCTTCCGCGAGCCATGGGTGGTGCAGCGTTTCCTGCCCGAGGTGAAGCATGGCGACAAGCGCATCATCCTTGTCGATGGTGTGGCGATGGGCGCGGTCAACCGCGTACCGGCAGAAAACGACATCCGCTCGAACATGGTGCGCGGCGGCGCCGCTGAGACGACGATGCTCACGCCGCGCGAACAGGAAATCTGCAACACGATAGGCCCGGCTTTGAAAGAGCGCGGCCTTCTGTTCACCGGCATCGACGTGATCGACGGCAACCTTACCGAAATCAATGTGACTTCGCCGACGGGCCTGCGCGCCATCAAACGGCTTGGCGGACCCGACCTCGCTGTCGCTATCTGGGATGCGATTGAGGCGAAACGCCGCGGATAAGCGGACGCGCAGCGCTCATTTTCGCCTTTTTTCTTTGGCTTATTTCTGAATGCGTTTTTACGATCTTTTCAACGTTACGGTCGAAATGACCCCACGGCGTACGCTGTGGGTGTGCATTGCCGTTGCGCTATTTTTTATCGCCGCCGCCGCGCTCTACGATGCATCGGCCATGATCGATGCGCCGGTGCGGGCGTGGGTGGGATTGCGATAAAGTCGACCATGGATCGCCACGGCACTTCGTGCCTCGCGATGACGGGAAATATACTGAACCAGCGCAGACATAAAAAAGCGGGCCGGAGCCCGCTTTTTGTATTTCAACTGTCGCTGGCGTTAAGCAGCCGATTCCTTCTTGCGCTCTTCGCGCTTGCGGTCGTTCGGGTCGAGCCAGACTTTGCGCAAGCGGATCGCCTTCGGCGTCACTTCGACGAGTTCATCGTCTTGAATGTAGGCCAGCGCTTTTTCGAGCGTCATGCGGATCGGCGGGGTGAGGCGCACCGCTTCATCCTTGCCGGCGGCGCGGATGTTGGTGAGCTTCTTGCCCTTGAGCACGTTGACTTCGAGATCGTTGTCGCGCGTGTGCTCGCCCACGATCATGCCCTGATACACTTTCCAGCCGGGCTCGATCATCATCGGGCCGCGATCTTCCAGATTCCACAGCGCATAGGCCACCGCTTCGCCCGCATCGTTGGAAATTAGCACGCCGTTGCGACGGCCCGCGACTTCGCCCTTATGAGGCGCGTAGCCGTGGAACAGGCGGTTCATGATGGCGGTGCCGCGCGTATCGGTCAGGAGTTCGCCGAGATAGCCGATGAGACCGCGCGTGGGTGCGTGGAATACGAGGCGCAGGCGATTGCCGCCCGAGGGGCGCATTTCATTGAGATCGGCGCGACGCTCCGACATTTTCTGCACGACGACGCCGGAATGTTCTTCATCCACGTCGATGACGACTTCTTCGACCGGCTCCATCAATTCGCCCGTCGCTTCGTCTTGCGAGAACACGACTTTGGGACGCGAGACGGCGAGTTCGAACCCTTCGCGACGCATGGTCTCGATGAGAATGGCGAGTTGCAATTCACCGCGACCGGCCACTTCGAACGAATCCTTGTCGGAGGATTCGGTGATGCGCAGCGCGATATTGCCTTCGGCTTCCTTCATCAGACGATCGCGGATGACGCGGCTCGTCACTTTGTCGCCTTCCGTGCCCGCGAGCGGAGAATCGTTCACGCGGAACGTCATCACCACGGTCGGCGGATCGATGGGATGGGCTTCGAGCGGGATTTCGATGCTCATGTCGCAGAACGTGTCGGCGACGGTGCCTTTCACCATGCCGGCGATGGCGACGATGTCGCCCGCTTCGGCTTCATCGACCGGCACGCGCTCGAGACCACGGAAGCCGAGCACTTTCGAAATGCGGCCTTGCTCGACGAGATTGCCCTTGGGATCGAGCACTTTGAACGCTTGGTTCGGCTTCACAGTGCCCGATGTGATGCGGCCCGTGACGATGCGGCCGAGATAGGGATTGGCTTCGAGAATGGTGCCGAGCAGACGGAACGGACCTTCTTCGACCTGCGGCGCGTGGACGTGCTCGAGCACGAGATCGAACAACGGGCCGAGATCGTCCTTCGGTCCTTCTTCGCTCTTGGCCATCCAGCCCTGCTTGGCGGAGCCGTAGAGAATCGGAAAATCGAGTTGCTCGTCAGTCGCGTCGAGGGCGGCAAAGAGATCGAACACTTCGTTGATGACTTCGCTCGCGCGCGCTTCCGGCTTGTCGATCTTATTGATCGCCACAATCGGACGCAGACCGAGTTTCAGCGCTTTGCCGACGACAAATTTCGTCTGCGGCATCGGGCCTTCAGCCGCGTCGACGAGCACGATCACGCCATCGACCATGTTGAGGATACGTTCAACTTCGCCACCGAAATCGGCGTGGCCGGGCGTGTCGACAATGTTGATGCGCGTATCTTTCCACTGCACCGAGGTACATTTGGCAAGAATGGTGATGCCGCGCTCACGTTCGAGGTCGTTGGAATCCATCGCACGCTCAGCGACGCGCTGGTTCTCGCGGAACGTGCCCGATTGGGCGAGGAGCTTGTCGACAAGGGTCGTTTTGCCATGGTCGACGTGGGCGATGATCGCGATATTGCGCAGCTTCATGGGTGTTCTCTCAAACGGCAAAGCCCGGCTCCACAGGGAGTCGGGCTGACGCGCCGGTCCAAATTCGTTGCGGCGCAATATCACGCCCAGTGCAACGAAACAATGAAAGTTTCGGAATCAGGAACGTTCCGCGCCGCGAGCCGCTGGAAGGGAAGCGGCCTCGGATAGCATCAATCCGGCCAAAAGGCGCCGCCGCTCGCCAATGGCATGGCGCACCTGCTCGAGCGCGAGCGAGAAGGCGGCAAGCCTGTTGGGGTCGATCTCCTGATGGGTGGCAACCTGTAATGTCGCCGCAAAGATCTCATCGGCATCCTGCTCGAGCCGGTCCAAAGCGGCGAGATCGTCGCAACGGCGGGCAGCGCGCATCAGGCCCAGAAGCTGGTCAAGGCGGCGAGCCTGTTCATGGCTTTGGCGGCGAAAACGGCTCGAAAGAGCGGCAAAGGCAGAGCCGAACACGCCTATCACCATCACGCCGACATAGATCCAGTCGCCATAGCGCTCCATGAAGGTGAGCTCTTCATCGTCGAGGAAGGCGGCGGCCCCAGGGTGAACCGGATGACGGGCGGTCTTGGCTGTGTCGGGTGCCGTAATCCCAGCAGCCAGCGGCACCATGGCGGCCAATTCAATCCGGTTCTCAAAAATGTGGCGGGTCAGTTCGGTCATATCGGCCTGATCGGTAGAGGCCCGCGCCACAAGCCTGAATGTGACGCCAAGCGTGGTCAACGTCTCCGGTGGGCGGGGTGGGGTGCCGCCAAAAGTGCCTCGGACGATCCGGACTGCTTCATAGGCGGGTTGGCGCTGGGCGAGCGCCTCCGCCTCGTTGACCCCGATGAAGGACAAGCCGCCCGGCCGCGCTTGGGAGAAGGCACCAACGGCATCATCGATGACCATGCCGGGCACGGCACCGAAGACCAGGACGGCATCGAGCTGCGCGGCCGCATCGGCCAGTTCAGCCGGTTGAAGTAGGCGGCGCGAGACGAGCGATGCTGGCACATCGTATTGGGCGAGGATGACATCCAGCAGACGCTCATTGTTGGAATTGCCGCGCAAAATACCGACGGTTTTACCGGCGAGATCGGCCACTTCCCGGATGCCAGCGTTCGCAGGGGCCATCAGAAGGGCGGCGTTGGTGTGAAGGATGGCGATGGAAGGTGCATTGGCCGGTGTGAGAGCATCGGAGCGAATGACGGCAAGCTCGACTTGGCCCGCCTCAATCGCCTGTGCGCTCTGCACCGGGCCTTCTGTGGGGATCACCCGCAGCCGGATTGACGATTGCTCGCGCTTGAGGATCTGGGCAATGGCATAGACGATCCGGGTATCCTCGCCATTGGCAGGCCCGACAGCGACACGCAGTGTCACCGTACCGCTACCGCCCCACTCCCAATAGAGGAAGGCGGCGGAAAGGGCCGTGAGGACAGCCAGCAGCGCGAGAAAACGGGTGTTCAGCAGGGACATCGCCCCTCAGTTTGGCAAGGGCGGAGGCGGGACGCAAATAGGCTGTTTGGCGGACCGAGGTCATTGTCAAACGTAGGACCTCCACTTCGGTCGTACGCAGAAATGCGAATCGTCGAAGTGCGAATAGCAAAAGGCGGCCAATCGAGGCACATTCGCTCCTGACGCCTTTGGGTGTCTCTCCCTTAGAAAGTTGACTTGAGTTGACCCCGCCGCAGCCCGCGCGGGGTCTTTTTTTGCGTTGGGTTGCGCGGATGGATTGAGGCGATTGATCTTGGCTGCAAATGAATGCGCAGGATTTTGTGTTGGGGGAGGCTTCAACCGAGCAGCGACAGCTGATGCCGCGAGAAAGGCCGCTCCCGTGACAAAAGACGAGAGCGGCCCCATTAGCGAGACTTGATTAAAGGCCCATCTTACGCTTGCGCTGGCCGAGTGTGCGCAGGCGCAGCGCATTGAGGCGAATGAAGCCCGCCGCATCGCGATGATCGTAAGCGACCGCACCTTCTTCGAAGGTGACGAGATCCTGATCGTAGAGCGAATAGGGGCTTTCGCGGCCAATCACCCAAGCTGAACCCTTATAGAGCTTCATCGTCACGCGGCCAGTCACGGCCTCCTGCGATTTGTCGATCAACGCCTGCAACATTTCGCGCTCTGGCGAGAACCAGAAGCCATTGTAAATCAGTTCGGCATATTTTGGCATGATCTCGTCTTTGAGATGGGCCGCGCCGCGATCGAGCGTGATCGATTCAATGCCACGATGGGCGAAGTAGAGGATCGTGCCGCCCGGCGTTTCATACATGCCGCGGCTCTTCATGCCGACGAAACGGTTCTCGACGAGATCGAGGCGGCCAATGCCGTTGATCTTGCCGAGTTCGTTCAATTTGGCAAGCAAAGTGGCCGGCGACATTGCCTTGCCATCGATGGCAACCGGATCGCCCTTGACGAAATCAATCGTGATGATGGTTGGCTTGTCGGGCGCAGTTTCCGGATCATTGGTGCGGGAATAGACATAATCCGGCACTTCGATCGCAGGATCTTCCAGCACTTTACCTTCAGAAGAAGCGTGCAACAGATTGGCATCGACGGAGAATGGCGCTTCGCCGCGCTTGTCCTTCGCAATCGGAATCTGGTGCTGCTCGGCAAAAGCGATCAATTGTTCGCGCGAGCGCAAATCCCATTCGCGCCAAGGCGCGATGATGGTGATGTCCGGCTTGAGTGCGTAGTAGGACAGTTCGAAGCGGACCTGATCGTTGCCCTTGCCGGTGGCGCCATGCGACACCGCGTCAGCGCCCATCTTCTCGGCAATCTCGATCTGCTTCTTGGCGATCAAAGGCCGCGCGATGGAGGTGCCGAGCAGATAGAGACCTTCATATTGCGCATTGGCACGGAACATCGGGAAGACGTAATCGCGCACGAATTCCTCGCGCAGATCTTCGATGAAGATGTTCTCCGGCTTGATACCGAGGAGCAGCGCCTTGTCGCGGGCCGGGCCCAATTCCTCGCCTTGGCCGAGATCGGCGGTAAAGGTGACGACCTCGCAGCCATAGGTGATTTGCAGCCATTTCAGGATGATCGAGGTATCGAGGCCGCCAGAATAGGCCAGCACAACCTTTTTCACGCGCTTTTCGGACATTGCGAGGGTCTCTCTTGCAAAAGCAGGCGGGCGGGGCGACCTGCGGGAAGTCTCGGGCGGGGGCTTAAGCGATCCCTCCCATGCGCGCAAGCCGGGGAAAACGCGGGCCGGTTGACGGAGCCGCGCAAACAGGGTCGAAAAGCCGAACGAGATCTGACCCGCCGCAAGGCCCCTGCGAAGGACATTGAATGATCCCCGTTTACGATCCCGATCGCCTGACGCGCGCGGTGTTGGACGCGGCGCAGCAGGGGCTGGAGGCGGGAGACCCACGCAAAGCCATTGTCGCTGCCATCGCACCGGTGCTCGCTGAGGGTCGGGGCAAGGCACGTGTGCTGCTCGACAGCGAGAAGAATGGGCTTCATTGCGCCCACCGCCTGTCCGATCTCATGGATGGCATCCTCAGGGCCTTGTTTGAAGCCGCCACGACGATTCTTTTCCGTTCAGACAATCCATCCACTTCGGAGCGCCTCGCTGTGGCTGCCGTTGGCGGGTATGGCCGCGGCACGCTCGCGCCGGGGTCCGACATCGATCTTCTGTTCCTCCTGCCCTACAAGGCGACGCCATGGTCGGAAAGCATCGTCGAGACGGTGCTTTATGCACTGTGGGACCTCAAACTGAAAGTCGGCCATTCCGTTCGCACGGTGGATGAATGCATCCGCGAAGCGCGGTCCGACATGACAATCCGCACAGCACTCCTCGAAGCGCGCCACCTCACCGGCGACCGTCCACTCTATGTCGAGATGGAGGACCGCTATGCCAACGAAGTTGTCACTGGCACGGGCCCGGAATTCGTCGCCGCGAAACTGGCCGAACGTGAACAACGCGTCACGCGTGCCGGTTCCTCGCGTTATCTGGTCGAACCCAATGTGAAGGATGGCAAAGGCGGCTTGCGCGATCTGAACACGCTGTTCTGGATTGCAAAATATGTCTATCGCGCGAAGGACAGCGCGGATCTGGTCAAGGCCGGCCTGTTCGATAGGGAAGAAAGCGAACTCTTCCGCCGCTGCGATGAGTTCTTGTGGCGCGTGCGTTGTCAGCTACATTTCGCGACGGGCCGCGCAGAAGAGCGCCTCACCTTCGATTTGCAAAATCAGATCGCGACGAAACTCGGCTATGCATCTCATGGCGGGATGAGCGCGGTTGAACGATTCATGAAGCGCTATTTTCTGGTTGCCAAAGATGTCGGCGATCTCACTGCCATTGTGAGTGCGGCGCTCGAGGCGCGGCAAGCAAAGCCGGTCAAAATGCTCAACCGGATTGTCAGCTCCTTGACACGCCGCAAGGCGACGAAAACGGGCGACGATGCTTTTGTCATCGATCATGATCGCATCAACGTCGCCAATGATGAGATTTTTACGCAAGATCCAGTCAATCTGTTGCGGATTTTCCGGACGGCGCAGAAGGTCAATCGTACGATGCATCCGCATGCGGCGCGGCTCATCACGCAGTCTCTGCGGTTGATCGATACGAAACTGCGTAACAATCCGGAAGCTAATCGGATTTTCTTGCAAATCCTCTCGTCGCGCCAATCTCCAGAAATTGTGTTGCGGCGGATGAACGAGGCTGGCGTGCTCGGCAAATTCATTCCCGAATTTGGCCGCGTTGTCGCGATGATGCAATTCAATATGTATCATCACTATACAGTCGATGAGCATTTGCTACGTTCGATCGGCATGTTGGCCGACCTCGAAGCGGGCAATTTGAAAGATGAATTGCCCGTCGCACATGAAGTTTTGCCTACGATCCGCAACCGCCTCGTTCTCTTCGTCGCGCTCTTTTTGCACGATATTGCGAAGGGACGGCCTGAGGATCATTCCATCGCAGGTGCGCGTACCGCACGGCGCCTATGCCCGCGGCTCGGTCTGAACGAAGCCGAGACGGACGCGGTAGCATGGTTGATCGAACATCATCTCGACATGTCCACCGTCGCACAGAGCCGCGATCTCTCCGATCCGCAAACGATTGAGAGCTTTGCCAAAACCGTGCAGACACTCGACCGGTTGAAGATGTTACTGGTTCTGACCGCGTGCGACATCAAAGCGGTTGGCCCGGGTGTGTGGAATGGTTGGAAAGGCCAATTGCTACGCACGCTCTATTGGGAAACCGAGATGGTCCTGTCGGGCGGTTATTCCACGGCCGATCGTAAGGGCCGCATTCTGCATGCACAGGATGAATTGCGCCGCGCGCTGCCGGGTTGGTCCGACCCTGAACTTGATACCTATATTGCGCGCCATTTCCCGGCCTATTGGCTGAAGGCCGATCTCAAGAGCCGCATCAAGCACGCGCAATTTCTCTACGTCGCCGAAAAGGAATTGCGTTCGCTTGCAACCGAAGTGGCGACGGATTCATTCCGTGGTGTGACAGAGCTATTGATTTCGGCACCCGACCATCCCCGCCTTCTCGCCATCATCACAGGGGCGTGCGCAGCGGCGGGGGCCAACATCGTCGACGCGCAGATCTTCACGACGACGGATGGGATCGCGCTCGACACGATCTATGTTTCGCGCGCGTTCGACCGCGACGAGGATGAACTCAGGCGCGCCAAGCGCATTGCCGATGGGATCGAGCGGGCGCTCAAGGGGGAGATCAAGATCGCGGAGGCGGTGGCGGCACGCTCGGCCTCTGGCAAGCCGGGACCCAAAGCCTTCACGGTGGTTCCCGATGTGGTGATCGATAACCAGCTCTCGGCCCGCTTTACCGTTGTCGAAGTGTCAGGGTTGGACCGACCGGGGCTTCTCTACGAATTGACCACGGCATTCGGCCGGTTGCAGCTCAACATCGCTTCGGCCCATATCGCGACGTTTGGCGAGAAGGCGGTCGACGTCTTCTACGTCACCGACCTTTTGGGCGGAAAAGTCACCCATGGGAGCAAACAGGCGGCCATCAGACGCCAGATCATGGATGTTCTGGACCCGGCGGACGCCCGCCCGGCCAAGGCAGCACGGGCCTGACCCAGGCCAGGCCTGATCGCTGCGCTTGATTTTCTGCCGCCGCGCCCTGATATGCGGGGAAATCCTTTTTCGATCAGGTGAAATCCGAAGCCCATGACTGCCAAGCCCGAAGACCAGAACCCGCCCGCAGAGCCGCAAGCAGCGCCTGCCGAAGCCCCTGCCACTCAGGACGAGCCCAAGGCCGCGCTCGAGGCCGAGAATGCCAGCCTGAAGGATCGGCTTCTGCGCACACTGGCGGATATGGAAAATCTCCGTCGTCGCGGCGAGAAAGACATCGCCGATGCGCGCACCTATGCGATGACCAATTTTGCCCGCGACATGGTGAATGTTGCCGACAATCTCCGCCGCGCCATCGAGAGCGTGCCGGCAGACGCCCGTCAGGCGGTCGAGGGGGCGTTGAAAAGCGTGCTGGAGGGCATCGAACTCACCGAGCGCGATCTCATCAACACCCTTGAACGCCATGGCATTAAGAAACTCGACCCGGTTGGGCAAAAATTCGATCCGAATTTCCATCAGGCCATGATGGAAATGCAGGACGCAACGGTGCCTTCGGGCACCGTCACGCAGGTGATCCAGACTGGCTTTGCGATCGGCGAACGCGTCCTGCGCCCCGCTCTTGTCGGTGTTGCAAAGGGTGGCCCGAAGGGCGACGCCGCTCCAGCTGCGAAGCCACACTAAGTCTTCAACGATGGAACATTGGCTCGGCGATGGTGTTCAATGGATCGGCATCGCCGTGTTCGCGTTGTCGGGCGCGCTTGTGGCGGCCAGAAAAGGCATGGACCCTTTCGGCTTCGTGCTGCTCGCGACTGTCGCGGCAATTGGTGGCGGAACGCTGCGTGATTTGATTCTGAGCGTACCGATCTTCTGGCTGCGCGAGCCATCCTCGCTACTGATCTGCACGGCTGTCGGCCTTCTCACCTATTTCATCGGCTTGCGCAGCCCCGGCCATATCGGTGCGCTGGGACGCCAGCAATTGCTCATCTGGGCTGACGCCATTGGGCTTGCGATTTTTACCATTCTCGGCGCAGGCAAAGCGCTCGCCTTTGGCGCACATCCCGTGACCGCCGTGGCACTGGGCGTGATGACGGGCGGTTTCGGCGGCATTTTCCGCGACATACTCGCGGGCGAACCACCGCTGGTACTCCACCGCGAAATCTATATCACCGCTTCGATGGCGGGCGCGGCGATATTCGTCGCCACAATCGGCGTGGGATTGCCGCTCTTCGCTGCCAGCGCGCTGGGCATGGGCTCATGCTTCATTCTGCGCGCGCTGGCAATCCGTTATAATTGGTCGCTCAAACCGTTTCCCACGGGCGAGTGATCCTTTGGTCGTTAAGCGATCTTCACCGCCATCGCTTTTGACAATTTCACCGCCAGCTTGATCAGCGACAGATCGGATCCGTGCGGACCGAGCACCGAGAGCCCAATCGGCGCACCATCGACGAAACCTGCGGGAATTTGCACCTGCGGAAATCCTGACAATCCCGACAGGCAAAGTAATTTCAACGAACGCATCCGGACATCTTCGAGCGCATGGTCGGGTTCGCTAATCTTAGGTGCTGGCCCCGGAACAGTTGGCAGCACGATCACACCATCATCGCCAAGAATATCGGCGAGTTTCTTGCGGAACTCGGCACGGGTTGCATTCGCCGTCTTCACCTGCGTTTTTGTCACCTCTTTTCCGGCCATGAAACGCGCGGCAACCGCCGGCATCAATTCAGGCCGCATCTTGGTGATGAAATCGCCCTGCGCGGCCCACGCCTCGTGGCCCTGCAACCAGCGGAACGCCCAATAGAGCGGATCGAAATCATCCGCCACGCGCGACGAGGCGAAAGGCTGCATCATTCTATCAATGCGAGAGAGAAGCGCGTTGAAGGGTTTCTGCGAAGCCTTGTCCGCCTGCTCGAAACAATCTTCCGCCGCGATGAGGCGGATCTTCTTCGGCAAAGGATTCGGATCGTCGCGATAGATCGCGTCCGCCACACGCTCGAACTGTGAGCCATCGCGCGAGAACCAGCCGGGCGTGTCGAAGCTCGACGCAAGCGGCATAGTGCAATCAAGCGGCAGACGGCCATGCGTGGGACGGATGCCGAACAGACCGCAATAGCTTGCTGGTCCGCGCACCGAGCCGCCCGTATCCGAGCCAATGCCGATGTCGCACAGACGACCCGCGGTTGCAGCCGCAGAACCCGACGACGAGCCTCCCGGCAACCGTTCTTTCGCAGCCGGATTGATCGGTGTGCCGAAATGATTGTTGAGACCCGTCAGTGCAAAAGCGAGTTCGACCGTATGCGTCTTGCCAACGAAGCGCGCTCCGGCATCGAGAAACATTTGCGGAAACGACGCTGTGCGCGCCTTGATTCCGGACATGGCCAACATGGTCGGGTTACCGCAACCTGTTGGATAGTTCACAACATCGAAAATGTCCTTCACAGCCACCGTCAACCCGGTCAAGGGCCCATGCGTTGCATGGGCGACCGGTGCGGGTGGATAAGGCATGAAGGCATGGAAGGTATCGTCAGCGGCGATCATCGGTGTTTCTCCTCAAAGCCCTTGTGCGCCACCATCGGCGCGCGGATCGTGGCCGGCTTCCACCGACCCATCCTTTGGATTCTTCACAAGCATTCCGGCATGGCCAAAACCATCCTTGTTGTTGACGGTCTCAACGTCATGCCCTGCCCTTGAAAGTGCAGTGGCGAGATCGGCATTGAAGTCTGGTTCCACTTTCAAGGTCGGCGCATTCTGACCAAGCGCTTTCGTCCAGACGAAACGAGGCGCTGCCAAAGCATCGGCGACCGATTGGCCCATCGCGTAGCGTGTGAAGATTTCCGCCTGAATCTGCGGCTGCGGATCGCCGCCCATGGTGCCATAGCTCATCACCCGGCCATCGCTGAACACGGCCAGCGGCGGATTGAGCGTGTGATAGGGCCGCTTGCCGGGTGCAATCGCATTCATCGATTTCGGATCGAGCGAGAACCCGGCGGCGCGGTTCTGCCAGAGAATGCCGGTATTGGCGAGCGTAACACCCGAACCCCAATCCCAGAAAATCGATTGGATGTAGGACACAGCCACACCATGGCCATCGATGGCACCCATCCAGATCGTGTCGCCCTCGCCATCCCGTAAAGGCCATGGCGCGGCCCGATCCATCTTGATCGTCGCGGCCTCGCGCTTGAACACATCGACGGTCAAGAAGGATTGCGGATCATGCTTGAGATGGCCGAAATCCGTGACAACCATATCGCGAATGGCGTTGGCGCGTTTCGTCGCCTCGATAATTCCATGCGCGTGGGCAAAGCTGTCGGGCTTGTCGATCTGCAATTGCGCGACGATGCCGAGGATGAGAAGCGAGGCGAGCCCCTGCGTCGGCGGCGGAAAATTGTAGAGCGTGACGCCGGGCAGTTTCGCCTCGAGTGGCTTGCGCAGCGCAGTACGATAGTTTTCGAGGTCGCTGCGGGTGATTGGCGTGCCTAAGCGTTCAAGTTCGGCGGCAATCTCGCGCCCGATATCGCCGCGATAGAAATCGTCGAGCCCCGCGCGCACGAGATGATCAAGTGTATCTGCGAGGCGGGGCATTGTTTTTAACGCACCCTGCTCCGGCGGCTTGCCGCCTGGAAAGAATGTTTTCTCGAAATTCGGCGCGTCGAGCAGATCGTCTTTCAACTTCGCTGGATAGCGGGATTCCGACTCGCTCACATGATAGCCGTCACGCGCACGGTGAATGGCATCGTATAAGAGATCGGCCAGCGGGATTTTGCCGCCCAGCGCGTGTGCAATTTCGAGCGCCGTCTTCCAACCACCGATCGCACCAGCCACCGTCGCAGCAGCATCGACGCCGCGCACAGGCACCTTATCGTAGCCCTTGTCATGATAATGCTTCAGCTTAGCCTTGCTGCCAGCCGGACCGCACGCTTCGATGGCATGCACTTTCCCGCTCGGCTCGCGGATCAGCCAGAACCCGTCGCCGCCAATGCCGTTCATGTGCGGATAGGTGACGGCGATCGTGGCGGCCATGGCCACCATCGCCTCAATGGCATTGCCGCCTTGAGCCAGAATGGCTCGGCCGGCCTCGGTCGCCGCGGTCTGGGGGGCGGCCACGGCGGCACGCGCAAAATGATGCTGATCGGTCATGGGGGCTTTCGATTAGAGGGGCTTGCGGACTGGGACTCTTTGAAGCGCTCGGCGAGGTCTTTCGGGCAGGCGGATTGCCAAAACGGGCTGGCTTCGGTAACCGGAGGGAGAACGTGAAGGGATTATCGGTATGGCTGCCGGGCAGATCAACTCGAAGGAACTCATCACCCTCGTGGGGATCGCGATTCTTGTGGGGACGGAAGTCTTCGCGGTCGCGTTGGCGGCCGGTTGGGCGATTGCTGGCCTGTTCCAGCTTGGCACCAATGTCGGTTATGCGCTGATGGCGATCTTCTCCGTCATGGCGGCCTACGGCCTCTATGCCTTCATGAAGCAGGCCATTGAAGTCGAGCGCGGCCGCGGCTGACATCCCGCCCTGCGCGCCGCGCCGCATTCTTGAATGCTGGATGCCGAATCCCTTGGCGCAAGCCTTTCCGTTGCGATAGCACGGCTATTGAATGAGTGGAGGCCCCATGCGGCGTCTTGTTCTCGTAAGCCTGCTGGCGCTCTGGCCTGCCGCTTCCGGCCTTGCGGCCGCAATTTCGGACAGATCCACTCCACCTGATCGCGCTGCTCTTCGGCACGCGGAAGCCTTCGATCTCGCGCAAGAAATCCGCTCCTATTCGGGTTCGAAGCCGCGACCGCGCGTGCGCCCCGCTCCCGGCGTAAGGCCAAGCGGCGTCTATCAGCCGGGCTACAGATCAGGCTATCGGCCGCCAAACCCCGGTTATAGACCCGCCTATCGACCGGGCTATTCCGGTTACCGGCTTGGTTACAGGCCTGGATATCGGCCTGGATACCGCCCGCCCGCCGGCGCGTGGCGACCCGCCTATCCGGGCTGGCGCCCCGGCTGGGCACCAGCACCTTGGTACGGCAATTATTGGCGGCCCGGCTATGGGTGGGGCGCAGCAGCGGGGCTGATTGCCGTCGGCGTGCTCGCGGCCACAGCAGCCACAGCTTATTCCATTCCGCCACCGCCCGATCCGAATCTGTGCTGGTTCTATACCGATCAGACTTATCAGACGGGCTATTGGGGCCCCTGCCCGCCGCAGCCTTAATGGCCAAGGGCATCCTCGAGTCGTGAGTGAAGAGAGAATGGCTATTTTCGAAGAGCGCAACTACACGATCCGCACTGGCCTTGTTGCGGATTATCTCGCGCTTTATGAACGCGAGGGCGCGCCAACGCATTGGAAACATCTCGGAAAACCGGTGGGCTGGTTTTCGAGCGAGATCGGCGTTCTCAATCAGGTGGTGATGATCTGGCGCTATGAGAGCCACGCCGAACGCGAGCGCAAACGCGCCGCACTGATGGCCGATCCCGATTGGCTTGCATTTTTGCCGAAGACGCGGCCCTTCATCGAACGGATGGAGAACCGGATCCTGGTGCCGACCGCTTTCTCACCTTTGCAATGATGCGATAGCCCAAAAGAACGGCGAGAATGGCCGCATAGATCAAGGGTTCGGTGACGTCGCGTTTCACCAGCCACCAGAAATGCAACACGGCCAAGATTGCGACGACGTAAACAAGGCGATGCAGATCTTGCCAACGCGCTCCACCCAAGCGCATCACGGCGGCGCGCGTCGAGGTGAGCGTGAGCGGAATCATCAAGACGAGGGCTGCAAACCCCACCGTGATAAAGGGCCGCTTGATGATGTCGGCTCCAATTTCGCCCAAGACAAAATAACGGTCGAACGCGATATAGCAGCCAAGATGAACGGCACCATAGAAAAACGCGAACAAGCCCAACAGCCGACGAAACCGGACCAACCCGCCGATGTTCGCGATCCGCCGGAGCGGTGTAATCGCTAGGGTTAGAAGCAGAAAACGAAGCGCCCAATCTCCTGTCACATGCAATATGGTTTCGGCGGGATTAGCCCCCAGCGCCAATGGATCCGAAACGATTTTCAATGACAACGCCGCCAAGGGATAAAGGGCGGCCAGCCAAACCAGAGTCTTGACCCCGATCCGCAAACGGGTGTCCCGCAGCGCTTCATCGACGCGTTGCGACAGGCTGAGGGACGTTGTTTTCAATGGTTCACTTTCAAATCCATGCCTGCATAAAGCGAAGCAACTTGCGCGCCATAGCCGTTGAACATTTCGGTTTCACGCGATGCAAACAAGGCCGGCAAGAGTCGCTCGCGCTTTTGTGTCCAGCGCGGATGATCGACATTGGGATTGACGTTGGAATAAAAGCCATATTCGTTCGCAGCGGCTTTTGTCCATGAACTAATCGGCTGCTTTTCAAGAAATTCGATCTTCACAATCGATTTCGCGCTTTTGTAGCCATATTTCCACGGCACGACGATACGAACCGGCGCGCCATTCTGATTGGGCAGGGTTTCGCCATACATACCGAGCGTGACGAGGGTGAGCGGATGCATCGCCTCATCGATGCGCAATGCCTCAGTATAGGGCCAATCGAGCACGGGCGATCCAAGACCCGGCATTTCACTTGGCCGTTCGGCTGTCGTGAAGCGCACAAATTTCGCGCGGCTCGTCGGCTCAACCAAAGCCGCCAGCTTATTGAATTCAAAACCGATCCAGGGGACGACCATCGACCAGGCTTCGACGCAGCGGAACCGATAAATCCGCTCCTCGAGCGGAAACGCCAACAATTCCTCGATCCCGATTGTGCGGGGCTTACTCACTTCGCCGACAATTTCGACCGTCCACGGCCTAACGGTCAGGCGATGGGCATTCATCGCCGGTGCCGACTTGCTTGTGCCGAATTCGTAAAAATTGTTGTAGGTCGTCGCGAGCTTCTTGTCGCTTGGCGGATCCGACGGAGAGGGAAAACCCTTAGAGGCTTTCAAGGGCTCAATGATTTGTGCCGCCTGAGCACTGCCGCCGATCAAGCCGGTGCCGCCCAGAGCGGCTGCCCCGGCAATCAGGCTACGGCGACTGAGCCAGACATTCTGCGGGGTGATTTCTGACGGCGTAATGCGGGGAACATCAAACGGACGTGACATGGGGTGTCTCCCTTCCTGCCTGAGAGTTTAACGCCCGATTGCGGCAGGGCGAGGGTCGAACGCCGCTTCATCGGCGTGCGGCGATGAATTCCTCCACACGGGCGCGGTGTGGGATGGGTTCGACCGCGCCATAACCGAGCGTCGACAGGGCGGCTGCCGCATTGGCATAACGCGCTGCTGCAAAGGGGTCGCGGCCATTGCGCAGCCATTCCGCTAAAAAGGCCCCATCGAACGTATCGCCCGCGCCTGTGGCATCGATGGCTTCAACCGGATAGGCGGGAATCAACTCACGGCGACCGGGAGTTGCGACGAGCGTGCCACTTTTCCCCAATGTCAGCGCCACGATTGTGGGGCCGAGCGCGAGATAGAAATCGCAAATGTCGTCGGCCGTCATTTTACCTGTGAGTTGCTGCGCATCGTCGAGGCCTGGCAAACAGATATCGGATTGCGCCAACGCCGCGTGGATCGTTGCGCGAGCGCGGTCGAGCGGCCAGAGCCGCAAGCGCAGATTGGTATCGTAACTGACAATGCTGCCGGCAGCGCGGGCCTGCGCAATGGCCTTGAAAACGAGATCGCAGGCTTTGGTCGAGATCGCTTGGCTTATCCCCGAGACGTGCAAAACGCGCGCAGATGCCACGAGACCTTCGGGCAGAGCGTCCGGCCCCGGCAGGCTGGCGGCAGAGCCCGCGCGGAAATAGCTGAACTCATGGCCATCAGGCCCATGGCTGATGAAATAGATGCCGGTACGCTCGCCGGAGAGAATACGGGAATGGGTCGCGTCCACGCCCTCGCGCTGCCACAGCGCCAGAAAGTCGCGCCCGAAGGCATCATCGCCAAGGGCGGCGAAATAGGCCGTCAGGACTCCCTGTCGGGCAGCAGCGATGGTGGCATTGGACGTGTCCCCGCCAAAGCCGGGCAGAAACAAGCGCTCGCCACTGCGTGAGACTTCGGAAAGCTCCATCAGCGGTTCGCCGATGCCCAGAATATCAAACTTTGTCATGAAGAGGCCGTCAGGGGGTAGGAATTACGCCATCCTTGCCCCGGCCCTGCGCAATTTGCAATTCCACGCCCGATTTCAGGGGTTTGGGTGCTTCTTGCAGAGGCTCCGCCCGGCCCCCATATTGCTCTCAACGCGGTGCTGGATGTCCGGGCCGCTTCTTCCGAAGTGCCTTGGGGGCTTCGTCCGATGACGCGCATATCGACCCTGTCTTCTCCGTTCCTGCTCGGCTTCGATGAGATCGAGCGCGCGCTGGGCCGCGTCGCCAAATCGGCGACCGAGGGCTATCCGCCCTATAACATCGAACGCATCGCCCGCACAGAAACGCATCCCGAGCGGCTGCGGATCACGCTCGCGGTTGCGGGTTTCACACGCGATCAACTCGACGTCACGGTTGAGGAAAACCAGCTCCTCATTCGCGGTCGCCAGACCGACGACAAGGAACGGCAATATCTGCATCGCGGCATTGCCGCGCGGCAGTTTCAGCGCAGTTTTCTCCTCGTCGATGGCATGGAGGTAATCGGTGCGGACCTTGCCAACGGCCTACTCTCGATCGATCTCGCCCGGCCCGAGCCTGAGCGGATCGTCCGCAAAATCGACATCGTGTCGAAAGATTAATCCCCCTTCGCTCCGCTTATGAAAGGGCGCGATATGACCAAGATCGAAATGAAAAACGAATTCGACAATGTAACGCCAGAAGCGTTGGCTGCGCTTGGTGACGGCCAGGTCGCCTATGTCAAAGCGATCCGCTCCGACGATGTGCAACGCATCTTTCCGCAAGCCCCGCAAATCGCGCCAGGGCTGAACCTGTTCGCACTGCTCGCCGCTGATGGTTCCCCCATCATGTTGACGGACACTTACGCCACCGCCGTGCAGAATGCATGGGAACACGACCTTGTTCCGGTGAGCGTTCACTGAGCGGCGTAAAAACGCATGAGAATAAAACGCGGGCTACATGCCCGCGTTTTTGTTTGAGCGTCGGAATGTAGGCCAACTCAAACAATCGCCTTCACCACCTGCAGCAATTTTGCGATGTCCTGCGGCCGGGACAGACGATGATCGCCATCGCGGATGAGCGTTGTGGTCACATCGTCGCCGGGGAGATGTTCGACCAGCCGCATTGCATGTTTCCAAGGCACGTCCGGATCTTCCATCCCTTGCAGAATATGCACAGGGCAATGGGTCGCGATGGGACCTTTGAATAGGAGGTGCTTGCGGCCATCCTCGATCAGCGCGCGGGTGATCGGGAGCGGATCGCCATAGATTGACTCGCGCTCCCATGCACCATCGCGCATAATCTGCGCCCGCACCTCCTCGGGCATCTGCGCCCACATCAATTCTTCGGTGAAATCAACCGCGGGCGCGATCAGCACGAGACCTTGCGGCGCAAGTGCTGTGCCTTGCAACGCGCGCGCGAGGAGCAGCGCAATCCAACCGCCCATCGATGACCCGACAAGGATCGGCCCTTCATCGCAAAGCGCTTCCACGATCGCCTTGGCATCGGCCATCCATTGGCCGATCGTACCATCGGCGAAATGTCCGTCCGAGAGGCCGTGGCCGGAATAATCGAAGCGGATATAGGCGCGGTCATGGGCTTGCGCCCATTCCGCCAAGGCCTGCGCCTTGGTCGAAGCCATGTCGGAGGCGAAACCGCCGCACCAGACGACCGGCGGTCCTGCGCCCTCGACCTTCCGATAGGCCAGGCGATGCCGGGCTGTGGCTATAAATTGCGGATCGGCCTCACTCACCCTAAACAATCCTCATGGTTTGCGAATCACGGCCCGCCGGAGGGCGAGACTGATGCACTATGCCGATGCACGAAGCCCGGCGGAACTGCGCGGTCGCACCATCCTTCAGATCGTTCCCGAGCTCGATGCCGGCGGGGCGGAGAGAACCGCCGTGGATATTGCGGCGGGACTTGTGCAAGCTGGTGCGCGGGCGCTGGTGGCGACCGAAGGCGGCCGCCTCGTCGCGGAACTCCAAGCCAAAGGCGGCAGCTGGATTCCGTTTCCGGCGAAAACGAAAAATCCGCTCGCGATCCTGTTCAATGCGCGCAAACTCAAGCGCATCATCCGCGAAGAAGAAGTCGATCTCGTCCATGCACGCTCACGCGCACCAGCATGGAGTGCTTATCTCGCGACCGGCGGGCTCGGCGTGCCGTTCGTAACGACCTATCACGGCTCCTATCAGGGCCGCTCCTCGGTCAAAATTCTCTATAATTCAGTGATGGCACGCGGCGATGCCGTCATCGCCAATTCGCATTACACGGCGCGGCTGATTGCGGAGAAGCATCCTTTCGCACGCGATCGGATTGCGGTGATCCATCGCGGCACCGATCTCAAACTTTATTCCACGGCTCAGGTCGAACATGGACGGATCGAAAGGCTGCGGGCGGCGTGGGGCGTCGCCCCGCATCAACGCGTCATTCTATGCGCGGCACGGCTGACGCCATGGAAGGGCCAGAAGGTCTTGATCGAGGCCGCGCGGCTTTTGCACGAAGCGGGCGAGAACGACATTGCCATCGTGCTGGCGGGCGACGATCAAGGGCGCAGCGGCTATGTCCGCGAACTCGACGCCATGGCCGAAAAGCTCGGCGTGAAGGACCTTGTCTACCGCGTCGGCCATTGCACCGACATGCCAGCTGCCTTCATGGCGGCCGCCGTTGTCGCGGTCCCCTCGACCGAACCCGAGGCGTTCGGGAGGACGGCCACCGAGGCGCAAGCGCTCGGCACGCCCGTTGTCGTCACCGACCTTGGGGCCGTGCCGGAGACCGTTCTGGCTCCGCCGGATGTGGCCGCCGCCGCACGGACAGGCTGGCGCATCCCCCCCAATGACCCCGAGGCCTTGGCGGAGGCTCTTTCAGCTGCCCTCAATCTGGGAGCCACGGCGCGCGATGCGATGGGGCTCAGGGCACGCCAGCATGTGGAGCGGCATTTCTCGCTCGAATCCATGGTTGGCGCCACGCTCAGGCTCTATGTGGCACTTTTGGAACGGCAGCGCGCAAATCGCGCGTAATGTGTTGACTTCCACGGTTTTTGCGCGACATTCATCGCGTTTGAAACTCGCTCGCGCGGGCGCTACGCCTCTGCGCCGCACGCCGGGCTTAATAACGGAGATGACCCATTCGCAGGCCAATGAGAGCCGCCCCCGTGCCGACCAAGGACGGGCCGCGCGCCAATCGTGACATTCGCGGCGTCCGCGAAGTCCAGCTGATCGACGACACCGGACAAAATCGTGGTATCGTGCCTTTCTTCGACGCGCTGAAAATCGCCGAAGACGCCGGCCTCGATCTCGTCGAGATCGCTCCAAACTCCGCCCCTCCCGTCTGCAAAGTGCTCGACTACGGCCGCTTCAAGTTTCTGGAGCAGAAGAAGGCCGCCGAAGCGCGCAAGAAGCAGAAGACGGTCGAGGTGAAAGAAATCAAGCTTCGCCCCGGCATCGACGATCACGACTATGGCGTGAAGATGAAAGCCGTGCGCCGCTTCTTCGAAGAAGGTGACAAGGTGAAAATCACCTTGCGTTTCCGTGGGCGCGAAATGGCGCATCAGGACATCGGCTTGAAATTGCTCGAGCGTGTGAAGGCCGAAATGGTCGACGTCTCGAAAGTCGAGGCGGAACCCGCGCTCGAAGGCCGCCAGATGATTATGGTGATGGCGCCGCGCTAAGCGGATCGCCGTTGCGAGACAATAAAAAAGCCGGGCATCAAGCCCGGCTTTTTTTAATTGTATGGCTATCGCCTTATTGCGGCAGTGGCGCCGGATTGTCCGACAGCGAGCGCAGATAAGCCAAAAGATCGGCGCGCTTTTCCGCATCTTTCAGGCCGGCATAACCCATCGATGTGCCGGGCAGATAACCCTTCGGATTAGCGATGAAAGCATCGAGCGCAGCGAAATCCCATTTGCCGCCCTTGGCTGCCGCTTCCTTCGAAGCCGCAGAATAACCGAAACCGGGAACCGCTGCCTTTGCGCGATCGACGATGCCGTAAAGCGCCGGACCGATCTTGTTCGCGCCACCTTTTTCGAAGGCATGGCAGGCTGCACAAGCCTTCACCTGGGCCTCACCCTTTTTGGCATCGGCCTTGGCAAGCAGCTGCGGCAACGGAACCGTCGGAGCGGCTGCGGCTTGAGCGGCACCAGCCTTCGGGGCCTCTTCGGCCGCCGGAAGGGCATAACCAGCCACAACGGGCTTGTGCGGAGCAAAAATCACATCGCCGAGCATTCCGAGCCCCATCACGAACAAAAGCGTGCCGAGAAGCGCGCCGGCGATCTTGTTCAATTCGAAGGAATCCATTCCGAAGCTCCGAAACCTGGCCTGCCTCCGGCCCGAGGGCCTGAGGACAACATTTCCCCGCCCCCGTCCATGCGAAGCGGCGGCGCTTGATTACCCGCTTTGACGCGTCCTTGGCAACTCGTATAAGCGGCCTAGCCCGTGATACTTTAAGCCGCTCCCCCCTGATGTTTCCGTCAGAGCCCCGAGACAGCCTCTCATGTCCGATCCTGTGATCCTCATCCCGGCCCGGATGGCCGCTACCCGCCTGCCCGGCAAACCGCTCGCCGACATTGGCGGGGAACCGATGATTGTTCATGTCTGGCGCCGGGCCATGGAGGCCGGGATCGGTCCTGTGGTTGTCGCGACCGACGAAAAGGCCATCGTGGATGCGGTTGAGAAGGCCGGCGGTATCGCCGTGATGACGCGCGCCGACCATCCGTCGGGGTCAGACCGCATCTTTGAAGCGGTCGAGATTTTCGACCCTGAAGGCCGGCACGATGTGATCGTCAATGTTCAAGGCGACCTGCCCACGATTGATCCGCGTGCGATTGCCGCATCCTTGCCGCCACTCGCCGACAAGGATGTGGATATCACCACCATCGCCGTCGAAATCACCCGGGCCGACGAGCGGACCAACCCCAATGTCGTCAAGCCGGTGATGACGCCCATCGGCGAAAATCGTTTCCGCGCCCTCTACTTCACCCGTACGACCGCACCATCGGGCGATGGGCCGCTCTATCACCACATCGGCCTCTACGCCTATCGGCGGCAGGCACTGGCGCGCTTTGTTGCGCTGCCGCCCTCGCCGCTCGAGAAACGTGAACGTCTCGAACAGTTACGCGCACTCGAAAACGGGATGCGCATCGACGTGACCCTCGTTGATGTCGTGCCACTCGGCGTCGATTCACCGGAAGACCTCGAACGCGCACGTGCTGCGCTTGCCGCACGCCCCCGCCCGCATTGATCCGCATTTTTGGAAGGACGTCCCATGTCGAAGCCTCTCACTCTCGCCTATCAGGGCGAACCGGGCGCCAATTCCGACATTGTCTGCCGCGAAATGTTTCCCGATGGTATTCCGCTGCCCTGCGCCTCGTTTGAAGATGCGTTCTCCGCCATCAATGAAGGGCGGGCCGATCTCGGCGTGATCCCAATCGAAAATTCGATCGCGGGCCGTGTGGCCGACATTCATCATTTTCTTCCTGAATCGGGGCTGCACATTATTGGTGAGTATTTTCTGCCGATCCATTTTCAACTTCTGGCCATTCCGGGCGCCACACTCAAAACGATTAAGAGCGTGCATAGTCACGTCCATGCGCTCGGCCAATGCCGCAAGATCATTCGCGAACATGGCTGGCGTGCGGTGATTGCGGGCGACACGGCAGGTTCGGCTCGCGAAGTCTCTGAATGGAAAGACCCTACAAAAGCGTCGCTCGCCACCGCGCTCGCAGGCGAAATCTATGGGCTCGAGACGCTGGCGCAGAATGTCGAAGACGAGAAGGACAACACGACGCGTTTCGTAATTCTGTCGAAGACGCCGCAATGGGCGAAGCCAAACAATGGCGCGACGATTACGACCTTCCTGTTTCGCGTCCGCAACGTTCCCGCTGCGCTCTACAAGGCGCTTGGCGGATTTGCGACCAATGGCGTGAACATGACTAAGCTCGAGAGCTACATGATCGGCGGCCAATTCTCGGCAACGCAATTTCTCGCCGATGTCGACGGGCATCCAGACGATCCGAACGTGAAACTGGCGCTCGAGGAACTCGCCTTCTTTTCGAAGGAAGTAAAAATACTTGGCGTTTATCCGGCCCATCCCTTCCGCCTCGAAGAAGGCAAGGTCTAAACCCGTCCGATCCGACGGGTTTCCGGGACCCCATCGCATGGCATTCTCCCCGCCTCAGCGGGGAGAATGCCATGCGCCGTTTAGCGCTTTGCCTTCTGTGCGGGCTTTTATTTTTTACCGGCTATGCCGTTTTGATACCGGACGATGTGGATGCACGCGGCGGCGGGTTTCGTGCATCGTCACGCGGATTTTCGCGCGCGCCGCGTGTTCGCATGGGATTGCCGAAACCGCGCATGAAGACCTACAAGCTCGGCGGCAAAGAAATTTATGGCTATCGCAATTTTCTGAAAGCGCGCCGCACAGCAAAACTCAACAGTGGCGGGTTCACGATCCGCAACGATGGTTCAGTCGTACCACGTAATTTCAGGCCGCGTGTTGGTCGGCTCAGTACAGCACCGCTTAATCTGCCCCAACCAGCTGCTATCTCGCATGGCATCACGCGCGGCCAATGCCGCGACGGGACGATCATTGTGGCTGGAACAGCCGATTGGGGATGTCGCCACAGTGGCGGCACGGGTTGGAGCGCGGCGCCTGCGCGCATTCAGGGCGTCCGCGATTATTGATTGAGCGGCCTGCTCGATCAGACCGTTTCGCCGTCGAGGGCCCATGCGCGGATGAGATGATGGGCGATCGCGATGGGCGGCGGACAGGTGAACCCCTCAGGATGCGTGCCCGCGAGGATATCGCGCGTCTCGGCGCGCGAAAACCAGCGCACCAATTCCAATTCTTCCGTGTCGACGATGAGTTCGTCGGTCGTCGATTCCGCGATGCAGCCAATCATCAGCGATGACGGGAAAGCCCAAGGCTGCGAGCATAGGTAACGCACCGCGCCCACATGAATGCCTGCTTCTTCGAACAATTCGCGGCGGACGGCATCTTCCATCGTCTCGCCAGGCTCGATGAAACCGGCGAGGCAAGACACAACACCCGGTGCAAACCGCAACTGACGACCGAGCAGACAATGATCGCCGCGCACGGCCAGCATGATCGCGACAGGATCGGTGCGGGGAAAATGCTGTGCGCTGCAGCCGGCGCAATCACGCCGCCAACCGGCAGAGGAAAGTGCTGTGCGTTCGCCGCAATGGGCACAAAAACGATGGCGCCGATGCCAAAACAGCAGCGCTTTCGCCTCGCCGAGCGGGCCCAGAATATGAGGCGGCAAAAGGCCCTGCACCGCAAGCGTTCGCAAATCGATGCGGACGATATCGCCCGAATCCTGCTCGCTCTCAGCGGCGGGTTGATCGAGTTCAACGGCGAAAATGGGGCCGTTGTCATCGGTGCCGAGAAAGGCCTGTTCTTTCAAAAGGCCGAAGCTTGCTGCAGCCGCACGATCAAAGAGCGGATCGAGTCCGTTGCCGGTACGGCGCAAAAGTGGCACATCGGCCGCAATCACAAAAAAGCGCGCAGCGGGATCGGCAGCGAGTGCTGCCACTGCCCGTTCATCGCTCCGCAAGGCGGCACGGCGATCGAGCGGGTTGTTTGCATAGCCCACCGCAGCGGACCGTTCCTGACGCGACGCATGCATTACAAATGTCCCAATTCCCGTTGCAGCAGACCGACAAAGCCGCTGCTTTCATCTTCATCATAAGGCTCGCGTGCGCCATGGCCCCAGACCGGCGCGGGCCAAGCGGCATCATCCTCGAAACGCGCAACGATATGGACATGCAATTGCGACACGACATTGCCAATCGCAGCTGTGTTGAGCTTGTGCGGATGGATCAGTCGCTGCAGCACATGGCTGGCCGCTGCAATCTCGGCCAGCAAGGTGGCCTGATCCTCGGGCGATAGGTCCGTCAATTCGCGCGCGCCTGCGCGGCGCGGCACGAGAATGAGCCAAGGAAAACGGGCATCATTCATCAAGAGCACGCGGGATAGCGCGAGGTCTCCCACGGGCACAGTGTCCGCTTCGAGGCGCGGATTGAGAGCAAAGGCGGAATCATTCATGTGCCCAAGCTCAACGATCAGGCCTCGCGATGCAACCCTGCTTGACGGCTCGCACGCCAGCCTTTCCCATGGTCGACATGTTGCACCATGACCTGCAAACGCTCCGGCTATTTGTTGCGCTCTGCGAATTGCGCAATCTGAGCCGCGCTGCGGCCCGATTCAATCTGGCGCTATCGGCGGCGAGCCGCCGGATCAAGCTGTTCGAGGCCGAAGCGGGGACGCCTTTGATCAAGCGGCTGCCGCATGGGCTCGAACCGACGCCGGCCGGGATCACGGCCCTGCGCTATGCCGAGCAGGTGCTGCGCCTCTCCGACCAGTTCGAGGCGGCCTCACGCGACCACAGGCTTGGCATGCGGGGACGTATTCGCGTCTCGGCGTCCTCCTCGGCCCTCGTTCAACGTTTGGCAGCGGATCTTGCCGCTTTTGCGCGGCAGGCCCCCGAGATCAGCATCGAGCTTGAGGAGCGGCCCAGCCAGGAAACGCTCGAGGCCTTGTCCAAGAACATGGTCGATATCGGTGTTGTCGTTCGCAGCGCGCCACAAGCCCAGTATGTGACGATCCCCTATGCTGAGGATCGGCTGGCCGTTGCCGTACCGAAGGGTCATTGGCTCGCCCATGCCGATCGGGTCTGGTTCCGCGATCTGCTCGAGGACGATTTCGTCGCGCTTGAAGGCGGCACGGCCATCGACAGGCTGTTGGCCGAGCAAGCCCGCCTGTTGGGTCGCCCCTTCCGGCGCAAAGTACAAGTGCGGACCTTCGAAACGGTCTGCCAAATGGTGGCGCAGGGCCTAGGAACCGGCATTTTGCCGGAAGCGGCCCTCCGCCCCTTTGCGGAAGTTCTGGGGCTGAAGCTCCTCCATCTCGAAGATCCTTGGGCCGTCCGGCATCTTGATTTGTGCTGGTATGCCGGGCACGAGCCGGAGGCGCCGACCCAAAAATTGATTGAGGCACTCATTCGCTAGTGATTTCGAATTTTTAGTCATTAATTTGTTAAACTTTCTTATTTCGCAAAATCACAGCCGAGTCATACTCCTCCCCGAAGAGGTGTGCCTTGGCCATTGCGATCCCGTCCCCCGACGACCATTCCGATCTGCGCGAAGCTGTTCGCGCTTTGTGTGCCCGGTTTGACGGCGCCTATTGGCGCGAGGTCGATGAGGCACGCGGCTATCCAGAAGCCTTCACCGAAGCCCTTACGGAGGCCGGCTGGCTGGCGGCTTTGATCCCGGAGGAGTTCGGCGGCGCGGGACTTGGGCTCGTCGAAGCGTCGATCATCATGGAAGAAATCAACCGCGCGGGCGGTAATTCCGGCGCGGTCCACGGACAGATGTACAACATGTCCACACTTTTGCGGGCTGGATCAGCCGAGCAGAAGAAGCGTTATCTACCGGAAATCGCAGCCGGCCGCCTGCGGCTACAATCCATGGCCGTGACCGAACCAACCACCGGCACCGACACGACCAAGTTGAAGACGACTGCGGTGCGCAAAGGCGATCGCTACATCGTCAATGGACAGAAAGTCTGGACGAGCCGGGTGCAGCATTCCGACCTGATGATCCTGCTCGCGCGCACGACGCCGCTCGACCAAGTGAAGCGAAAATCGGAAGGCCTGTCGGTGTTCCTCGTCGATTTGAAGGACGCAATCGGCAAGGGCATGACCGTCCGCCCCATTCGCAACATGGTCAACCATGAAACGAATGAAGTCTTCTTCGACAATCTCGAAATTCCAGCCGAGAATTTGATTGGCGAGGAGAACAAGGGCCTCAAGATCATTCTGGAAGGGCTCAATGCCGAGCGCGTGCTGATCGCAGCCGAATGCGTCGGCGATGCGTGGTGGTTCATCGATCGCGCCACCGCTTACGCGAATGAACGCATCGTTTTCGACCGCCCCATCGGGCAAAACCAAGGCATCCAATTCCCGATTGCGCGCGCTTTTGTGAATACGCGCGCAGCCGATTCAATCCGCTATCAAGCGGCGGCGTTGCACGATGCCGGTCAGCCCTATGGGACCGAAGCGAATATGGCGAAGCTTCTCTGCGCCGATGCATCGTGGGAAGCGGCCAATGCCTGTCTGCAAACGCATGGCGGATTCGGTTTTGCCGCCGAATATGATGTGGAGCGAAAGTTCCGCGAAACGCGGCTTTATCAAGTGGCGCCAATCTCGACCAATCTGATCCTATCTTACATCGGCGAGCATGTTCTGCGCTTGCCGCGGTCATTCTGACGAATTTGGGCATGGCGATGATGAGCCCACTTTCTCCGCATCGCCCCCATGCACGCGACTGGTTGGAGCGCGAAGGCAAGGCGCTGAATGCACTCGTCGCACTTGCGCCGCCAAAAGTTTCAAGCGAAGGCCCGCTCAGCGGTCTGACCTTTGCCGCGAAGGACATGTTTTCGTGGCCGGGCTATGAATATTCGCGCGGCGTGAAAATGACAGTGCCGTTCGATGGCAAGCCTGCGATTTTTCTCAATCAATTGATCGCGGAAGGTGCGGAACTTCTCGGCTTTGCAGAGATGACACCGCTTGCCTATGAACCGTCTGGCGCTAACCCGTTTCGCGGTCGTCCGATTAATCCACTGAATGCCGATTACATTAGCGGCGGCTCATCATCCGGTTCCGCCGTGCTCGTGGCCGCAGGACTCGTCGATTTTGCCGTCGGCTCCGACACGGCAGGATCGTTGCGCATTCCGGCGCAATGCTGCGGCGTTACAGCATGGAAGGCGAGCTTCGGCCTTTTGTGCCGCGGCGGTTCTTGGCCACTCGCACCCTCGCTCGATACGCTCGGCCTCTTGGCGCCATCCGTTGAGATTCTCCTGCGTGTCGGTAACGCCATCATTCCGCAGGACGGCGAGCAACCGTTTCGACTGGCTATCGCCGACGATCTCGTTTGGCAAAATGACGACCGCGCGCTTGTGATGGCCGCAGCACAGGATTTCAAGATCAGTGCGATCAATCTGCAATCCACGATCGAGCATTGCGACGATGTGGTGCTGACATTGCTGCAGCAAGAGGCGTATGAGAGCAATCGCGCGCTGATCGGTACGGGCGAACTCGACCCCGTCCTCGAGCGCCGTCTTTCACATGGAGCGGCGATAAACCCAGCAGACTATGAGGCTGCCTCTGCCGGGCTTGCGGTGTTGCGCGCCGAATTGGCCGAAAAGCTCTTCGACAAAGTCGATACGATTGCACTGCCGGTGATGCCATGCGCGACCCCGCGCGTTGCCATGTGCGAACCGGGGCAGCCAGAATTCGCGGCGCGCAACCTTTACGATCTCTCGCGCTATACGCGGTTTGCGAATGCACTCGGCTTGCCGGCAATCGCACTATCCCTGCCATGCGAACACGGTGCCATGCCGACGGGCATCCAACTCATCGCCCGGCACGGAACTGATCTTTCCATGTTGCGCGCTGCGCAACAGATCGAAACTCGTTTGAAAGGCTCTGCCGCATGACCAAGCCCCGCCCCCGGGCTTCTTCCGCGCTCGGCAATCTGCGCGTCCTCGACCTCACGCGCGTACGCGCGGGGCCGACATGCTGCCGCGTGCTGGCCGATTTCGGTGCCGACGTGATCAAGATCGAGGCGCCGGAGGGTATCGACCCGAACGAGAACATGTCTGGCCCACGGCACGGCTATGACATGCAGAATCTGCATCGCAACAAGCGATCCTTGACGCTTAATCTCAAGAAGCCGGAAGGTCATTCCGTTTTGATGAAGCTTGTCGAGACCGCGGATGTGGTGGTGGAGAATTTCCGCCCCGACGTGAAGGAGCGGCTCGGCATCGATTACAATGCGTTGCGGACAGTGAACCCACGCATCGTCCTCGCGTCGATCTCAGGTTTCGGCCAGAGCGGCCCCTACAGGACGCGTGCCGGTTTCGACCAAATAGCGCAAGGCATGGGCGGGCTGATGTGGATCACGGGCCTGCCCGGCCAAGGGCCAGTTCGTGCAGGTGCTGCTGTCGCCGATACAACGGCGGGACTTTATGCCGCCATCGGTGTCCTCGTCGCGCTGCATGAGCGCGCGGCATCGGGCGAAGGGCAATGGGTCCACACATCGCTTCTCGAAGCGCAGATCGCACTGTGCGATTTCCAAGCGGCGCGTTTCCTCGTCGATGGACAATCACCGCCACAGGCAGGGAATGATCACCCCTACTCGACACCCATGGGCGTGCTCCCGACGAAGGATGGCTTCATCAATATTGGTGTCGGCGGCGAGGGGCAGTGGCACCATCTCTGCGCTGCGCTCGAGCGCGCGGATCTTGCCACGCATGCGGATTTTGCGACGCAGGACCAGCGCTTCGCCAATAGACCGAAATTGAAGGCGGTGCTCGACCCCATCTTCGAACGGGAGACATCGGATTATTGGCTCAAGCGGCTTGAAGAATTTCATGTCCCGGCCGGACCGATCTATCGCATGAACGAAGTGTTCGACGATCCGCAAGTGCGCCATCTCGCGCTGGCGCAACCGGTGATGCATCCCGTGCGCGGCGAGATCCGCCTTGTCGGCGAACCGGTGACGCTGTCGCGCACGCCTGCCTCGCTCGTGGCACCTATTCCGGACAAGGGCGAACATACCGACGACATTCTGAGCGAAGCGGGTTTCGATCAAGAGACTATTGCAAAGCTCAAGGCTGAGAGAGTGGTGTGATGAGCGAAGGCCAAATCCGCGTCACCGTCGAAGGGCCGATCTGCCGCATCGTGCTCGATCAACCGACGAAAATGAACGCGATGAATTTCGACATGTGGTCTGCTCTGCCCGATGCGCTCAAACGCGCAGAAGCCGAAGCGGGCATTCGCGTCATCACGCTCGAGGGGGCAGGCGACCGCGCGTTTTGCGCTGGAGCCGACATTTCACAATTCGGTGAAAAGCGAACAGGCGAGGAAGCAACGCGCGCCTATGACCGCGCGATTGCCAATGGCATGGACGCGCTGGTGAATGCTTCGAAACCGACGATAGCGCTCATTCGTGGTATCTGCTTTGGCGGCGGTATGATGCTGGCGCTTGCCTGCGACATTCGGCTTGCCCGCGGCGATAGCCGCTTTCGTTTGCCGGCGGCACGGCTCGGCCTTGGCTATGCCAATTACAATGTCGCGCTCATGGTGCAGCGGATTGGTGTGACAGCGGCCTCGGACATTCTGTTTTCCGCACGCATACTTGACGCAACAGAGGCCTATCGCGTCGGCGTCACCAGCGCTGTATGGAACACCGATGAATTCGAAGAAAGATGTAAGAACTATGTTGGCATGATTGGCGCGAATGCGCCGCTGACATTGGCCGCGATCAAGCGCGGTCTGATCGAATTGTCGCGGCCAGAGACCGAAAGAAATCTCGCTGCGGTGAATACGCTCGTGGAACGCTGTTTTACGAGCGCGGACTATCGCGAAGGGCAAGCCGCTTTTCGTGAAAAAAGGGATCCCGTGTTCACCGGCCAATGAGACGGCACGCGGGTGCCATTTTCCAGGGGAGACTAAGCATGCAACGTCGTACAATTCTGGGTGGCCTTGCCGCTCTCACTATCGGAGTTGGATTGCCGGGCGCATCTATCGCGCAAATGGCACCGCTCAACCCACCAGTCACGCTCACTGTCGGCTATCAGAAAGTGGCCCATCTTGCACCGATCGTTCTCATCGAAGACGAACTGAAAAAGCAGGGCGTCGAGTTGAAGATGGTCGAATTCGCGCGCTATGCCGATGCGCGCACGGCGCTGCTCGCCGGTTCGCTTGAGGTCGCGACCGTCGGCCCAGCCGACCTTGCGATCTCGCTCGCCAATGGCTCGAAAGATGTCGTGGGCATCATGGGCATTGGCTCTTCGCCGAAATATGTCATCGGTCGCAATGGCGTGAAGCTCGACACTTGGGAAGACCTCAAGGGCAAGAAGATCGCCATCGCGCCGGGTTCGGCTGTCTGGTTCCAATTCGCCGCGACACTGACGGAAAAGGGCGTGCCTTATAATTCGCTCAATGCCGTCAATATTCAGGGCGGCGGGGCAAACTTCAACGCCGCTCTCGAAAAGGGCGAAGTCGATGCGCTCGTGACTTGGGAACCCTTTGAATCGATCCCGGTCGTGAAGGGTTATGGCTTCTTCGCCAAGAATCTCGATTACAGCCAGTCTAAGGCTGTCGGCGCAGAACTCGGCATGCTCGTTGCCACCAAGACTGCGGCCACGCAGAAGCGCGCTGCGGTTGAGCGTTTCGTCGCGGCCTATGTCGCTAAGATGCTTGAGCTGCAATCGTCCAAGGCGAAGTTCGCCGAAGGCATCCAGAAACTGACGGGTCTCGACCCGCAGATTTCGGCGGCTGTGGCGCAGCAGATCAATCTTGGCCCGGTCATCACCGTGGATCAGATCAAGCGCCAGGCCAAGGCGTTCAACGAACTCGGCGTCATTCCGAAGGATGTGTCGGGTGAAATCGAAAACAACTGGGACGGTTCCTTCCTCGCGAAGATCAAGACCAACTGATGCGAACAGGGCGGCCAGCGCACGCTGTCCGCCCTTCTTCGACACGGGAGAGAATCATGGCAGCTTTCACCGATACGAGCGTCGTCAACGCCGCGCCCGCCAAGCCGAAATCGTCCGGCCTATCGCAGCGCGTCTTGAAGACTGCACTTGCTCTTGTTCTCCCTGTGCTTCTCATCGTGGCGTGGCAGATGGGCGGCCGCGATGGTGCTATTTTCGGCGGCGCATTGCCGACACCGGACCGCGTTTGGAAAGCGTGGATGTTGTGGGCATTCGGCAATCCGGGTTTTGGGCTTAATCCCTATGCCGGCACATGGATGGCGAATGTCATTGCCTCGGCACAGCGCGTTGCTGCTGGCTTTGCGCTCGCGATTGTGATCGGCGTCCCGCTCGGAATCCTGATCGGATGGTCGAAGACCATATCCGCGCTCGTGGATCCTTCGATCCAATGGTTGCGTCCGGTACCGATCACCGCGTGGTTGCCGATCTCAATCGCTGTTTTCGGGATCAGCGGATTGGGCGCGATCTTTCTTATTACGATTGGTGCTTTCTATCCCATCGTCATCAACACCACGCAAGGCGCGCGCGACGTCGAGCGCAACTGGATCCGTGCCGCTTTGATGATGGGTTCATCACGCTTCGACATTCTGCTGCGCGTGGTTTTGCCCGCCGCCCTGCCCTCCATCTTCACCGGCCTGCGGCTCGGTCTCGGCATTGGCTGGACCGCTGTGATTGTGTCGGAAATGGTCGCGGTGAAATCGGGGCTCGGTTACGTTTTGTGGGACGCCTATTATGTCGGTCGCATGGATGTGGTGATCGCCGACATGGTGTCTATCGGCCTGCTCGGCTATCTCTCCGACCGCTTGATCGTGGCCCTTGAATTTGCCGCGTTGCGTTGGCGGCGCATGCAATCCTTCAACCAGTGAGAGCGTGATGGGAACCATCGCTTTTTCGAATGTCTCGAAAACCTATGGCGGCACTGGTGGCGTCCAGGCGCTGTCTGAGGTCGATTTCCATATCGGCGAAGGCGAGTTCGTGGCTCTGCTCGGACCTTCAGGCTGTGGCAAGTCAACGCTTCTCAACATCGTGGCCGGATTTGAAATGGCGAGCGATGGCGATGTCCGCTTCGACGGCGGCGGCGTGACAAAACCGGGTCCCGACCGCGGCGTCGTGTTTCAGGAAGCATCTCTGCTGCCTTGGTTGAATGTATGGGACAATATCGTATTCGGCCCCAAAGTGCAGGGCCTGCCGAAGACTATTTACGAGCCGCGTGCGCGGCGTATTCTGGACATTGTTGGACTGTCGCAATTCACAGAGGCGCTGCCCGTTCAACTTTCTGGCGGGATGCGTCAGCGCGTTGGTATTGCGCGTGCGCTTGTGATGGAACCGCGCGCGCTTCTAATGGATGAACCCTTTGGCGCGCTCGATGCACAAACGCGTCTATCGATGCAGGAATTGCTGCTCGAAGTCTGGCAAAAATTGAAAACGACCGTTCTGTTCGTCACGCATGATATCGACGAAGCGATTCTGCTCGCAGACCGCGTCTGTGTCATGAAGGCGCGACCGGGCCGCATCACGCGCGATATTCCCATCACGTTGCCGCGTCCGCGTTCGATCGATACCCTGACTGACCCTGCCTTCACCGGCTTCAAGGCTGAGATCATGGCCGAGATGCGCGGCGCCCATCACCATCATTGATTTGACGAGACGGATTATGGCCAATCCCCGCATTCCCTACCGGATGACGTCTGAACGTAAGCCGCTGCCGCCCATGCAAGGCAAGCGCATCCTTGTGCATCTCGTCGTCAATGTCGAACATTGGGTGTTTGAGAATGCGATGCCGCGCACCATCATCACGCCACCGCATGGCAAGGAGACGGTGCCCGATGTGCCAAACTTCTCTTGGGCGGATTATGGAATGCGCGCCGGGATGCCTCGCATTCTGAAACTTTTCACAGAACGCGGACTGCCTGCGTCGACCAGTTTCAACGCGGGCGTGATCGATGCCTATCCCTCTGCCGCCGAAGCGATGCTGAAAGCGGGCTGGGAATTCATCGGGCATGGGATGCACCAAAAAGCGATCAACCATGCCGAAGGCGGCGAGGAGGCTTTGATTGTCGCGGCGCTCGATAAAATCGAAAAATTCACCGGCACGCGACCGCGCGGCTGGCTCTCGCCGGGTTTGCGCGAAACTGTCGACACGCCAGACCTGTTAAAGAAAAACGGTATCGATTATGTCTGCGATTGGGTTGTCGACGATCAACCCGATTGGATGCGGACGAAGCACGGCCCGATGGTCGCGATGCCGTACAATCTCGAGATCAACGATTCGATCATCTATGCGATCGAGCGACACGCAACGGGCGAAATGGAAAAACGCCTGAAGCATACGCTGAAACAATTCGAGGAAGAAGGCGAAGGGCAAGTGCGCATGCTGGCCTTGGGCCTTCATCCGCATCTCATCTCTGTTCCGCATCGTATGCATGAGCTCGTCAATATGATCGACGCGCTACAGGAAAGCCCACACGTTCTGTTCACGACCGGCAGTGCGATCTGCGATTGGTACACTGCCGTTTCCCCCGCGCCATCATCCCAGTGAGGCATTTATGGATCTGCAACTGAAAGACCGCCGCGTTCTCGTGACGGGCGGCTCCAAAGGCATCGGCCTTGCCGCCGCAAAAGCCTTTCTCGATGAGGGCGCAAGCGTCATCATCACGGCGCGTCGCGAGGATGTGCTGAGGGACGCGACGCAGGCACTCAATGGCGGCCAACGCGTATCGACCTTCGCCGCCGATCTTTCCAAAAAGGAAGAGCGCCTCCGGCTCGCGGCGGCATTTCCTGACATCGACATTCTCGTTAACAATGCAGGCGCCATCCCCGGCGGCTCTTTGTTCGACATCGATATCGAGACATGGGAAGCCGCATGGTCGTTGAAGGTGATGGGCTATATTCATCTGACGCAGCTCTATCTCGCTAAGATGAAAGAGAAGCGCGACGGCGTGATCGTGAATGTGATCGGCAGCGCTGGCCGCTCGCCGCGCCATGATTATGTCTGTGGTGGTGTCGGCAATGCAGCGCTGATGGCGTTCACTGGCGCAGTGGGTGGACAATCGCCGGAGTTCGGCGTTCGCGTATTTGCAATCAACCCATCGCAGACGCGGACGGACCGGATCATCACCCTGTCGAAGGCGCGTGCCAAGACGACACTCGGCGATGAAGGCCGCTGGGAGGAATTGCTCTCCAACCTGCCCTTCGGCCGCCTCGCAGAGCCGGAAGAAATGGCCAACACCATCGTCTGTCTCGCTTCGCCGGTCTGCGGCTATGTCAGCGGCGCGACACTTGATGTCGATGGCGGGCAGGCATTCCGCAAGGGCTGATTTCATTTGAGGCGGGATCGGCTAAGGTCCCGTCCGCTTTTACATCGTCGGGGGCGTCCCATGGCCAATCATCTGTTCGATCTCATCCGCAAAGCGATGCCGGAAGCATCCAAGCCATTCCTCCATCTGCAGGATGTTGGCACGATGAGCTATCGCGATTTCATCGCCGGAACGGGACGCTATGCCAACACATTGCGCGCGCTTGGCGTGAAGCCCGGCGACCGTGTCGCCATTCAGGTTGAGAAGAGCCCGCAGACATTGCTCCTCATTATCGGCTGCGTGCGCGCGGGAGCGGTGATGCTGCCACTCAACACCGCCTACACGACCAATGAACTTGCTTATTTCATCGGTGATGCCGAGCCTGCGCTTGTCGTTTGCGATCCGGCGAAAGAAGAAGCGTTGAAACCCGTGGCTGCGCAAGTGGGTGCGAAGGTCGAGACGCTCGATGCGACGGGGCAAGGCTCATTGCGTCAGAAGGCCGATGATGTCTCGCCCGATTGCACCGATGAGCCGCGCGCAGCCGACGATCTCGCGGCCATTCTCTACACGTCCGGCACCACGGGCCGCTCGAAAGGCGCGATGCTGACGCATGACAACCTCGCCTCGAACGCGTTGGTGCTGGTTAAGGAATGGCGCTTCACCGACAAGGATGTGTTGCTGCACGCGCTGCCGATTTATCACACACATGGCCTTTTCGTTGCGACCAACACCATCTTGATGGCGGGCGCATCGATGATTTTCCTACCGAAATTCGATGGCGAAGAAGTGATGCGCTGGCTGCCAAAGGCGACGAGCCTCATGGGTGTGCCAACATTCTACACACGGCTCGTGCAGCATCCGGGTCTGACGAAGAACGCGACACAGCATATGCGCCTGTTCGTCTCAGGTTCGGCGCCCTTGCTGGCAGAAACCCATCGCGAATTTTTCACCAAAACCGGTCACGCCATTCTCGAACGCTATGGCATGACTGAAACCAACATGAACACATCGAACCCTTATGTGGGCGATCGCGTTGCCGGCACTGTCGGATTTCCGCTGCCGGGCGTTGCGTTGCGTGTGACCGATCCGGAGACGGGCAAGGCTCTCCCGCAAGGCGAAATCGGAATGATCGAAGTCAAAGGCCCGAACGTGTTCAAGGGCTATTGGCGCCTGCCGGAAAAGACGGCGCAGGAATTCCGCGCCGACGGTTTCTTCATCACGGGCGACCTCGGGCGCATTGATGAGCGTGGTTATGTGCATATTGTCGGTCGCGGCAAGGATCTCGTCATCACGGGCGGTTTCAACGTCTATCCAAAGGAAATCGAAACCGAAATCGACGGTATGCCCGGCGTCATCGAAAGCGCGGTGATTGGAATTCCGCATCCTGATTTCGGCGAAGGCGTCACGGCTGTCGTCGTCCGCCAGAAAGGCGCGGTCATTGACGAGACATCGATTGCCGACGAGTTGGCCAGCAAATTGGCTAAGTTCAAACTGCCGAAGAAGATCATCTTCGTCGACGATTTGCCGCGCAACACGATGGGCAAAGTGCAGAAGAATGTGATGCGCGAGACCTACAAGGATCTCTATCGCATCTGAGCATCGTCGACGTCGCGCTGAATGCCAAACAGGCGCGGCCAAAACCGGATCACCAAGGGCAGGCCAAGGCCGATGCCAAGAAAGCGCGCGAGATGATGCGCGCCAATGAACACCGGATCGAGATGGAGCGCGAACGCCAAAATCGCCATCGCCTCCAATCCGCCTGGTGCGAAAGCAATCAACGCCTCAGCCGTTGGAATGCGCGCCACCCAATGGGCGATGAAGGCGAGTGAAAACGCGGTAACGAGCGTGATTGCCAAAGAGACGAGCGCAGCCGGAAAAATATTGAAGATATCGCGCGCTTTAAGGCCGTGAAAACGCACGCCCATATAGGCCCCAATCATCACAAAGCCGGCGATCGCCAAGGCGGGTGGAAAAACATCTGTGATGAGACCGCTTCCTGTGAGCGAGCCTGCTGCGACCATTGGGCCTAAAAACCACGGCGAGGGAAAGCGCAGCCGCATGGCAACAAAGGCCGCGATTAGACCGATGGCAAAAATTTCAGCCGTTTCCAGCGCCGTCATCGGCGAAGCTACAACCAGCGGCACGTCTGCCATCAGCATACCTGAACCGATCATAACGGAGGGCAAGCAAGCGATGATGACGAAGAGGCGCACCATCTGCACAACGACGACGCGGCGCAAATCGCAGTTTTCGCTCGAGGCGATTGCCACGACAGTCGAGAGCGCGCCGGGCGTCGATGCGAGGACCGCCTCGACACGGCGCCAGCGAAAGACACGCGTCAGCGCATAAGTTGACAGCACAATGGTGAGCACCACGCCGATAGCCAAGATCGCGAGGCTTAAGGGATAATGCGCAAAGGCCCGCAGCGTCTCAGGCCGGACTGCGCAGCCCAATGAAAGCCCGCCTAGCAGAAACGCCAGATCGCGAAACGTGGGCCCGACATCTTTCAGGGGGCGCCAGATTCCTGCGCCTGCGGCCCCCAGCATCGCGCCGGTCAACCAAGGAGCTGGGACGGGCGTGAAGGCCAGGAACACGCCACCCGCGAGCGCGGCTGCCAGCGTCACCATCTGATCGAGATAGGGTTTGAAACGGCTTGGTACAGACACGGGCAGGGACAGAGATAAAGAGGCGGGGATCGCCGCTTGATCCTTGTCAATGACCGGCGGCCGTTCGCACGTCAATATTGGTTTCACGAGGGATGCAGAGGCATCGCTTCAAACGGTCCCAAGAAGCCTCCGTGCTTCGGGGTCGGCGCTCGGCGTGGTCTCGGGGGAGCTGCGCCGGGCGCTTTTTTTATGCGATAAGGCGGCCATGATGCTGCGCACCCTTGCCCTGCTGGCCGTTACCCTATTTGCCGCTCCGGCCATGGCGCGGCCAGAGCGGGTCGTCTCAATCAATCTATGCGCCGACCAATTGCTTGTGGCGCTGGCGGACCCAGGCCAGATTGCGGCTTTAAGCCCGCTCGCACGCGACAAAGGCCTTTCCTTCGTGGCGCGCGCGGCAGCGTCCTTTCCAATCCATCGCGGCACGGCGGAAGATATCGTGCGTGCCAAGGCGGATCTCATCCTCGTTGGGCCTTATGACAATCGCTATCTCAAGAGCTTTATTGCCGAGAAAGGCGTGCCGGTCCTCACGCTCGGACATTGGACGAGCCTCGAACAGGGGCGCGCGGAAATTCGCAAACTCGCTGGAGCACTCGGCAGGCCCGAACGCGGAGCTGAACTGATTGACGCCATCGACAAGGCGCTGGCCGACAATCGCGCTATTGCTCCGGCCAACACCAGCGCCGTGATGTTACATCGGCGCGGCTATATTTCGGGCTCGGACGGCATTAGTGCGGAAGTCGCCGAATCGATTGGATTGAAGGATGCCGCGCCCGCCCTCGGACTGCCGCAAGGCGGTTTCGTGCCGCTCGAACAATTGATCGCGACGAAACCCGATTTCATCGTCGTCTCAGATGCACGAGCCCAAGCGGAAGATCAAGGCACGGCGCTTTTGCAACACCCCGCCCTTGCCGCGCTCTATCCAAAGCAAAAGCGGATCGTCCTGCCTGACCGGCTGACGATTTGCGGCGGCCCCGCGACACCGGAATTGATCGCGCGGTTTGGCGCAGAAGTGCGCGCCAAAACAGGTTCGAAAAACTAAGGCTTCTTCACACGCCGCAAGGTGAGATTGACGCGGCCTTCGCGGCCAAGCAGCGTCGGCGTTCCGGCAAAAATCCGATCGATGCCGTGATAAATGAGCCGCGCGGGGCCACCGAAGACGAGCCCGTCGCCGGAATGCAGTTTCAGCGATGTCGTTTTACCACCGCGCTCCGCGCCACCGATACGGAACATCGCAGTATCGCCGAGCGAGAAGGACACGATGGGCGCATCGAAATCTTCTTCGTCACGATCTTGATGCAAGCCCATCTTGGCATCCGGACCATAATAATTGATCAGGCAGGCTTCGGGATCATGCGCGTAACCTGATAATGCGCGCCACGCATCAAGCAGCATCGTGGGCATTGCGGGCCATGCCTCGCCCGTTAGCGGATGATGCGCTTGATAGCGATAGCCTTCCCGATCCGACACCCAACCGAGCGGGCCGCAATTCGTCATGCGCACCGAAAAGGGCTTGCCTGTTTTCGGCATGGTCGGGGTAAAGAGCGGCGCACCTTTTAAAATCGCACGAAGCTCCTCAACGAGTGCGGCCTGTTCGGCCGCACTCCAATAGCCGGGATGATACGCAATCCCGGGAGCCACCGGAATCACGCTGTCAACACCTGCTTGGACGCAACCGTCGAATCGGCATTGAGGCGATAGACCAGCGGCACGCCGGTATCGAGCTCCATCGAGGGAATCGTCTCAGGCGTCCGACGGTCGAGCACCATCACGAGCGCACGCAGAGAATTGCCATGTGCGGCCACGATCACGCGCTCGCCACGCAGCACGCGGGGGAGAATCTCCTGACAATAATAAGGCAGCACGCGCGCCACCGTATCTTTCAAGCTTTCTCCGCCGGGCGGTGCGACATCATAAGAACGACGCCAGACATGGACTTGATCCTCGCCCCATTTGGCACGCGCATCGTCTTTGTTGAGGCCGGAGAGATCGCCATAGTCGCGCTCGTTGAGCGCCTGATCGCGAATAGTGTTCAAGCTATTCTGGCCAAGCTGTTCGAGGATGAGGGCACATGTATTCTGCGCGCGCGACAGTACCGATGTGTAGGCCACATCGAAAGAGAGGCCGAGCGCCTTGAGGCGCTGGCCCGCCGCCTTGGCTTCATCAATGCCCTTGTCCGTGAGGCCGGGATCTTTCCAGCCAGTGAACAGGTTTTTGAGATTCCATTCGCTCTGGCCGTGGCGCACGAGCACAAGCAGACGATCCATTCTTCACTCCAGTCGAAATAATCAGAAATTTTTCAGATCGAGCACGTCATCCATGCCGTAGAAGCCCGGTGGCTTGCCCTTTCCCCACAAGGCGGCGCGGACCGCACCGGTGGCAAAGAGGGCGCGATCTTCGGCGATATGCGACAACACCAAGCGTTCGCCATTGCCCGCAAAAATCGCGGAATGATCGCCGATCACCGTGCCACCGCGCAGTGATGCAAAGCCTATATGACCATCAGGACGAACGCCTGTCATACCATGGCGATGATTGATGGCGTGGGTTTCGAGCGAAACGGCGCGGCCTTCGGCTGCCGCTTCGCCTAACATCAGCGCCGTACCCGAAGGCGCATCGACCTTCATGCGGTGATGCATCTCGACGATCTCGATGTCGAATTCGGAACCGAGAATCGACGCGGCCTTCTTCACCAAGGCGGCCAAAAGATTGACGCCGAGGCTCATATTGCCTTCTTGCACGATCACCGTCTTTTGCGCCGCCAGTTTCAAAGCGTCGCGATCGTCCGACGAAAGGCCGGTGGTGCCGACAACATGGACAATCCCTGCAGCTGCCGCCATTGCTGCGTAAGCGCGCGTAGCGACAGGCGTGGTGAAATCCACCACGCCATCGGCTTTGGAAAAAAGATCGAGCGCATCATCGGTGATCGGGATACCGAGAGGACCGATGCCGGCCAAAGTTCCCGCATCCTGTCCCAGAACGGACGAGCCCGGCGCCTCAACAGCGCCAGCAAGTCGCGCGCCCGGCGTTTGATGAATTGTACGCACGAGCATACGGCCCATGCGCCCCGCCGCGCCGACAACAACCAGACCCATATCCGCCATAGCGGTCTCCTTCCATCGATCAGGCGGGCTGCGGCCCGTCATAAGCCTCGATGATCACGATATCCGCCAATGCAGCGCCTTTGCGGAACGACACGGCGTGTTGATATTCCGGCGAGTGGTAGCAAGCTTTCGCTTTTTCGAGATCGGGGAATTCAATCAGCACGTTGCGGCTCTTGGCGCCGCCTTCGGGGTTCTCGAACGCGCCGCCGCGCACGAGAAAACGCGCACCATATTTCGCAAAGGCCGGACCATTATTGGCGACATAATTCTTGTAAGCATCCATGTCGGTGACTTCGACACGGACGATCCAATAGGCTTTCTTGCTCATGCTGCACCTTCCACGAGAACGAGATCGGCCAGAGCCTTGCCCATGCGTTTAGCCTTGGCGGATTGATAATCGGCGGAGAAATAATAATCGCGCGCTTTTTCAAAAGATTCGAATTCGATCACGACGTTGCGCGGGCGCGCTTCGCCTTCGAGCGTCTCGAATTTGCCGCCGCGCACGAGCGGCGTGCCACCATGTTTGCGAATCGCTTCGGTTGCATCCTTCGCATATTCAGCATAGGCGACCGGATCGGTGACATTGATCCGCGCAATGATATAGCCCTTCGGCATCTTCGTTTTCCTCCCTTACGCGCCGTAGCGTTCGGCTACGAGACGATCGACCAGACGGGCCACTTGCGGCTCGCCTCCTTCCGGACGGCCGGGCTTTGTCGCAGGCACCCAGCCAAAAACATCAAAATGCGCGTAATGCGTTGTCTTCTCTACAAAACGCTTAAGGAACAAGGCCGCCGTAATCGACCCTGCAAACGCGCCGGATGACACATGATTCACATCCGCAATTTTCGACGACAGCATCGCGTCATAAGGTTTCCACAGAGGCATGCGCCAAACGGGATCGGCCACGTTGTCGCCGGACATTGCGATAGCTGCCGCCAATTCATCGCTTTCCGTGTAAAAAGGCGGCAGATCGGGACCGAGCGCGACACGTGCGGCACCGGTCAGCGTCGCGAAATCGAGCATGAGATCGGGCGATTCCTCATCCGCCAGCGCGAGCGCATCGCCAAGAATGAGGCGGCCTTCGGCATCCGTGTTTCCGATCTCAACTGTGATCCCCTTGCGCGAAGGCAGAATGTCGCCCGGGCGAAAGGATGAGCCGGAAATCGAATTTTCTACCGCAGGCACGATCAGACGCAAGCGCACCTTACGCTTGGCCGCCATAATCATCTCGGCAGCCGCAATCGCTGTGGCTGCTCCGCCCATATCCTTCTTCATCAAAAGCATGGCGGCATCGGGCTTGATGTTCAGACCACCTGTATCGAAGGCGACGCCCTTGCCGACAAGGGTAACTTTGGGATGGGCCGGATCGCCCCATGTCATGTCGACCAAGCGCGGCGCGCGCGCCGATGCACGGCCAACCGCATGCACCATCGGATAATTATGTACCAGGAGATCGTCGCCAACGATCGAGCACACGCTCGCATGGAAGCGTGCGGCGAGACGGCGGATCGTGTCTTCGATCTCTGCCGGGCCATAATCATTCGCAGGCGTATTGATAATATCGCGGCCTTGCGCAACAGCAGATGCCACGCGCGCGACATCAACCGCATCGACGGAGGGGCCGGGAACGAGTGCGAGGTGCCGCAAGGCGGGCTTCGTCTTATAGGCCGTGAAGCGATAGGCGCCGAGCAGGAAAGCGAGCGTCGAAAGCGCCTCATTCTTTAGCTTGCTAGCGAAGCGGTACGTGCCATCCGGCAGAAGACCGGGCAATTGGCCCGCGACCATGGGATCGCCCGCGGGATCGGCACCGAACAGGACGGCATCGATGGACCCGCCAAGGCAAGGCAAGATGGCAAGAGTGCCTGCCTTGCCTTCGAAGCCGCTGGCCTTTGCGAAGCGCAAGGCATCATCGCCGAAGGATTTCGCCGAACCCTCCCAATCGGCCGAGGTCACGAAGGCGATAGGCGTAGCAGCGGTGGCGGCGGCGGCGAGATGCGGATGCACGGTCTTTTGTCTCCCGAAAGGCTTTTTTCGTCTTAACACGCCGAACGAGGGAATCGAACCCGCCGCAACTCCGGCTTTAACCGGGAATTAGGGTCAATGAGGGCTTAATGCCTTCGTTGCGATGTTTGTCGGTTCTTGTGGAGATTGCGTGATGCGCGTTTTTGACGGGCGGCAGGGCCGGGTTGCCTTGCTTGCCGTGGCCATTTTGATGCTGGCGGGATGCAAAAGCATCGGCGGGCCTGCCGAGGTCACAGGGTCGATCACCCCTTCGCAAGAGGCGTATCGCAAACTCGCGGAAACGTGGGGCAAACGCTATCAGGCGAACCCTGGCGACAAAATGGCCTCGCTGAACTATGCCCGCGCCCTGCGCGGCATGGACGAAAAGGCACAGGCCGCCTCGGTTTTACAGCAGGCCGCAGCGCGCAATCCCGATGACCCTGAAGTCTTGACGGCCTATGGCAAGGTCCTGGTCGAGACGGGCCAGCTTGAACAAGCGCGCGGCATCCTGTCCCGCGCCCATACGCCCGACCTGCCGAATGCGCGGGTTTTGTCGGCGCAAGGCGTCATCGCCGACCAAAGTGGCGACCATGCAAAAGCACAGGCGCTTTACCGGTCGGCCCTCAAGCAGGACCCGAGCGATCCGGTCGTTCTGACCAATCTTGGGTTGTCACTGATCCTGAGCAAGCAGCCCGGTGAAGCGGAGACGATCCTGCGTCGCGCCGTCGCTTCGCCTCGGGCGGATGCGCGGATGCGTGAGACACTTGCCTTCGCGCTAACCATCAATGGCCGCCGCGACGAGGCTGCGAGCGTGCTCGGCGTTGACATGCCGCCCGCAGCCGCCCGCGAAAAGGTGGCCGCGTTACAACAAAGCGCGGAAGGGGAAGGGCTGACGCATGTGGCACGGCAGGCCCAACTGAACGATTCACCCCTGCGATTGTCCACCCCCTTACCGGCCAAGACGCAAACTCCTATGCAAGCGCAAGCCAAGGCGACCCCTATCGCCAGCGGACCGCCAAAACCTGCTTTGGCAGGGACGGTTAGCACTGAGACAGCAGCAACCGGTCCTGCGATCCAGTTGAGGACTGGCCTGAGCGACAATTAGCATTTTTTTACGTGTATTAATTCCTCATGCTGCCCCTCCCGTATTGTTTGACAAAAAGAACGATTAGTTCTAAGAACGGAACAGCGCCGATTTGAGCGATCAGCTTGCTGGGCGCGGGTGCCGGTCTTCCGGCATCCATTCAGCTAAAGCGTCGCGGGCCCTCCGGGCACGCGAAAACCCGGAGAGAACAGATGAGCCATATCACCCGCCGCGTAGCCCTTGCTGCCACTTTCGCCCTTACTTTGCCGTTCGGTTTGGCGAACGCGCAGGCCCCCAAAGAAATCGTCATCGATTGGGCGACCTATAATCCGGTCAGCCTCGTGCTGAAGGATCAAAAGCTGCTCGAAAAGGAGTTCGAGAAGGACGGGATCACCATTCGTTGGGTGCAATCGGCCGGCTCGAACAAGGCCCTCGAATTCCTCAATTCCGGTTCGATCGATTTTGGATCGACGGCCGGTGCTGCTGCTCTCGTCGGCAAGATCAACGGAAATCCGATCAAGACCATCTACGTGTTCTCGCGTCCGGAATGGACGGCGCTGGTCACTAAGGGCGACAGCGCGATCAAGACGGTCGCCGACCTCAAGGGCAAGCGCGTCGCAGTCACCCGCGGCACCGATCCGCATATCTTCTTGGTTCGCGCACTCGCTGACAACAAGCTCACTGAAAAGGACGTGAAGCTCGTTCTCCTGCAGCATCAAGATGGCCGACTGGCGCTCGAGCGCGGCGATGTCGAAGCTTGGGCAGGTCTCGATCCGCTGATGGCGGCGGCGGAAGTCGAAGGCGGTGCTAAGCTCTTCTACCGCAAGCCGGAAGATAATACGTGGGGCGTTCTCAACGTGCGCGAAGAATTCGCGAAGAAGAATCCCGAAATCGTCACGCGCGTGCTCGCCACCTATGAAAAGGCGCGGCAATGGTCGCTCGCCAATCCGGCGGAATTGAAAAAGAGCCTCGTTGCCGCAACCAAACTGCCAGACACTGTGATCGACAAGCAATTGCAGCGCACCGAGCTGACCCATGGTCCGATTGGCAAAGCACAGGCCGACACAATCGTCGCCGCCGGTTTGGCGCTGCAAGAAGCAGGCGTGCTCGACAAGAACCTCGACGTAAAGGGTACGGTCGCTGTACTGATCGATCCGCAATATCTCGCGGCGAAAACACAGTAAAAAATTACTCCCCTGATTTTTAGGCTTCGTGACTCCACATGAGTGAACAGAGTCTCGCACGTGATGATGAAAACGCGGCGCCGCAAGCGCCGCGTTCGTCTATCACGCGCACGGTTTGGCATTACGCGCTGGCCTTTGCGTTGCCCGTGATCTTAGCCTTTGGCTGGGAATATGCGGTGCGTGCCGGCTGGTCGAATGGGCGTTTGATGCCCCCACCGTCCCGCATCTTTGATGCCTTCGCGGATCTCGCGCAAAGTGGCGAATTGTGGACGCATATTCTGGCTACTTTGATCCGCGTACTCGCCGGATTTGCCCTTGGTGCTGTGAGCGGCGCAATCATCGGCGCTCTCTCCGGCGTATCTGACATTGCACGGCGCACGCTCGACCCCAGCCTGCAAGCCTTGCGCTCTGTGCCGTCAATCGCGTGGGTTCCTCTCTTCCTATTGTGGCTCGGCATTTTCGAAGCCTCGAAGATTGCGTTGATCGCCGTCGGTGTTTTCTTTCCGGTCTATCTCGGCGTTTCAGGTGCAATCGAAAGCATCGACCGCAAACTTGTCGAAGTGGGGCGCGTGTTCCGGCTGACGCCGCTTCAGATGGTGACGCGGATTCTGCTGCCGGCGATTCTCCCAGCCACGATCCTTGCGCTGCGCGCGGGACTTGGCCTCGGATTCATGTTCGTTGTGGCAGCGGAATTCATGGGCGCATCAGAAGGGCTCGGCTATCTGCTTGTCGACGGCCAGCAAATGGGGCGACCCGATCGCATTCTCGCTGCCATCATCGCCTTTGCCGCACTCGGCAAGATTTGCGACGGCATACTCGTCATCCTGACGCAGCCTTTGTTGCGGTGGCAGGATCTTGCGCGGAGCAAGCTCTGATGTTGTCGCTGAATACCGTTTCAAAGACCTATGCCGATGGCACGGAAGCCTTACGCGACATCCGGCTCGATATCGAGCAAGGCGAAATTGTTGCGCTTGTTGGCGGCTCGGGCTGCGGTAAGACCACGCTGATGCGGTTGATCTCCGGGCTCGACACGGCGAGTTCTGGGACGATTGCGGTCGATGGCGAAACAATTGCCGCGCCTCATCCGGCGGTTGGCGTCGTGTTCCAAGAGCCACGCCTTCTTCCTTGGCTCAGCGTTGCGGACAATATCGCTTTTGGCCTGCATCACCTGCCAAAGGCCGAGCGGAAAATAGCCAGCGAGGCCGCGCTGGAGCGCGTCGGCCTTGCAGGCTATGGCGCACGTTGGCCGCGTGAACTGTCGGGCGGACAGCAGCAGCGCGTCTCGATTGCGCGCGCGCTCGTTCCTAAGCCAAAAGTGCTTCTGCTCGATGAACCCTTCTCGGCGCTCGATGCCTTCACCCGTGCCTCGCTGCATGAACATTTGCTGACGCTGTGGGAGGCCAGCCGCCCGACCGTCGTCATCGTCACCCATGATGTCGATGAAGCGATCCGGTTGGCCGATCGCGTTGTCGTGATGCAGCCCAAACCGGGTCGCATTTTCGAGACTGTCAGCGTGGCAGCCCCCCGCCCGCGCGATCCGCTGGGTCTGCCCTATGAGAAGGCCAAGCGGCGCGTCTTGCATGCGCTTGACCGTTCGCTACAAAATGAGATCAAAGCAAAGCAGCCCGCGCCGCAAGGCGGTGAAGCGGCGCTGTGGTGGTGAGGACGCTATGACCGACGCAATTCTCGATGCCGATACGCTGCGTGCGCTGCAAGCACCGATCAAATCCAAATATAAGGACGACCCGAACGCTGCGATCATCACCTTGAAGGCGTCAGGCGAAATCGACGAAGCCAAGATCGCCTGCAAGGTCGAAACCGGCCGCGCGATTGCGATTGCGGGTCTTCACCCGGCGACAGGCGGTTCGGGTGCGGAACTCTGCTCGGGCGACATGCTGCTTGAAGCGCTGGTCGCCTGCGCAGGCGTCACACTGAAAGCGGTCTCCACCGCGCTTGGCATCCATCTGCGCAAAGGCGTGGTGCGTGCGGAGGGCGATCTCGATTTTCGCGGCACGCTTGGCGTCGACAAGGAAGCGCCCGTCGGCTTCGGCGCTATCCGGCTCACATTCGATCTGGACACTGACGAGCCGGAAGAAAAAATCGCTCAACTGATCAAGTTGACCGAGCGTTATTGCGTTATTTTCCAAACGCTCAACACCAAGCCCGCGCTCAATGTGGCAGTCAATCGCGCTGCATAAGCAGCGCGATTTCAACACCTGCGCTCAGCGGCTCAATTCGCCGATCAGCTTGCGGACGAAATCGACGCCGCGCTCAAGCTCGGCTACCTCGATATATTCATCGGGCTGGTGCGCCTGATTGATCGATCCCGGCCCACAGACGACGGTTGGAATTCCCGCTGCCTGAAAATGGCCGGCTTCGGTGCCATAAGGCACGGTGATTGTTTTGTTGCGACCGGCAAGGCGTAACGCCATGGTTTCGGCGACGGAGCCTGTATCTGGCTTGAGCCCCGGAACCTGCACATCGCAAATTGTGTTCACGGACGCGGTTTGGCCCGTCGCGCGCAAACGCGGCAGCATTTTTTCCTGCGCATAGGTTTCAAGACGGCGGGCCACACCCATTTCATCCGTGGCCGGAACGCCGCGGACTTCCCATTCAAAAATGCATGATTTCGGCACGATATTGCGGGCGGTGCCGCCTCGCACATTGCCGACATGAACAGTGCCATAGGGCGGATCAAAACGGCCGGTAGGATCGCCTTTCGCGCGCTCTTCCTCGGCTAACTGATCAAGCACGCGGATCAATTCAGCCGCCCCCGAAACGGCATTCGCACCGAGCATGGGCTTCGACGAATGGCATGCAAAGCCTGTCACTTCGGTGCGGAATGTGAACACGCTCTTATGAGCGTCGGCCACTTCGAGATTTGTCGGCTCGCCCACAATGGCAGCGCGGGGACGCGGCATCGTCGAACCGAAAGCAGCGATCGCGTCGACCACACCGAGGCAGGTCAATTCCTCGTCATAGCTGAACATGAGATGCACCGGCACTTTCAAACCGGATTTCTGCATTTCAGGCAGAAGTGTCATGCCAAGTGCGAGAAAGCCCTTCATATCAACGGCCCCGCGACCATAGGCGCGGCCATTGTCAACGCGCAATTTGAAAGGATCAGTCGTCCAGTTCTGGCCTTCGACCGGAACAACATCCGTATGCCCGGAGAGCACGATGCCGCCATCGACCATAGGACCGACTGTCGCCACAAGCGTCGCCTTGTTGCCGGCCTCATTGAAGAATCGATGAACCGCAATGCCCTGCGCGCGGAACCATCCTTCGAGATCGTCGATCAACGGAAGATTGGAGCGCTGGCTTTCGGTGTTGAATGAAACCAGATGGGCGAGATGGTCGAGAACGGCAGTCATCGAATACTCATTAATGAAGAATGCGGGATTGGGCAGGGCTATCGAGGGAGAAAGCCGGGATGGCAATGGCGAAGGCTTCGCCGCGATCGGTCACCATCCCATATTCGCCGACCATGATGCCCTGCGGCGTTTCCAGCGGGCATCCGCTGGTATAATCGAAGCGATCACCGGGCGCTAGAACCGGCGTCTGGCCAATGACGCCAGCGCCACGCACTTCCTGAACACGGCCATGCGCATCGGTAATCCGCCAATAGCGTGTCCGGAGTTGGACTGTCTCAGTGCCAAGATTTTCAATCTCGACGTGATAGGCCCAGAAGTACCGGCCATCAGGCGGTGACGATTGCTCGTCCACGTAAGTGGGCGTGACCGTAACCTGAATGGACCGGGTGACAGCGCGATACATGGTGCTCGTTCCGGACAGAAGCGACGACAATCCCCAACAGGACCCTCGAAGATCCCCGTAAGGATCATCGTCCAATTTATGCGACAGACCGGGTGCTGCGCCAGCCTCCTGAAGCTGCAATTTCACCCAGTGAGGGAAAAACAAGCTGTCCTGCGGCGGGGGTGCTGGCTCTGAAACGAAAAACCCGCGCGAATCGCTCCGCGCGGGTCTTGATTTTGAGTCGGACGACTTCAAGCCAAAAGGCTTATTCGTCATCCTTCTTGTTGGCACGCTTGAGAGCCGCGCCAAGGATGTCGCCGAGGGACGCGCCGGCATCAGCCGAACCGTACTGAGCGATGGCTTCCTTTTCTTCGGCGACTTCGAGCGCCTTGATGGAGGCCTGCACCTTGCGGGTCTTCTTGTCGAATTGCGTGATGCGCGCATCGAGCTTTTCGCCAGCGGCGAAACGCTCAGGGCGCTGTTCGGAACGATCACGCGCGAGTTCGGAACGCTTGATGAAGGTGGTGAGGTCGGTGCCGGCGATCTTCACTTCGATGCCGCCTTCCTTCACTTCCGTCACTTCGCATGTGACGACAGCGCCCTTCTTCAATTCGCCAGCCGCAGCCGCATCGGCGAAGGGATCGCCGCCGAGCTGCTTGATGCCGAGCGAAATGCGCTCCTTCTCGACGTCGACGTCAAGCACTTGCGCCTTAACCATGTCGCCCTTCTTGAACTCGTCAATGACCTGTTCGCCAGGACGGTTCCAGTCGAGATCCGACAAATGCACCATGCCGTCGACATCGCCATCGAGGCCAATGAACAGACCGAACTCGGTCTTGTTCTTGACTTCGCCTTCGACGATCGAACCGACAGGATTCTTCTCGGCGAAGCTTTCCCACGGATTTTGCAGGGTCTGCTTGAGACCGAGCGAAATGCGGCGCTTGACCGAGTCGACTTCAAGGATCTGCACTTCCACTTCCTGCGAGGTGGAGACGATCTTGCCGGGGTGCACGTTCTTCTTCGTCCACGACATTTCGGAGACGTGGATGAGGCCTTCGATACCCGGCTCGAGTTCAACGAACGCACCGTAATCGGTGATATTCGTCACGCGGCCCTTGAAGCGCGCTTCGATCGGATATTTGGCTTCAATGCCTTCCCACGGATCGGCGAGCAGCTGCTTGATACCAAGCGAGATGCGGTGCGTGTCGTGGTTGATCTTGATGATCTTCACCTTGAGCTGTTGGCCGATGTTGACCACTTCACTCGGGTGATTGACGCGGCGCCATGCCATGTCGGTGACGTGCAACAGGCCGTCAATGCCGCCGAGGTCAACGAACGCACCGTATTCGGTGATGTTCTTGACGACGCCGTCAACGGTCTGACCTTCTTCAAGGTTCGCAACGAGTTCCGAACGGGCTTCTGCGCGCGTTTCTTCAAGAACCGTGCGGCGCGACACGACGATGTTGCCGCGGCGGCGATCCATTTTCAGGATCTGGAAGGGCTGCGAAATGTTCATCAACGGGCCAACATCGCGGATCGGGCGGATATCGACTTGCGAACGCGGCAAGAACGCGACAGCACCGTCGAGATCGACGGTGTAGCCGCCCTTGACCTGATTGAAGATGACGCCGTTGACCTTTTCAGCGCGCTCGTAAGCGACTTCGAGCTTGACCCAGCTTTCTTCGCGGCGCGCTTTGTCGCGCGAGATCACTGCTTCGCCGAGCGCGTTTTCAATGCGATCGAGATAGACTTCGACTTCGTCGCCGACGTTCAGCGTGCCTTCACGGCCCGGGCCGGTGAATTCGCGCAGCGCGACACGGCCTTCCGTCTTCAGACCAAGGTCGACGACCGCCATATCTTTTTCGATGGCGACGACACGGCCCTTAATGACGGTGCCTTCAAGCGCTTCCGAACGGCCGAAGGATTCTTCGAGCAGAGCGGCAAAATCTTCCCGCGACGGGGAAGCGGACTGCATGGATGACATTGGATCTCCTCAATGGACCCCTCAGGGTCCAGCGCCGGCTATGGGTTCGTGTTGCGGGCGTGTTCCGTTTCGCCGACGTCCCCAGTCATGAATTCGGGGAGCCACCGCTTTGAGCGGGCCGGCGCGGACCGGCGAGCGAGAACACAGGGTTCAAAACGATCAGGCGGTCTTCTGCCTCGCCTTTTCGACGAGGGCGAGAGCTGCCCGAAACGCCGCTTCTATATCCAAAGAGGTGGTGTCGAGCAAGGCCGCATCGTCTGCCGCCTTCAAAGGCGCGGTGCCACGCCCCGCATCGCGCTCATCACGGCGGCGGATATCGGCCAGTACCTCGTCATAGGGCACGGGCTCACCCCGCCGGTTGAGCTCTAGATGACGGCGGCGGGCCCGCTCCTCGGGGCTGGCTGTGACAAAGATCTTCGCATCGGCCCCCGGCGCGATGACCGTGCCGATATCCCGCCCATCGAGCACCGCCCCGCCCGGCTGGGCCGCAAAGCGGCGCTGGACGTCGAGGAGGAGGGCCCGCACCGCCGGGAATGCCGCCACGACAGAGGCCGCCTCGCCCATCTCCGGGCCGCGCAAGCGGTCCTCGTCGAGGGTTTCAACAACTAAACGACTGGCCACCTCACGCGCCGCCGTCTCATCGGCGAGATCGTGTCCCGCATCGAGCACCGCGCGACCGACGCCGCGATAGAGAAGCCCCGTATCCAAATGCGGCAGGCGGTAATGCTGGGCGAGGCGCTTGGCGAGCGTCCCCTTACCCGAAGCAGCCGGACCATCAATCGCGATAATCATGCGAAATCGGCACCCAACGCCGCCATGAGCGGCCTAAATTGCGGAAAGCTGGTCGCAATCATGGTTTCGTCATCGACTGTGACAGGCTTCTCTGAAGCAAGGCCCATCACAAGAAAGCTCATCGCGATGCGGTGATCGAGATGGGTGGCGACGGTGCCAGAGCCCCTCACAGGTCCACCTTCAACAATCAAATCGTCGCCCTCGATCCGGTGCGCAACGCCATTGGCAGCGAGCCCATCGGCGACGGCCTGTAGGCGGTCGCTTTCCTTGACGCGCAATTCGGACAGGCCACGCATCCGCGTCTCGCCCGTGGCAAAGGCGGCTGCGACGGCAAGAATGGGATATTCATCGATCATGGACGGCGCGCGCTCGGCAGGGACATCGACGCCTTTGAGCTTCGAAGACCGCACGCGCAGATCGCCGACTTCCTCGCCGCCTTCGATACGGCGATTGCCGATGGCGATGTCCGCCCCCATCTCAAGCAGCGTTGTCAGAAGCCCCGTCCGCAAAGGGTTCAACATCACGCCTTCAATCGTCACATCGGAGCCCGGGACGATCAATGCGGCGACAAGTGGGAACGCCGCAGAAGAGGGATCAGCCGGAACCACAATCGGCATCGGCTTTAACTCAGGCCTGCCACGCAGGCTGATGCGGCGGCCATGCGTGCCTTCTGGCACAACGGAAATCTCGGCGCCGAAATAGGCGAGCATCTTTTCTGTATGATCGCGCGACGCTTCCGTCTCGATCACCGTCGTGATGCCGGGAGCGTTCAAAGCCGCAAACAGAATCGCCGATTTGATCTGCGCGGAGGCAACAGGCGTCGTATAGGTGATGGGGTTCGGATCGTCCGAGCCCTTGATGGTGATAGGGCAGCGGCCCCCTTCAGCTTCCGAGAGGACCTGCACACCCATTTTCGTCAAGGGATCGAGAATGCGCCGCATCGGACGCTTCCGCAGCGAGGCATCGCCATCGATCGTCGCCTTGATCGGATGGCCGCCAATCACGCCCATCATCAAACGCGAGCCGGTGCCGGCATTGCCAAAATCGAGCGGAGCCTGCGGCGCGCGTAGGCCGCCCACACCGACGCCCTGCACCCGCCAAACCCCTTCGCCGAGGCGCTCGACCTGGGCGCCTAGAGCGCGGGCTGCATCAGCTGTGCGCAACACGTCCTCGCCTTCGAGAAGGCCCGTAACATTGGTCTCACCGACCGCCAGAAGGCCGAAGATCAAAGCCCGATGCGAAATCGACTTGTCGCCCGGCACCCGGCAGGAGCCACAAAGGCCCTGAGCGCGGCGCGCTGTCAGCGGCCGGGGCGAAGATGAATGATGTGGGGCCATGACGCTCTCGTTCCCGCAATAAAAGGGCCAGCAGCGCAGAGCCGCCCGGCGGGCTCCGCCTCTACCATGAAGGGCTTTCCCCGTCACCCGCAGGCGCGGGCCATTTCTCCATTTGACAGGCGCGTCTCGCACGACTAACCCCAGCGCCGTTATCGCACGCGAACAAGGGTTGTCCCCGTGGCCAAAAACGACCTCGGCACCAAGCGCCAATGCCAAAGCTGCGGCGCCAAATTCTATGATCTCGGCAAAGAGCCGATCATCTGTCCGAAATGCGCAACCGTTTTCGTTCCCGTCGCACTGACCCGCGCACGGCCTGAGCCAAAGCAAGTCGAAGCCGACGATACCGAGCTGGAAGTGGCCGCTGACGGTCCGGAGCTCGTCTCGCTCGACGAAGTTGAGGCGGAAGAAGGCAAGGACGATCTACCGATCGATGATGTCGAGATCGAAGACGATGTCGAAGCCGACGACACATTCCTCGAAGAAGAGGAAGAAGGCGACGATGTGGTTGGCCTAATCGACGGCGAAATCGAGGACGACGAAGAAACCTGAGCCCAAACGGCTTTGGAAAAAACGCCCGTCCGGGCTTGCAACCCCCCAAGGGGGCGGCTATACGGGCGGGCCTGTCGGGAATGGCAGGTCGAGATCGCCTTCAACAGCGCTCTCTTGCAAGGGAGGTTCCCAAGCCACCCTTCTCAGAAGCCCTCACCCGGCTTCAAAAAAGTGGGGCCATAGCTCAGTTGGGAGAGCGCTTCAATGGCATTGAAGAGGTCGTCGGTTCGATTCCGTCTGGCTCCACCAAATTTATGTATTAATTCAATCAGTTAGAGAATTTCGGGTCGACCTAGTTTGTCGAACGAAAAGTTATAAAGTGTTATAAAGTTTTGGGCGCTTCAGAACCAACATCAATAAAGCGAAAAAACCCAAGTTGGTTTTTCAAATCTTATTTTAGGCAGAAACATTATGTGATGGGGAATAAATTCGCTAACTGAATTCAGTTGCCCCCAAATTGTCGAAGTCATTGTTGCGGGTTGCCGACGATTCAAATTAGCGTGAAGACGTCTGATGATCGCTGTGAAAACGTCCGTAGCTTGTATCTTTACAACTTCCCAAAGGTAGCCTTTTCTCATTAAATCGAATTTCGATAACCTAATGGGAGATGAACGATGAAATTATATGGTCTGGCACTTCTGTATGGTTTGGCACTTTTGGGTGTGACGCAAACAAGTTCAGTTCAGGCGCAATTTGTTGGCGGACAAGCTACGACAGCGCCCTCGTCCGTGGCTGAAGTTTTGAAGAGTGGCTATGACGACCAACGCGTTGTTCTACGCGGGCAAATTCTCCGTCGTCTCTATGGCGACAAGTACATTTTTTCTGATGGAACCGGTGAAATTCGCGTCGATATCGATCAAGAGGAATGGCCTGTTGGGCAGCCGGTCGACGAAAAGACAAACGTCGAAATCATTGGCAAAGTTGATGTCGATTGGGGTCGCGTGACCGAAATAGATGTTAAAGTTCTTCGTGTCGTGAAATAATTTGACCGTACCGCATTTATTTTACGGATAGGCCGTCCGCTAATTACAGAGCGGACGGCCAAAAACTAATTCTTTGCATAAATTTATCTATCATCAGATATCGAAATATAATTCGTCATAGACGTACATTATCATTCATAACATCTTTTCCAGCCTTGTGCTGATCTTGATTTTTCTCATTGAATTTCTAAACTCCGTCCAAACAGAGGGAGTATGCGTTGATGACCCGTCGCTTTCGATCCGCATTTTTTGTGTCGACCATTATTCTCCTCATCCACGCATTTTCTCCTGCGTATGCGCAAGAACGTGGCGTCAAAACTAGCAGCGGAACACCGCTCAACACCATTCAATCAACGCCCTATTCATGGACTGGGTTTTACGTCGGTCTGAGCGTTGGTCTCAATGGAGGAAATTATCAATACAAACCGGTTGAGGTTGAAGCGATTTCAGCCGGTGAGCCGGAAGAACCGACACAGAACCGCATTCTCAATTCTGCGTCTGGTGGCGTATTCGGAATACAGGGTGGCTATCTTTATCAATTGCCCTCCAACATCGTTGTGGGTGCGGAGGCAGACTGGAACTGGACTGATTACCGGTCTAGCATGGTCGTGAACGAAATCAGCGGGCAAGGCGAAGCTGAAAGTGAACTCGCCAAATTGCGAATGGGCGGTTTCGGAACATTGCGCGCACGATTGGGCTATGCCTACGGATCGATCCTGCCTTATGTGACAGGCGGTGTAGCTGTCGGGCGTACATCCTACTTGTTTGCGGAAGGTGCTGAAGAAGCCGGTCAACCGCCCATATCCAAGCGCGGGCGAACTACTTGGGGCTACACACTCGGCGCAGGTTTCGAATACGCGATCAATCCTGCTCTTCGGCTGAAAACTGAATATCTCTATACGTCCTTTGGGTCTTTTCAGGCAATTGGACTCGAGGACGTCAACTTCAAACTTGCTTCAAACTTTAATATGGTACGCGTCGGTTTGAACTATAGCTTCGGAAGCAACGAAAGCATTCGGGCTAGTGCTCCAACGTCATATTCAGTTCAGCCGCGTTTCGACGGCTTTAGTCTTGGGCTTCTTGCGGGCCTTGCTGCCGGATCATCGAACAGCCTTACAGTCCGCACAGAAGAAACAGAAACATCTTCAGAAACCGCATCATTCCAGTTGGCTGGCGGTTTGATTGGCGCCGAGATTGGATATCAATATAAATTCAGCAATGATTTCGTTTTGGGCGCCTTTGCCGACTATCAATTTACCAATTATCAAAATCAGTCCATCGAGGCTGAGATCAACACGGAAGAGAGCGCAAAGGAAAAGAAGCGCTATTCGATTCCGCAATTTGGAACCGTCCGCTTAAAGGCTGGATATGCGATTGGCTCCTTCCTGCCTTATGTGACAGGCGGCCTCGCTTATGGGCGGATGGAATTCCGCCAGACGGAGCTTCCTATTGAGGAGGGAACGACACCCGGGCGCATCAACCAAAACAAGGCGGGATATACCTTAGGTGTGGGCGCGGAATATGCCATCACTTCGCAACTCTTCATTAAATCTGAGTATCTTTATGTCAATCTCGGTCGCATCAAGGGCGCAGTTGGAGCTGAAGAAAATATAAACGCTTCACTGCCAATTAATATCGGGCGGATTGGCCTTAGTTACCGTTTTTGAAGGAACATACGTTTTGAACTCCTATGACGGTCACGTCTTCCGCTTTCTGAGCCAGGCGGACAGCGCTGGTTTTGAATGAATGATAACAACGTGGATCTAATTTCTATAAGTTCCGACAATAAGACATCGGCAAACCACGGAGGAAACCGATGTCTCTAGATAAGTCTCTCTCGCTTATTCAAGCAAATTTACAAACTCAATGTCAGCTCCACGAGATAATCTCGTATTTTTATGGCATTTTCCTTACGCATTGTTCTAAAGGCCAAGCACAGATTTGACAGATCCCGCAGGACTGAATGACCAATCAATGGGTCGATTTTCTGTTAGAAATATAATTGAATTCGAACTGTTAAAACCAATTTTATCAAGCCGACTGCGGAACTCTCTGTAGAGCGCTTCTTTCTGAGCGTCATCTCTTCCCTCAAGGAGAGTTATTTCAACAACAATTGTTGCCTTCGGATCGCGCTCTCCTAAGAAAGTTGGATGGTACATCATGTCGAGCGAATTATATCGGCTCACCAAACAGAAATCATCCTGTGGGTTACTGCCGCAAGTCTTAACCAGACTCTCATGGAGACATGTGTTGATAGCTTGGCACATTTCCGCCGAGAGATCATTTGGGACGTGGAGACGATTAAACGGCATTTTGACACCTACTAATTTAGATAAAATAACGATAACCTAATAACTGTTCATTTGACAGCAGCATTCTATAAAAATCCCTATCCTCAAAATTCTACCTCACATTTTTATTCTGAATTCCCCCACTGACTTCAACGGTTTACACAGCCGTGGATCTAATTTCCGTAAGTTCCGACAATAAGACATCGGCAAACCACGGAGAAAACCGATGTCACTCGACAAGTCTTTATCTCTTGTTTCCGCCACAAAACCCACATTCGTTGATCGTAAACTCTCGCGTCGATCGCGTATGACAACCCGCATCCAAACGCAGATTGAGATATTAGAGAAGGTGAAGACGGGTGAGGCGATCAGCCGCGAACAACGCCGTCTACCTAAGTGGTGGTGGATGGAAAACGGAACGTATTTCGTTTCAATCTTCTACACCCGCAAACCGATTGAACTCGCCAAAGGCAAATGGGCAATTCACTGTAAGAATATCGATGCGATTATTGAGGCGCTTAAGACTGTCTCAAAGGCAGTCGGAGATGGAGAATTCGATACTGCGATGGAAGGAATGGCGGTGAAGGTTCGGCAGAACTTTAAGAAGAGCGCCTGACCCTCGTAGAGAAGGCGGTGGGGATGGGAGCGCCCTACCGTCTTCATACAAATATTAGCCATAAACAGATAGAGAACGGCACTTGGCCTGACCCCACCGTGTGATCCGATTGCTATGTTAGTTTAGAGTTGTGTTTGACGCTAGCCGTTGAGTGGGCGGCGTAGCTGGTTGGTGTTGCGAAGCCGGCCACTGTAAAACCTCAG